>Ga0315285_10003015_pt1 | contig 17631 bp, 19 predicted proteins | sample YL17G09_36_MG_FD_203698 | JGI IMG/M metagenome (GOLD analysis project Ga0315285, IMG submission 203698) | Sediment microbial communities from Yellowstone Lake, YNP, Wyoming, USA - YL17G09_36 | ecosystem: Environmental > Aquatic > Freshwater > Lake > Sediment | place: USA: Wyoming | collected... | reverse complement strand
TCTTCCTTGAGCAAGTTCTATGCCTCCGGGAGTCTCTCATCCGATGAATAATTTTTTTGATTCTATTATGTTTTTTTGGAGAACCGGGTTCAACCCGCTGAATCCCGGCTAATATAATATAATTGTATAGTCAATTATATGACGGGTGGAGTAGATTTTTTAACCCCTAATTCCCTGGAGCCCCGGGGGGCAGGTCGGTGCCCTGGTTCCATTCGGGATAGACCTCCTTGTTGTCATTCAGCGAAGAACGAAGGCCTTTGATCTGCTGTATGAGGTTCTTGATTTTGAGATTGTAGGTCCGCCGCTCGAAAGATTTGCTCACGATGGCAATGATATCGGCGACGTTAAAGGGCTTGGAGATAAAATCCCCGGCGCCAAACCGGATGGCTTCCTGGGCATTGCTTAAAGTTCCATATCCGGTAATGACGATAACCTCTACATCTGGTTGAAGTTTTTTGATTTCCCGCAAAACATCTATGCCGGACAATCCGGGCATCTTCAAGTCGAGAGTAACCAGGTCGATATTCTTGTCATGGATGAACCGGATGGCCTCACTCCCGTCCCCCGCGATAAAGACCTCATAAATGGGTTTCAAAATCATGCGGAGTGACTCGCGGGGACCCACTTCATCATCCACAATCAGAATCGTTCCCTTGTTCGCCATTTTCAACTCCTTGGGGTAGAAGTTCTTTCCAATCGACCTGGAAGAAAGCCACACTGAACAAGTTCAACTATCTCTTCGTCAAAAGAGATAAAAACTTAAGCCCTTTTTGTTCATCAAAATAATTTTCAAGTTTTTTTAACTATTTGAATTTATTTAAATAAAATTGGAGGAGGGGCCGCCATCGGAGTTTTCCTTTAACTCTGAGGCCGGGGAACGGAAGGATAAGAAGGTCAATTTTTTGAACATGGCAACCGCCTTTAATTTAAAAGGCCTTTTTTCATGGAAAAGAGCAAACGGGATAGGGTAGGATTGCTTAAAAATGTTAAAAAATTCAACATCCGTAAAAAATTTCCCCAAAGGAATCTTTGGCAGAAAAATTGCATCAAAAATAATAAAATTTCAGAGAGAGGGACTTGATGACCGCCATGGCGACCAGTAAAGAGCGGAAAATCGGGATGAACTGCCGGAGGTGCGGGGGCAGGATGATCTTCGAAAAATTTTACGATGTAAACAGCGTGTTCTTTGGATGGCATTGCGTGATCTGCGGGGATATCCTTGACGCGGTGATTCTGTTGCACCGTCTCAGTCAGGATGCTGATCTACATATTCCTGAAAAAGAACAAGAAGTTATGCTTCTATTAAAGAAATACCTCCATGCCCAGAAAAAGGATTTGAAAGGGGGACGCAAAAGCCGACGGGAGGGACTGGAACCGTCCCTGAAGGGCAAGGAGAGCGTCGTTTAAGGGGGCGATCAACCCCGGTCCAAATAATTTCCTTGAATATGTAAGTGAACTGCCTGCGAACCTGAAGTGGTTTCCAGGCAGTTTTTTTTGACATGCTTATAAAATTGTGTGGTAAAGAATGTACAGATAACAATTACCTATGGAAATTTTTCAACGGGTCCCCTCGTAGGGGTAACCGGGGAGGAGGCGAAAAGGTTTGTGTTGAAAAGAAAAAATCGGGCTGGTATATTCAAATAGGGATCCATTCGGGATCCATGATCCCCATGAAGGGCTGAACATTTCCCCATAAATTTCGCCACCACCGGGCCGTCATTCTGCCGAGCATGGGGCGCTTTGCCAAAGATAATCCTCAAACCCATCGGAAGAGTTCATAACCCCATTGGGAAGAAAAAATGGGAGGGGTGGGAATCGGTCGTTTCCGAGATCATTCTCTCTCCCAGATACGAGGAAGCTCTGGAAGGGATCGAGGAGTATTCTCACCTGTTGATTCTTTTCTGGATCAGCCGGACCCCGGCCCGGTCCAGGGGGCGGAGGCTGAAAATCCACCCCAAATCCCGTCCGGATCTTCCCCTGGTGGGAATTTTTGCCACCCGAACTCAATATCGTCCCAATCCCATCGGCCTGACTCAGGTGCAATTGCTGAAGCGGAGAAAGAATGTCCTCCGGGTAAAAGGGCTGGATGCCCTGAACGGGACGCCGGTTCTGGATATAAAACCCATCTCTCCCCGGACCGAAATGCCCGCGAAAACGCGGGTGCCCGAATGGTATCACCGCCTGTGGAAGAAACCTCACCGCTGAGGGCCCCTGAGCTCTTCAGCGATGTACCCGGGCCGGCCCGCTGATGCAGATCATGGGAAAGACGGGAGACATCGTTAGGGATGGGGATAACGGGAGGAGTGGAAAATGACGAAAATCGAAGCAGTCAAGGCGCGGGAGATTCTGGATTCTCGGGGCAACCCCACGGTGGAGGTGGAAATTCATCTGTCGGGAGGGGCCCAAGGAAGGGCTGCGGTCCCTTCCGGGGCGTCCACGGGAGAAAGGGAGGCCCTGGAACTCCGCGATGGCGATAAGAAACGATTTCTGGGCAAGGGGGTCCGAAAAGCGGTCCGGAACGTGCAGGAAATCATTGCCCCCCGGATAAAAGGAATGGAAGCCGCCGATCAGGCCGGCCTGGACCGGCTCATGATCGAGATGGACGGGACCGAAAACAAATCCAAGCTGGGGGCCAACGCCCTCCTGGGAGTTTCCATGGCCGCCTGCCGGGCTTCGGCCCAGGCCCTCGGGATTCCCCTGTACCGCTATCTGGGAGGAGCCGGGGCGCGGGAGCTCCCGGTGCCGCTGATGAATTTCGTCAACGGGGGCGCTCACGCGGACAGCGACCTGGATATTCAGGAGTTCATGGTGATCCCCGCCGGGGCCGGGAACTTTGCCGAAGCCCTGCGCATGGGGGCGGAAATTTTTCATACCCTGCGGCAGATCCTGAAGAAGAAAGGGTACAGCACCTCGGTGGGCGACGAAGGCGGATACGCGCCCCGCCTGGGCTCCAACGAGGAAGCCCTTCAGTGGATCGTGGAAGCCATCAGCCAGGCGGGCTACGTCCCGGGGAAAGATGCTTTTCTGGCCCTCGACTCGGCAGCCAGCGGGTTTTATAAAGAAGGCGCCTACCTTTTCAAGGCGGGAAAGAAAAAGAAACTGTCTTCGGAGGAGATGATCGACTTTTACGAAGACCTGGTCAACCGGTATCCGATCAAATCCCTGGAGGACGCCCTAGCCGAAGGGGACTGGAAGGGCTGGGAGAAATTGACCCGGCGGTTGGGAAAAAAGGTCCAGATCGTGGGGGACGACATCTTCGTCACCAACCCCAAAATCCTGCGGGAGGGGATTGAGAAGGGGGTGGCCAACTCGGTCCTGATCAAGCTCAACCAGATCGGGACGGTCACCGAGACGCTGGAGGCCATCGAGATGGCCCGGCGCGCCCGTTACACGGCGGTCGTCTCGCACCGCTCCGGGGAGACGGAGGATTCGTTCATTGCCGATCTGGCCGTGGCCACCCGGGTGGGACAGATCAAATCAGGATCGGCTTCCCGCAGCGACCGGATGGCCAAATACAATCAGCTCCTGAGGATCGAAGAAGAGCTGGGAGATACGGCGATTTTCAGGGGAGTCAAGGTTTTTTACAGCATCGGGGAGGGGTGAACCAGATGGCGGGAAAAACCAAGAGGGAAGCGCGAGGGTTGACCGGGCTGGAGGTGCTGGGAGTTGCCATCCGGGCCGAGGTGGAAGCCCCTTGAAAAAATCCTACATCGTCATCTTCATCCTTGGCCTTGTGGCGGCGGTCGTGGCGGGGCTGGTCTATCTCCTGGGCCAGCGGCCCGGCGGCGGGGTGGAGTTCCTGAATGGAATTGAGATCCAGGGGAATATCCACCGCCTGAAAACCCTGGTCCTCTCCTTCGGCCTCTGGGCTCCCCTCATTTCCGCTTTCCTGATGGTGGCCCAATCGGTGGTCCTCTTTCTCCCCGCCTTTCCCATCTTCGTGGTCAATGCTCTGGTCTTCGGACCCTTCTACGGGCTCCTCCTTTCCTGGAGCAGCGCGGCTGCGGGTTCCATGGCCTGTTTTTCCATCGCCAAGATCCTGGGGCGGCCGATCGTCGAACGGTTGGTGAACAAGGAGCATCTGGAGACGGCGGACCGGGCCCTGAAGAAGTACGAGAAGTACGTCATCCTTCTTTTCGGCTTCGTCCCGGTGGTTTCCTTTGACGTGATCAGCTATGCCGCCGGCCTGACTCTCCTGGCCTACTGGGAATTCCTTCTCCTGGTCTGCATCGCCCAAATCCCCAGCGCCCTGTTCTACACCCTCCTGGTGCACCGCATCGACCGGGGAACCCTGGATGTCTACTGGATTGTCGCCGCGGTCCTTTTTTTCCTCGTGGGAATCGGAAGCACGGCGGTCCGGGCCTATTGGAACCGGCGGAACCAAAAAGAGGATCCTCCGGGCCGCACCCTGACCCCCCCTTTTCCGAAATAGTCTAGCCAACTCTCCACCCGTAAGGGACCGGTAGGTTTGAAAGGCAAGGAAGATCCGCCCGGGGAGAGGATCGGAGGGGGAGGAGAAGAAAAAAAATGCCCGAGTTGCCGGAAGTAGAAACCATCGTCCGGGGCCTGCGAGAGCGGATTCTTCAGCTGGAATTTTCAAGAGTTGAAGTCTGCCTGGGTAAATGCCTTCGGGGACCCCGGCGGGCCCTGAGCGAATGGATCCGGAAGAAAAAGATCTGCGCCGTCGAGCGCCGGGGAAAAAATATCATCCTCTCCCTGGGCGCCGGGGGGGGCCTCTTCGTCCATCTGGGGATGACCGGGCGATTGCGGGTCGTGCCCCGGGAATCCCCACGGGAGAAGCACACCCACCTGGTCTTCTCCTTCCGGAACCATCCCCAGCAACTCCGCTACGTGGACTCCCGCCGGTTTGGCCGGGTTTTCTGGGAAAAAGAAGAAAAGGGAGGATGGACCTCCCTCTCCCGGTTGGGCCCCGAGCCTCTGGAAATATCCCCCCTGGAATTCGTCCGCCGGGTCCGCTCCCGGCGCCGGGAAATCAAGCCCCTTCTTCTGGACCAGCATTTTCTGGCGGGAGTGGGAAACATCTACGCCGATGAGTCCCTGCACCGCGCCGGAATCCATCCTCGGAGGAAGTCCGATTCCCTGCCCGGGAAGACCCTGTTCCGGCTCCACCGGGTCCTGCAGGAAGTATTGAGCGAGGCGATCCGGGCCGGGGGGACATCGGTCCGCTCTTATGTGGATTCCACCGGAGCTGCGGGGACCTTTCAGCATGGGCTCCGGGTTTACGGCCGGGAGGGGCAGCCGTGCCGGACCTGCGGCCGGGCTATCGTGCGGGAAAGGGTCGGGGGAAGGAGCAGCTTCTATTGCCCCCGGTGCCAGCGCGGCCCCTCCAAGAAACGATCATGATTCGCCCAAGCGATGATCCCCTTGCGGTACACCCCCGCCTCTGGCGGGGGACTAACAGAGTTCGACATTTCCGGGAAGTTTGGGTCGTGGCCCGGGGGCAAGGGCTTGGTGCTCAAAAAGCATCGGCCGGGCGAGCCCTTTTCCTAGGGGCTCTGCTTGATTTCCGCAGGAGGCGGCGGGCCATGGGGCGACCCACCGGATCGCCCCTACGGATAATCAACCCCAGGATTTGGTTCGGGCGCTGTGCCCGCCCGTTCCATGGGATCAAAGCTGCCTCATGGTTTTTGAGCACCAAGCCCTTGCCCCTGGGCCGGGCACCTGGGCGCGGCCACTTTCAGGTGGCCTCAAGATGAATTCGCTTTGAGCGGTTCAAGTATTTTCAAGCGTCCGGCTCTGCCGGAGGTCACGTCTAGCCGGGGAGGCCGGATGGAAAATCATGTTGCATAATCCTAATTGCCGTCTTAGAATAAAACGTTATTTATTTTGCCTTCAAAACCCGGCAGGGGCGAATGGACCGGCTGCAGATCCTGAAAAAATCCCTTTTCTTTTCCTCCCTTGCAGAACCCTCTTTGAAGGAAATCGGCCCTCTCTTCGCCGAAGAAAAATACCGACGCGACGATTACATCTTCTTCGAGGGCGATAACCCCGAATGGCTTCACATCGTCCTGGAAGGGAGGGCCAAGCTCCTCAAGCACTCGGATACGGGCAAGGATATCATCCTGCAGATCTTCACCCCCGGAGACATGTTCGGGGAAGCCTCCCTCTTTGACCGCAGGCCCTATGCCTCCTCAGCCCAGGCCATGGAACCCTCCACCATCCTGAAGCTATCCCGGAAGGACTTTTTCCTCTTCTTCGGGCGCCACCCCTTTATCGCCACGGAGATGATCACGGAACTCGGCCGGCAGCTGCGGGAAGCCCACGCCACCATCAAGAGCCTGGCAGTAGACCGGGTGGAGCAGCGGATCGCTCACCTTCTCCTGAAGCTGGCCGATAAGGTGGGGGTCTCCCAAAAAGGGGGGATCATGATCAATCTCCCCCTGACCCGGCAGGATCTGGCCGACATGGCGGGGACCACGGTGGAAACGGCGATCCGGGTGATGAGCCGGTTCACCAAGTCCAAATTCATCAAGCCGGCCGACGGAAAGATCTTCCTCCTCCATCCCCAGGCCCTGCAGCGGGTCCTGGAAGGGAAGGACGATTCCGAACCCCCCGCGGCCGGGAGAAAGGGTTGAATTTTCCCCTTGACCGGCGCAGGACTTAAAATAAAATAGTTGCATTGGTTTTCGATTTCTGATTATTGTCGATCCAATTCATCCGGTTGCCGATAAAGCCCAAAAAAGAACGGAGGGAGGGGAATGAACAAGGAAAAGGGGAGTCCTTGGAAAGGCATGGCCTTCATCGGCCTGGCCGCTGCGGTCGCCCTGGCTTTGGCTCTGGTGGCCGTTCCGGAAAGCGGGGCCCAGGCCATGAGGGAAAGAGGCCCCAGCGTGGAAGGCGCCGGCTACGTAGGCTCGAAGAACTGCGAGATCTGCCACAAGAAAATTTACCTATCCTGGAATTCCACTCTGCACCGCCGGAAGATCCTTCCCGCCGATGAAACGACCGTCGTGGGGGACTTTTACCGCCGCAACACGCTCGCGGTGGAAAGGGAGGGTAAGAAGTACACCAGCCGCATGTTCAAAAAAGGGAAGGAATTCTTCGTCGAAACCACGGGGCCCGACGGTCAGCTGCATATCTACAAGGCCGAATGGGTGATCGGAACTACCTGGAAGCAGCGCTACGTGACTCTCTTCCCCAACGGCGGAATGCACATTCTCCCCGTCCAGTGGGATATTTCTTCCGAAAGCTGGTCGGACTACCAGGGGCTGAAAGGGGCCAACTACGATCATCCCACCAATTTCTGGGCCTCCAAGGGACGCACCTGGCAGGACAAGTGCGGAAGCTGCCACGTGACCGGCCTCTCCTATGAATATGATGCCAAGAACCATACCTACAAGAACACCACCTGGGTGGACAACGGGGCGGGCTGTGAGGCGTGCCATGGTCCGGGAAGCAATCATATGTCCGCCCCCACGGAGGAGGCCCGGCGCAATACCATCCTCAACCCGGCCAATATGCCACCCTTCATCGCGGCGCAGGTCTGCGGGCAGTGCCACACCCGCGGGTTTACCTGGGACGGGAAGTACGAATACCCGAAGGGGTACATTCCCGGCCGGCAGCTCTTCGAGTTCTACCAGGACAAGGCCGGAATCTGGCCGGGAGGCGAAGCTCGCCAGCATCATCAGCAGTACATCGACTGGATGAAGAGCAAACACGCGGACGTAGGGGTCAGTTGCTGGACCTGCCATTCGGTCCATGATCGGGGAAAGACGGAACGATTCGCCCTGAAGAAAGCGGGCGATGCCCTCTGCATGGATTGCCACAAGGCTTCCGCCAAGACCGGGCAGAAGACGTTGCACAGCATCCATGACTTCGGCGGCTGCGTCGGCTGCCATATGCCGCGGACCGCGGCCAGCTCGATCCTGGGGGATATTTCCCTGCATACCTTCAAAGTGGTCAAACCGGCCACCTCGGTCAAGGCCGGCGGGGTGGACAAGCAGCCCAATTCCTGCAACCTGTGCCATTACCATAAAAACGACCCGGCGGACAAGCTCCAGCTGGTCATGGACCGGATGAAAGAAGAATACTACAAATAAGCCAAGCGCGTTTTCGCGGGAAAGGCGGGAAAGCCCTGGGGGGTCCCGCCTTTGTTCTGTCGATGGATCGGAGGGACGGCCTGGCCGGAAGAAGATCATTTCGATCTCCGGGGGGAAGGCCTTCTCCCCATGGACCGGGTAGAGAGCGACTTTGAAAAGGGGGGAAAAGACGGAAGAAGGTGAAAAGCGGAATCGGTAAACGAAAAATATGGAGACTTATCCTGTTGGTGGGGGTGATCCTCCTATTGGGTTACGGCGTGGGAAAATTTGAACTCTCCGCGCGAAAGCCGGCGAAGGTGGAATGCCTGGGAAAAGAAGAGCTTTCAGCTCCCGTCTTCTCCCTGCCGGATATGAACGGGCGGAAGGTGGACCTGGTTTCCTTCAAGGGACAGGTCATCGTCCTTGAATTCTGGGCCACCTGGTGCGCCCCCTGCCGGGAGGAAATCCCGCTGCTGAACCAGATCTACAAGGCGTACAAAGAGAAGGGCGTGGTGGTCATCGGGATCTCTCTCGACCGCAAGCCGCCGCAGGAAGTCAAGAAATTCCTGGATCAGCTCCAGGTCGAGTATCCCAATGTCATGGGGGATGAGGAGACTTTCGAGAAGTACAGCCAGATGGCTCATCTGGGCCCGATCCGGGGGATCCCCGCCACCTTCGTCATCGACCGCAAAGGCCAGATCTGCCAGAGGTATATGGGGTTGACGGAGAAAAGGATTCTGGAAGAAGCCATCCAGGCGGTTCTCTAGGTGGATTATGATTTAAATCATTTTTTCGGCCGGTCAGAATGATAGGTTAGGAGCGGCGCGAAGCGGAGGAAAGAGCGAAGGGAAGAGGAGGAATTCATGCGGGAGATCAAACGAAGGATCGACAAAGAAATGAACATCGGCGAGGTCCTCGAAAAATATCCCGAAGCGCGCAGGGTATTCCAGAAGCATTTTGGTGAAGGCTGCTTCAACTGCCCCGGTTCAAGACTGGAGAGCATCCAGTTCGGCGCCCTGATGCACAACAAGGACGTCGATGCCATTCTGGAAGACTTGAATTCTACGCTCAAATAGTGAGGAGGAGAGATGAGTTACAAGATCACCGACGACTGCATTATGTGTGGGACCTGCAAAGAAGAGTGTCCGGCGGAAGCGATTAACGAAGGGGATCCCAAGTACGTGATCGATCCGGATAAGTGCACCGACTGCGGGACCTGCGCCGAAGTCTGCCCGGTCGAAGCCTGCGTCTCCGAATAAGATCCCTTTTCATCCAGGTTTTTCAAGGAGGTTGTCGTGAAGGAAAAAGTCCAGAAAATCATCGACGAAATCCGTCCCGCCCTGCAGGCCGACGGCGGAAATATCGAGCTGATCGACGTGGGCGAAGACGGGGTGGTGAAGGTCAGACTCATGGGAGCCTGCGGCTCCTGCCCCATGTCCCAGCTGACGCTGAAACGGGGCGTTGAGGCCCGCCTCAAAGCCAAGATCCCCGAGGTCAAGGAAGTGGTTTCGGTCTAGCCCCGGCACGGCGCAGAGCGCATAGAGCATGGCGAAAAAGGATGGCCCATTACGCTATGCGCTATGCCCTTTGCCCTATGCTAGATTATCCTGCCCACCTCCAGCCCTTCGGCCACCGCCTCTAGAGCCTTGCGGGGGCTCTTCGCATCCCCGATTAGGTGGATTTCCTTGACCCGGCCTTTGATCTGATCGTAAAGGTTGTTGGACGGTTTGGCGCCCGTGGCCAAGACCACCGTATCCCCCGGAATCAGCTCTTCCCGTCCCTCCCGCTCAATCATAACTCCCCGGTCCGTAATTTCCTTGGCCCGAGCCTTGGTGAGGCTCCTCACCCCCAGACGGGAAAGGTCCTGCAGGATACTCCATCGGGTGCTTCGCCCGATATCCTGCCCGACCCTTTTTAACATTTCCAGCACGGTGATCTTCTTCAGCCCGCGGTAGAGGAGGGTCTGGATGGTTTCGGGGGCCTCAGCCTGGTTGAACATGAGGAAATAGAGAGTGTCGGCGTCGATCGTCCCCTTGCGCGCCAGGAGCAGGGCGGTCTCCAGCCCCACGGCCCCCCCGCCGATGATGACCACTTCTTTCCCGGTATCCGCCTTGCCGGATAAAACATCCCAGGCCAGAATCACATTGGGCCGGTGGATCCCCTTGATGTCGGGCACCGCGGGCTCGGCCCCCGTGGCCAGGATGATCGCATCGGGTTTTTCCATTTCCGCGTGCCGAGGAGTCGCCTCCGTGCGGAGGTGAACGGCGACGTTCAGCTTTTTCATCTGGCCCTCCAGGTAACGGACGAAGGCAAGAAACTCCGCCCGGCCCGGAGGAGCGGCAGCCAGGGGAAGCTGGCCTCCCAGGGTTTCGCTCTTTTCGTAGAGGCTGACCCGGTGGCCCCGGAGGGCGGCAACCCTTGCGGCTTCCATCCCCGCAGGACCGCCGCCGATAACCATGACCTTTTTTTTGGAGGGTGCCGGCTCGAGGGTAAGTTTTCCTTCCGCCCCCGCCCGGGCATTGACCAGGCAGGTCTGGGGCTTGCCCTCGAAGATGGGGTCGAAACAGCCCTGATTGCAGGCAATACAGTAGTTGATTTCGTCGAAGCGTCCCTCCCGGGCCTTGTTGGGAAGCTCCGGGTCGGCGATTAGGCCACGGGCAAAGCCGATCAGGTCTGCCTGGCCGTCCCGGAGAATCCGGTCGGCGAGAACCGGATCATTGATCCGGTTGCAGGCCATCACCGGAATGGCCACCGCCTGCTTGATCCCCTGGGCGAGGTAGGCGAACCCGCCCCGGGGCAACCCCATGGTGATCTGGGGGACCCGGGTTTCATGCCAGCCCCCGGTTACGTTGATCATGTCCGCCCCGGCTTTTTCCAAGGCCTTGGAGAACAAACGGGCTTCCTCATTGGCCAGCCCCCCGTCCATAAACTCATTGCCCGCCACCCGGACGATGATGGGGAAATCCGGGCCTACCCCCCGGCGGATCTCCTCGATCACTTCCAGACCGAAACGCATCCGATTTTCGAAGTCTCCCCCGTATTCGTCTTTCCGACGGTTCACGATGGGGGACAAAAATTGGCTGATCAGGTAGCCGGCCGAGGCAATCACCTCGACGGCATCAAAACCAGCCCGCTGGACCCTCGCCGCAGCGAGGGCGTAATTCCTCTGGACCTGCTTGATTTCCGGAATCGACAGCTCCCGGGGGGTCTCGCGGGTAAACCGGGAGCGGATGGGCGAAGAGGATACGGATTGTTTACCCCCCATGAGCAGGGTGTGGGAGTAGCGTCCTGCGTGATAGAGCTGGGCGGCGATCTTGGCCCCGTGGGCCTGAACCGCCCGGGCCAGCCCCGCAAGGCCGGGGATGAACTTGTCGTCCCTGGCGCTGAGCATGTTGATTGCCCCGCTGGTCTCATCGATGGTGCATCCCCCGATGATGATCAGGGCGGCTCCTCCCTTGGCCCGCTCCACGAAATAATCCCCATGGTGCGGAAGCACCATTCCTTCCCAGGAGGACAAATAATGCATGGCCGGCATGACGATCCGGTTTTTGAGTTCCATCCGGTTGATCTTGATGGGGGTGAAAAGGAGCTTCAGCACAGGGTTCTCCTATAGGCACGGAATCAATCGTTGGGAAAAATTTAGTTCGGATCCAAAATAGTGTTCAAGTCGACTTCAAGGTACTCAAATGAGCCTAGGTGCCTCAAACAAGTTTGGAATTTGTAGGGGCACGCGGCTGCGTGCCCGAAGGAAGTTCGGAGTAAAAGCCTCATTAGATTTTTCGAAGTTTTTCTCCGAACTCTACGCACTCGCTTTTAACGCTTTCTTCCCCGCCTGGATAATTTTGGCCAGCTCCGCAGCCCGCTGGACAGCGCCCTTGGCGGTTAAAACCCCGAGCCCATCTTCCAGGGCCATATGTCGGATTCCCTTATTCACTTTTCCTTTTCCCTCCAGGCTGGTCAACACCATTCCACCGCGGCCCACAGGGATCATCCCGAAGAGCGCGAAGGTGTTGTTTAGGATGCTGAGGGTCATTTCCAGCCCTCCATGGCGGAGAAACCCTACCACCAGCGCGGCCCCCACTTTGTCGGTCAGTCCTCCCCGGTGGGCGTTCCCGTAAACGAAGACTCGCATCCGGTCGATCATGTTGGCCATGAGGCCGGACATCCGTCCGATGTGCACCGGAGTGGCCAGAATGATCGCCTCGGCCCTCAATAAAGCCGGGTACATTTCTTCCATACCGTCCGCGAGGGAGCAGAATTTTTCGGGGCTCTGATTCTTTATGCACCCGTTGCAGTGCCGGCAGCCGGCGATCTCCAGCCCGGAGAGGTTGAGAACCCGGGTCTCGACTTCCGGGTCGGAAGCGACTACGCGCAGGGCTTCCTTCAACAGAACTTCCGTGTTCCCTTCCTTCACCGGACTTCCCGCGATTCCCAGGATTCGAATCATAGGATACTCCCAGCTATCAGCGTTCAGCAGTAAGCATTCAGCCATCCGCGTTCAGCAAAAAAGATTTTTTCATCTGTGCCGAAAGCTGACTGCTGATAGCTTGTTTTCCTACCATAAAGCGGAAAAGTTATCAAGATTGGTTATCCATTTATCTGTCTTTATCTGCGTTCATCTGCGTCCCATCAAAAGCCAAATGAAATTCTTGACTTCCCCGGGAGAAAAAAATATATTGGATGCGACTCCCTCTTTCCCTCCCGAGATCTCCCTGTGAGGTGATGAACGATGGCCCTGAACTTTGATCTGACCGAAGAGCAGAACCTGCTGCGTCAGGCCGTCCGCGACTTTGCCGAAAAAGAGATCGCTCCCGTCATCCAGGAACTGGATGAAAGAGAAGAGTTCTCCGTCGGGCTGACCCTGAAGATGGGGGACCTGGGCCTGCTGGGGTGCTTTGTTCCCGAAAAGTACGGCGGCTCCAACATGGGCTACATCTCCTACACCATCGCCGTGGAAGAACTGGCGCGGGTCGACGGGTCGCAGGCCGCCACCATTGCCGCCGGGAATTCTCTGGGAATCGGGCCCATCTATTATTACGGCAGCGAAGAACAGAAGGAGGAATGGCTTCCCAGGCTCTGCGCCGGGAAAATGCTGGCTGCCTTCGGGCTCACCGAACCCGAGGCCGGGTCGGATGCGGGAGGCTCGAAAACCCGGGCCGAGCTCCGGGGGGATCATTGGGTCATCAACGGGTCCAAGATTTTTATCACCAACTCGGCCAATCCGCTGACCGGCGTAATCGTGGTCCAGGCCATCACCGGGCAGAAAGAGGATGGAAAGAGAGAGCTGAGCTGTCTGCTGGTCCCCCGGGATGCGCCCGGCTTCACCGCCCGGGAGATGAAGAAGAAGATGATGTGGCGCTCTTCCAACACGGGGGAACTCTTTTTCGACGAATGCGCCGTTCCCCGGGAGGACCTTCTGGGGAAAAGGGGAGACGGTTTCCACCAGATGCTGGCCATCCTGGACGGAGGGCGGCTCTCCATCGGCGCCATGGGGCTGGGGGGGGCGCAGGGCGCCTTTGAGATGGCCCTGCATTACGCCAACACGCGGGTACAGTTCGGGCGCCCCATCTCCTCCTTCCAGATCAATTCCTTTAAGCTCGCCGACATGGCCATGGAGGTTGAATTGGCCCGGAATCTCCTGTACAAAGCCTGCTGGCTGCGGGAGAATAACCGCCCCTTCGGCAAGGAAGCGGCCATGGCCAAGTTATACTGCTCCGAAGTCATGGGCCGGTGTGTCAATCATGCCGTTCAGCTTCATGGGGGGTACGGGCTGATGAAGGAGTATAAGATCGAGCGGTTTTACCGAGATCAGAAACTTCTGGAGATCGGAGAGGGCACCTCTGAGATTCAACGAATCGTCATCGCCCGGAACATCGGAGTGGCGGGAAGGGCGATTTAAAAAGTCAAAACTGGTTATCCGCAGATTACGCAGATTACGCAGAGATAGGAAGATTACGGATAAGAAAATCTCTCCAATGCCCAAAGCTCAAATAAGCTTTTCAGGGTGTTGCTGTTGGGCCTTAACCTTTCGGCCCTGAAATCTCTGAGCTCTCTTACTACTGTGGTGTAGAATCTTAAAATTTTGTTAAGTTTTTTCATGCATCTTTATCCGTGTTCATCCGTGTCCCATTAGGTCTTTTGTCTTTCAATCTTTTGCGAATACAAAATCTGTGTTCATCTGTACTACTGTAGTGTAAAATCTTTAAATTTTGTTAAGCGTTTTTCATGAATCCTTTTCTGTGTTTATCTGTGTCCAATAAAATTTTTTTGGTTGCGGCGCAGCCGCGCTAAGTTTATCTGTGTCCCGATATAAGATTTTTTGGTTGCGGTTTCGCCGCGGTGGGTTGGCTGTGGTTGATTTTTGGAAGGAGGGGGAAATGAAGAAAATAAAAGAGAGGAAATCACCCAAAGGCTCAAAAATAGAGAAAGATTTCCATCGCCGGCAGGAAGATCATGAGGACCTCCTCACCGATCCTTCCCATCATCGAATTCCGGGGCCCCCGCCCAAGGGTCCTTCCAAGCAGACCCTAGGGTCGCGGATCCATGAAGCCCGTCAGATGCGCGGTCTGACCCTGCAGGACCTGAGCAGCCGCACTGGAATCAGTCTGGAAACCCTGGAAAAGGTCGAGGCCAACAAAATGATTCCCCCTTTGGGCGAGCTGATCAAGCTGGGGAAAGCCCTGGAGATGAAGATGGGATATTTCATCTCCCCGGGGGTGGAAAAACCGATGACCGTGGTCCACTCTGATAAACGTCCGGTGGTCTCCCGTCATGGGAAAAAGAAGAGCGAGCAATACGGGTATTTCTATGAGTCGCTGGCCCCGGAAAAGGCGGACCGCTTCATGGAACCTTTCCTGATCACCATGGTGCCCAGCGAAGTGAAAGAGCTTGCCAGCCACGACGGGCAGGAGTTCATTTTTGTCCTGGAAGGGGAGATGAGGGCCCAGGTGGGAGACCAGGTAGAAATCCTCAAGGCCGGCGACGCCGTCTACTACGACTCCAGTCATCCCCATCTGGTAAAGTGCCACGGCGATACACCGACGAAGATCCTGGCCGTCCTCTACACCGGGTCCAAATAGGAGCTAAGCCCCAAACTCAAACCAAAATGGTGATAAGAAGATAATTCCCTTAGGGTAACTCCCCGGCTCTGCCGGGGGACTCATAAAGTTTGACATCTCCGGGATGCCTGGGTCGTGGCCCCGGGCCGGGCAACAGAGGGAAGGCCACCTTTAGGTGGAGACCATTTATTGTTCTCTGAAAGGAGGAGGGACGATGACCACAGGAATGGCACTGACCATTGGGCTGAATTCAGTGGACCCGAAGCATTACGGCGGGTGGTCGGGGGAGCTGAACGCTTGTGAGGCCGATGCGGAGGATATGGCCAGCATCGCCAAATCCCGAAAATTCAGGGTGACGACGCTCATGACCAAAACGGCGACTCGCGCGCGGGTGGTCGCCCAGATCACGAAAGCCGCCCGCACCCTGAAATCGGGGGACATCTTCATGCTGAGCTACTCGGGCCATGGGGGCCAGCTTCCAGACATCAACGACGACGAGCCCGATGCGGAAGACGAAACCTGGTGCCTTTATGACGGGGAATTTATGGATGACGAAATCTATGCCCTATGGAGAAAATTCGCTACCGGCGTCCGGATTCTGGTCTTTTCCGACAGCTGCCACAGCGGCACGGTGACCAAACTCGCTTATTACCAGGGGACAGCCGCCCTGCGGGGGGGCGGGGTGACCCCGCGGGAGGTGAAGTATCGGAACATGCCCCCCGACGTGGCCCTTCGCACCTACCGCAAAAACAAACCCTTCTACGACCGGATTTTAAAAGCCAAAGTCCCCAGGGAAAAACAGCCGGCCGTCAAAGCCACGGTCCTGCTCATCTCCGGCTGCCAGGACAACCAGCTTTCATCCGATGGAGATTTCAACGGGCTCTTTACCGGCCAGTTGTTGAAGGTATGGAAGAATGGAGCCTTTAAGGGCGATTACAAAGCGTTCCATAAAATGATCCTCAAACGGATGCCGCCCGACCAGACCCCCAATTACTTCAAGGTCGGGGCCGCAAACCCGAAATTCGAAGCCCAGAAACCCTTTACCATTTGAGGAAAAACCAGAAGGCCTTTTCGATTGAGGCCCGCGCAAGAAGATGATTTTGCTTTCTCAAGGTAAACCCCCGGCTCAGCCGGGAGACACGCAAAGTTTGACCTTTCGGGGATGCCTGGGTCGTGGCCCGGGGGTAAGGGCATTGCGCGCAGAAAGCATCGGCCGGGTGAGCCCTTTTCCCAGGGGCTCGGCTCGACTTCCGCAGATGGCGGCGGGCCCCCGGGCGCCCCGCCGGATTGCTCTTACGGAGAATCAACCCGAAGACATGGTTCTGGGGCTGTGCCCGCCCGTTCCATGGAATCAAAGGTGCCTCATGATTTCTGCGTGCAAGGCCCTTGCCCCCGGGCCTGGCAACAGAGGGAATGGGACCTTTAGGTGGAGGCCATTTATCATCCGCTTTGAGGGGTTCCCTGTTTTTCAAGCCTCCGGCTCTGCCGGAGGCCATGAGTCGGTGGAATTCTCCCCTAATCATCTGTGAAAAGCTAAATCAAAGGAGGACGCCATGGCGAAGAAGAGACCTTTTGCGGACAGGATTTTGAACTGTGTCCCTTCGAGGAAAGTGGAAACGGATTGGCCTCTGGAAAGCGCCATGGGGGCCGGTCTTCTGGCGGCCCGACCGACGATCCCACTTTCCAAGGATTTGCGGGAGAGCTGGTGGACGATCGGAGACCAGAAGAATACCGGGTCTTGCGTGGGGTGGGCCTCGACGGATTCGGTCATCCGCTGGCATTTCGTCAAGGCGAATCGCCTGCCCAAGCCCCAGAGGCTCTCTCCCCGGTTTGTCTGGATGGCTTCCAAAGAGACGGATACGTTCGTTTCCCAGCCCACGACCTTTATCGAATCCGAGGGAACAAGCCTCAAAGCCGCATTGGATATCGCCCGTAAATTCGGGACGGTGAATGATTCGGTCCTGCCCTTTGAGCCGATGAAATTGTACCCCGGCTCCTCCCAGACCTTTTACGCCCTGGCCGCCCAGCTGAAAATCGCCAGCTACTTCAACCTGGGGACGAAGGTAAACAACTGGCGGATATGGCTGGCCAACAACGGCCCGGTCCTGACGCGGCTGAATGTGGACGAGACCTGGGATAACGCCGCCTCCACCAGCGGCAAGCTGGATATCTACAAGCCGGAAACGACGAGAGGAGGACACGCCGTCGCTTTGGTGGGCTACACCCGCGACCGGTTCATCGTCCGGAACAGCTGGGGGACCGGATGGGCAGACAAGGGATTTGGTTACGCCTCCATCGCCTATGCCCAGGCGGCCTTCACCGAGGCCTACGGGGTGAGTATTTAGGAGGAAATTCCAGGTGATATCCCCCTCTCCCCCAGGCTCTGGGGGAGAGGACAGAAAGAGGGGAAGCTTGGTTGCTGGGATTTATTAATAAGGCCATAACTATCCGGACATCGATTTTCTTTTTTGATCCTCCTGGATTCCGGCTTGCGCCGGAATGACGTAGTGAAGAAAGCCCTTCTTCTATTCGTC
>Ga0315285_10003014_pt1 | contig 17632 bp, 12 predicted proteins | sample YL17G09_36_MG_FD_203698 | JGI IMG/M metagenome (GOLD analysis project Ga0315285, IMG submission 203698) | Sediment microbial communities from Yellowstone Lake, YNP, Wyoming, USA - YL17G09_36 | ecosystem: Environmental > Aquatic > Freshwater > Lake > Sediment | place: USA: Wyoming | collected... | reverse complement strand
ACCCTACATCCGGGCCAAGGTCACTCCCCTGAAAGATCAGGGGGAAAAGACCACGGATATCGAGGCGGTGATGGTCGGCGTGAAGGGCATTTTCCAGAAGGTTGTAGAGCTGGCTCCCAACCTTCCGGCGGAGCTGGGCATCATGGCCATGAATCTGGAAGAACCCGGGGCCTTAGCTGACCTTATCGCCTCCATCCTGAATATTCCCCTGGAGGACAAACAAACCCTGCTGGAGACCCTGGACGTCAAGGCCCGCCTGGGAAAAGCCAATCTTTTTCTGACCAAGGAACTAAGTGTCCTGGAGTTGAGCTCCAAGATCCAGAGTCAGGTCCGCGAGGGCATCGACAAATCGCAGCGCGAGTATTTCCTGCGGGAACAGCTCAAAGCCATTCAAAAAGAATTGGGGGAGAAAGACGAGCGGACGGTCGAAATTGAAGAGCTGCGTCAGCGCCTGACCCAGGCGAAACTGCCCCCCGAAGCCATGAAGGAAGGGGAGCGAGAGCTGGACCGTCTGGCCAAGATGCCCCCGGCTGCGGCCGAATACACCGTGTCCCGAACGTACCTGGAATGGCTGATCGATCTTCCCTGGGCGGTTTCCACCGCAGACAACCTGGATATTTCCCAGGCGCAGAAAGTCCTGGATGAAGACCATTATGATCTGGAGAAAGTGAAAAAACGCATCCTGGAATATCTCGCGGTGCGCAAGCTCAAAGCGGACATGAAAGGGCCGATTCTTTGTTTTGTCGGGCCCCCGGGTACGGGAAAGACCTCGGTGGGCAAATCCATCGCCCGGGCGCTGGGACGGAAATTCATCCGCATGTCCCTGGGGGGCGTGCGGGATGAGGCCGAAATCCGCGGGCACCGCCGCACGTACGTCGGTGCTCTTCCCGGGCGGGTCATTCAGGGGATCCGCAAGGCCGGCTCCAACAACCCGGTGTTCATGCTCGACGAGATTGACAAGCTGGGAATGGATTTTCGGGGCGACCCCTCCGCAGCCCTGCTGGAGGTCTTAGACCCGGAACAGAATTACGCCTTTTCCGACCACTATATCGACGTGGCTTTTGACCTTAGCAAGGTGATGTTTATCACTACGGCGAACATCCTGGACCCGATTCCTCCCGCCCTGCGCGACCGCATGGAGGTCCTGGACCTGCCCGGGTACACCGAAGAAGAGAAACTGAAAATTGCCAAAGAATTTTTGGTCCCCAAACAGCTCGAGGCCCACGGCCTGACCGATACGCATATAAAATTCGAAGATGGGGCCATTCGCCGGCTCACGCTCGAATACACCCGTGAAGCCGGTGTCCGCAACCTAGAGAGGGAAATCGCTAATATCTGCCGGGCGGTCGCCAAGCGTGTGGCCGAAGGCCAGGAGGGGTTGGCCATCATTCGAGCGGAGGACGTGCCGGCATACCTCGGCCCGGTAAAATTCTTCTCCGAGGTAGCCGAGCGCACCTCCGAGCCGGGGGTGGCTACAGGCCTGGCCTGGACTCCGACGGGCGGGGACATCCTCTTCGTCGAAGCCACGCGCATGAAAGGGCGCAAAACCTTTTCCCTTACGGGTCAACTGGGGGAGGTCATGAAGGAATCCGCCCAGGCCGCCTTGAGCTATGTACGTGCGCGGGCCAAGGCCCTTAAGATTCCCGAGGATTTCTTCGACCATAGTGACATCCATATCCACGTTCCCGCGGGGGCCATTCCCAAAGATGGGCCATCCGCGGGCGTGACCATGTTCACAGCCCTCACCTCTCTCCTCACGGGAAGGCCGGTACGCAGCGACGTGGCCCTGACCGGTGAAATCACCTTACGGGGGCTGGTACTACCGGTCGGGGGAATTAAGGAGAAAGTCTTAGCGGCCAACCGTGCCGGCATCACCACAGTCATTTTGCCCAAAAGGAACGAAAAGGATCTGGAAGAGGTCCCCGAAGAGGTGAAAAAGAGGATGAAGTTCCACTTCGTCCAGCGCATGGACGAAGTCATTGATCTGGCCTTACAAAAAAAACCAAAAAAATAAAAAAGCCCTCTCTCTCCCAGCGAGAGGGCTTTACCCGGTAGAAATGTTAATCGTTACACTCTGGCCGGCCAATCAGGAACCGTTATTCCGGGGCTCCTGATATTCGAAGACCTTTCCCTGGTAGTTCCGCAGAACCATTTTTCCTTTGTCCTGAGAGATCATGTACGTGGGCCCCACAGGGATCTTTCCGCCGCCTCCGGGAGCATCGATGACAAAGCTGGGAACCGCATATCCCGTCGTATGGCCGCGGAGCTTTTCGATGATGTTGATCCCCACGGCAATGGGAGTCCGGAAATGTTCTGTGCCCATGGCCAGGTCGCATTGGTAGATGTAGTAGGGGCGGACACGAATCTTCAACAGCTCATGCATCAAACGCTTCATGACCACCGGGCGGTCATTGATTCCCCGCAGGAGAACGGTCTGGCTTCCGAGGGGGATTCCGGCCTCCGCCAACATGGCACAGGCGCGGCGGACTTCCTTGGTAATCTCTTTGGGATGGCTGAAATGGATGCTGATCCAGAGGGGATGGTATTTCTTCAACATCGAGGTCAGCGAGGGGGTAATTCGCTGGGGAAGGGTCACGGGGACCCGCGTGCCGATGCGGATGATCTCTACATGGGGAACTTTTCTTACTTTGGCAAGGATACTTTCCAGATGATCGTCTTCGAAAAGCAGGGGGTCCCCGCCGGAGATCAAGACGTCGCGAATTTTCTTCGTGGCCTGGATGTAGGCGACCGCCTCGTCCAGCTCTTCCTGGGTAATGCATTTTTCGCTGGAGCCCACCATCCGCCGGCGCGTGCAGTAGCGGCAGTAGACCGCGCACTTATCCGTCACTAGAAGGAGTACCCGGTCGGGGTACCGGTGGACCAGGCCGTGCACGGGAGAGTTTTCATCTTCCGCGCAAGGGTCAAAGAGGTCAGCGGGGGAGAGATGAAATTCCGCCATGGTGGGGATGGCCTGCCGGCGGATCGGGCAATTGGAGTCATTGCGATCCATCAGTTTGGCAAAATAAGGCGTGATCGCGGTGGCCATCCTCCCTTTGGAGGCCTCGATGGCCTCGATCTCTTCGGGGCTTAGATTCAAAATGAGTTTGAGCGGCTCCGCTCTGGTAACACGATGCCTCAGCTGCCATCGCCAGTCATCCCATTCTTCCTCTGTGGCTTCTTTCCAGGGGTTGGGTTGGTGTTCTTCCTCCGCAGAAGGATTGACTTCTGCACTACAGACGCTCTTGATTGGCTCCCTAGGGAGCAAAGTACTGCCAGCGACGTTCATGTTCCCCTCTCCAGGTCAAGTTTTGGGCTTTGCAGGTCTTCCAGAGCCTTTTGGTAGGCAGTTTTATGTTTAAAGCCACTTTGCAAATATTTCCAGATCAGCTCGAGTTTTCTAAAGTCTTCTTCGCTGTATTCTCTGGCCTCCAGCTCTCCCATCGGAATCCGTTTTGGCCTTATGTATCCCTTTTGCTCCAGATAATAAAGCTTATGTCTGGGAATGCTTAGCTTTTTTAATATATCGGAAGTCCTCATGGCTTACTCCAGAGGATCTTGATAAATTTACATATTTTTTTCAAATATAAATATATAAATAAATCTAAATCCATTTTTCTATAGTTTACAAATTTTAAAAAATATGTCAAGAAAAAAATGAAGCTCCTTTAAAAAAAATTTTCCCTTCACCAAAGGAACCCCTTTTCCCATAATCCCGACCCCTTACCCCGGGGTTTCCTTATGTTGAAATTCATTCTTTGAAGACCGCGCCTGTCCCCGCCGAAGTGACCATCTGGGCGTACCTGGCGGCGTAGCCCGACTTGATTTTGGGCGTTGGCATCTTCCAATTTTTCCTTCTTCTTTTTATCTCCTCCTGGCGCACCAGCAGGGTCAGCTTCTTCTTGGGGATGTCAATCGAGATCCGGTCGCCATTTTTCACCAGGGCGATTAACCCTCCCTCGGCGGCTTCCGGAGAAATGTGCCCGATGGCTGCACCCCGGGAGCCACCGCTGAACCGGCCATCGGTGATCAGGGCCACATCTTTGTCCAGCCCCATCCCCACGATCGCCGCAGTGGGGGAGAGCATCTCGCGCATTCCCGGGCCGCCCTTGGGTCCCTCATAACGGACGACCACGATGTGGCCAGGCTTTACCCTTCCCTTGAGGATCGCTTCCATCGTTTCTTCCTCGGATTCGAAGACGATAGCCCGGCCCTCGTTTACCATCATTTCTGGCGCCACAGCCGATTGTTTGACCACGGCCCCGCCCGGAGCCAGGTTTCCCCTCAAGATGGCAATGCCTCCCTCTTTATGGTAGGGGTCATGGATCGACTTGATTACGCCATAGTTCTTGACTTTCACTCCTTTCAGATTTTGCCCCAACGTTTTTCCAGTTACCGTTATGCCCCTCTTGTCGATCACCCCGAGCTTGTCCAATTCACTCGTCACCGCCGGAACCCCACCGGCGGCGTCGAGGTCCTGCAGGTGATGGGGGCCAGCGGGGCTGAGAAAGCAGAGGTGAGGGGTCCCGTCGCTGATTTTGTTGAAGAGGTCTAAATCCAATTTTATTTTGGCCTCATGGGCGATCGCCGGAAGGTGCAGAACGGTGTTGGTCGAGCAGCCTAAGGCCATATCTACCGCCATGGCGTTCTTGAAGGCGGACAAAGTGGCGATGTCTCTCGGACGGATGTTCTTCTTCCAGAGCTCCATGATTTTCATCCCGGCCATCTTGGCCAGACGCAAGCGGGCCGCCATCACTGCCGGGATTGTTCCGTTTCCGGGTAAAGCCATCCCCAGAGCTTCGGACAGACAATTCATGGAGTTAGCCGTGAACATACCGGCACAGGAGCCGCATCCCGGGCAGGCGCATTCCTCCAGTTCCTTCAATCGGGCTTCGGTCCACTCGCCCCGGGCTACGCGGCCCACCCCTTCGAAGACCCCGATCAGATCCACATCCTTTTCCTCAAATTTTCCGGCCAGCATGGGCCCGCCACTGATTACGATCGAAGGAATGTTCACCCGCATGGCCGCCATGAGCATCCCCGGAACGATCTTATCGCAATTGGGGATCAAGACCAGAGCATCGAAGGGGTGAGCCATGGCCATGATTTCGACGGAATCCGCGATCAGCTCCCGGCTGGCCAGGGAATACTTCATGCCCTCATGGTTCATGGCGATCCCGTCGCACACGCCGATGGTGGAAAATTCAATCGGTGTTCCTCCAGCCAAGCGCACCCCGGCCTTAACGGCTTCGGCGATCTTATCCAGGTGAATATGGCCGGGAATGATTTCATTGGCGGAGTTGGCGATACCGACCATGGGCCGGCGGATTTCTTCGTCGATCAGGCCCATGGCCTTAAAGAGAGAACGGTGGGGCGCTTTCTCCAGCCCTTTTTTCATCAAATCGCTACGCATCTCCAAACCTCCGCAAGCATGCCCAGAATATTAGTTTTCATCATATCGTCGCCAGAATCTTTCTGTCAATTGTAAATTTCCCCGGGCATTTGTCGACTCTGATGATTGGGATTTTTTCTTCAGAGGGATGAACGTTCGTGGACCGGGTGGAGTTGGGAAGTCTTATTCTCTGGATCGGCTGAAGGTTTCCCGGATGATTTTCCAGGAATTCCCTTCCTGCTTCAAAAGCAGACTTTTCTGTCCAGTGCTTCGAAGCCCATCGGAACGATAGACCTGGCGAAAAGAAACCAGGGCCTCGCCATTTTTGGGCAGTATTTTCACGTCTTCAAGAATAACCTCGATCTGGCGGTAAAGGGAGTTCAAGTTCTTTTTATGCTGCCGCCATTGCTCCCGGCTTTTTCCTTGGCCGCGGAAAGATTTTGCGTAACAACCCATATACCGGTTCAGGTCTTTGGCTTCCCAGGATTCTTTCCAACTGGCCAGGAACGCTTGAATCTCCTGGACCTTTTGGGAGAGGTCGCGGTCCGGCTTTGCCGGGACCGGGGGGGCCTTCTTCGGGGGCTGGGAAGATGACGTTTCGGGTTTGGGGGTGCTGGTTTTTGGCGACAGGAAAGCCATAAGAATGGTTTCGGAGATCGGCGGCGGAGCTTCTCCCCCGCGCTGGGGATGCCAGTCCTCTCCGATGATTTTCCAAGTGTTTTCTTCTCGTGTAAAGTAGAGTCTCTTGGTCCCCTCGTTGAAAAAACGGTCGGACCGATAGCTCTGAAAAAAGGCTGCCACCACATTGCGGTTGTGCTTGAGGATGGTGGGGGGGTCGATCGTGATCTGGATGGTCTTGTACTGCAGATTCAGCCGGTATTTATAATCCCGCCAGGCCTTCCAATCCAGGCCTTTGGACTGAAAATCTTTGGAGTAGAAAGACATGTAATCGTCGAGCTGCTTGGTCTCCCATGATCTTTTCCATTCCGCAAGGTACCCGCGAAAACGCTCCCTCTCCTCGTTCAGTTCTTTGAGGGTCGTGTAGAGGACTTTTTCTTCGATGATAATCGGCGTCTGCCTGAACCGGATGTACTGGGAAAGTTCCGCCACATCTCGGTTATCCAGGACAATGCAGCCATTGGTGCTATAGGGGGTCAGGGGTTTATCGGTGCCATGGAGCCAGATTCCATCCCCTCTGAGGTAATCCATCCGGTCGAGAAAATTGGGGAAGTCCATGGGAAAAGCTCGAATCCCATAAATGGAGGACAAATTCTTGCTCTCGATCACCCGGGTGAAGAAATAGACGCCTTCCGGGGTTCGCTTGTCTCCGCGACTTTTTTTCCCCCCGGAATTCTCCCCCGTTGCGCAAACGAAGGTCTTGACCAGCTTCGGGCCGTCGGCATCCTGACGGTAGAGGTGCAGGCGCTGGGTAGATTTGTCGACCAGGAACGTATGGCTCGGCGCCTGCTCCCCGATGTAGAGCATGCTCGCCGGGATCCGAGGAGCCTCTGGGACCTTAACCGGCGGAGGAGCCTCTGGGACCTTAACCGGCGGAGGAGCCTCCGGGACCCTCTTTGAACCGGGGAAAGCCTCGGGCCCCCAAAAGAGGGATGCAAAAAGGCCCAGGAGAAAAGCAAGGGTTATTAACTTCATATTCGGGGAGCCGGATGTATTCCTTTTCATTCCCAAACTTTCATCGTCTATTTTAATTCAAAAATTTAATGAATTTTGCCGATTTTGTCAAGGGCCAATCCCATCCTGGTCAAGCCAATTTGGAAATGTCCGCTTTTTGTTGGCGCCAGAAACGGATTATGCTATACAATAATATCGTCATGGACCATGGCGGGATTAAATCGGGGCAGGTATGAAGCAACGCTTCCAAGAGACCCTGGGCCAGTATTTGAGAAGAGAACGGGGATCCCGCCAGATTCCCCTCCCAGAGCTTTCCAGAACCACCCGCATCAGTCTCCCCTTTTTAAAGGCTTTGGAAGAAGACAATCTGGATTTTTTCACGCAGCACGAATTCATCCCGGGATTCTTGAAGCTGTATGCCCGGCATTTGGGGTTGGATGCCCAGGAAGTGTTGCTACGCTACGAGTTCCAATCGGAGCTTCACCGGCAAAAAAAGACCTTTCAGCAACTGCCCCTTTTCCTGGATTATAATTTGCCCATCAAGAGGGCACCCGGACGAAATTGGGACCCTGGAAGAAGATTCAGACGAGAGATCCTTTTGGTGTCCGCCCTCGTTATGGCCCTGGGGCTGTTGCTGTACATCCATTTACTACCCGAAAGAAGCCGCGATCCTGCAACCCCCGGTCCGTCGTTATCCATGAATATCGGACAAGAACACCCTGGCGAAAAGAGGGCGGCCCCTTTCCCCGCCGGTCCAGCTGCCAAGGAAAGCCTCCCCAACAGCAGGCCGGATCGCCCGGAAATCAACGCCCCTGCGAAGGACAGCAAGGCTCCCCTGAAGGGAGAACCTCCTGAAAAATCCTCACCCTTAAAGGAGCAGAAGGCGAAAGTCATCGGCAACCGGGACAGCAAGCGCTATCATCTTCCGGGGATGAAATACTACGATAAAGTCCTAGCCTATCACCGGGTGGAGTTTGATTCAGAAGAAGAAGCGATTCGGGCGGGGTATCACAAGGCCCGGCAGTAAAGCAAATCCGCCCGCGTCTTTCTTTGAGGTGCTTACTTCGGTTCTACCGGAAATTTGGCTTTGAACCACTCGTCAAAGCCCCCTTTGAGGACATAGACCTTTGTGAAACCCATGGTGATAAGTTGCCGTGCCATCCAGGCACTGGTCTCCTCGCTGGGTCAGGATCAGTATAGGACATACGTCTTGTCTTTGGGGTACTTCTCGACGACGGGTTGAACCCCCTTTTCCGGGTCCTCCCGCACCGCCCCCTTTATTTTCCAGGGACTTTTCTTCCATTCATCGCCGATCCGCACATCCAGGATAACGACGTCCGGGTTGCCCAGCATCGGCAAAAGCTCTTCTTTCGTCATCCTGGGAATTTCCGGCCCCTTGCCCATGGCCAGCGCCATTGTGGCCAGCCCGCCCAGCAATACCAAACTGGCCGCCAGGGCCATAGCCGCCCTAACTCTTGCCCGGTTCATTTTTCCACACTTCCTTTCACATGGCTGCTGCGATTGGTCAGGCCAAAAAAATCTCCAAGAAGGCATTTCTTTTCTCAAGGACTCAAGTCCTGTCCTCCTTCTATAGGTTAGGAGATTGGGGAGCAAAGTGCAAGCAAAACTCATTTGACAGGGGACGACCCATTCCGCTATCCTTGGCTTAAAGTGATTACGGGGATTTTTCCCGCTGAAAGAATGGAGTAAGGTCCCAAACGAATCGGATCGGGTCAAGGGAGACTTTCCATGCCCCCCAAAAAGGGAACGACAAAGGAAATCCTGGAGTCAAAGTCGGCAGAGACCAATCGAACCCCTCTGTACAACTCTGATGCCCTTGAGAAATTGCGCCAGAGTTTCGAGCAATGGCGGAATACCGTCGTCCGGGAGGAAGACCGGGAAAATTGGTACGCAACTCCCCGGACCCTTTTAGGTTCGGGCATCCCCCGGGAAATGCTCTATACGCCGCTCAGCAGTCCCGATTTCGACTATATGCATGACTTGGGTCTCTCGGGCCAAGAGCCCTTTACCCGGGGTATCCACGCCAATATGTATCGGGGCAAAGAATTCACCATGCGGCAGCTCACTGGTTTTGGGGGGCCGGAAGAGACGAACCAGCGAATGAAATTCATGTTGGCCCATGGGGCCACCGGGATCAATGCTCTTTTCGATCTGCCCACGATTCAGATGTATGACTCCGACGACCCTATATCCAAAGGGCAGGTGGGCATGTCGGGAGTGGCGGTTGATTCGGTAGAGGACATGGAGATCCTCTTTAAAGATATTCCGCTCGACCGGGTAACCGTCTCCCTGGTTACTCATTATCCATCCAATACGGCGATTTTGTTCCCGATGTATCTGGCGATGGCCGAGCGCAGAGGAATTCCCTGGAATACTCTCCGGGGCAGCGTGCAGAATGACATTACTCTGGAAGAAGTGGTCCGCAGCGGCCCGGAGCACATTCCCCCGCAAGATTGCTTCCGGATCCAGTGCGACAATATTGAGTTCATCCGGAAGAACGTCCCGCTGTGGAATTTTGTGACCCTCAATGGCTACAATCTGCGGGAATTCGGAACCTCCGGGGTGACGGAGATGGCTGTGGCTCTGGCCAATGCGATCGGCATTCTGGAAGAGACGCTCCGCAGAGGGCACGAGGTCGACTGGATCGCCGAACGGTTGGCCTTTTTCTGGTCCCCGGCCAGTGATTTCTTCGAAGAAGTGGCCAGACTCCGGGCCGTGCGGAGGCTGTGGTATAAGATCATGAAGTATCGCTTCCAGGCCGCCAGTTCCAGGTCCACGTGGATGCGCTGTCATGTGCAGACGTCCGGTGTTGCGCTGCTCCGCGAAGAACCCCTGAATAACATCATCCGGGCCGCATACCATGCCCTGGCGGCTGTACTGGGGGGCGTCCAGTCTTTACATGTTGATTCTTATGATGAAGCGTATTCTGTGCCGACCGAGGAAGCGGCTTTGCTATCCCTGCGTACCCAACAGGTGATTCAGGCCGAGACCGGGATCACCGAAGTCGTTGACCCGCTGGGAGGCTCTTTCTATGTAGAGGCCTTAACCAGTGAGATCGAGAGGAGAATTCTCGATGAGGTTGATACAATCGAAAAAATGGGGGGGTATGTGGCGGCGATCAGCAAAGGATGGCTGCACAAGAAGATCGCGGAATATTTCCTGAATGAAAGAGCGATGGTAGAAAAAGGAGAGATAAAATTAGTGGGCTATAACATCTATAAATCTCCCACTGAACTCCCCCCGATTCAGGTCTTTCAATATCCGGAAGGGGTGGAAGAAAGGCAGAAAGCCCGACTGGCGAAACTGAGAGAACGGAGGGATCCGGAGAAAGTCAATAGTGCTCTTCAAGCCTTTGAGGATGCATGCCGGAAGGAAGAAAATGTGGTGTCGTATGCCGTTCAATGCGCCCGGGTGGGCTGTTCAGAGGGAGAAATGTTCAGGGTTCTGAAGAGAGCCTTTGGACTGTGGAAACCGCCCGTTTTCTGGTAAAGAAAAATCAGCATAAATAAAAGGGGGCGACCCCGCGCTTCGCGGGTAGAGTTCGAGTGAGGAAAAGTGGTAAGTGTTGAGCGTTAAATGTCAAGTTTAGATATGACGCCTCATGCCTTACGCCCACGGCCCAAGAGAGGATCTGTCATGGCTGGGAAAATAAAGGTATTACTATCCAAGCTCGGTTTGGACGTGCACAATAGAGGATTGATCACCGTAGCCCATGAATTGAGAGATGCGGGCATGGAAGTCGTTTATATTGGGAATTCACTTCCCCGGGAGATCATTCAGGCGGCGACCCAGGAAGATGCAGATGTCATTGGGGTGAGTTCTCTGGGGGGTGCCCACCTCACGCTGGGAAATGAGCTGATGGAGGAGGCCAAGAAGCAAGGAATGAAAGAACGGATCGCCTTTGTCATCGGCGGAGTTTTTCCGCCCGCAGATGCGGCCAGGCTGCAAGAAATCGGGTTTGATGGGGTATTTTCACCCGGGGCGACCCGGGAGCAAATCGTATCCTCTATACGGAAGATCGTATCCGGAATCCAGGGTCCAAAAACTTAGGGAGCCTGTAACAATAACATGCCCTCCCCCCCAAACGGGGGGGAGGGGAAGGGTGAGGGGGGCAAAGATTTTCAGGGTTCGTGAAAAGGAAAATTGAAAAGTGAAAATGGTCAATTTTAGTGATCTCGTAAAAAGTCGTCACTCCGGTGGAAACCGGAGTCCAGATAATTTTTAAGTATTTGAAATAACTGGATTGTATAGGAATTTCCTTTTTCATCCTCCCCCCTCACCCTACCCTCTCCCACCAGGGGAGAGGGCAAACATATTGGAATAAGAAAGAAATCCCCTCCCCCTTGAGGGGGGAGGGTGAGGGTGGGGGTGTTAATAACTTGATTCCGGCGCCTGCCCCGGACCCGATCCGGGGTTCGCCGGAATGACGGAAATATGTCTTTTCAGACTTTTTACGAGAACATCAATTTTGCAGTTGGCCATTTGCATTTTGCATTGGCTGTACATGATTCAGCCGCAGATGCCCAGAGGAATCATTCGAAGGTGTTCGCCGTTGGAATTTCGAGCGTAGAAAACAAAGGAGGGTTTCCCTTATGTTAGAAGCATGGCCCCCTCAATATGACCCGTCTTTTCTGCCCTCTCCCGATTCCCCCTTTTGGTGGAAGGATGTGGAAACGATGGATCCGGCACGAAGAGAGGAGAAGATCATCCTGCCGAAGCTCCAGGCCCAGCTGAAGTACGCCCACGAAAATTCTTCCCTTTACAAGAAGAAATGGCAGGGCGCCGGAATCAGACCGGAAGACATCCGTTCCCTGGCGGACTTCGAGCAGATTCCTTTTTTGACCAAGGAAGAAATCCGGCAGGATCAGAAGGAAAATCCCCCTTTCGGGAACAATTTATGCGTCTCCCGGAAGGAATTGGCCAGGGTGCAAGGCACCTCGGGGACCACGGGCAAACCGACCGCTTTCGGCATCAGCAGAGGGGATATGCAGCGGATTGCCGAAGCCCATGCCCGGATCATGTGGGGGTTCGGGGTCCGGCAGGAGGACATTGTCTTCATCGGCTCCTTTTTCAGCCTTTACTGGGGGAGCTGGGGAGCTCTGTTAGGGGCGGAGCGTCTGGGCGCGGTTGCTTTTCCTTTTGGGGCCGGCGTTGCCGGGCAGACCGATCGGGCGATCGAGTGGATGAAAGAAGTGAGGCCCACGGTTTTCTACGGAACACCTTCTTACAGCCTTTATCTAGCCGAACGGGCCAAGGAGAGAGGAATCGACCCGGCGAGAGACTTCCATTTTCGCATCCTTTTCTTCTCGGGCGAACCGGGGGCCGGGGTTCCCTCGACCAAAAAAAGGATTGAAGAGACCTATGGGGCGATCTGCATCGACGCGGGGTCTACGGCGGAGATGAGCCCCTGGATGGCCAACAGTGAGTGTGCCCATCGGCGAGGGATGCATCTCTGGCAGGATATTGTCTACGCTGAATTGGTGGATCCAGCGACCAAAAAGAGGGTGCCCTATGGCCAGGAAGGGGTGACCGTTTATACCCATTTGGAGCGCAACTCCCAGCCCATGATCCGTTTTTGGGCCGGTGACATTTCCCTGTGGGTGAATGATCCCTGTCCTTGCGGCCGGACCTATCCTCGTTTGCCCAGAGGGATCTACGGCCGGGCCGATGACATGTTCGTCGTTCGAGGAGAAAATGTCTACCCCAGCGCCATCGAAAATGTCATCCGGGGGATTCAGGGATTCGGGGACGAATACCGGGTCATCATCACCCGGGAAAAGACCATGGATGAAATGATCGTGCAAGCGGAGTACGTCAAGGGAATCGATCCGCAGATGATTCCCCCCCTACGGGATAAGCTCGAGGCGGAATTGAGAGCCAGCGGATTGCGTGCCGTGGTGCAGATGGTGGAACCGGATCGTTTGGAGAGGACCGAGTTTAAGGCCAGGAGGGTGATCGACAAACGCGATTTATATGATGAGATCACCCGCAAAAAATAAGCCAAGAAATATTCTCCACCGCCCCCTTGGATAATTCGATTAAAAACCTCGAAATCTTGCAAACATGAAATAGACGATTAAATAGCAGCCAGCACTTGCGAAACCTGCGGCGGTAAATCCCAAACTGATGGCCAATATTATGGTCATCGTGGAGCCCACCACGGAGCTTACGCCGTTCATCCCCCACATCCAGGGAATATGCTTTTCCCTTCCCACCTCTTTTAATAAACGGATGCCCAGGGGGAAGGGGAATCCTACGCCAAACCCGAGGGGCATCAGTAGGAAAACGGTGGCGCATAAGCGGAGGGTAAGATGGAGTCCCAGTAGTTGGTTAAAGACGATGGGCAGGAGAAAAGTGTAGCCCAGCACCATCACGGCGACAGAAAGGGAGGCAATGGCTATGCCCTTCTTAATCTTATCTGCGGGAACTCGCCCGCTCCATAGGCTGCCCATGCCGGCGCCCACGAAGAGAGAAAATAACAAAACAGATAAAGATAGCACGGGTTGGCCGAGGAAGAGCACAAATCTTTGGATGAAGGAAATTTCCATCAACATGAACCCGATCCCCAGCATCGAAAATAAAACAACCGATTGGAGTAAATCCGGATGAGAGGCGCTTTTCTTCCCCGAAGAGGGCTTGGTCAGGTGGGTCTGCTTTTTCCCGTAGATCAGAGGGATGAATCCCATAATGACCAATAGCATAATGGAGGGCCAGAAAACCAGGGATACGGACTTCGGCATCCCCTTTTCAAATTTGTAGAAAAAGGGATCGTTATCCGAGACGGGGCTGATATCATAGCCTCGCTCCCGGACCATGTTCTCTACATCGCGGAAGGTCTTCTGACCCCGGCCGAGAGACGTTAGAGCCGGGTTGAGCGGTCCCCCGATGTACGGGAAGTATGATAATTTCGGGTTATATCCCATCTGCTGCATGGCCTGATACAAAAAGAGCACTTCCTTCCGGTCGAAAGGCTTTTTCTGCAACACAAAAACAAGATAATCGTCGGAGCCGGTAATATAAAGGCATTCCATCGCCTGGGTCTCCGCGACGCCTCTTTGACGGAAAGCGGCCAGCGAGATGGAAAGGAGCCGCAAAATTTCAACATCGTCGTGTCCCACAACGAGCAATCGACCTTCGTCGGTGAGATGATCCCAATAGTCATGGATCGAATCCGTGGTGAAAAGAAAATTCTCCGTCAAGGCATATCCTTCCAGGCTCCGGCTCGTGTTGGTTACCGGGAGGCTGAACATGATCAAGTCATATTTTCCCTTCTGGCGCTTCAGGAAATTTCTTCCTTCATCTACGACCAGATGCACTCGATCCCGGTTGGTATAAATCCCACCGTTAAACCCGGAATATTTTTCCACCATATTTACCAGATCCCGGTTGACCTCAACGGCGGTGATTTTTTGCACCCCCCCCATCAAGGCCAAAAGGATATCCCGCCCTCCGCCCGGCCCGATGATGAGTGCCTCATTTTTCTCCTCTTCCCGCAAGGAAAGGAAGGGGAAATAACCCGGGAAGGTCTCCTTTAGCTTGCTGATCGCGGGGCCCGGATGGCTAATATCCCCACTAAATCTGTACATGGGCGAGCCGGCCGTCCCATCCAAATAGATGTCCATCTGATCGGGAAAATCGCGCAACTCCACCAAATCCGTGCGCCCGAACGCGCTCCACTTCGTATCGATGATCTTGCCCCTGAAGGAAGCCCCATAGAGAACATCGTGAATTTCCTTGGCTGGATTTTTCCCGATGGGGATATCCAGCTGAAGCGCGCCCATGCGGATTGCCCCGAAAAGGATGGATACAATCAAGAAGCTGAAAAGCGGCATGATCAAAGCTCTCTTGTTCTGACTCCACCCCCCCAGAGCGAAGAGCAGGGCGGCCATAGCAGCCAAGACGCCGAGGAAAAAATTAGCGCCTATTCCCCCCAGGATATCCAGGACCGGGATCACGGCCAGAGAGCCGGCGGCAGCCCCCACCAGATCCACCCCGTACGTTTTCGCGCTGGCCGCTGGAAACATACGGTAGACTTCCGCCAGAAGCGCGCCAGCCAAGAAAAAAGGCGCAAATAAGAGCAACCCATAGAATATGATGGCGTATTGGTCGTTACCGATATGGGCCGCCCGGAGGATCATAATTGTGGAGACCGGTACCGCCAGCGAAAAAAGGGAGGAAAAAGTGGCCAAGATGCCTAACCGGTTAGGACCACCCGGTGTCCCCGGCCTGAAGAAATGAACAAAGATGCCACCAATACCCAGCCCGAGCAGGGCGAAAGAGAGGACGAAGAAAACATAGTGGTAAGAAAGCAGCACGGAGAGCGTACGGGAGAGGGTTATCTCAAAGGTTATCAGGCTGAAGGATATGAGAAAAATGGCTCCTAGTAGAAGCGACGATGGCTTTCTATCGATGGTGCCGTCTTCTTTCATAAAGGCACGTTTCCGAGTGGAATGGGTCCCTTTCAAAGTCGTTTTGATTATACCGGATATTCCAGGCGGCGGTTCAATGATAACACTGGCAGACGGTGTATTTGAAGAGGTCATTGGGGGAGATGCCCAAACCGTACGGCAAGGGGTAAGAGACCTCCCCCATTTTTCTATGAGTGACGGGACACTAATTTAATTGTATAGGAAATTGCTTTTTTATCCTTCCCCCTCACCCCCGCCCTCTCCCCCGTTTGCGGGGGAGAGGGGAAGGGTGAGGGGGCTTAACTGGTCCCAGCATCGAGCCCCCTTCTGGACCTATGCAGGCTTAAAGCGCCTGGCGATACAACTCCACAATTTCATCCGGCGTTGGTTTGCGGGGGTTGTTCCCGGGGCTCCCGCTGGCGATCGCATCGGCCGCCATCTGGGTGACAATGGAATTAAACTTCTTTTCATCCACCCCCAGCCCTCGCAAGGACGGGACCTTCAGATCCTCATTCAATCGCTTCACCGCCTTGGCGGCCAGATAGGCCGCGTCGAGGACAGAGAGTCCTGCTGTAATTTCACCCATCGCCTCGGCAATATCCGCATAGCGTCTGGGATTCCCGGGAATGCTGAACTCGATCACCGTGGGCAGAAGGGCCGCGTTCGAGATCCCGTGGGGCACATGAAAGTATGCTCCGATGGGTCGTGCCATTCCGTGCACCAGGGCCACCGAGGCGTTGGAAAAGGACAGCCCGGCCATTAAGGCTCCCGTCATCATATGCGTCCGGGCCTCGATGTTTCCTCCATCCGACCAGGCCTGACGCAGGTTCCCGGCGATCAAACGAATCGCCTGGAGGGCCAGGGTGTCGGTGATCTGGTGGGCCTTTACGGAAACGTAGGCCTCGATGGCGTGCGTCAGGGCGTCGAGCCCGGTGGCCGTTGTGATTCCCTGCGGCATCTGCAGGGTCATCAGCGGATCTACGAGAGCCACCCGGGGCATGATGTTGGGGCTGCCAATCAGCATCTTCACGTTTTTTACGGTGTCCGTAATGATGGTAAATTGAGTGACTTCGCTCCCCGTCCCGGCAGTGGTCGGAATCGCAATAAGAGGCGCGCCCATCTGGGGGATTTTGTTGGCGCCCAGGAAGTCGCTCATTTTTCCGGGATTCCTGGCCAATGCCGAAATCGCCTTGGCGGCATCGATGGGACTTCCCCCGCCCACGGCGATCAGCATTTCCGCCTGGGCTTCCTTGAAGATCTTCAGCCCCTCATCGGTGTACTCCATGGAGGGCTCGGAGACCACCTTGTCGTACACGGCGAAGGAAACTCCCGCCGCTTCCAGCGAGCCCTTGATATCTTTGAGGAGGCCGATTTTTTCCAGAACGTTGTCGGTTACGATCAGAGCCTTTTTTCCCAACCCTTTGGCGAAGGAACCGACTTCCTTGGCCGCTCCAGGTCCGTTCACGATCACAGACGGCGCCTTGAATTGATAGGTCTGCATCATCATTTCTCGCCCTCCTTTTATGATTTTTTATCCAGCGAACCGCCACCCCCGGCAATTGTGGTCGGGGGAACATGAGGTGTCCTTGCCAGAGATAACCTCCTCATCTAATCACAACGCTGGGCAAGTAGGTGACCAGCGGCGGGTAAGCGCAGGTAATCCCCAAGCCGATCAACTGCAGGATAATGAAGGGGACAATCGCTTTGTAAATATCCAACAAACTTATATCCGGCGGAACCGTGGTCTTCATGTAGAATAAGGCATAGCCGAATGGCGGGGATAAGAAGGAAGTCTGCAAATTTACCGACATCATGATGATGAACCAGAGCCGATCAAAGCCCAGCTGAGTAGCGATCGGAACAAAAATCGGGAAGGTGATGTAAATAATCGCGATCCAGTCGATCATAAACCCCAGAATGAAGATGATAAACATCATCATCCAGAACATGCCCCATTTCCCCAGGAAATCGAAAGCCAATATAATGTTCGTCACCACCTGGCCACCCCCTAAACCGAGGAACACGCCGGTAAAGATGGAAGCGGAAAAAAGGATGGTCATGACCATGCAATTGGTCCGGACCGAGGACCAGACACACTCGGCGAACAATTTCCAGGTAAATTTGCGATAGGCAATCATCAGAATAAGGGCTAAGAGGGCTCCAACGCCGGCGGCCTCGGTCG
>Ga0315285_10003012_pt1 | contig 17633 bp, 15 predicted proteins | sample YL17G09_36_MG_FD_203698 | JGI IMG/M metagenome (GOLD analysis project Ga0315285, IMG submission 203698) | Sediment microbial communities from Yellowstone Lake, YNP, Wyoming, USA - YL17G09_36 | ecosystem: Environmental > Aquatic > Freshwater > Lake > Sediment | place: USA: Wyoming | collected... | reverse complement strand
CTCGGCAAAATAGAAAAACAGTGCGAGTAGGAATAGCGCAACAAAGAACGGCAGGATCCCCGCGAAAACAAAAGTATCGTCCTCATTCTAGGACAATCGTCTGCCACCCTTTGAGCTCTCCAGCTCCGACCGGCCCGTTGCGGTCTTATGCCCACACCTACCGGTAGCCTAGACCAGCATATGCGGCTACCGGCAACGCCTCAAGCGGCTCTTCTTCAGTGTCTGCCCGTGAGCCTCTCCAGCAGTATTCGATGCTCAACCTGTGCTACTAGCTTACGTGTTTGAACGACGACATCGGGGTTGACTGAGATGCTGTCGATTCCTGTTTCGACAAGGAATCTCGCGAATTCTGGGTAGACGCTTGGTGCTTGTCCGCAGATACTGACAGTCTTGCCGTACTGGTGAGCGGTTTCCACGAGGTTTCTGATCGCACGTTTGACCGCCAGGTTTCTCTCGTCGAAAAGTGGTGCGAGAATCTCGTTGTCTCTGTCCACGCCGAGTATGAGCATGGTGAGGTCGTTGCTGCCGATCGAGAAGCCGTCGACTCCGGCCTTGCAGAATTCATCTGCCAATAGTATGTTGCTTGGAATCTCGGCCATGATCCAGAGTTTGAAGTCCTCGTTCTGTCGCAATCCTTCGTGGTGGAGAAGTTCGCGTATCTTGACGAATTCCTCGACTGTTCGGTTGAATGGGATCATGCACCACAGGTTCTTGAGGCCCATCTCGTTCCTGACTTTCTTTACTGCCGCAATCTCAAGCCTGAAGGCTGGTTCGTATTTGGGATCGGTGTAGCGACATGCTCCTCTGAATCCGAGCAGGGGATTCGCTTCCTTGATTCCACTTTCGTATTTCTCTCCGCCTTCCAGTTTGGCATACTCATTCGTCTTGAAGTCGCTGAATCTTAGGACAACAGGTCTTGGGTAGAAGGCTCTGCAGAATGTTGCGAGCCCTTCAGCCAGTTTGTCGACGAATTCCTCAGGATGCTTCGTCTCGATCAACCACATTGGATGCTTCCTGATGTGGTCGTTGACGATGAACTCCATGCGCAGAAGACCGACACCGTCAACGGGTAGCTGAGCGATCTTCTCAGCCAGTTCTGGTTCGCCGAGGTTGACAAGGATTTTCGTTCCAGTCACCGGTCCCTCGGAGAATCCCATGGACTGTGCAGAGAGAGCGACTTGCTGTGGCGGAGCCATGGCCTCCTCGAGGATCCCGTCGTACACTACGCCTCTCTTGGCGTCCACGGTGACCTCCATGCCTGATCTCAGGATCTGTGTGCCGTTCTTGGATCCTACGATGCATGGTATCCCGAGCTCTCTGCTCACGATGGCTGCGTGGCAGGTCATGCCGCCGCTGTCTGCGACGATCGCCTTTGCCTTCTTCATCGCCGGGACCCAATCGGGAGCAGTCATCTCGGTAACGAGAATCTCGCCAGCCTGAAACTCGCTGACTTGCTCGCTTGACGGGATAACGTGCACCTTACCGGCAGCGATTCCTGGGGAAGCTGGCAGACCCTTGACGAGTATCTTCCTTTCAGTCCCGATATTCCCTTTCTGTTCTGCTGGAGCTTTCTTCTGTGACCATACGGTTTCGGGGCGAGCTTGTAATATGAGTAACTTGCCGGTCTGTTTGTCGAGTCCCCATTCGATATCCATTGGCCTGCCGTAGTGTTGCTCGATCGTGAGCGCATACTTTGCAAGCTCGGCTACTTCGTCTTCTGTGATGACTTGGCGGTTCTTCAGTGAGTCAGGTACGTTCTTCTCTTCTGTTCCGCCTTCAGGTTTCTGTATGAGCATCACTGTTTTGATCGGGATAATCCTTCGAACGATCTTCAGCGTCTTCTTTTCTACATAGTAGTCGTCTGGTGTCACTCTGCCTTGGACGACGTACTCTCCCAGACCATAGTTTGCCTCTATCATCACGACTGACTCGTCGCCGTTCGTAGGGTCCATAGTGAACATGACGCCGCTTGATTCTGAGAAGCACATCATCTGGACTATCGCGGACAATGCGACGTCGAGGTGATCGAACCCTTTCTGAACCCTATAGAAGATGGCACGATCAGTAAACAGGCTCGCGTAACACTCTCGAACCTTCTCCACGACTTGGCTCGCGCCAGTGACGTTCAGATAGCTCTCTTGCTGGCCCGCGAAGCTTGCATCCGGCAGATCTTCTGCGGTTGCTGAGCTTCTGATTGCGACGAATGGATTCTTGACCTTCTCGCGTGCCGACAGTTCTTGGTATGCATCGGTTATGACTTTCTCGAGTTCTTTTGGTACGGGGGCGGAATTGATTATCTTGCGGATTTCGGCGCCAACCTTCTGGAGCGCTACAGTGTCGTTGGAGTCTCGTAGTGTCTTCAGTGAGTCGGCTATCTTCTTGTCGAGGCCGTTCTTTCTGAGGAACAGCCTGTAGGCTTCGGCTGTAAGTGCGAAACCATACGGGATCGGAACCTTCGTCTTAGAGGTCATCTCGCCCAAGCTTGCAGACTTACCGCCTACAAGCGGGACATCCTCTTTGCCGATCTCGTCAAACCAAAGCATGAGCGCTGTTTGCCTATTGGAAGACGCCATTCTATTCACTCTCAAGGATTCGTTTGAGCAGCGTCTAGGTGCCTCTAATAAACCATGACATCGGCGCTAGGACGCGGCTTTCTTGACCACTACTAGCGTGTAGGAAGAGATTCCTGATTGGTCAAATCATTGACGCGAACTCGCTAACGAGTGGGAGCCAGCGTTTCATGTCAAGCGGCTGGCTGGACGACCTCACGCTCGACAACTACTCTGCATGTCGCGGAGAGTTTGCTGGAGCTGACTCTGAGGGCTTCCTTTGCAAGATCGACATAGGGCCCGTTGACGTAGAGGTCGATTATTGGTTGGCCGGCTCGAAGGCGTGCCGCTCGACCTGATGGTTTTCCGAAGGATCTCCTCATTCCTTCCTGAAGTCTGTCGGCTCCGGCGGTGGCGATCATGCGGTTCTCTCTGAGGATTATGTGAGGATAGGGTCGGAGGCGGACGACGTAACCAGTCTCGCCGAGCTTGTCGGAGAGAACCTTGTTCGCGGCGACTCGCGCGGCCTCAAGCGCGTTATGGCGGACCTGAATCGGAGCCTGAACTACTAGGCTGACCTTGTACTCGTAGCTAGCTTTGGTGTCGCCCATGGTAAACTTCGAGATTCTGGACGGTGGAGACCCGTGAATGTACTTTCCACGCGTGTATGGTTGACCGCGCGTTGTTCTGTAATTGCGACCTTTCAACACTCTTCCCTGAGCGAAGCCATAGCCTCACCCTGACTGCCACTAATATCTGTTGCCTAGATTGATTTAGTGAAACGGTTCGGTTTCGGTCACCGAACTTTTGAGGGACATTGCACCCTTGGGTTCGAAGAGGTAATATTCTGCTGAATGAGTAGGGTCACGATTTGATGCGGGGGTACCCGAGTCTCTGGCGAGACAAGCGAGCCAGGCGGGAACCAGGTCTAAGGGGCAGGACCACACGAATGTGAAGTCGCGTGGTGCCAAGCTTAGGTGGTCCCTCAGGACCATCCGGGACCTGGGAGACCCTGTGGCGTAGGCCTTCGTGGGTTCGAATCCCACCCCCCGCACACCTTTACTCACAAATATGAATAGCCCGCTGGGTTCATGTTGCGATGGTCTGTGTTCACTTCAGAACGACGCAGGCTGAAAGTGACTCTCCTGGTTCTCTTGTTTGTTCAAGCGCTGATGTTTGAAGCTTGGCAACCGCCGCTGGCCTCGGCATCGACCATTTCCCCTTACCCAGACTGGCTCTGCAACGCTAGGATCGCCTCCCTCTACTTTGAGCCGGACATTGTAAGCCTCGACGACCTGAGGCTGGAGGTCGACAACCTCGCCAGTCAAGGAGTCTCTGTGGTCGAGCTTGACTCTGGACTCAGCTACTACGATTGGTTTGGAATAGACGATCGATTTCAGAGAAACCTGGACATGATCGGCCAGATCGCGTCATACATTCATGCGAAGCAACTGAAGGTCGTCGTCTATGTGGCCGCGCTAGAGATGATCTCGAAGGACTGGAGAGCACAACACACCTTCTTCAAGGACCATCCAAACTGGGTTCAGGTCAGCATCAAAGGCGAGCCTATGGCTTATCATGGCATCTCTCAAGAGCAGGTCTCATGGCTGAGTTCAGAGAATGAAGACGCTTGGGCCTCCCCATTCACACCATACCGTCAATTCATCAAAGATCGAATAGAGCGCATAATTCGATCCGGATCAGATGGCATCTGGCTTGACGTGCCATTCCTCCAGAGCTACATTACGGATAGGTACTCGGCACTCTGGGCTGACCATTCTACGCCTGCGAGAGAAGCCTTCCAGTCAGAGACAGGGCTTCAAACTCCGACAGAGGTGGACTGGGACGACGCCACATGGAGACGATGGATCGCGTGGCGTCACAGGGCTGTCATGGAGTTCGTTTTCGACTTGGCTTCTGTAGTCCAGTCGGCTGGAGGCATCCTGACTATGGAGACTTCGACGGCTGACAAGGGGGAGGCAACATACCAGGCAAATGATGCATCATACCTCCTACGCGACAAGTCCACTTTCCTCGTGATGGAGGTTGATCCAAAGGATGAGTTTGGAATGAGAGACGCGACTCCAAACGATTGGCTGTCATTCTTTGCTATGCTCAAGTACTCGGCATCTGTCAGCGGCAAGAAACCATTCTGGGTGCTCAATTATGGTTACGAGAGGACCGATGCGACCGCGCAACTCGGCTTGATCTTGGCTACTTCCGGCAGCTATTTCGAGACCAGAGTCTCCGCTATGACAGGCACTGTTGGGCTAGAATATAGGAAGCAGGCGAACGAGTTCGTCAAGGCCCACACCGAAATTCTCAACTCGCGTAGCGTTGCTAGGGTCGCGGTTCTGTACTCGAGGGGCTCCAGAGATTTCATTGATCGAGGAGCTGGTGAAGGATACGATCAGTCCGAGGCTCCCTACTTGAAGGTTTACAGATCGACGCTCGCCGTGCTCACGAAATCACATGTCCAGTTTGACATCCTAATCCTGGAAGAAGCGGACTTGGATTCAATTGCAGCATATGAAGTACTGGTAGCCCCAGGCCTGGGCGTTGTAAGTGATCAGTCACATAGACTGCTGGCCAGTTTTCCAGGTCTCGTCTTGGTCGTTGGATCCTATGGAACCATGAATGAGTACGGCGACCCAAGAGTTAGCAAGCTTCAGTTGGGCAAATCTCTTGAGACAACTGTTGAAGATCTTCCACAGAGACTTGGCTCTTACATGTCGAAGGTTAAAGCTAGTGAGAGACTGATCATAGAAGAGAAGATCGTCGACGCGAGGCGCCTGATCTTCATCCTGAACCCTTTCGCCGTTAAGGAAGAGGTTCGTATTGAGGACGGTGAATGGGACCTGATTTCTTTTGGGCTCCCTGGTCGCGTAGTCATTTCACCAGCCGGCTTCGAAGCTCCAAGATACTTCGCTATTCTGGTCGAGAAGAAGCCGGCGAGCACCATGACGACCACGAAAACCCTCACCTTTTCGCAAACGACCTCTGCAGCTACAACAGCAGAATCGACAACAGAAACGAAAGTGGAAGAGACAAGAGGCCTGGAGACTTCAACCCTCATCGTAGCAATCATACTGGCGGTGGCAGCGATAGGCGCTGTGGCATTCCTGAGGCCTAGAGTGCATGTAAGACACTAGGTGTGTCACCTTGCAAAGGTACAACGGGAACACGGTGAACACGGTCTGTGCCAAATTCCTGTCTGGGGCAAGGGCAATCTCCAGAGGGGTCTCCCTCCGTCAATGGGGTAAACCATGCCAGTAAACTGGTGCGCGAATCCCACCCCCCGCATTTGTCACTGCTGAGCAGTGACATCTCCCCTTAACAGAATCGAACACGGGCTCTCATTTCCGTGGCGGATCGAGTGGGAGCTGCATCGGTTTCGTTGCTGGAAATCGTCTCAGAATCCCACGGGACTTTGGATGCAAAAGGGTTCGGACCCATGATGGATTCCACTGAAAAAAGGGGGTGGTGTACACCCTACTCAGAACCCACCCTCTCCAGTTGCCCCCCGTGGGTTCAGATCCAACCCTCGGCACATTTTGCAGCAGCTTGAGGCATCACCCAACACGCTGGGCTAGGTTCTATCGTTTGGATTGTAGGTGAGCAAGCAACTATGACAGATCTAGGCCTTCCCCTTGGGAGATATGAGAGCTAATATGACATGCGCCGCAACAGAGTCGTAGGTCTTCGATTTGAACAGACTCACGATACTTCTTCAGGTCCTCAGTTTCCTAGTGGTGCTAATCTTCATCCGCGGCGGGTCTTGGATGTGGATACTCATTCTAATCATTCTACTCGTTCTAGTCTATCTAAGCGAACGCGCCACCAAGAAGAAACTATCTACACAGAATGAAGTAACGCCGCCCTAACCTTGCCAAATGCTTCAGACTCCCGCGGGAATGCGAGAGACCCCTCATCTCCTATTTGAATGAGGCCACCACTCTATCATTGGTGTTTGATTCTCGTCAAGCGATGAGGGAAGAGGGTTCATGCAAGGGGGGAAAACGTCAGGCGTCTCTCGTTCAAGCGTAGGCCTTCGTGGGTTCGAATCCCACCCCCCGCACTTTTTGAGGAACCCCCGAAATCCGGTCGGATTTCGACTCTTCACCTATCCCGCTTGAGCCACCCCATTCTTCAGTCAAACCTGGCTGGCACCTACGAGCCCGGAGGATCGCCGGTCGTCGCGTCAAGTGATAGGTACAGGTCTCGACTGTTGAAGAAGACCGGAAGCGTAGTTGAAGAAACTCAACAACCGATTACCCCAGAATTCCTCTGACTGTACGAAACCTTCTGCACAGTCTGCAGAAGTGTAGCGCTTCGTACGGGACTGTCTGTGTCTGAGGTAAAGACTCCCGTTCCCACCATTCAAGAACTGCCGAAGTCTAGCTGAAGGAATTCAACAGATTCACGTCCAGTACCTTACGTGGAGAAACTCCTAGAACCCAGAAGGATCATGTGAGAAAGAACTCCAAGACAACTGGAATCCAAAAAGAAAGCGTCGCGCCGCCGACAACATCGAACAGTTCGTTGCGGGCATCAGAAGAGTTGCCCCACAGTCATCTGGCCGCTCTTCTCTTGATCTCTCTGGCGAAGTTACGCACTAAGCCATCCGTGAACTGCTTGAAGCGTTCAGGATCTGACATGATGAGATCGCTGTTTTCGTCGACTATCTTCTTGGCTTGCTCAAGAAAAGGGTCGGGTGTGTGCAACCCAGTCTCACGACAAAACTCCACAAACCTGCTCAGCGCGTCCAGTAGCCTGAGGGATCCGTAGAGAGCGGGTTCCTCGATGCATCCTCTTGCGCTTGTTGCGAGAAATGTTGCAAACTCAAACGTAGCCTCGTCGGCGTCTTTTCTCTGCGGTGTCATCTCATTTCATCTCCAATTGATTCCGGAATCTGTCGGTATACGCGACTTCATTCAAGGTGAGCTTCGGGGGCGGTTTTGGCACCTCTCTAGCATAGCCTACTGTTACTATTAGTTCGGGCCTGGCATGATCAGGAATGTCTAGTAGTTCTGATACAGCGCTTGCCGCGAATGATTTCACTATGCAGGTCGCAAGTCCGAGTGAGTGTGCCACGAGCACGATATTCTCGGTTGCTAATGCGGTGTCTACGATGGTGAAGTAATCGCGTCCCTGTTCTCCCCCGAGCCTGTACGCCCTCTCCTGATCGGAACACACGACAATCAGCGTCGTGGGTTTTCCAAAGATGCCGGGCGAGACTTTGCGTATCATGTCAACCATGCTAGGATCCTTTACGACTATGAACTTCCAGGGCTGAATATTGCTCGCCGATGGAGCCCACCGCGCCGCCTCAAGCATCTTCTGAATCAGCGCTGTAGGCACTGCTTTCGGCTGGAAACTCCTTACGCTCCGCCGTCCAAGAGCAGCCTCGTAGACCTCCAAAGTCGAGCCTCAGTGCTGAGATAGGTTTGGCTGTCCACTTGTGTCTTTCACTCAGCGTTGACCACATGAGCGCGGTGTAGCAGTCTCGTTCGGAAGGAAGCTTAGAACCTTCGGGTGTGAGTCAATTTCAAGTCGATTAGGGCTTCAGCAACCTTCAGGGTTAGCGATGCCGGCTCAATTACGGGGGCTGGCACGAGTTCTCGTATGTCATCTATCATGTATGCCATTCCTGTGCATCCTAGTACGATGACTGAGGCGTCATCGGACAGGCAGTTCTTTGCAGTCTTCGCGATCTCTCGAACGGTTCTGGTTCGGTCTGTTTCGAGCTGCAGCACCGGTATCTTCAGAGGTACGACCGAGTACCTCGCGGAGTCGAGACCCATTCGTCTAGCGTTTGATACTACTTGGATTGCGGTGGCTTTCGTTGGTGAGATTACGCTGAATCTGTCGCCGAGCATGCCGGCGATCAGCATCGAGGTCTCACCTGCGCCCAGCACGGGGATATCATAGACTTCCCTGAGAGCTTCAACGCATGGGTCACCGAAGCAGTTCACAATCACCGCGTTATGTTTGCGCGCGATCTTTGACGCTAACTTGAGGATTTCAGGGCAGACTAGCGCCTTGCTCTGATAGCTCTCGACGGATTTCGGGCCCTTGCTCAAGCTGGCGACGGTCACGACCGTATCCTTTCGAGCGTACCTCTCAAGAAACTCCTTGTCGGGGCCATCCCATCGCGATGTGCCGACCGGATTAATCACTAGGATCTTCATCACGACAACTCCCTATCTTTCCTGATCTTTGGCCTGACGGTCGCTAACTAGGAAGCAGGCTACGTTATGACCGTGTCCGACATCAGCTAGTTGCGGTTCCTCCTTCTTGCACCGCTCCATGAGGTAACGGCAACGTGTGCTGAATCTGCAGCCGGGCGGCGGGTTCTCAGGGCTAGGGACGGTTCCCTCGAGGACGATTTCCTCTTTCTTGATGTCCGGGTCAGCCGCTGGGATCGATTGCATGAGCGCTTGCGTGTAGGGGTGAAGAGGCTCGTCGAAGATTTGCCTAACGGAGCCCATTTCCATGATCTTACCCACGTACATGACTTGGACTCTGTCGCTTACGTGCTGTACGACTCCAAAGTTATGCGAGATGAACAGGTATGTGAGACCGAGTCTATCCTGCAAGTCTTTGATGAGATTCACGATGTGCGCCTGAACCGAGACATCTAGGAACGATGTTGGTTCGTCTAATACAACGAACTTTGGATTAGTCGCGAGCGCTCGAGCGATACCGATGCGTTGCTTCTGTCCGCCGCTGAACTCGTGAGGGTATCTTCGCATCGCATCATTTGCGAGGCCTACGAGTGTGAGGAGTCCGAGAACTCTCTCCTCCAGTTCTCTTCTGTCCATTTCGAAATGGGTCTTCAGGGGTTCTGCAACGATATCCCTCACGAGCATTCTGGGATTGAGTGACCAGTACGGGTCTTGGAAGACCATCTGCATGCTCTTACGGAGAACTCTCACTTTGCTTTGCGGGAGCCTAGTGATGTCCTTGCCATCGAACACGATCGTGCCGGCGGTTGGATCGAGCAACCGGAGAATGACACGGCCGAGCGTAGTCTTGCCGCAGCCTGATTCTCCGACAACCGCGAGAGTCTTGCCTTCCTCGATCTCCAGATCAATGTCATCGACGGCGCGAACCCAGCTCGTTGTCTTTGAGAGGAATCCGGTCCTGACAGGGAAGTACTTCTTGAGCCCTTCAGCCTTCACAAGCTCCGAAAACTCTGACCCCTCCCATCAATCGTAGTTAAGGACGCACGAGACTGTGTGCTCGTTGCCCAAGTCGACAGATCTCGGCCTTTCAGCTGAGCAGATCTCCTTCGCGTATGGACAGCGAGGGTGGAACCTGCAACCCTGAGGCGGGTTGAGCATGCTTGGCACTGCGCCGTCAATCCCAACCAGTTTGTTTTGGATCACTCCGATTTTCGGGATCGCCTTGAGCAGGCCTCGAGTGTACGGGTGCTTCGGGCTCTTGAAGATATCTCGGACTGCTCCGTACTCTACTTTGTTGCCTGCGTACATGACTGCGACGCGATCACATGTCTGAGCTACGACCGACAAATCGTGAGTGATGAGTAGAATCGAAGTTTGCAGCTTCTCCCTGAGCGCCCTCATGAGCTTCAAAATCTGCGCTTGAATAGTGACATCAAGCGCCGTGGTGGGCTCGTCCGCAATCAGCAGATCGGGGTTGCATGCCAGCGCCATCGCGATCATTGCCCGCTGGCACATTCCGCCGCTCAGCTCGTGAGGGTACGCGTTCGCAGCTTTCTCCGGATTCGAAAGCTGCACGAGGGATAACATTCGAACGGTACTCCTATGGGCCTCTTCTTCGTCGACCTGCTGGTGAAGGCGGATCACGCTTGAGATTTGGTCGCCTATTGTAAACACAGGATTGAGGGATGATGTTGGATTCTGGAAGATCATTGAGATGCGACCCCCGCGGATCGAACGCATCTCCTCACTGTCCTTCTTGAGGAGGTCTTCACCGTCGAACATAACAGTGCCGCGTTCGATCTTGCCTGGATACGGGATCAACCCCAAGATTGCGAGGGAGGTGACTGACTTCCCGCAACCCGTCTCTCCTACCAGCCCCAGACTCTGCTTCCTACCTAGGACCAATGAGTCGATGTCGACGGCGTCTAGGATTCCTTGGTAAGTGTAGAACTTGACGTTGAGATCACGGATCTCCAAGAGGTGCTCCGACTTCGAGGTCATGTCAACTAGCACTCTCTCATACCCGCCTCAGCTTCGGGCTGAGGGCCTCTCTCAGGCCGTCGCTCATCAGGTTGAACGCTAAGACCGTTGCCAGGATTGCGAGGCCGGGAAACGTTGCGAGATACCAGTGGTCTAAGAAATAGTATCTACCAATGCTCAGCATCAAGCCCCATTCTGGCGTGGGCGGCTGGGCGCCAAGCCCGAGGAAGCTCAGAGATGCCGCCGTTAGAATGACGGAACCAAAGTCGAGTGAAGCTTGCACAACGATCGGCGTTAGCGAGTTCGGCAAGATGTGCTGGAACATTATCCAGAAGTTCTTCACTCCTGTCGCGCGAGCGGCTTCAACGAATGGTCTTTCCCTAAGCGACACAACTTGGCCGCGTGCAAGTCTGGTGTACCATGGCCACCATGCGATCGCTATCGCGATCATCGAATTGGTAAGCGACGGACCAAGAACTGCTGATATCACAAGAGCCAGCAGCAGAGGAGGAAAGCTCAGAAACATGTCGGTGATCCGCATGATCACCTCGTCGACTGCGCGGCCACCGTATCCCGCCCAAACACCAAGCGGAACACCGATCACCAGTGTGAGCGCAATGACTAGGCCGCCGATCTGAAGTGATATTGGAGCCCCAAAGATCACTCTGCTGAGTATGTCCCTTCCCGCTTCGTCCGTTCCGAAAAGGTGAATTGCGTCTGGAGGATGAAACGCGTTTGCCGGATGCACAGCCCCCGTTGCGTCTTGGGGATACGGCGCCAGCCAAGGCGCGAAGACGGCAACGAAAACCAAGAAGAGAGCAAATAGGAGGCCGGCAAACGAGATCTTGTTTCTCCTGATGACGTGGAGGCTGTATCGAAGCTCGCGTAGCTGCGGCTCGATCTCCGAAAGGAGCTTTCCAATGCTTTCTACTGCTTGAGACATGGTCGTTCCTCATTCGAGTCTTATTCGTGGGTCGAGGTAGGCCTGCACCAAGTCCACGACTAGATTCAGCAGAATGTAGACTAGCGCAACAACGATCGCTATTCCCATTACGGCCGGATAGTCAAGCGATATTATTGAGAGCGCAGCATATCGTCCCAGCCCTGGCCAGTTGAAAACGGCCTCGATCAAGAAGGTCTCGACGAGCGAGTAAGCAAACGTCAACGCAAGTACGGTGATCGTCGGCCCGATCGCGTTCTTCAGCGCATACTTGTAGGCGACAAGGCGCTCGGACAAGCCGTAGGCCCTTGCGGTCCGGATGTAGTCCTCGTCAAGAACGTCAACCATCGTAGACCGCGTCATTCGCGTTATCAATCCAATCGGAAAAGCGGCAAGAGTGACTGCCGGCAGGATCAAGTGAACTAGCACATCTTGGAACGCCAGTAAATTTCCCGAAATCAAAGAGTCGATCGTGTAGAAACCGGTGACTACGGTGATTGGATACGCTAACAAGATATCTGTGTCAACTCTTTCACCTACGGGTAGGATTCCGAGCCACCGGAAGAACACAAGCTGCAACATCATTCCGAGCCAAGGAGTGAATACCGATACGCCAATCACCGAGGACAGTCTAGTTGCATGGTCGGCTGGCTTGTCTCTCTTGAGGGATGAAACCACTCCCAAAGGAACGCCCACAATTATCGAAATGATCATTCCCGTAAGGATGAGTTCCAGAGATGCGGGAAGAAAGGCAGCTATGTCATTCAAGACTTCGTCGTGGGTTCTGATGGAGACTCCGAAGTCTCCTCTCAGCAGATGTGACATGTAGACGTAGTACTGCACGTAGAGTGGTTTGTCTAGCCCTAGTTCTATTCTTGCGCGAGCAATCTGGTCTGCTGTGGGATGAGATCCAACCCACATCACGGCCGGGTTGGATGGGACGATCCTTGCGAGGACGAAGGTTATTGTGCATACGCCGACGAGCACGAGGATCGACAATAGGAGTCGTCTGAGGATATAGTATCGGAGTTTCACTGGTAACCCTCATCGGGACGCAAGGGAATAGGCTTGGGTTCTCAGATTGCATCTGGCCCTCAGAACGTTGTCTAGTCTAGCAGAAAAAAAATGGGGAAAGGGGGAACGTATGGTTACTCCTGCCTGTAGCAGTTGTACCAGAACACTACGTGCGCGTATGCTGGGTTATCTATGTAGCCCATGAGGTTCGCTCTCTTGGCGCGGGTGTACATCTGGTCGAAGAAGAATATCACTGGCGCGTCTTCGGTGAGCTTCTGTTGAGCCTCGGCGTACATGCTCAGGGCCTTGCCCCTGTCGGCTCCTGCGGTCGCTGATCCGTCGTCGATGAGCTTGTCATAATCCGGGTTGCCGTAGTAGCCGAAGTTGAAGACGATCGACTGCTCGGAATGGAACATCGGTCCTAGGAAGGTGTACGGGTCTGGGTAGTCCGGCCACCAGTACATCACGAAGATGTCCTGTCGGTCGGCAGGGTTCTCCGCTGTCGCCAGCGCCCACTGTTGCTCCCAGGGCATTCCACGAAGCTCAAGCGTTATACTCAGCTTTGCCAGCTCGGCCTTGTATAGTTCTCCGGCTCGTCTCTCATACTCGTCGCCCGCGTTGTAAGTGTATAGCAGGGTGAAGCCACCGTTCGGGTGACCTGCCTGAGCCAAGAGGTCCCTTGCCTTGTTGAGATCGTACGTGTACTGGAACACCTCGTCGCTGTGGCCCCACATGCCATGCGGAACAGGTCCTCTGGACTGTGTTGCAAAGCCGTGCATGACGTATTGCACAATGTCCGTGTACGGGACGGCGTATGAGAGTGCTTGCCTAACCAGCTTGTTGTCGAGCGGAGCTTTCTTGGTGTTGAAGAAGCCCAGCATGTTCTGATATGCAGATGTCTGGACAATTTCGATTCCAGGCTCGCTCTTCATTGCAGCGATATCTTCGAATGGCAATCGGTCTATAATATCAACCTCGCCGGCTTCTAGCATGAGTCTAGCGGTCGCCATTTCGGGTACGGACTTGATCACTACCTTGTCGAAGTGTTTTCCAGACCAGCCTCCCCAATAGTCGGGGAATTTTGCCAGTGTGACTGAGTCGAGTGCCTTATCGTACTTCTCGATCACATACGGGCCAGTGCCGGCTTCGTTGCCTTTGAGGAACCAGTCGTGTCCGTTCTTCTCTGTCACGACTGGATCGTAGATGTGAGCGCAGTACGCGGCTGAAGCTATGTTCAGTAACGCGGCAGGATATGAGAGTACGAATTGGACTTTGTACTTGCTGAGGACGTTGATCTCTTTCAAAGGTGACCAGATGTAGGATGCGCCCTTCGGGCCGTTTCCGTCCCAGCCCTTCATGTTCCGTTCGATTGAATACTTCACGGCGTTCGCGTCGAATTCGTTGCCAGTGTGGAATTTCACACCTTGCCTAAGGTCGAATGTGTACGTCAAGCCGTCCGGTGAGACTTCCCAATTCGTCGCTAGGACCGGTATGTATTGATCCTTGAACGGGTCGTAGCGTACGAGCTGCTCGTAGACGTTGTTCATTACAACGACTTCGTTCGAGTAGGTCTCGCTTGGATCCCAGAACACAACGACGTTCGTTGTAACGTATGCGTAGACGGCTGTCGAAGGCTTAGCGGGCGGCTTAGCGATCAATGCTGAATAGTAGTAGGCTCCTCCGAGCGCAACAGCGACAATGATGACAATGATTATTGCTGCCTGAACCTTTGTTATCGCGTCTTTGCTGAAAATGCCTGACATTTCTCATCGTGAACAGGTCGCGGAACTGAAATATATGTATTTACATCAAGTTGCAGACTGAATGGGACTTCCCAAGTCTGACCATGGCGCCGGTGCACTTTGCGGCGTTCTAGCGTAATTGTCCTCTCGGCCTCAGCCCCAGCGAGACTAGGATTTCAGCCGTCCTCAAGGCTGAGAGTGCCGGGTTGACCACGGGAACATTGAGCCTAATTCGCTCCGCCAAATCGGCGAGCGCGGTACAACCGAGAATGATCACGTCCGCTCCGTCTTCTGTCACTGCAAGCTCTGCTTCCCTGGCTATCTTCCTGATGGTGAGCTGCGGTTGCTCGTTCAGCTTCAGGACTGGCACATCTACGCCTCTTATCGATGCGAAACTCGCCGACATACTCATGGATTGAACCTGCATCGTAGGCGAGCGGGAAACATACCTCTTTGATCCGACGTCAATAATCGAGAATTTCTGACCTACAGTCAGCGCCATGCGAATGGCCGACTCACCTGCGCCTACCACCGGGAGGGTGCTCACTTCTCTTGCCGCATGCAATCCGGGATCCAAGAAGCAGTTGATGATGCTTGCGTCAAATCCCTCATCTGCGGCGCGACGGATTCGATTCGCGACTGGCCCGGCGGCAAGTGCTTCATCGTAAGAAGTTTCGATTGATTCGGGAGCTTCCTCTAAGTTCTCGCATCTGATTTCGAATCCTGGGCTTGCTTTGGATTCAAAGAACCGTTTAGACAGTTCACTGAGGGAAAGTGACCGAACGGGGTTCACCGCTAGTATTCGAAACGGATCGGCAAACTTGCCCGGCAACGCAGCGTCCTTCTCGATGTGCCCCTACAGAGCTCTCCGGTTGAAAGTCATATAAGTAATGGTTCGCGACCTCAATTGGCAAGAGGCGAAAAAGTCCTGTCGTCGTTGCTGGATTTTGAGCTTGCAAGTGCAGCCCACATACTCGCGAGGGATCTTGTTCATGTGAAGCTTGGCGAGCACGTTCTTGTTTACGCTGATAGCGAATCAGATTGGGCTGTCGCGGAGGCCACCGCGAGAGCAGTACATAACGCCGGCGGCAAGGTTGCTCTGATGCGTTATCCTGCACCGAGGGGAGTGGGGGAAGACGCTGATGTGGACTTGCCTGAACCGCTTTCAGCGGCCATGATCAACTGCGACCTGATGATTGAGTTCTCGAAGATGTATCTGCTCTACTCGACGCCGTGGCGACGAGCAATGCAGGCCAAGCGAGCCCGCTACCTGTGCCTGTCAGGTATGACTTCAGACATGATGGCTCGCTGCGTAGGAGGCATCAACGTTGATGCGCTGATCAAGTTTCAAGACAAGATAGCTGAACTCACACGAAACGCTAAGAGAATGAGAATCACGACGCCGGCGGGTACTGACGTAGAATTCGAGAACGACCCGAAGCGTCCTGTCTTCACGGAAGGCGTGGTGGCAGACAGACCAGGAGACTACATGTTGGTCGGCCAGGTTGACTGGGCGCCGGTTGAGAGGACTCTGAAAGGCAAGATTGTCTTCGACGGCGCAGTCTGGCCTCCCGACGATCTTGGCAAGCTGGCGAACCCGGTAACCATGACAATCCATGCGGGGAGGGTGGTCTCGATAGACGGCGGTCGTGAAGCTCGAGTCTTTTCGAAGTGGTTGGATGGCTTCAACGACCCTGCAATGCACAACGTAGCGCACGCAGCATACGGCTGCAACCCCGGCGCAAAGCTGTCAGGTCGAATCGTGGAGGATGAGAGAGTGTGGGGCGCCGTAGAGTGGGGCCTAGGGTATCAAGGCGAAAGCTTCCTCGGCGTGTCAGGCCCCGCAAAGACGCACACGGACGGCATATGTCTGAACGCGTCAATCTGGATGGATGGGAAGCAGATTTCTACTGAAGGTACCTACGTTCATCCAGAGCTTGCAAGCCTCGGCAAGCTCGCCAGTCGAGGATGAACCGAATAGTGGAGGAGACTGCGAAGTTGACGCGATCGCTCAAGCTGGAAGATGTTGAGAACCTTGTTGTTGGAGCTACCATACTCGGAACCGGGGGCGGCGGTGACCCTGAAGAAGGGCTCAGCTTGCTCCGCAAAGATCTCTCCGAGGGCCGAAGACTCCAGCTCGCATCACGAAATGACCTGAACCCAGAATCGATCGTGGTCTGCGCGTATCACTGCGGTTCCATCGCCGCGCCTGGGCAGGAAGGAGCCGGCAAACGCCGAGAGGAAACGCGGCATGAAGGTTTCATGCTCGCAGCCCTACGGGCGATGGAGACGAAGCTGGGGAAGAGAGTTGGAGGAGTCATACCGACTGAGATCGGAGGAGGCAACACTCCAGCCGCGCTTCACCTCGCCGCTCTGCTGGGTGTGCCTGCCATTGATGCTGACCAAGTAGGCCGTTCCGCGCCGGAGCTAGTCCAATCATCATATCTCGTGAATGGTGTGGAGGCTACGCCATCCGTAGTCGCCGACACAAAAGGAGACATCACCGTCGTCGAGAAATACGGGAGCCCCGCACAGTACGAAGCCATCGTTCGGTCACTCGCAGTTGCAGCTGGCGGATCAGCTTTCGTAATCGACAGTCCCGTCCCAGCCGCTCGTGCGTTTACAGCCGGGATCGAGGGAACGGTCTCAAAGGCCATCGAGCTTGGAAAAGCCATAGGAAACGCTGCCGGTAAACGAGAGGATCCCGTGGTTGCGGCAAAGCGTTTTCTCGACGCGTTCACGCTGTTTCACGGTGAGATCAGCGAGTACACTCTGGAGGAAAAGGCGGGCTTCCTAGTTGGCGACGTCTGGATTGACGGCCGCAAGGAATGCTCTGGTAGTAAGCTCAGAGTATGGGTGAAGAACGAGAACATAGTCGCTTGGCGAGATGACAAGCCAGCCGCGATCTCGCCTGACTTGATCTGCCTACTTGACCCGTCAGGTCACGGCGTAACCAACAGCGCAATACGAAAGGGGCAGACGGTCTCAGTTCTTGCAGCAAGGTCACCAGCAATATGGCGGACCGCGAAGGGCATCGACTTCTTCGGCCCGAGACACTTCGGCTTCGAGTTTGACTACGTCTCAATCGAGCGGCTTCTAAATGCAATCTAGGCACATTATACATACTCGTAGAGCTTGAGAATCAAGATGTTCGCGTTGAAAGAGGTTCTGGGCCTAGCCATATGGCTGTGCAAGTGACCGACTGAGGCCGATCAGGTAT
>Ga0315285_10003011_pt1 | contig 17634 bp, 14 predicted proteins | sample YL17G09_36_MG_FD_203698 | JGI IMG/M metagenome (GOLD analysis project Ga0315285, IMG submission 203698) | Sediment microbial communities from Yellowstone Lake, YNP, Wyoming, USA - YL17G09_36 | ecosystem: Environmental > Aquatic > Freshwater > Lake > Sediment | place: USA: Wyoming | collected... | reverse complement strand
GCCAGCTGCCAGCGCACGACATCGTAGATCAGGTGGGACTTCTCCGTGGCCTTCAGGAGACGATCGTCCACCTCCATCTCCGCCACCTTTTGCCGCTGAATGTCGATGACCTCTATCTTTGCCATCCCCGCTCCCTTGCCGGGCTCAACTTGTGGCCTTGGATTTTTTCTTCTTCGCTTCCCAGATGAGGACCAGCCCCTTCGAACCCCCGGGAACCGCCCCTTTCACCAGGAGGAGATTCTGCCTGGGCCGCACATCGATCACTTCCAAATTCTGCAGGGTGGCTTGCCGGTTCCCCATGTGCCCTCCCATTTTTTGTCCCGGCCAGGTGCGGGAGGGGTAGGAACTGGCTCCGATGGAACCGGGGGCCCGGTGGAACATGGACCCGTGGGTGGCGGGGCCCCCGCGGAAATGCCAGCGCTTCACCACCCCCATGAATCCCTTTCCCTTGGAAATGCCGGCAATATCCACCCGGTCTCCCGCCTGGAAAGCTTCCACCGTGATCTCCTGCCCCACCTGAAAAGCTCCCGGGTCGGGAACGCGGAACTCCCTCAAGTAGCGGAAAGCCGGAACCTGGGCCTTGGTGAAGTGCCCCTGGAGGGGTTTTTTCACCTTTTTGGCCTCCCGTTCTTCGAACCCCAGCTGGACCGCGGCGTATTTTTCTTTTTCCACAGTCTTGATCTGAACCACTTTGCAGGGACCGGCCTGGATGACCGTGACCGGAACCACCCCGCCCCCTTCATGGAAGATCTGGGTCATGCCCAACTTTTTACCGATGATCCCTTTTAACATGGCGAAAACCCTTATCGACGAAGCCTAGGGCAGAGAGCCTAGAGCAAAGGGTAAAGAATCGGAACTCTATGCCCTCTGCTCTATGCTCTTTGCGCTTTATAATTTGATCTCCACGTCCACCCCGGCGGCCAGGTCCAGTTTCATCAAGGCGTCGATCGTCTGCTGGGTGGGGTCGAGAATATCCAGGAGCCGCTTGTGCGTCCGGATTTCGAACTGCTCTCGAGACTTCTTGTCCACGTGGGGAGACCGGAGGACACAGTACTTGTTGATCGTCGTGGGCAGGGGAATGGGTCCCACGACCCGGGCCCCCGTCCGTTTGGCCGTATCCACGATCTCCTTGGTGGATTGATCGAGGAGCCGGTAATCGTATGCTTTCAGCCGTATCCGTATCTTTGGACTATTGGTTACCATTTCTCCCAATTCCCTTCTTTCTTCTACCTGGCCCGGCTCCGCCGGCAGGCGGGCAAATCTCCCGCCGACTTACTCGAGGATGTCGGAGATGACCCCGGCGCCCACCGTGCGCCCCCCCTCCCGAATCGCAAACCGAAGCTCCTTCTCCATCGCAATCGGGGTGATCAACTGCACCTCGATATGCACATTGTCCCCCGGCATCACCATCTCCACCCCCGAGGGCAACGTCATCACCCCGGTCACATCCGTCGTCCGAAAATAAAACTGCGGCCGATACCCGTTGAAAAACGGCGTGTGCCGTCCCCCCTCCTCCTTCGTCAACACATACACCGACCCCTTAAACTTCGTGTGCGGCGTGATACTCCCCGGCTTCGCCACCACCTGCCCCCGCTCCACCTCGTCCCGCTTCGTCCCCCGAAGCAACACCCCTATATTATCCCCCGCCTGCCCCTGATCCAAGATCTTCCGAAACATCTCCACTCCCGTACACACCGTCTTGAACGTGGGCCGGATCCCCACAATCTCCACCTCATCCCCCACCTTCACAATCCCTCGATCCACCCGACCCGTCACCACCGTCCCCCGCCCCGATATGGAAAACACATCCTCCACCGGCATCAAAAACGGCCGGTCAATATCCCGCTTCGGCTCCGGCACATAACCATCCACCGCATCCATTAACTTGAATATCGACCCGCAACTCTCACACTTCTCATCCCCACAACCATGCTGCATCGCCTTCAACGCACTCCCCCGCACAATCGGAATCTCCTCCCCAGGAAACTCATACCTGCTCAATAACTCCCGCAACTCCAACTCCACCAACTCGATCAACTCCGGATCATCCACCATGTCCACCTTGTTCAAAAATACCACAATACACGGCACCCCCACCTGCCTCGCCAACAATATATGCTCCCGCGTCTGCGGCATCGGCCCATCATCCGCCCCCACCACCAAAATGGCCCCGTCCATCTGCGCCGCTCCGGTAATCATATTCTTGATGTAATCCGCATGCCCCGGACAATCCACATGCGCATAATGCCGCTTCCCCGTCTCATACTCCACATGCGCCGTCGCAATCGTGATCCCCCGCTCCTTCTCCTCCGGCGCCTTGTCTATCTGATCGAACGATATGTACTCCGCCAGCCCCTTCTGCGCCAAACACTTCGTGATCGCACTCGTCAACGTCGTCTTCCCATGATCAATATGCCCGATCGTCCCCACATTCACATGCGGCTTCGTCCGCTCAAACTTCTTCTTCGACATAGCTCCTCCTTCGCTTGGTCATCCCCGGCGGCGGCGGCCGGCGCCTTCGCCGCGGCGGGCTTCCTGGATGGCCGTTTCGGCAATCGCCGCGGGCACGCGCTCATAATGGGAAAACTGCATGGTGTACGTGGCCCGGCCCTGAGTGCTCGAGCGCAGCTGGGTGGCATACCCGAACATCTCCGCCAGGGGCACCCGGGCTTCCAGAATCCGTAAGGCGTCCCGCGCTTCCAGGTTGAGAATCTTCCCCCTCCGGGAAGAGAGGTCTCCGGTCACTTCCCCGACGAAGGGCTCGGGGACCACCACCTCCACGGCCATGACCGGCTCCAGGAGAATGGGATGGGCCCGCCGGGCCCCTTCCTTGAATCCCATGGAACCGGCGATCTTGAAGGCCATTTCCGAGGAATCCACCTCGTGGAAAGATCCGTCGAGGAGCGTCACCCTCACGTCCACCACCGGATACCCCGCCAGGATCCCGTTCCCGGCAGCCTCTTTGACCCCCTTTTCCACGGCCGGAATATACTCCCGGGGGATGGTTCCCCCCTTGATGGCATCGACAAACTGAAACTTTTCTCCCGCGGGCAGGGGCTGCACTTCCAGGAGGACGTGACCGTACTGCCCCCGTCCGCCCGACTGGCGGATAAACTTTCCTTCGGCCCGCGCCGCCTGGGTAAGGGTCTCCCGGTAGGCCACCATGGGCTTGCCCACGTTGACCCGGACCCCGAACTCTCTCGTCAGCCGGTCCACGAGGACCTCGAGGTGAAGCTCCCCCATGCCGGAGATGATCCGCTCGCCGGTTTCCGCATCCATGTGCATCCGGAAAGAGGGATCCTCCATGGAAAGCTTGTGCAGGCTCAGGTCCAGCTTTTCCTGGTCGGCTTGGGCCTGGGGTTCGATGGCCATGGAGATCACCGGGTCCGGAAACTCCATGGCTTCCAGGACCAGGGGATGATCCTCGGCGCACAGGGTGTGGCCGGTCATGGTATCCTTCAGGCCAACGGCCGCGATGATGTCCCCGGCGCTGGCTTCTTTGATCTCTTCCCGCTTGTTGGCGTGCATCTTGACCAGCCGTCCGATCCGCTCCCGCTTGCCCTTGTTGGAGTTGAAAACGGACGCCCCGGACGAAAGAGATCCGGAATAGATTCGCAGAAAAGTCAACTGTCCCACGTAGGGATCCGACATGATCTTGAACGCCAGGGCCGACAGAGGGGTCCCGTTCAGGGGAGTGCGCATTTCCTCCAGGCCGGTATCCGGATTTTGTCCCCGAATCGGGGGAACGTCCAGGGGAGAGGGAAGATAATCCACCACCGCATCCAGGAGGGGCTGGATCCCCTTGTTTTTGAAGGCGGACCCGCACACCACCGGCACCAGCCGGGCGGCGATCGTCTCCCGCCGGATCAGGGCCTGAATCTCTTCCCCGGAGAGAGCCTCCCCGGCTAGATATTTTTCCATAAAGGCGTCGTCGGCCTCGGCCAGGGCTTCCAGTATTTTTTCCCGGTAGATCTCGGCCTGGGGCTTTAGTTCCTCAGGAACCGCCTCTTCATGGAACTCCGAGCCCATCGTCTCCTCGTCATAAATAACGGCCTTCTGTCGGACCAGGTCGATCACTCCCCGAAACTTGTCTTCCTGCCCGACGGGAAGCTGGAGGACCAGGGGGCGGGCGCTCAGCCTTTCCCGGATCATCCGGATCACCCGCGGATAGTCGGCCCCGACGCGGTCCATCTTGTTCACAAAGGCGATTCGGGGAATGTGGTACTTGTCCGCCTGCCTCCAGACGGTCTCGCTCTGGGGTTCCACCCCCCCCACCGCGCAGAACACGGCCACCGCCCCATCCAGAACCCTCAGGCTCCGCTCCACCTCGATGGTGAAATCCACGTGGCCCGGGGTGTCGATGAGGTTGATGCGGTGGCCTTTCCAGGTGCAGGTGGTGGCTGCGGAGGTGATGGTAATCCCCCGCTCCTGCTCCTGTTCCATCCAGTCCATCACCGCGGTCCCGTCATGGACCTCGCCCATTTTGTAGGAGACCCCGGTGTAGTAGAGGACCCGCTCCGTGGTGGTGGTCTTGCCGGCATCGATGTGGGCCATGATGCCGATGTTTCGAGTTTTTTCCAGCTGCCCGCGATTGACCAAAGGATTCCTTCCTTGAAAAAAAGAAAAACATCCCCGCGCCATGGAACCCCGCTTGCCAACGGAACCCCTGGCTCGGATCCTTCAAACTCTCCGGGTGGTGGTTATTTTACCAGCGATAATGGGCGAAAGCCTTGTTGGCTTCGGCCATTTTATGAACGTCCTCGCGCTTCTTGATGGCCCCTCCCCGGTTGTTGGCCGCGTCAATCAGCTCCCCCGCGAGCTTCTCCTCCATGCTCTTCTCGGACCTCTCGCCGGAGTAGGCGATCAGCCATCGGATGGCCAAAGCCGTTCGTCTTTCGGGACGGACTTCGGTGGGAACCTGATAGGTCGCGCCCCCGACTCGCCGGGATTTCACTTCGATAATGGGTTTTACGCTGTTGACCGATTTTTCGAAGAGCTTCAGGGGATCTTCCTGGGTGCGCTGCTGAATGAGGTCCATGGCCCCGTAAAAGATGCCCTCGGCCACGCTCTTCTTTCCCCGTTCCATAATATTATTGACGAACCGGGCGACCAAAGCGTTCTTGTACTTTGGGTCCGGCAGAATCTCGCGCTTGGTGACTTCTCGTCTTCTGGGCATGGATTCCTCACTTCGGCTTCTTGGCTCCGTACTTGGAGCGGCTCTTCTTGCGGTTCTGCACTCCGGCGGAATCCAGCGTCCCCCGGATGACGTGATACCGCACCCCCGGAAGGTCTTTCACCCGTCCCCCGCGGATCAAAACCACGGAATGCTCCTGAAGGTTGTGCCCCACCCCCGGAATGTAGGTCGTGATTTCGTAGCCGTTGGTCAGGCGAACGCGGGCCACTTTGCGCAGAGCCGAGTTGGGCTTCTTGGGGGTGGACGTGTACACCCGGAGGCAGACCCCCCGGCGCTGCGGGCATCGGGTCAGGGCCGGCGCGGCGGTCCTGGATTTCATTTTTTCACGACCGAATCGAACCAGCTGATTGATGGTGGGCATCGAACCTCCAGAACTAAAACCCTAATAAAATCTCTTTATTTTACCAATTATATTTTTATTGTCAATATTCAATTTTGGCCTAATTTTCGGATTTCTCCGTTTCCTCTTCTTCGCCCTCCACCTGGATTCCCAGGTTCCGGTAGCGGGCCAGGCCGGTTCCGGCCGGGATGAGACGCCCGAGGATCACATTCTCCTTCAGCCCCCGCAGGTGATCGGTCTTGCCGCTGATCGCCGCCTGGGTGAGGACTTTGGTCGTCTCCTGGAAGGAGGCCGCGGAGATGAAGCTCTCCGTGCTCAAGGAGGCCTTGGTTACCCCCAGCAGCAGCGGCTCGGCCGTGGCCGGCTGTTTCCCCTGGGCCTTCAGCCGGTCATTCTCCTCCTCGAACAGATGACGCTCCACATGCTCCCCGACCAGGAAGTTGGAGTCCCCCACTTCCTTGATGATCACCCGCCGGAGCATCTGCCGGACGATCACCTCGATGTGCTTGTCGTTGATTTTCACTCCCTGGAGGCGGTAGACTTCCTGGACTTCATCCACCAGATACCGGGCCAGGTCTTCGACCCCCAGGATGGCCAGGATGTCGTGAGGGTTGGAGGAGCCGTCCATGAGCGCTTCCCCGGCCTTTACCTTTTCTCCCTCATGAACGCTGATGTGTTTGCCCTTGGGGATGGAGTACTCTTTGGGATCCCCGACCTCCGGGGTAATGATCACTTTCCTTTTGCCCTTGGTATCTTTGCCGAAGGAGACCGTTCCCGTAATTTCGCTGATCAGGGCATACTCCTTGGGTTTGCGCGCCTCGAAGAGTTCGGCCACCCGCGGGAGTCCTCCGGTGATATCCTTGGTCTTGGTGGTCTCCCGGGGGATCTTGGCGATGACGTCTCCCTGGTGGACCCTGTCCCCTTCCGCGACCACGATATGCGCCCCAACCGGCAGGAGGTACCGGGCCATGGACTCGGTCCCGGGGATCTTGAGGGTGCGGCCCTTGTCGTCCTTGATGGATACCCGCGGCCGGGCTTCGGGGTCTTTGGATTCGATGAGGACCTTGGTGGAAAATCCGGTCACTTCGTCGAGCTGATCCTGCATGGTGACCCCCTCGACGATATCCCCGAACTTCACCCGCCCGGACACTTCGGTGAGGATGGGGATGGTGTAGGGGTCCCACTCGGCGATCAGGTTTCCGCTTTTCACCGGATGCCCGCTATCCACTTTGATCTTGGCCCCGTAGATGATGGGATACCGTTCTCTCTCCCGCCCGCTCTCGTCCACGATGGCCAGCTCCCCGTTCCGGTTCATGACCACCAGGTCCCCTTCCTTATTCCGGACCGTGGCCACATTCAGGAACTTGACCCGCCCGTCGTTGCGGGGCTGGAGGGCCGTCTGTTCGGCCCGCCGGCTGGCGGTTCCGCCGATGTGGAAGGTGCGCATGGTGAGCTGGGTGCCCGGTTCCCCGATGGACTGGGCGGCGATAATGCCGATGGCCTCTCCGATATTGACCAGCTGGCCCCGGGCCAGGTCTCGCCCGTAACACAGGACGCAGACCCCGCGCTTGGACCGGCAGGTCAGAACCGAACGGATCTTGATTCTCTCCAGTCCGGCGTTCTCGATCCTTTCCACCAGCCGCTCGTCGATCTCCTCGTTGGCTTTGACCAGGACTTCCCCGGTGAAGGGATCGACGATATCCTCCAGGGCCACCCGTCCCAGGACGCGCTCCCCGATGGGCTCGATGATCTCACCCCCCTCCACCAGGGGGGTGACGGGGATCCCGTCCAGGGTGCCGCAGTCCAGCTCGGTGACCACCACGTCCTGGGCCACATCCACCAGCCTCCGGGTGAGGTATCCGGAATTGGCGGTCTTCAAAGCCGTGTCGGCCAGGCCTTTGCGCGCGCCGTGAGTGGAAATGAAGTACTGCGCCACGGTCAGGCCTTCGCGGAAGTTGGCGGTGATGGGGGTCTCGATGATTTCTCCCGAGGGTTTAGCCATGAGGCCGCGCATCCCGGCCAGCTGCCGGATCTGCTGGGCGCTTCCCCGGGCCCCCGAATCGGCCATCATGAAGATGGGGTTGAAGGAGGGGACTCTCTTCTTCTTCCCGCTGGGATCGGTGATCACCACGTTGCCCAGTTCTTCCAGAATCTCGAAGCCGATGTTCTCCGTCACCTGGGCCCAGATGTCGACCACCTTGTTGTACCGTTCCCCGTCGGTGATCAACCCTTCCTTGTACTGGCTCTCGATCTCCAGGACTTCGCGGTTGGCTTTCCCCAGAATCTCCGCTTTCCGGGCGGGAATGACCATGTCATCGATGCAGATGGAGATTCCGGCCTTGGTGGCATGCCGGTACCCCAGGTCCTTCAGCTGATCCGCCAGGATGACGGTCTTCTTGTTGCCCGCATAGCGGTAACACTGGTCGATCAGATTGGCCAGCTCTTTTTTGTTCATCACCCGGTTCACGAAGGAGAAGGGGATCTCCTGGGGGACGATCTCCCGCAGCAGGATTCGCCCCACCGTGGTGGAGACCAGCTCCCGGGTGCCGTTGGTCCCCAGGCGGACCTTGACCGCCGCCTGCAGGCCCACCTCTCCCGCGTCATAGGCCATCCGGACCTCTTCCGGGCTGGAAAAGATCTTTCCTTCCCCCTTCACAAAGGGCTTTTCCCGGGTCATGTAATAAAGGCCCAGGACGATATCCTGGGTGGGAACGATAATGGGTTTCCCGTGAGCCGGGGAGAGGATGTTGTTGGTGGACATCATCAGCACCCGGGCTTCGATCTGGGCCTCGATGGACAGGGGAATATGAACCGCCATCTGGTCGCCGTCGAAGTCGGCGTTGAAGGCCGCGCACACCAGAGGATGAAGCTGGATGGCTTTCCCCTCGATCAGGATCGGCTCAAAGGCCTGAATGCCCAGACGGTGCAAGGTGGGCGCCCGGTTGAGCATGACCGGGTATTCCCGGACGATTTCGCTCAGCGTCTCCCAGACCTCATCCTTCTCCTGCTCCACCATTTTCTTGGCGCTCTTGATGGTGGTCACGTACCCTTTCGCCTCCAGCCGGTTGTAGATGAAGGGTTTGAAGAGTTCCAGGGCCATCTTTTTGGGCAGCCCGCACTGGTGCAGCCGAAGGTCCGGGCCCACGACGATCACCGAGCGGCCGGAGTAATCCACCCGCTTGCCCAGGAGGTTTTGGCGGAACCGCCCCTGCTTTCCCTTCAGCATGTCGCTCAGCGACTTGAGGGGCCTCCCGTTGGAGCCCAGGATGGCCCGGCCTCCCCGACCGTTGTCGAAGAGGGCGTCCACCGCCTCCTGGAGCATCCGTTTCTCGTTGCGGATGATGATTTCGGGGGCGTTGAGCTCCTGGAGCCTCTTCAGCCGGTTGTTCCGGTTGATCACCCGCCGGTAGAGGTCGTTCAAATCCGAGGTGGCGAAACGCCCGCCGTCGAGAGGAACCAGGGGGCGAAGGTCGGGGGGAATCACCGGGATGACTTCCAGAATCATCCATTCGGGCTTGTTCCCCGAGTCCTTGAACGAATCCAGCACTTTCAGCCGCTTGGCGAACTTCTTCTTTTTGACATCCGAGGTGGCTTCCTTCATCTCCCGGTGCAGCTGCTCGGAAAGCTTGTGGACGTCCACCTTGCGGAGGATGTCCCGGATCGCTTCGGCGCCCATTCCGGCGGTGAATGAGTCCGGCCCGTTTTCTTCCAGCGTCTTGCGGTAGCGTTCGTCGTTGAGAAGTTCTTTTTCCTTGAGGGGCGTCTTCTTGGGATCGATGACCACCAAGGCCTCAAAGTAGAGGACCTTCTCCAGCTCCCGCAGGGTCATATCCAGGAGGCTCCCGATACGGCTGGGGAGGCTCTTGAGGAACCAGATATGGGCCACCGGGGTGGCCAGCTCGATGTGTCCCAGCCGTTCCCGCCGGACCTTGGACTGGATCACTTCCACGCCGCACTTCTCGCAGACCACCCCGCGGTGCTTCATCCGCTTGTACTTTCCGCAGTTGCACTCATAATCCTTGGTGGGGCCGAAGATCTTGGCGCAGAAGAGCCCGTCCCGCTCCGGCTTGAAGGTGCGGTAATTGATGGTCTCGGGCTTCTTCACCTCCCCGTAGGACCAGGCCCGGATCTTCTCGGGGGAGGCCAGGGAAATGCGCACCGCATTGAAGGACAGGGGGTGTTTGGGCTTTTCAAAAAAGCTGAAAAGGTCTTCCAAGACAGATCTCCTTTAAGCTTCCTCTTTTTCCAGTTCCAGAAGCTCCATGTCCAGGCAGAGGCTCTGCAGCTCCTTCACCAGGACGTTGAAGGACTCGGGGACCCCGGCATCCAGGGTGTGCCCCCCTTTGACGATGGTCTCGTACATCCGCGTGCGGCCCAGGACATCGTCGGACTTGACGGTGAGGAATTCCTGCAGCGCGTAGGCCGCTCCGTAGGCTTCCAGGGCCCACACTTCCATTTCCCCCAGGCGCTGGCCGCCGAACTGGGCCTTGCCCCCCAGAGGCTGCTGGGTGATGAGGGAGTAGGGACCCACCGAACGGGCGTGGATTTTGTCATCCACCAGATGGTGGAGTTTCATCATGTAAATGACCCCCACGGTCACCTTCTGGTCGAAGGGTTCCCCGGTGCGGCCGTTATACAGGGTGCCCTGAACCGTGCGGCCCGCCTCTTTCAGAAGCTGCTTGATCTCCTTCTCCGTGGCCCCGTCGAAGGCCGGGGAGGCCATGAACACGCCCCCCGAAAGGCTCCGGGCGTATTCCTGAAGCTCTTCCTCGCTCATCTCCTCGATCACCTGAGAGAATTTCTCCGAGCTGTAAATCTTCTTGACTTTTTCCCGCAGGGCCTTGGGACTGTACTCCTTCTGGATCATCTGGTTGATCTGCTCTCCCAGTCCCTTGGCGGCCCAACCCAGATGGGTTTCCAGGATCTGACCCACGTTCATTCGCGAGGGAACGCCCAGGGGGTTGAGGACGATGTCCACCGGTGTCCCGTCTTCCAGGTAGGGCATGTCCTCCTCGGGGAGGATCCGGGAGATGACCCCTTTGTTCCCATGGCGGCCGGCCATCTTGTCCCCCACCGAGAGCTTGCGCTTGATGGCCACATCCGCCTTCACCATTTTGATCACTCCGGGGGGCAGCTCATCGGCCTTCTTCAGACGAACGATCTTCCTTTCGAAGGCCCCCCGGATCAGCTGGATCCGCTCATCCAGCCCTTCCCAGATCTTCTCCGCCTCGGCCTTCTTCTTGGAGTTCTGGAGGTTTGCATCCCGTAGGCGGTGGTCCGGGATTTCGGCCAGCATTTCTTTGGTCAGCTTGGTGTTCTTGGCGATCAGGGTCTTGCCGCTGCGCTCCTCGGAAAGACGGGTGGTCAGGACCTCGTTCAGGTAGAGCTTCCTCACCTTCTGGGCGGCCAGGTGCTGGACGATCTGCACTTCGTCCTCCTGATCGCGCAGGATCCGGGCGATTTCCTCCTCTTCGATGGACTTGGCCCGGGTGTCCTTCTCCACCCCCCGGCGGCTGAAGATCTTGGCTCCGATCACGATCCCTTCCACCCCCGGCGGCACGCGGAGAGAGGTGTCCTTCACCGCCCCGGCTTTCTCCCCGAAGATCGCCCGGAGGAGCTTCTCCTCCGGAGAGGGCTGGGTCTCCCCTTTGGGGGTGATTTTCCCCACCAGGATGTCGCCGGCCTTCACCTCCGCGCCGATGCGGATGATGCCGCTCTCATCCAGGTTCTTCAGGGACTCGTCGCCCAGGTTGGGAATATCCTGGGTGATCTCTTCCTTGCCCAGTTTCGTATCCCGGGCGACCACCTCGAACTCCTCGATGTGCACCGAGGTAAAGCTGTCGTCTTTCACCACCCGCTCGCTGATCAGGATGGAGTCTTCAAAGTTGTAGCCGCCCCAGGGCATGAAAGCCACCAGAATGTTCCGTCCCAGGGCCAGTTCCCCGTTGCGGGTAGCCGGCCCGTCGGCGATGATCTGCCCCCTCTTGACCCGCTGCCCCTCCTGCACGATGGGTTTCTGGTTGATGCAGGTGTTCTGATTGGACCGCTGGTATTTGATCAGGTTGTAAATATCCACTTCGGAGCGCGAGCCGTTCCGGCCGGTGTTGTCGGAAGCGCGGATGATGACCCGGGAAGAATCCACTTTCTCCACTACCCCGTCCCGCTTGGCCACCACCGCCACGCCGGAATCGCGGGCCACCGTGTCTTCCATCCCGGTGCCGATCAGGGGGGATTCGGCCCGCAGCAGGGGAACGGCCTGGCGCTGCATGTTGGACCCCATGAGGGCCCGGTTGGCGTCATCGCTTTCCAGGAAGGGAATGAGGGAGGCGGCCACGCTGACCAGCTGGTTGGGGGAGACGTCCATGCAGTTGATCTCCGCCGGCTCCACGAGCGTGGGCTCGCCGGCGATGCGCGCCTGGATCATCTCGGCGGTAAACCTCCCCTTGGCATCCATCGGGGCGTTGGCCTGGGCGATGACCCTGGACTCATCCTCCTGCAGGGCCGAGAGGTATTCGATCTCCTTGGTAACCTGGCCGTTCAACACTTTGCGGTAGGGGGTTACGATAAACCCGTATTCATCCACCCTGGCGTAGGTGCTCAGGGAGGCGATGAGCCCGATGTTGGGGCCTTCGGGGGTCTCAATCGGGCAGATCCGGCCGTAATGGGTCGGATGGACGTCGCGCACTTCAAAACCGGCCCGTTCCCGGGTCAAGCCCCCGGGACCCAGGGCGGAAAGACGCCGCTTGTGGGTGATTTCCGAGAGGGGGTTGGTCTGATCCATGAACTGGGAAAGCTGGGAGGACCCGAAGAACTCCTTCACCACCGCGGATACGGGTTTGGGGTTGATCAGGTCATGGGGCATGAGCGTTTCGGCGTCCTGCAGGCTCATCCGCTCCTTGATGGCCCGCTCCATGCGCACCAGCCCGATGCGGTACTGGTTCTCCAGGAGTTCGCCCACGGCCCTCACCCGCCGGTTTCCCAGGTGGTCGATGTCGTCCACTTCCCCCGTCCCGTCTTTCAGCTCGATCAGGTATTTTACCGCCTCCAGGATGTCTTCGCGCTGCAGAACCCGGCTGTCCGGGGGAGCGTCCCTCTTCAGACGGTGATTGATCTTCAGCCTTCCCACCCGGGAAAGGTCATACCTCTCGGGGTTGAAGAACAGGTTCTCCAGGAACGTCTTGGCCGTGTCCAGGGTGGGAGGTTCACTGGGACGCAGCCGCCGGTAGATCTCCAGCATGGCGTTGTAGATGGAGGCGGGGGTCTTATCCTGGGGGTTCTGCCGCCGGTGTTCTTCGATCGTCCGGGATTCCGTATCCTCGATCCGGTCGGCGGCCAGCGTGTCTCTCATGGAAGGGGAGACGTTCAGGTGATCGATGAACAGAAGATCGATCTCTTTCACCCCGGCGGTCCGCAGCTCCTCCACCCGCTCCTGGGTCAGCTCCGTATTGCAGGGGAGCAGGACCTCGCCGGTCTGGGGGTGGACCGCATTCCGGGCTAGATAGCGACCGGCCAAGTCGGCCGCTTCGAGGGGGAGCGTCTTGACCTTGGCTTCGGACAGCCTCTTCAGAGCGCCCGCGGCGATCTTGCGGTTCTTGCGCACCACGACCTCGCCGGTCTGGGGATGACGGATATCTTCCGTGGCCCGCTTGTTGACCAGCAGATCAAAGTCGAGGTTCTTGTAGATCCGGTCTTCTTTGAAAAAGACTTTTTCCGTGCGGTAGAAGAAACTCAGCAGGTCTTCGGCCGAATACCCCAGGGCCCGCAGAACAATGGTGACCGGGAACTTCCGCCTCCGGTCGATCCGCACGTAGAGCAGGCCCTTGGTGTCAAACTCCAGGTCCAGCCAGGACCCCCGGTGGGGGATGATCCGGGCCGAATACAGGGGTTTGCCCGTATGGGTCCGCCCCTTCTCATGCTCGAAGAGGATGCCGGGAGAGCGGTGGAGCTGACTCACGATCACTCTCTCGGTCCCGTTGACGATAAAGGTGCCCTTGTCGGTCATCAGGGGAATTTCCCCGAAGTAGACTTCCTGCTCCTTGATGTCCCGCACCCGGGGCCGGGCCTTGCGCTCCTCTTCGTCCACTTCGTAGTTAATGAGGCGGACGATCACCTTCAGGGGCGCGGCATAGGTCATGCCCCGCTGGCGGCATTCGTCCACTTCATACTTCGGCTCTCCCAGGGAGTAGCTGACAAACTCCAGCGACGCGGTCTCGTTGAAATCCCGGATGGGAAAGACGCTCTTGAAAACGGCCTGCAACCCGGTCTCCTGGCGCTCTTCCGGGGAGACATCCTTCTGCAGGAAACTCTCGTAGGACTTCCGCTGCACATCGATCAGGTTGGGAATGTCGATGATCTTTTCGATCTTGGAAAAATTCAAACGGACGATGGGCTGGCCGCTTCCTAGGGAAGCCATTCCTCATTTCCTCCTCATCCCCCCCGGGGGGGGTTTTGGGCACCGCGAAGAGATCGGGTTCCCTATTTGATCTCCACGGTGGCCCCGACTTCTTCCATCTTTTTCTTGATGGTCTCCGCCTCTTCCTTGGAGACCCCCTGCTTCACGGGTTTGGGGGCCCCCTCGACCAGATCCTTGGCCTCCTTCAGGCCCAGGCTGGTCAGCTCGCGCACGACCTTGATCACTTGGATCTTCTTCTCTCCCACGGTGGCGAGAATGGCGTCAAACTCGGTCTGCTCTTCCGCGGCCGGAGCCGCGCCCCCTCCGGCCGCTGCGCCCGGAACGGCGGCCACGGCCACCGCGGCCGCGGACACGCCCCACTTTTGCTCCAGAAGCTTGCTCAGCTCCGCAGCTTCCAACAGGGTCAGGTTGCTCAGTTCGTCCACCAGTTTCTGCAGATCAGCCATTTTTTCTCTCCTTAAGGATGATTTTTTGATCTTGAAAGATCATCGTTGACCGGTTCCTTTGGCGCGCTCCAGGCTTGGAGCACCCGGGCCACCTGCGTGCCCGGGGCGCCCAGGAGCCGGACTAAGCTGGTCGCGGGGGCCTGGATGAGACCCAGGATCTTCGCTCTCAGCCCATCCAGGCTGGGCAGCGACACCCAGCCCTGAATCTCCGCTGGTCCCCAGAGCTTCCCGTCGGAGGCCGCCACCATGATTTTGAGCTCCGGCCATTCCTTGGCGTACTTGGCCAGAACCCGGGCCGGAGCCACCGGGTCTCCGTCGCTCCAGGCCACTCCCACGGCGCCCTCCATGTGGGAACTCAGAACTTCTTTGTCGGTTTCCCGGACCGCCAGGCGGAAGAGGGTGTTCTTGACCACCCGATACTGCACCGCCGCCTTGCGCAGCTCCCGGCGCAGCAGGGTCATCTTTCCCACATCCAGGCCCGTGAAACGGGTCAGGATGGTCACCCTGGCCTGGCTCATCCGCTGATGAAGATCGGCAATCAGCTCGCCCTTATCCTCGCGTTTCAATCCCTAACCTCCCTTCCGGGGTTGCCGACCTCCGAGCTGGAACCGGACCGCGGATCTTGATGATCTTCCCCACCGTCGTCTTCTCCTCAAGGATCCATTCCGTCTCGGTAGGCCGGGGAAATCCCCATTAAGCGTGGTGCCACGCACCTACGGTCTCCGACGAATCTGCTCCATTTTCTGGGTCAGGCTTTCGCCACCACCCGAAGGTCATTGGGGTCCAGTTTGATCCCCGGCCCCATGGTCGTCGAGATGGCGATGCTTTTTAAATACGTTCCTTTGCTGGAAGCGGGCTTGGCCCGGATGATCACGTCCATCAGGGCCAGCACGTTCTCCTTCAGTTTCTCGGGGGCGAAGGAGGCTTTCCCCACCGTGGTGTGGACGATGCCGGTTTTTTCGACTTTGAACTCCACCCGTCCGGCCTTCAATTCCTTCACCGCCCGGCCCACCTCAAAGGTGACCGTTCCCACCTTGGGGTTGGGCATCAATCCCCGGGGTCCGAGGATTTTTCCCAGCCTTCCCACCGTGCCCATCATGTCGGGGGTGGCGATGGCCTTGTCAAAGTCGGTCCAGCCGCCGGTGATCTTCTCCACCAGGTCCTCGGCTCCGACAAAATCGGCTCCCGCGTCCCGGGCCTCTTTCTCCTTCTCGCCCTTGGCAAAGACCAGAACCCGGACCGCCTTGCCCACCCCGTGGGGAAGAGCCACCGTTCCCCGCACCATCTGGTCCGAATGCTTGGGGTTCACGCCCAGCCGGATGGCCATGTCCACGCTCTCGTCGAACTTGGCTTTCGCCGTGTCCTTGAGGATTTGGATTCCCATTTCCAGGGCATAGCGCTTGTTCCGGTCGACTCGCTTCCTGGCCTCTTCGTATTTTTTCCCTCGCGTGCTCATGCCTTTATCCCTCTACGATCTCGATGCCCATGGACCGGGCCGCTCCCTCCACCGTGCGGACGGCCGACTCCAGGCTCGTGGTGTTCAAGTCGGGAAGTTTCGTCTGGGCGATTTCCTTCACCTGGGCCCGGGTCACCTGCCCCACCTTGTTGCGGTTGGGCTCCCCCGCCCCCTTGATGATCCCCGCCGCCTTTTTCAGGAGGACCGCCGCCGGGGGGGTTTTGGTGATAAAAGAAAAAGACCGGTCCGCATAGATGGTGATCACCACCGGAATGATCGTGCCTTCCATGTTCTTGGTCTGGGCGTTGAAGGCCTTGCAAAACTCCATGATGTTGACCCCATGCTGCCCCAGGGCCGGTCCCACGGGCGGCGAAGGATTCGCCTGCCCGGCGGGGATCTGCAGCTTCACCATGCCAACCACTTTTTTAGCCATTGTCTTCCTCTGGTTTCATCCCTTCTTCACTTGGGCGAAATCTAGTTCCACCGGGGTGGAGCGTCCGAAAATGGAGACCAGGACCCGGACCTTTCCTTTGTCCGGATTGACGGCCTCCACCAGCCCGTTAAAGTTGGAAAAGGGGCCATCCACCACCTGGACCTGGTCCCCCTTTTCAAAAGTCAGTCGGTGTTTGGGCCGGAGCAGCCCTTCGCTCATCTGATTCTTGATCTCCTCCACCTCGGCGTCGGGGATGGGGGCCGGATTGGACCGATCGCCCACAAAGCCGGTGACTTTGGGCGTCTCTTTCACCAGGTGGTAGGTCTCCTCGTTCAACTCCATCTTCACCAGAATGTATCCGGGGAAAAACTTCCGGGAAGAAGACTTCTTCTTGCCTTTGATCATCTCGATCACTTTCTCCGCCGGCACCAGGACCTCGGAGAAGAGATCCTCCCGCTTGGCCGACCGGACCCGTTCTTCCAGGACCGATTTGACCTTGTTCTCAAACCCGGAATAGGTGTGCACCACGTACCACTTTTGGGCCATATCGCGTGTCCCTGCCTTATTCCAAAAAAATCTTGATTAACCGGGAGAGGCCCAGATCCACGACTCCCAGGTAGAACCCCACCAGGAACACCGTGATCAAGACCACCGAGGTCGAGGCGATCGTCTCTTTGCGCGAAGGCCAGGTTACTTTTTTCAGCTCCACCCGAACCTCCCGGAAAAACTGCCGGGCGGTTCGCAAAAATTCCTTGATCCTCTCCATGTCTCCCCTTCCGGATTTGGAAAATTCTCCTTCATTGGCAGGCCAGGAGGGATTCGAACCCCCATCACCCGGATTTGGAGTCCGGTGCTCTAGCCGTTAGAGCTACTGGCCTGCCGGTTCAACCGTCTGTGCGCTGATCGATGGAGCGACCTCTGAACAACCGAGGGAAGGCCTTGGGAAGCCGTCTGCTCTCCCCCGCCAGCCTACTTGGTCTCTTTGTGTGGAGTATGGGTGCGACAAAAACGGCAGTATTTCTTGAACTCCAGTTTGTCCGGGGTCGAGCGCTTGTTTTTCGTCGTGGTATAATTTCTCCGCTTGCATTGGGAACAAGCCAAAGTTACGATCTCTCTCACGATTTTCCTCTTCTTCGATACAGACGGCAAAAGGAGTTCAATCCCTGGCGGGCTGAGCTCCCCTTTTTCCCATGGATCGGTCGGGCGTCCGGGCCGCGGGCGAGGCTACTCGAGGATGTCGGAGATGACCCCGGCGCCCACCGTGCGCCCCCCCTCCCGAATCGCAAACCGAAGCTCCTTCTCCATCGCAATCGGGGTGATCAACTGCACCTCGATATGCACATTGTCCCCCG
>Ga0315285_10003008_pt1 | contig 17646 bp, 9 predicted proteins | sample YL17G09_36_MG_FD_203698 | JGI IMG/M metagenome (GOLD analysis project Ga0315285, IMG submission 203698) | Sediment microbial communities from Yellowstone Lake, YNP, Wyoming, USA - YL17G09_36 | ecosystem: Environmental > Aquatic > Freshwater > Lake > Sediment | place: USA: Wyoming | collected... | reverse complement strand
TAACATACTCCTCGGAGAGGTCGCAGCCCCAGGCGGTGGCCTGGCCGTCTCCTAAATTGAGGCACAGCCTTATGAGCACATTATCGCTGTTGCTCAAAGCCGATATCATTTCCGCTTTGTTGAAGGGGATAGGGGAACCCTGCTTCATGACACGAACATCGTTCAAATAGACGTCCAATCTCTCTTCTCTCACCCTGGCTCCGCTTCGCCCCAGGGCAGCCACGATACGCCCCCAGTTAGGGTCGTTGCCATGGATGGCGGCTTTCACCAGCGGTGAACCAGCGATAGTCCGAGCCGCCTGGCGAGCCCAAATCCGGTCTTCTGCCTTTTCTACTATAACTTCGATAAGTTTTGTGGCTCCCTCGCCGTCCCGAGCCATGGACTTAGCCAGGTGAGTGCAAACTGCAGTTAAGGCTTCCTGAAAGGCGGCGCCATTATCTAAGTCAATAGGTTCGTTACCAGCTAAGCCGTTGGCCAACAGAAATGTACAGTCGCTGGGGCTGGTATCGCCATCAATACTTACCATGTTGAAAGAGCCGTCCACCGCCGTGTGTAATGCTGCATGCAGGAAATCAGCGTTTACCACGGCATCGGTGGCGACAAAACAAAGCATAGTAGCCATGTTGGGATGAATCATGCCCGCCCCTTTAGCCACTCCACCAATGGTGAACTTAGTACCTTTCAAATCTACCTGGACGGCCATTTCTTTGGGTCTGGTATCCGTGGTCATTATTGCCCGGCAAAAATCGTGACCTCCTCTTCTGGTTGGCTTTATCTTGGGAATTCCAGCCCTGATTTTATCCATGGGCAAGGGCACGCCAATGACACCGGTACTGGCGACAAGGACTTCCTCAGGAGATATGCTTAGCTTGGCGGCTGCCAGGTTAGCCATTCCTAGGGCATCTGTCAGTCCTGGCCCACCCGTGCAAGCATTGGCACAACCGGAATTTACCACTATAGCCTGCGCCCGCCCTTTGGCTATATGCCTCTGGGATAAAACAACTGGAGCTGATTTAATCTGGTTGGTAGTAAAAACGCCGGCAGCCTTGCAGGGCACTTCGGAGCAAAGAATAGCTAAATCAAGCTCGCCCTTACTCTTTATTCCAGCATGCACCGCCCCAGCCAAGAATCCTGAAGCTGAGCTAACACTGCCTGAAGGGATTAAGTCAAACATAAGATTCAAATATAACAAGAAATGAGGGCAGCGTCTATTTCCAGCGACCTCGCAGCCCGGGCGATTCCCTTTCTAGATTGCTTCGTCGCCTTCGGCTCCTCGCAATGACGAAGCGGGAAGCGCTCGCAATGACACCCCACTTGTCGTTGCGAGGCTGACGAAGTCAGCCGAAGCAATCCTGGGGTGGGCACGTGGAGAAAAATAGAGTTGACCCCGTTCTCACGCAAGCCTGAAGTTGCTTTCGCCTACTATCTCACTCAATTCGCTAGCTAATTCGGGGCAGTAATTTATTGTTATGTTGGGCATCTCCAGGTTAGTCACTTCACCATCGCCGACAACAACCAGAGAAACTCTATCCTGCCCGGGATAACTCTTGAGGATATCCACAATTTTATGGAGGCATTCGACGTCTTTGTCGGCGTCGCCCGACTGGTCGACATCTATCAGGACATGGCGACGCGGGGGTTCCTTTAGCACTTCCTGCCTCACAGGGAGGAGCATCGCCTCCTGGCAGTTTAATTGCACTTCCCCATCCCTGACCTTCACCACACCCTTGATGCTGAGAATGTTGCCCTCCTGCCATAGCCCCTGGGTGCTCTCGTAGAGCCTGGGCCAGGCGATGACCTCGATACTGGCATCCAGGTCTTCAATTGAAGCGACAACAAAGGGGCGATTATCTTTGGTGTGGGCCTGGCGCACCGAGACCACCATCCCCCTAACGGTCACCGTTTCATCAACCATGTCCATATTGATTTCGCCGCAGGAAATGACGCCTGGTGAAGATGGTTCCCTGGCGAGGAAGTCCAGGGGTTGGGAGAAATAAACCCCTAGCAGCTCTCTTTCCCAAATGCGCTTTTGCTCAATGGGTACCTCTTCCTCTGTTTGCTTGTAGCCAACACGGGGGGTGGGGGAGCTTTGACCCCATAAATCAAACATGCTAACCTGTCCCGATTCTTTGGCTCTTTGTTTCGTTTGAGACAGAGAGATAATCTTATTCAGGGACTCGAGCAGCGTCTTACGACTGCCCACGGAGTCAAAGACACCGACTTTAATCAAGCTTTCTAATACTTTCTTATTGATGTTACGAAGGTCGGTTCGATAGCAGAAGTCTTCTATGGACTTAAAATCGCCCTCTGTGCCCCGGCCAGACAAGATATGCTCAATTGGGGCAAAGCCGACATTTTTAATAGAAGCCAGTCCAAAGCGGATGGTGGGATTATTTTCACCATCCTTCTCAATGGCGAAGCTAGCATGGCTCTTATTAATGTCCGGTGGGAGCACTTTGACGCCCAACCTCCGGCATTCAGCAATCGCCGAATGGACCTTCTCCATATTGTCCGAATAAGTGTCGAGCAAGGCAACCATGTACTCAATGGGGTAATTTGCCTTAAGATAGGCAGTGCAGTAAGCAATGAGGCCATAGCTAACGCTGTGGGCTTTGTTGAAAGCATAGCCGGCGAAAGGCTCGATCAGAGAAAATACCTCCTTGGCTAATTCCGGCGATATGTTATTTTTCTTCGCTCCGGCAATGAAATTGCGCTCTTCCTTCTTCATCACTGCAGGTATCTTCTTACCCATAGCTTTACGAAGAATGTCAGCCTGGCCCAGGCTATAGCCGGCGAGAGCTTGAGCGATAAATATTACCTGCTCCTGATAAACGATAACTCCGTAGGTTTCTTTTAAAATCTCCTTCAGAATGGGATGGGGATAGTGAATGGGGGCAATACCCTGTTTAGCTCTAATAAAGGTGGGAATTTGTTCCATGGGGCCAGGGCGATAGAGCGCCACCATAGCCGCGATGTCGCTAAAGTTAGTGGGCTGGAGTTCCTTAATATAGCGGCGCATCCCGGCGCTTTCCAATTGGAAGATGCCCTTGGTTTCCCCCGAGGCCAGCAACTCAAAGGTCTTGGCATCGGTGAGAGGAATATGCTGCAAATCTAGGGAGATTCCACGATTTTGGGCAATAATTTCTTTAACTTTAGTCAAAATGGTCAAATTAGATAGTCCCAGGAAATCCATTTTTAACAGTCCCAGGCGGGCGATGTTCCCCATGTGGAACTGAGTCATAACAGTGCGCTGCTCACCCTTGCCCAGCAGTTGTAGTGGCACATATTCGATTAAGGGCTCATGCGCTATAACCACGCCGGCGGCATGGGTGCTGAAGTGCCTGACCATTCCCTCCAATTTCTTAGCCGAGTCAATCAGGTTACGTATTGCCGCATCCTGATGATAAATGTCATAAAGCTCCCGGCTCTGTTCCAGAGCTCTATCCAGGGTTATGGTCAGCTCCAGAGGAATGAGTCGAGCTACCCGGTCAACCTGAGCGTAAGGCATGCCTAAAGCCCGCCCCGTGTCTCTTATCGCGGCTCTGGCTCCCATTGTGCCGAAGGTAATAATTTGAGCTACGTGGGCGGAGCCATATTTCTGGTTAACGTAGGCGAGGACTTCATCACGGCGGTCGTCCTGGAAATCCAGGTCAATATCCGGGAGCTCACGGCGCTCGACATTAAGGAATCGTTCGAAAACCAGCCCATATGCCAGCGGGTCGACATCAGTGACGCCCAGACAGTAAAGAGCCAGGCTGGCAGCAGCACTGCCCCGAACGCCGAAATAGATGCCCCGTTCTCGGGTAAAGGAGATTATATCCCAAACAACGAGGAAGTAATGGGCAAATTTTGTCTTCTGGATGACATCAAGTTCGTAGCTAAGCCGTTCCTTGACCTCCGAGCCGGGCTCCTGATAGCGTTTTTCCAGGCCCTGCCAGCAGAGCTCAGCCAGGAAATCATCGGCTTTCCTGCCCTTAGGCAATTCCACCTGCGGCAGATGCAGCTTGGTAAAATCCAGCTCCAGTTGACACATATCAGCAATGGCTTGAGTATTCTCCACGGCTTGAGGTAAGTCAGCAAACAATTGTTCCGCCTCTTCAGGGCTTTTCAGGTAGAAGAAATCGCCAGCCATCTTCAGCCTTTTTTCATCATACACAGAGGTATTGGTCTGTATACACAAAAGAAGTTCCTGGGCCGGGGCGTCTTGTTTATCAACGTAATGCACATCAAAGGTGGCTACTGGGGGTATATTGAGTTTAGCGGATAGCGAAACAAGCTCCTGGTTGATTTGCTCCAGTTCAGGGATAGGATGCCTCTGAATCTCCAGATAGTAATCGCCGAAGACTTCCTTGTACCACGAAGCAGCCCTGGCAAGCTCGTCGTTTCGCCCTTCGAGGATAAGTCGAGCCAGCTCCCCGTGAGCACACCCCGAAAGGGCAATAAGGCCGTCATGATGAAGCTTTAAAAGCTCTTTATCGACTCTGGGCTTATAGTAAAATCCCTCGAGGTGACTTTTAGTAACCAGTTGGAGCAAATTGCGATAACCCTTTTCATTCTTGACCAGTAAAGTAAGATGATAGTGGGTTTTGTGGGCTGGCTCTCGGCTATGGCAATCAGTCTCGGCGACATAGACTTCGCAGCCAATGATTGGTTTTATACCTGCTTCTTTAGCCGCCACATAAAAATCGATGACGCCATACATGGTGCCATGGTCAGTGATAGCAAGGCTGTCCATGCCCAATTCTTTGGTCCGGGCAATAAGCTTAGAGATGCGGCACATGCCATCGAGCAAGCTATATTCAGTGTGGACGTGAAGGTGGGCAAACTTTTGCGGCATTAGCTAGATTATAACATTTGCGCTAAGGGCCCCAAACGCGGAATTCTTAACTATCAAAAATTTCTTCACCACCACAATGAGCATCGCTAGCTACCTGCATTTTTACCTGAATCCCCCGCCTGGGCTTTGAAGTTGGTATGATAATGTTGTACAAAATCAGATTGAGACCAAAGGTGTGGGTAGTGGATTCTGGTTTTGTGGTAAACTTGGGGAAAAAATAGAATACGGTTTAAATAAAGGAAGGAACCAGCGATGATTGCAACTCGATTTAAGAAAGTTTTTGAGCCAACGAACATAGGCCAGATGCAACTGAAGAATCGCATAGTCATGCCACCGATGGGAACCAATTATGCCGAAGCAGGCGGTGCTGTTAGTCAGAGAATGCTCGATTATTATGAGGCAAGGGCTAGAGGTGGGGTAGGATTGATTATTGTTGAAGGAAGCGCTCCCAGCCTGCAATGCACCACGTCTCCCCAGGCATCTCCGTCTCATCAGGCATCTCTCGGAGACGATAAGTTTATTCCCGGATGGCGAAAATTGACGGATGCCGCTCATAAATACAATGCCAAGATAGCTATCCAGATAATGCATGCCACCCTGGAGAACTGGGATGGAAAGATAGTGCAGGTGGGTCCATCCCCGGTAATAGTACCCGCCAGATTTATGGGTATCCTTGGAGAACCTCCTCATGAACTAACTGTGGAGGAAATTACGGAAAGGGTAGGGTGGTTTGCTTCGGCTGCCAGACGTGCCAAAGAAGCTGGCTTTGATGGGGTAGAGATTCACGGTGCTCACCAGTACATTGTTGCCGCTTTTCTCTCCTCAGCTACCAACCAGCGCAAAGATAAATACGGTGGCTCGGTTAAGAATAAGGCAAGATTTTTGGTAGAGATACTTCAGGCTATTAAAAGGGAAGTAGGCCCAGATTTTCCTGTTTGGGTCAGGTTCAATGCTCAGGAGTGGGGAGTGGAGAACGGGATTACAATTGAAGAGACCAAACAGATGGTACTGCTGGTGGTGGAGGCGGGTGCTCAGGCGCTTCACGTATCGGCTTATGGCGCCGGATCTTATATAACCACCGCTCCAATTCCAGATACTCCGGGCTTTCTGGTACCTCTAGCGGAAGAGGTCAAGAAGCTAACTAAGGTGCCGGTAATTGCAGTGGGCAGGTTGGACCTTGAGCTTGGCGAAAAGATTCTCGAGGAGGGCAAAGCTGACCTTATAGCCATAGGCCGGCGTCTTATGGTGGACCCGGACCTGCCCAATAAGGTGGCTAAAGGAAGGCTTGATGAGGTTACCCCCTGCATAGGCTGTATGGAGTGTATTGAACGGCTGGCCTTCGATGAACGTGGCGAGGGTGTCACCTGCGTCGTCAACCCCACGTTGGGCAGAGAGAGGGCATACCAGATTAAGCCCGTGAAAAAAGCCAAGAAAGTGGTTGTAGTTGGTGGGGGTCCGGCCGGCATGCAGGCTGCCATTGTGGCAACACAGAGGGGTCACAAGGTTACCCTCTTTGAGAAGGATGCGAAGCTGGGTGGGCAACTGAATATAGCGGCTCTACCTCCCTTTAAGGGTGATATCTTCCTCTGGATAAATTATCTGGTCAATCAGGTTAAGAAAGCTGAAGTGGAAGTTAAGCTTAATACAGATGCCACCGCTGAAATCATTACTAAAGGGAATCCAGATGCCATTGTAATAGCCACAGGAGGCACTCCAGCCATGCCTGACACACCTGGCATTGATAAACCAAATGTGATTACTGCTCAGGATGTGCTCTCGGGCAAAATCAAGGCTGGACAGAATGTGGTCATCATCGGTGGGGGGATGGTCGGCTGTGAGACAGGGCGCTATCTGGCGGAACATGGAAAGAAGGTGACTATCATAGAAGTATTGGGGCGGATGGCTAGCGATATGTTCTTTATGACGAGACGCCGGCTCATGGATGGGCTGAGGAGCAAAAAGGTGACCCTGCTGGCCAGCGCGACCTGTGAAGAGATAAGGGAAGGCAGTGTTCTAATAAATACTGCGGAGGGTAAGAAGGAAACCATTCCAGCCGACACAGTCATTATAGCAGTCGGCTATGAGGCGAATGATCGCCTATACAAAGCCCTGGAAGGTAAAGTCCCTGAAATATACTGCATAGGCAATTCTGCCAAGCCGCGGAGAATATTTGAAGCTGTCAATGAGGGATACCAGACCGGGCTGGCTTTATAAAGATTTCGGGCATACTGGCTGCCTGGGTGACTAGGCAGCCAGGCAGAGGTCCACAGTATACCTGAGGGTGAGATTGCACATTTGCCTGGTTTGTGTGTAACAGGTAAGTTTTCTCAAAAACCTGAAGAATTTTCTGGCCTATCAGCTTGCCACCCTGTCTTGGCTCGAGACCCGGGGCTCAGCCGCTATCACTTAATTTGCTGACTTTTTACCAATCCGACGAAAATCTGGAGAGAACGAAAAAACACTTGACAGTACGGCGGGTGATGATGCAGTATGAACTAAGATTTTGGTGAAACTAAATTATTACTAGTGCATTATACTACTGGGGCACGCTTATTTTTTCTACTGGCTAATATGGATTTAAACGAAGAAAAGGAGCTCGTCAGACAAGCACAAAAAGCCCCCGATGCTTTTGCCAAGCTTTACGACCAGTATTATCCCAAAATCTTTGGCTATGTCCTGAGGCGGACTGCCAATCTTGAAGCTGCCCAGGATATTACTTCAGAGACATTTTTAAAAGCACTGAGGAAGCTCTGGCAATTTCACTGGCGCAATATCTCTTTTTCCCCGTGGCTATATAAAATCGCTACCAATGAGGTTAACCAGTATTTTAGAAAAGCCGAATACAAAAAATCTGTATCACTGGAGGAATTACAGGAACAGGGTTTTGAACCCATATCACCCCATGACCCCGAAAGTGATCTGATAGAGGCGCAGGAAAAATTAAAACAACATCAGGATTTTCTGGAAATTCAGGGAAAAATCGCTCGGCTCCCTGCCAAATACCAGGAGGTTATTGTGCTCAGATTTTTTGAGAAAAAACAGATTAATGAAATCGCAGAAATCCTGGGGAAAAAAGAAGGAACGATAAAATCCTTGCTCCACCGGGCGGTAGAGAAATTAAGAGAAACAGACTAAACCACCTCACGAAAATCGCAAGACTTTTTGGGTTAAATAATGCAACCTTTTTGGGCCTTGTGCATTTACAGTGATAGAAGGAGGCAAAGTTTATGAAACACGAGGACTTAATCGAAAAACTAGAAAACCTCAAAACCCCGGAAATCGAGCTTCGCGGCCATAGACAAGCATTAAAAATGGCTTTGCTCAACTCCGGGCATTTTAAGGAGAGGACTATTGTGAATTGGGCAAAAGTATTAGCCCCCATAACTGCTGCTGTGCTTTTAATAACGGTTGTAGGATTTTTCGCAGTGGATAGGTCCGGGCCTCTATATTTGGGAGAGAATCAAATCAGCAAGTTCACTTCTTATGATGAATTACAGGAATTCGTGAAAACGAACGCAGGATATAAACAATTCTACTGGGGATTCTCAAGAGGAGATGTCTTCCTTGCGCCAGGTGGTGCCGAAAATGCTGATCTTGCCCCAGCTGTCTCAGGTCACTCTACCACCAATATCCAGGTTGCCGGGGTGGACGAAGCAGACATTGTTAAGACCGACGGAGAGTACATCTACCTCGCTTCAGGGAACAAGACCATCATCGTGAAGGCTTATCCCCCTGAACAAGCTGAAGTGCTGTCGGAGATCGAGTTAGGGGGAACGGTTATCGGAATATTCATCAATGGAGACAGGCTGGTCGTGTTTGAGGAGGAAACACCTTATTACGCTTACTATGATGTTGGGTGGGACTCTGCGGAAAAATTCTACATGCCTTACATATCACCTAAGGTGTATATCAAAGTATATGATGTCTCAGACAGGGAAAACCCTCAATTGCAGAGAGAACTTTCTACCAATGGTCAATATGTGAGTTCGCGGATGATTGGCGATTACGCTTATGTGGTGGTAAATGAGCCTGTGTATGAGCAGGACGATGAAGTAAACCTCCCCAAGATTGACTCCAGCGGCAACGAGACGGAAATACCGGCCACAGAGATCTACTATTCCGATGTCGCTGATTACTATTATATGTATACCACTATCATAGCCATAAACACGCAGAACGATGGGCAAGAGCCCACGTATGAGACAATCCTGCTGGGAGCCTCCAGCAACCTGTATGTCTCTACGGATAACATTTACCTGACCTTCCCGGTATGGGGAGGCGATGTGGTAGAGCCGTGGGGGATTCGAAGTTCTGAGCGGACCTCTATCCACCGGATTCGTATAGAAGGCGGTGAAATGGAGTATGCTGCCAGTGGCGAGATCCCCGGTATGGTGCTGAATCAGTTCTCGATGGATGAATACGATGGCTACTTCAGGGTGGCCACGACAACGCACGGCGAAAAACCCCTAAACAACGTGTACGTTCTGAATATGGCCCTCAACATCACCGGCTCGCTGAAAGAAGACATCGCTGTAGGGGAAACCATCTATTCCGCCAGGTTTATGGGAGAAAGATGCTATCTGGTGACTTTCAGGAACATTGACCCTCTATTTGTGATAGACCTGAGTAACCCCGAGGCCCCCAAGGTTCTTGGTGAGTTGAAGATAACTGGCTACTCAAGCTACCTGCATCCCTACGATGAAACCCATATCATAGGGATAGGCAAAGAGACAGTGGCGGAGCGCGAAGACTTTGCCTGGTATCAAGGAGTCAAGATATCGCTCTTTGATGTCAGCGATGTCAACAACCCCGTGGAGATAGGTAAGTATGAAATAGGGGACCGGGGAACAGATTCGCCGGTCCTGTGGGATCACAAGGCATTCCTGTTTGATAAGGAAAGAAACTTGCTGGTGATACCCGTTCTAGAGGCGAAGATAAATGCAACGCAGTATCCTGGGGGAGTTTCTTCGTCGGCTTACGGCCAGCCTGTCTGGCAGGGCGCATATGTCTTTGATATATCTATCAATGGGCTCCAACCCAGAGGTCAAATCACCCATGTCGAGAACATCACCGACCCTGAACAACAGTATTACTACTATTACTCTCCTTTTGCAGTAGAGCGGTCCCTCTACATAGATAATGTCCTCTACACTATCTCGGACGCAAAGATAATGATGAACAACCTGGAGAGTCTGGACTACATCGACGAAGTGGAGCTTCCATACCCAACCTGGATACCTTATGACTACCTCCCTGGTGTGACCAGGTCCGAGGAACCGTCAGCGGGTGCTGAATCTGGAGGTGAAACACTTCCAAAATAGCCAAATCTGAATTGAGGAGTAAGGCTAGAGAGTTCAAGTATTTACAGGAGTGAACGAAATGAAGAAGATACTGGTAATCGTATTAGCTTTAGTGTTGCTGTTGCCGGTGATAGCCTCTATTCAGCCAGCTCAGCCGGCAGCAGGCGAGGTGCTCGAATCCGATAAAGAGCGAATTACTTCACCAAACGTTACTCAGAGTGAGCAAGCATTGCTGGTTGAAGGAAACAGCGCCTTCGCCTTTGAGCTTTATCGGGCGCTTAAAGGGAAGGGGGACAATATTTTCTACTCTCCCTATAGCATCTCACTGGCGCTGGCGATGACATATGCCGGAGCGAATGGCGAAACCGCTCAGCAGATGGCCGATACCCTTCAATTCATGCTTGAACAGGAGAGGCTGCACTCGGCGTTTAACTGGCTCGATGCCGAACTTGCTAAAAGGGGCCAAGGCGCTCAAGGTAAGGATGGGAAAGGATTCAGGCTGAATATTGCTAACGCCATCTGGGGGCAAAAGGATTATGAATTCCTGCCCGCCTTCCTCGATGTCCTGGCTGAGAACTACGGTGCCGGGCTGAGAATACTGGACTTCATAACGGAGACGGAAAAGTCTCGCGTCGCCATTAACGATTGGGTCAGTGACCAGACGGAAGGTCGCATTAAAGACCTTATCCCACCAGGCGCAATTGATGCCCTGACCCGCCTTGTGCTGACCAATGCTATCTACTTCAATGCTGCCTGGGAGAATCCTTTCGATAAGAAAATGACAGCAGATGGCCAGTTCTACCTGCTTGACGGCGGGCAGGTGAGGGTGCCGATGATGAAGCAGACGGAGTCATTCGGCTACACCGAGGGGGAAGGATACCAGGCAGTCGAGTTGCTCTACGACCGCGGTGAACTCTCCGATGGCGGTGAGCTCTCCATGGTGATTTTGCTTCCTGCGTCCGGGAACTTCGAGGCTTTTGAAGAAGGACTTCAGGCTCAGCAGGTTGATGCCATCATAGATGATCTGCAAAACACTCAGGTCACCCTGGCGATGCCCCAGTTTGAATTTGACTCAAAATTCAGCCTGAAGGATACCCTTGCCGGGATGGGCATGCGAGATGCCTTTTCTCCTGATGATGCGGATTTCTCCGGAATGACTGGTAATCCTGAGCTGTTCATATCAGACGTCGTGCACAAGGCATTCGTTGCCGTGGATGAAGCTGGCACCGAGGCTGCTGCTGCCACCGCAGTGATTGTTGGAACAACATCAGCACCCGGAGAACCTCTTGTGGAGGTCACCATAGACCGCCCCTTCATCTTCCTGATTCGCGACATTGAGACGGGTGCCATTCTCTTTGTCGGGCGCGTCCTGAATCCCGGTGCTACAAAGGGTGAAGGCTTTGCGATTTACTTAACTAAGGAGGATATTCCTCCTGCCCAACTGGAGGCCTTAAGCCACGTCGATATCGCAGACCAGCCTGTTATATCAATGAAAGATGTCGTCACCTATAATGCTCAAACACATGAGATAAAACTTACTACGGATGCTTTTGAGCGCGTCTCACAACTGGATGTACCGGTTGAAGGCAAATCGTTTTTGGTCTGCGTTGATAAGGGACCTATATATTGGGGAGCTTTCTGGACGCCGATATCTTCCATCTCATTTGACGGGGTTACCATCTGGAAACCGCTCGGTACCCAGGAATCCAAGGTAATAACGCTTGAGCTTGGTTATCCCTCCTCATCTTTTTATGGGGGTGAAGATCCCAGGAATAATGCCGAAGTAATTAAGTCGCTAGAACAGGCAGGCAAGTTAGTTAACAAGCTGTCAATAACGGAAGTAGATAAGCTGCCCCGTTCTTTAAAAGGATATGAGCTATATTCGTGGGAAGAAGATAACCAGTGGCACTTTACTTTGATTACAGGTACAAATCGTGCTAAAACGATGGAAGAAATAACTTCAAAAGAGGATTTTATCTCTGAAACAGGGTGGGTAAAAATCCAAGTGGTGGGTGCACATGCAATCAAAGATGTTCTCAGCCGATTACCTCAGAGTGAGTCAATCTTTTGGTGTGATGAGTTGCATATAGGGCAAACAACAGGGACGGATATTGATATACAATTACCGCCTGAGCAGATTATAGAAGTGATCAAGGAACATGCTGAGCGGTGTGGGTTAGATCTTGTAGTCACAGTGCATTAATACATGGATTGCTGTTCTAAGGAAGCCACGGGGAGGTTATTGAAAAGACCTCGGTCGGTGGAAAGAAATCTTCCCGAGATCGGTTAGTTCTCGGTATTGTCCCCTTTGGTGGGATTATAGCAATCATACTTGCATTTAGAAGGGAAATCAAAATAGGAATAAGGGCAGCAACCATAATAAGAGCCGGGTTTATAGGTAAGGCTGAGCCTCAAGGTTATCTATTACTTTCGCAGAAGGGATTTGCGGCATTCAAAATACATGGACCCGATGCAGATGTGGTAATGAGAGCATTGGATGCTGTAATACTGACGGTGCAAGAGCGTGGAGTAGACGTTATGAAAGACTTGAAGTGTCCTAATCCAGAATGTGGCTATATGACAATGATTGACGAGAAACCGCCAAGGCATTGTCCTGAATGCGGAATAGCTTGGGGGAAGAGTAAGTCGTGACCCGAGGAAGGGCAGCTTTGGCTGAGTAAGCTACTCAAGTGAGAGCATAAATCTGTCCCTTGCATTTCTTCTTGCGGTGCGAAATGCACTGTCTCAGTGTTACAATTCCAGGGACACCATACCAATTAGGCCTACTATAAATTAGGTATTCTGTCCCCAAAATACTGGCTAGAATCGCACCATAGTGGAATTACAAGCTCGCCTCTAACCGTCTCTGAGCCTCAGCTACAAACTCCTGGCGGAAAGGACCTAATCCTCGAAGGGGGATTGCACTTTTCTGACTTTCGTGCAGTCCTGCATTGGTCGACTCTGCGGAAGCTAGTAGAGTGTAAGACAATCTTAGTTCCCGTACGAAAGTAGGGTTACTAATGGGTGATTGACGAGGAAGCAAGTGAGTCTTAGACTATATTCAATCAGCCTTAGGGGGTGTTGCATATGCCTGTAAAAATAGATGGCCGAATTTATTATAGGACTGCTGAAGTTTGTCAGATAGTTGGCATAGGTAAGAGCACGCTGTTTCGCTGGATCAGGCAAAACATCGTACAGGATGCCGAATACAGAGACAGAAAAGGGTGGAGGCTGTTCGCGGAGGATGAACTCCTCAATCTTAAGTCGGAGACTAACAAAATTCAGAAGGTCCGTGTGGCCGGAATGTGAAAAATACCAGCGATTTTAAAGAACACGCATATTTTTCGTTAAAGGTAACAAACCAATCAGCTTGAACAGAACCTAATCCTCGAAACGGGATTGGAACCGACCCTCATCGGTGTCAAGAAATTCCTTAAAGGACATTCAAGATTTTTCCTGCCTTCGTGCTATGATTTAAGGGATATTGGTGGGAAGAGAGACCAGAAATTCATGATAACATTTGAGGCGCGATGCAGCACTACCGCTATGGGGATAATGCCTCATAGAGATGTTGAGCGGGCGCTGGAGCTTGCCTTGAGCCTGGATATCCCATTCTGGCCCCAGCTTCCCAAAGTGAGCCTGTATGAAGATATGTATGTTCAGGCCTCGCAGAATTTTCCCGGTATAGCTATTGACTTTGACAAAGAAAGGCTTAGTTTCGACACTGCCCGATTTGAACAAGAACTCGACGGGTATTTCGTGAAAATGGATATCCCGGAGGCTTTTGCTCTCACCGCCGAGTATTCCGCAGTATTCCACAAGTTTCTCTCTAAGGAGCTTCAAGGTTATAAAGCTATCAGGGGGCAGAACATCGGTCCTGTTAGTTTCGGCTTTAAGGTGCTTGATGAGAACCTCAAGCCAGTCATTTATAACGATGAGGCAAGGACTATTTTGTTTGATTTTATTCAGAAGAAAGCCAACATTCAGTATCGGGAGCTTAAGGAACGGAATCCCAATGCCTTTGTCTGGCTGGATGAGCCGGGGCTGGGTTATGTGTTTAGTGGTCTATCGGGATATAACGAGCAGTTAGCTAAAGAAGACTACCATAATTTTGTTGAAGGACTGGAAGGCCCCAAGGGGCTGCATCTCTGTGCCGAGGTAAATTTACCCTATCTGTTGGAGTTGGGGGTGGAAATTCTGTCCTTCGACGCTTATCAAATCGGGTTTATGCCCAAGGAATATGCTGGTAACGTGGCTGAATTTCTCAAAAAAGGCGGGATTATCTCGTGGGGCATAGTCCCTACTGAATCCACAGTTCTGGCGACGCAGACACCAGAAACACTGGCGGCGATTCTTTCAAATTACTGGGAGGTAATCTCGGAAAGTACAGGTTTGTCCTTGCACCAAATTGCCATGCAGGCACTGGTGGCACCAGCCAGATGCTGCCTTAAAGACATAGGGCAGATTAATACCCCCGATAAGAAGGCAGGCGAATGTCAGGTTTCCGGCTCTGAGGAGAGGATTGTGGAAAGAGCGTTCGCCTTCTTGCCTGAGCTCTCGCGGATACTGAGAAATAAGTACAGCGTATAGGGATAATAAGAACAATATGAAAGTATTAGGCATTATGGGCAGCCCGAGAAGGCAAAGCAATACCGAAATCCTTCTTGATAAGGCACTGGAAGGTGCCAGAGAGGCCGGAGCCGAGGTGGAAAAGGTGCTGGTCTCGAAGCTCAAAATCTCGCCATGCCTGGAAATATATGCCTGTCTCAAGGATGGCAACTGTGCCATTAAGGATGATATGCAGTTGCTCTACAAGAAGCTTCTAGAAGCAGACCATATTATTTTTGTTTCACCGATATTCTTCTATGGTATTACCAGCCAGGCGAAAGCCATAATAGACAGATGTCAGGCGCTTTGGGTAAGAAGACATGTGCTGGGCATGGGCAAGGAAGATAAGCGAGTGCGGAGAGGGGTTTTTATCTCAATAGGCGCTACTCGAGGTAAAAAGCTCTTTGATGGCGCAGTGCTCACAGTGAAGTACTTTTTTGATGCTATAGGTGTGAAATATTTTGGTGATTTATTAGTCCGGGGAATTGATAACAAAGGCCAAATTGAAGAGCATCCTGCGGCTCTCGAGGATGCATTTCGCCTCGGTCAAGAACTTGTCCGCGGAAGTAGAGACGTAGAATGAAGAAGTAGAGGGTAACTTATGAAATGCTTAAATCAGTAGCGTTTAGCTTGCCGTGTCGGTTTTACATTGCCCCGATAATCAGGAGCGGTGATGTTGAATACCAGGCTTATCATGGGGTCCACCATCCGTGAACTGATTCGTGTTTCAATCTCGTCTAAAGAGAGACATGTAGTGACCACCATTGGCAACCTGGCATTATACCTGTAGTTTATCAATTGATATAGCTTCTCCTGAGCCCAGGGCGTGGCCGATTGTTCCCCGAAGTCATCGAGTATCAGCAGTGGAACTTCTTTGATCCTCTCAGAAAACTCGTCATAGGATATTTTGCTATCTGGACTGAATGTAGAACGTAAATGGTCCAGAAGGTCGGGAACAACCACAAAGAAGACTGGTTTTCCTTGTGCCAGCCGATAATTAGCGATAGCTGCTGCCAGATGAGTCTTACCACAGCCATTAACGCCTTGAAATATCAGCCAACCTTCCGGTGAGCGAGCGAATTCTACTGCTAAGTTGAAAGCCTGGCGCAAATTTTGCCGCTGTTCCAGGGGAAGTTCCATCCTCTTGTGGTCAAAATTATCAAAGGTCATATTTCGTAATAGCTCTAACTCTAAGCCATTTCGGGATTCCAAGGGCGATGCTGGTTCAATCGTCCATACCTGGCAGAATTCATTATTAACAAGATGGCCGCGTAAGCGTTCATCCATTCTTTCTAGGGGTACATCGGTGGTGATTACCGTGGCCAGTCTGGTATTGAAGCGATGCTGAAGGAGTTGCTCTAGCTTCTCTTTAGACCAGGCAGTAGTGCTTCCCGGAGTAAGGTCATCAAGTACTAACAGAGGCACATTCTTTACTTGCTCAAACAGCTCGTCATAAGTGGTGTCGCTTGTAGGGCTAAAAGCGGAGCGGAGGTGGTCCAGGAGGTCAGCAGTACCGATGTAAAATACAGGCTCCCCTAAGCTGATACGATGATTGGCGATAGCACAAGCCAGGTGTGTTTTACCAGAGCCGCTGGGACCTGAAAATACCAGCCAACCCTGGGGATTATCAGCAAAGGCTTTGGCAGCCTGGTAAATCTGAGCAAAGCGCTCCTGGGAAATGGCACTCGCCGCCTTTCCTTTAGGAGATAAGTTGTCAAAGGTAAGCTGCGACAGAGAACCTAAATTGCTGTATTTCTCAAGATATTCTGTTTTTTTCTTTCTCAGCTCCCCTTTACTGCATCGGCAGGGTACCACTCGGCTGAAATCAACTTTCCCTGAATCTAGTGCAGGATGAACAAAGCCCGCCCCTTTGCAAATAGGGCAGCTTTCACCCGCACCTTCTTCTATCGAGGGAGGGGGAACATTACCTTTTGACAAGGTGTCCGTATCGGCCCTTGATATATTTGTCTGGGCCATCCTTTTTAATGTCTCTCCTATACTCTCCACTGTCTTTACCTTCGCTAGCCCATCTTTCAAGGATGCGGGCGATGTATTTCCAGCTGCGTTTATTCAGCGTAACTGCTTCCTTAAAGGCTTCTTCAATCCACTGGGGTGGATAAATCTTCTCTGCTTCCTTAAGTTCTTCAGCAATCATGGGCGTTATCATGCCGATATTCTGCTCGTACAGAGCAAAGATGTTGATAGCCGGCGGCTGACGGCCCCGATACATCGGGGCGGTCAGAGAATAAACATCCTCGAGCATTCCATTTATATTTAAGGTCGAGTGTAATAGAGCACCGTGCTCTACAGCCGAGTCCAAAGCTTGGCGAAGTGTCTCCTCGCCTAACTCGGCTGACAGCCGACAGCTTTCAGCTTTCAGTTCCTTGTAAGTAACAAATTGAGGCCTGCCCTGAGCGGCGTGAGATTCTTCACGGAGTTTACCCTGAGCGGGACTAGATTCTTCGCTTCGCTCAGAATGACAGAAAGCGAAGGGATGGTCTGGCTTTCGCAGGATAAGATAAGCCACATACAACACTACTTTAAGTTCAGCCAGGTCTTGAATTTTAGGCATCGCCTGGGTAAAGAAAGAGTCAGGCAAGGAGATAAAATCTGTTTTCCTTTGAGAGCTTGATAATTGCCGGTCAGGCATCTTTTCATCCTTAAGAGGCAGAAATCAGCTCAGCCTCTAGATTATCAAATTTGGCAATCCTTTCCAGGAAGCGCAGCTTGATTTGTCCTAAAGGACCATTGCGGTGTTTGGCTATATGAATATCAGCGATGCCGCGGGGATAAGGTTCCCTTTCAATATCATGCACCTTGCTCCAATCTTCCGGAGAACAATTCAGATCTTCTCGGTGAATGAAAATAACCACGTCAGCATCCTGCTCAATGCTGCCAGAT
>Ga0315285_10003007_pt1 | contig 17649 bp, 20 predicted proteins | sample YL17G09_36_MG_FD_203698 | JGI IMG/M metagenome (GOLD analysis project Ga0315285, IMG submission 203698) | Sediment microbial communities from Yellowstone Lake, YNP, Wyoming, USA - YL17G09_36 | ecosystem: Environmental > Aquatic > Freshwater > Lake > Sediment | place: USA: Wyoming | collected... | reverse complement strand
CAGAGGCCGTATTTATTGTACATCCACATAAGAATACAGGAGGGCAAGAAATACCTTGCGGGTAACGTTACAGTGCAGGGGAACAAAGAGATTCCTGAGAAGGAGATCCTCTCGAGGCTAAAGGCGTGCATACCCGGCAAGGTCTTTAGCGAGGAGGCGGTAAAAGAGGATATCATGGGTATGCAAAGCCTCTACTTTGACCGCGGATATATATCCTGCCAGATTCAGGACACGACAGCCCTAAATTCTTCAACCGGCCGCGTGGATATCGCTTACAATATCGCTGAGAATGAGATCGCCTATGTGGATAAGATCAAGGTCAGGGGCAACATAAAGACCAAGGATATTGTTATCCGCAGGGAATTAAGGATCCATCCGGGAGATAAGTTTGACGGAGAGAAACTGCGGCGCAGTAAGGAAAGATTGCAAAACTTAGGGTTCTTTGAAGAGATAAGCTACGATACGGAAGAAACGCAGGCACCTGAGAAGAAAGACCTGATTGTGGATGTAAAAGAGTCCAAGACCGGCGCCTTCAGCTTTGGCGGCGGCTACAGTACTGTGGATCAATTTGTCGGATTTGTGGAGGTAGAGCAGAAGAATTTTGACTGGAGGAATTGGCCTTATTTTACCGGCGCGGGCCAGGATTTGAAATTACGCGCCTCATTCGGAACGGTCTCAAGCGGATTTGATTTGAGCTTTACCGAGCCCTGGGTTTTTGATTATCCTGTCTCCTTTGGTTTTGACGCGTATAGGCGCGTCCACGAAAGAGAAGAGGATACCGGTTATGGTTATGATGAGGCCGTCACCGGCGGCGACCTGCGTTTAGGCTATGAGATATCCGAGTACTGGAAGACAGGCATCACATACCGGATGGATCAGATAAAAATCACCAATATCACTGATACCGCATCAAATGATCTGAAACAGGAATATGGGACGAATACAATCAGCAGCTTGACCCCTGGCATCACCTTTGACAGCCGCGATAATGTGATGTATACGAGGAAGGGAGATCTGGTGACTACTTCCTATGAATATGCAGGAGGCGGGCTTGGGGGAACTAAGGATTTCTGGAAATTCTACGGCAGGGCGAGCCACTACTTTCCTCTGCCCTGGAATTCCGTGCTTGAGGTAAGGGCGAGGGCCGGCCTTGCTGAGCCTTACGGCGATAGCGAGCGCATACCTATATATGAAAGGTTCTTCGCAGGGGGCACTAATACAATCAGGGGATACGAGGAAAGGAAGGTAGGGCCGGTGGATCCTTTATCAAAAGATCCGTTAGGCGGAAACTCAATGCTTATCGGCAACGTCGAATATACATATCCTTTATTTGATTTCCTCAAAGTTGCTGCTTTTTATGATGTAGGAAATGTCTGGGAGAAATTAAGCGATATTGGCTCATCAGAGAATGCCTTTGGAGTAATCAACTCAGGAGGATACAAATCAAGTATCGGTCTCGGTCTTAGGCTCAAGACCCCCATTGGCCCTATAATGCTTGATTACGGCATACCTTTAGATAAAGCATCCGGCGAACAGGATAAATCTAGCGGTCGATTCCACTTCAGCGCCAGTCACGGTTTTTAAAAACAAAACAAAAAAACAAGGAGGGAGTAAGATGAAAAGAATAGCAGGAGTTTTTTTTGGCGTGGTTGTGTGTTTAGCTATGCTTGCGGGAACATCTCTTGCAGCTGACAAATTTGGCTATGTGGATTTGAGCAAAATATTCAGCGAATACGGCAAGACCAAGGACTATGACAAGGTCTTGGGCGATAAAGAGAGTGTCTACACTGCAGAAAGAGATAAAAAAGTAAGCGAGATCAAACAGTTCCAGGAAAAATATAATTTGTTGAGCGAAAAAGAGAAAGCAACGAAAAAATCTGATTTAGAGGGAAAGCTTAAAACTCTGCAGGAGTACGACAGGCAGAAGCAATCGGATCTGCGTAAAGAGCAGGATGAGAAGATGAGGGAGATATTAAAGGATATTGAGGATGCGGTAAAGCAGTATTCAGAAAAGGAAGGTTACACTTTAGTCTTCAATGACCGCGTATTGGTTTATCAGACAAAGAGCATGGATATCACCGATAAGATCATCGAAATCCTGAGTAGGGGTTATGTTAAAAAATAAGTAATGCGCAAGACCCTCAAAGAAATAGCAAAACTTATCGATGGTGAGATTGTAGGGGATGCAGACACAGTTATAACCGGTGTATCAGGAATAAAAGAAGCCCGCAAAGGTGACATCACGTTCTTAGCAAATCCCAGGTATGCCTCCCTTGTAGATAAGACTGCCGCCTCAGCGATTATTACCTCCCGCGACGTAGAAAATACCTCCAAGCCCATAATCCGCACGGAGAATCCCTCTTTGGCATTTGCCAAATTAATTGAAACTTTCGCGCCCAGTGAGGTAACCCACCCGAAAGGAATACATCAGAGCGCAATATTGGGCAAGAATGTAACTTTGGGCAAGGGTGTATCTATCGGGCCATATGCGGTCATAGAGGATTGCGCCACCATCGGCGACAACACAATAATCTACTCTAACTGTTTCGTCGGGCACCACACAAAGATAGGTAGCTCTACCCTGATCTATCCTAATGTCTCCATACGCGAGCATATAACTATAGGCGACCGTGTGATCGTGCATAGCGGTACAGTCATCGGCTCAGATGGTTTTGGTTTTTCCACCATCCGCGGCCTGCACCATAAGATCCCTCAGATAGGGACGGTGGAGATCGGCGATGATGTGGAGATCGGCGCAAATGTCACCATTGACCGGGCGCGTTTTGACAAGACAATCATCGGGCGGGGCACAAAAATAGATAATCTCGTGCAGATCGCCCATAATGTGGTGATCGGAGAAAACTGCATTATTGTGGCTCAGGCAGGAATTTCAGGAAGCACAACTATAGGCAATAATGTGACTATCGCCGGGCAGGCAGGGCTTGTGGGGCACATTACAATAGGAGAGGGCGCGGTTCTGGCAGCACAGGCAGGCGTGACTAAATCCGTGCCTCCCAACACTACTGTGTCAGGTTATCCGGCAAGGGAGCACAGCAAGGCAAAAAGAGTAAATGCCTGCGTGCAAAATTTACCTAAGCTTTACGAAGAGATAAAAGAGCTTAAGAAGAAGGTTGAAGAGCTGGAAGCGAAGCTTGAAAAAGATAAAAGATGAATAAACAAAAGACAATTGCCAGGGAAGTTAGTATAAGCGGAGTGGGGTTACACACCGCAAATAAGGCAAAGCTGACTTTTAAGCCGGCGCAAGCTGATTCCGGCATTAGATTTGTGCGTGTTGACCTGTTTGAGAGTCCGGCGCTTGAGGCGAATGTCGGCTCTTTGCTTTCCCCGGAGCGCGCGCCAAGGCGGACCTCTATCGGCAGAGATTCCGCTGAAGTGCAAACCATAGAGCATCTCATGGCTGCATTAGCCGGAGCTGAGATAGATAACCTTATTGTTGAAATTGACAATAATGAGGTGCCGGGCCTTGACGGCAGCAGCCTTAATTTCCTGGAGTGCTTGGAGCGCGGAGGGATCGTTGAGCAGGAGAAGGAACGCCGCTATTTCTCAATAAAAGAGCCGATTCTTGTGGAGGAGGCCGGCTCATCTATTGTTGCGTTCCCATCTTCAGATTTTAAGATTTCCTATACCCTCAATTATAATCATCCGATGCTTGCTTCTGCATTTATGGAAATAAGCATGACTCCGTATGTGTTTCGCAAGGATTTTGCTCCCGCCAGGACCTTCTGTTTAGAGAGCGAAGCCAGCGAGCTGCAAAATCAGGGCATGGGCCTTGGTGCAAATTACGAGAATACACTTGTCGTCGGGAAAACCGGCGTGATAAAGAATAAACTGCGTTTTGACGATGAATTCGTGCGCCATAAGATACTGGACCTGATGGGAGATCTGTATATGGTCGGCCCGATAAAGGCCCATATTGTGGCCTTGCGCAGCGGCCATTCCCTTAATTTAAAATTAGCTAAAAAGATAGTTGCTCAGAAAGAGAAATATTCTCTGGCCGGAGTAGGTGGAGGGTATCATCCTAAAGGGAAGGAGGCCTTAGACGTCAACTCAATCATGAAAATACTTCCGCATCGCTACCCTTTCCTGTTTGTGGATAAAATCATACACCTTGAGATGGGAAAGCATGCCACGGGGATCAAGAATGTAACCATGAATGATTATTTCTTTAAGGGGCATTTTCCGGGTAAGCCTGTGATGCCCGGGGTCCTGATTGTTGAAGCGATGGCGCAGGTGGGTGGCGTGATGATGCTGGCGCCCGAAGAAAACAGGGGGAAACTCGCCTTCTTTATGGCCGCAGACAATATAAAATTCAGAAAGACCGTGGTTCCGGGCGATCAGCTGGTGCTGGATGTTGTTGCCGGAAAGATAAAATCAAAGACCGGGCAGGTACACGGAAAAGCCTTGGTTGATGGCAAGGTGGTCTGCGAGGCAGACCTCATGTTTGCGCTTGTGGAAGGTTAATATGCATATACACTCGACTGCAATAGTTTCCAAGAAAGCAAAATTAGCTGATGATATCATCGTCGGCCCATATTCAATAATCGGTGATTTTGTTACTGTGGGAGCCGGAACTAAAATCGGAGCGCATTGCTCACTTGACGGCAACACGACCATTGGGAAATCGTGCGAGATCTTCACCGGTGCTGTGATCGGAAGCCGGCCGCAGGATCTAAAGTACAAAGGTGAAAAAAGCTTTCTAGAAATAGGCGACGCAAATATAATCCGTGAATACTGCACATTCAACTCCGGCACAGAAGACGGCGCAAGTACTCGCGTCGGAAGTAACAACCTTTTTATGGCCTATTCTCACATTGCCCATGATTGTACAGTAGGGGATAACTGCATTATTGCCAATAACGGCACCCTTGCCGGGCATGTGACTATTGAAGATAGGGCAGTAGTGGGCGGCCTGGTTGCCATACATCAATTCGTCAAAATCGGCGTACTCTCCATTATCGGAGGCTGCTCCAAGGTCGTTCAAGATATCCCGCCGTATTCCACCTGCGATGGCCATCCTGCGCGGGTATTTGGCTTGAATCTGGTGGGCCTGCGCCGCCATAAGATCTCGAAAGAATCAATAAAAGAGCTTAATCACGCATTTAAGATTCTATTTAATTCAGGGCTCACTGTTAAGCATGCCTTGGAAAGAATAGAAAAAGAGGTGAAGCAAACTTGCGAAGTTTCCCATCTAGTCAATTTTATAAAGACATCTGAACGCGGCATCGCGCATTCCTGCCGTAAATAACAGGGACTGTCCCTAAGAATGAGTTATGGAAAAAATAGGCCTGATTGCCGGCAACAGAAAATTCCCCCTCATCTTTAGCGAAGCGGCTAAAAAAAACGGCTGCTTTATTGTGGCAGTCGCAATTAAAGGGGATACCTCGCCAAAGCTAAAAAAGCTCGTCGATAAAATCTATTGGCTCGGTCTGGATGAGTTCCGCCGTGTGTTTGAAATATTTAAGGAGGAAGGTGTCAGCCGCGTGGCTATGGCAGGCCAGATCAGCCCGCGCCGGCTTTTTAGCAAAGAAATAGACAGGGACGAGGAGCTCAAAACTTTACTCAAAAACATAAGGGATAGGAAAGCAGACAGCATTTTTGGCGCAATAGCGCAGAAATTAGAAGGAGAGGGTTTGACCCTGATTGATTCAACCACTTTTATTAAAGGCCTTCTGCCCACTAAAGGAATACTTACAAAATGCTCACCCAGCGCTTCTTTGTGGCTTGATATACGTTTTGGCCTGGAGCAGGCTAAGGCAATCGCGGGCCTCGACATCGGGCAGACCGTTGCTGTCAAAGATAAAGCCGTGGTAGCAGTAGAGGCACTGGAAGGAACTGATAATCTTATCCGTCGCGCCGGCGCCATTGCCCGGGCCGGCTTCACAGTAGTAAAGGTCAGCAAGCCCAAGCAGGATGTACGTTTTGACGTACCTGTCGTGGGCCTGGCCACAATAAAGAATCTTATTCGCTCAGGCGCCAAGTGCCTTGCCATTGAAGCGGATAAGACACTTTTTATAGACAGAGAACAAAGCATGCGCCTGGCAGACAGGCATAACATCTGTATTGTAGCTGCATGAAAACTCTTGACAGGTCTATAAATGTTGTGTATATATAAATGTATAACAAGGAGGTATAAGATGGCTGTGATGACGAGGGCAAAACCGGCAGAATTCAAACTGTATGCGCCTCAGGCAAAGAGAGTTTCGGTTGCAGGGTCATTTAATAATTGGGATCAAAGAAAGATTCCAAGGGCAATTGGATAGCAAAGGCAAGCTTGAAACCCGGCAGATACGAGTACAAGTTTATTGTGGACGGCTCATGGCAGATAGATCCTTCCAGTATGAGCCGCTCAACCAATGCTTTTGGAACACAGAACTGCGTCGTAGAAATAAAGTAATTGCTAGCCATAGAGTTATGTAATCTTCAAAAGGCAGGGCGTCACTCTGGTGACGCCCTTTATTTTTAAGCGAGGCTTTAAAGGGGATGAAATACGTATACGGTCCGGTAAAATCGCGCAGGTTAGGTTTATCTTTAGGGGCGAGCCTTACTCCCTATAAAATATGCAATTTTGACTGTATTTATTGCCAACTGGGTAGCACAAAAGAGAAAACAGGCCAGAGAAAGGAATATTCCAAGCTTGAGGATATCCTTGGGGAATTGAAATCCTGGCTGCAAAATAACCCAGAGGAGGCGGGGAGCCTTAAATTTATTACTATCTCAGGTTTTGGTGAGCCGACATTGAGTACCAAAATCGGAGAGCTGATCAGCCAGATTAAGAAAATTACTACTGTAGCCGTTGCAGTAATCACCAATGCTTCGCAATTGAGTAATATAGAAGTGCGTTCATCTTTATTGGAAGCAGATTTGATTGTCCCTTCACTGGATGCGGCAACACAAGAGATTTTTTCAAAGATTGACCGTCCGCTTCAGGGGATAAGAATAGAAAGCATAATTGAAGGCCTGATAAGTTTAAGAAAGGAATTCCGTGGCAAAATCTGGCTCGAGGTGATGCTGGTGCGGGGGGTAAACGATGATCTTGCCCAGATCAGGAAATTAAAAGAGGTGATTGAGAGAATTAATCCGGATAAGATTCAGCTTAATTCTCCTGTGCGCACAACCACAGAAAAGGACGTTTTTGCCCCGGATCTAAAGAAGCTTAACAAAATCAAGAAAATCCTCGGCGATAAATGCGAAATAATCTGATATTACAGAGCGCCTGTAGCTCAATGGATAGAGCGCTAGCCTTCGGAGCTAGGCGTTGCTGGTTCGACTCCAGCCAGGCGCAAGTAAGATAGGGGAGTATATGGATAAAAAGTGGTCGATGTGGATAAGAGTCTTCGGCGTTATAGATATTCTTATTGGTCTCTTAGCGGGGACGCCGAATCTCTTGTATGGACTCTGGCAGGTGCGGATTAATTTTCGGAATATTCTAACTCCCGAAGGCAAGTTCAATGTTGCAGTTGGTGTTGCGTTCATTGGGATCGGTTCTATATTATTGTTTTTAGTTGCCGGAGGATTTTTGTTGGTTAACCATAGAGCCCTTGGCAGAAAGTTGCTTTTGTTGTTGTCTCCTTTGATAGGAGTGGCAGGTTTTATTTCGTTATCGATAGCATATTTTTACAGTGAAAAGGTTTCGGGGCTGGTTACTTGGCTTGCGCCAACCGCCTTTCTTTTTGTATTCTTACTGATCCAATCCATTTTTCTGCTTTTACCTAAAGTAAAGGCTGAGCTTAGAGAGGGAAGTATCGGGCAGGAGAAAAGGTCAGCATTGATTACGCTTTTCGCTATTTCTTTGTGTTTATTTCCACTGCGCTATACTCAAAGGTTTGCAAAAATCTGCATACTGGCGTTTATTAGAAAACAGTCGCTTGCTTCAGTGTTACCATCGCTTTACCTGCCGCTTCCGGCGTTCTTTTTCCTGCTGTTTTTCTCTATATTTGTGATAGTCGGAGTATTCTTACGAAGGAAATGGGGGTACTATTCTTTAATTGCCTTTTCTTTTGTCCAAGTCGTATGGTCGGCTCAGGCGCTCATTCAAAATCTTCTTGATAAATTGTCAGGAGAGGCGGTGTCGTTTCTGCGGCTAGGAGTGCCTGCTGTTAAGCTGCTGTACTTTTTAGTTACGCTCTCCTTTTTTTTATATCCCAAGGTGCGAAAGCAGTTTAAGTAGGAGGAGAAATAGAGAAGAAAAGGCATTTTTTCCTTACCTATACAACCTTGTTCTTTGTTGATAGCTTCCTCACCGCAAATCCCGCGGCACCGAGCAAAAACGATACGATGGTTGCGGGCTCGGGAACCCTGGGATCATACGCATCATATCCTTCACCTCGTAACTTATTTATATCATCTGCTGTAAGGCCTTCTTTTCTGACACCAAGTTGCCCACCGCTAGCCTTATAAATAGGCGAATTGGGATCTTCCGAATGTCCGAGAACTCCGAGCATATGAATTAATTCGTGGAGGACAGTGCTGCCAAAATCCTTCTCATTGGGCTCAGGTTGCGTATATGGATCAAAATGCCAGTTAATTTCTTCGTCGTAATTAAAGATAACTTCGTTCATTGCATATAAATCTCCCCAAGGCCTGGGAGCGGTGGAAAAAGGCGTATTAGAGCAAGCGTTAGCAATGGTCTTATCCCAATAATTTTTATTAAAATCCCAACCATATTGCAAGTACATAGATTGAGGGTCAAAGCCCGGCACCGTGCTCCAGTCCCGAAAAAAATCACTTCCTGCCCATTGTAAGGTTATGCCAGTCAAGCCTTCTATGAAAGCCGGTGTGTTTCTAAAATATTGACTCAGCTGATCGATCGCCCATTGGGCGCCCTGCCTTTGTACGTCAGTCCAAGGTATCTGACTAGGCCCTTGATCAAAACCAATCATAATGGGCATGTCATACGGTGTTACAGGAGGATCTGTCGGAATAGGCGGCGGAAAATCCAGCTCAACCCCATCTGCATTAGCCAATTGGACTACTCCAATTATGCATAATATTGATAGAAATATTGCTAGCCACTTTTTCATCTTAACCACCTAAGCCTTTTTATCCCGCGTGTCGCTCGGGATATTTCACAGACGTCCAGTCTCTCGACCGGACTACAATTTACGTTGCTTCGCTTCCGTAAATTGTCTGTTCAATAAAAAATCCACTCATTCAAAATAAGTGGATTTCATGCTGTACATTCACGATTGCACCCTCGGCAACTGGCTATCCTGACATTGCTATCGAGGACCCTGTAGCTTTGCGTCCCACTCTTTCGAATGGTTTGCCTTTGTCTAATCCTCTACTTAAAGTTTACCATATTTTAGGCAAAAAGCCAATAAGATGTACAATTTGTTTATATATTCTAAATACTCTTTTTCAGACATTAAAACCCTTTAACAGATTACCCCCCCCAAAAGTAGAAAAATCTTGCTTTACCACACTAAAAATTCTGATATAATTAAACCTTACGATAGACTGAAAATGACTGGCCATTAGCTCACACTCTGAGCCGTAGTTAGCGGAAGTATTTCGCTAATGGACAGAAAAATAATTGCTCAGGGCCACTAGCTCTCCGCCGCAGGCGGATTCGCTAGTGGATTGGAGAAAGAATAGGGCCATTAGCTCAATTGGCAGAGCAGGACACTCTTAATGTCAAGGTCGAAGGTTCGACTCCTTCATGGCCCACTTTAGCTCAAAGCTCATGGGTAAGCCAGAATACGAAATCTTAGAACATACCGCAGATATCGACATCAGGGTTAAAGGCAAAGATTTAAAAGAGGTTTTCTCAAATGCAGCCTTGGCGATGTTTGATATTATGGCGGAGAGAAAAAAGGAAGCTACCCTTATCCAGGAAAAGATAAAAATTGAGCTTAAGGCAGATAACCTAGAAGAGCTTTTCGTGAATTGGCTAAACGAACTACTCTCCTTATCTGCAATAAAAGAATTGATATTCACCGGATTCAAGATAAATAAATTAGAGCAAAATAATTTGCAGGCAGAAGCAGAAGGCGAAGATATAAAAAACTATAAGGTAAACACTGAAATCAAGGCAGCTACCTACCATGAATTAAAGCTGGAACAGTCTCCTTCCGGCTGGCAGGTGGAGGTGATTTTTGATGTTTAATCTCTGGCAAGGCCCTTTAGAAAAGATTGACGATTACCGCTGGCGCATCCCGAAATCCTATAAACCGGGGATGAAGGTGGACGGGATAATTTATGCCGACGAGAAATTGCTCAAAGACATTCGGCATGATAAGGCGGCTGAGCAGGTTGCTAATGTGGCATTCCTGCCCGGCATTGTGAGAGCTTCTCTGGCTATGCCGGACATACACTGGGGATACGGATTTCCGATTGGCGGTGTAGCAGCAACTGATATTGAAAATGGCGGCGTTGTCTCGCCCGGAGGTGTGGGTTTTGATATCAATTGCGGCATCAGATTAGTAAAAACTGTGTTTGATTACGAAGAAATCAAGGATAAAATCAAGGACCTTGTGTATGCGCTCTTTAATAGTGTGCCAGCGGGTGTCGGCTCAAAAGGAGACATCAGGGTAAGCTCCAAAGAAGAGCGTGAACTTTTGATTAAAGGTTCAAAGTGGTGCGTGGAGCAAGGCTATGGGACGCAGGAGGATCTTGAATGCACTGAAGAAAGTGGCGCAATTGCTGGCGCAGACCCTGACGGAGTTTCTGAACGTGCGTATGAAAGGGGAAAGGCCCAGTCAGGGACCCTTGGTTCAGGTAACCATTTCATTGAAGTGCAGGTAATAGACCAGCTTTATGACCGGGATCTCTGTGATGAATTTGGTCTTCGCCTCGGACAGGTCACGGTGATGATACATTCCGGCTCGCGCGGATTTGGTTATCAGGTCTGTGATGATTATGTAAGAAGCATGGTACACTGCCTGCAGAAATACAATATCAATGTGCCGGACCGCCAGCTTGCCTGCGCACCGGTAAAATCGCAAGAGGCGCAAAGCTATTTGGGCGCGATGCGCTGCGCAGCAAATTATGCCTGGGCAAACAGGCAGAACCTTATGCACCTGACGCGCCTGGCATTTGAGCAGGTCTTTGGCATGTCCTGGCAGAAGATGGGTTTGTTTCTAATTTATGATGTCGCCCATAATATCGCAAAGATTGAAAAATATACGATAGATGGAAAAGAAAAACTTTTATGCGTGCACAGGAAAGGTGCCACGCGCGCTTTCGGCCCCGGCAATCCAGCACTACCAGAACGATACAAAAAAACTGGCCAGCCCGTGATTATCCCGGGCGATATGGGCAGAAACTCGTATCTGCTCGTCGGTACTAAAAAAGCAGAAGAAGAAACTTTCGGTAGTACGTGTCATGGCGCCGGGCGCGTAAAGAGCCGTGCTGAATCAACCAGGACTACTAATTTAGGTGTGCTTTTAAAAGAACTGGAAGCAAAAGGGATTTTTGTCAAGGCCTCAGGCCGCGGCACAATTGTGGAAGAGGCACCCGCTGCATATAAAGATGTAAATGAGGTAGTGGATGTCGTGCATAATGCAGGCATTTCTAAGCGCGTCTGCAGGATGCGCCCAGTCGGCGTAATCAAAGGATAAATATGTTAGACATAAAATTCATCCGCGAAAATCAGGATTTGGTAAAAGAGTCGCTTAAAAACCGCAACCTGAAGTTTGACTTGGAAGGGTTGCTTAAGCTGGATGATTCCCGTCGGAAAGTCTTGGTTGAGTTTGAGGAATTAAGGGCGCAGAGAAACAGGGCCAATGACGAAATCAGCGCCCTCTTAAAACAGAAGAAAGACGCAAAAGATAAAATTGTCTCCATGAAGGCGATCTCCGAGAAGATAGATAATCTTGAAGGCAAATTAAAGAAGGATGAGGCCGAATTAGACAAGCTCTTGTTGACCGTCCCGAATATTCCTCATTCTACGGTTCCGGTAGGTGAGCCTTCCAAAAAAGAAACAGTACGTACTTGGGGCAGGCCCAGGACATTTGATTTTAAGCCCGTCACCCATATGGAACTTGCCCAGCACCTGGATATTATTGATTTTGGCCGAGCCGCAAAAATAACCGGAGCGAATTTTGTGCTTTATAAAGGTTGGGGAGCAAAGTTAGAGCGTGCCCTTATTAATTTCATGCTGGATTTGCACACCAAAAAACACGGCTACACGGAAATATTTCCGCCTTTCTTAGTAAACCGCGCCTCCATGACCGCAACAGGCCAGCTTCCGAAGCTGGAAGAGGATATGTACCGCCTGAAAGATGATGATTTATTCCTGATTCCAACCGCGGAGGTTCCGCTTACCAATATCTTCCGCGACGAGGTATTGAATGAAGAGGATTTACCGATTTATTATACTGCCTATTCCGCCTGTTTCAGAAGGGAGGCCGGCTCCTATGGAAAAGATACCAAGGGTCTTATCCGCGTGCACGAGTTTGATAAGGTGGAGCTTGTTAAATTTGTAAAGCCGGAAAACTCCTATGATGAATTGGAAAAATTAGTCAGGGACGCCGAGGAGGTCTTGCAACTTTTAGAACTCCCTTACAGGGTTTGTGCATTATCAACTCAGGATCTAAGTTTTGCTGCTAGCAAATGCTATGATTTTGAGGCATATGCATCGGGAGTGGATAAATGGCTTGAGGTCTCCAGCTGCAGCAATTTTGAAAGCTTTCAGGCCCGACGAGCAAACATAAGATTCCGAAAGAAAGATAGTAAGAAACTGGATTTTGTGCACACCTTAAACGGCTCAGGCGTGGCTTTGGCGCGCACGGTAATTGCGATATTGGAGAATAATCAGCAGAAGGACGGCTCGGTGGTTGTACCGTCCGTCCTAAGGAGCTATTTAGATGGCAAAGAAAGAATACCCTAATCTGAAAGGCGATTTCAGGCCTAAGCAGCCGATAATTTCAGGGAATTTATCCGGCCTTAAAGAGAAAAGTTTAAGTGTTCTCAAGTTTATTTTAGGTATTGCGCTCCTGCCATTTGTTTATTCAAGTTCAATTGCGTTTGTAAGCCAGATAAGCCAAATTCAGAAATCCTGCCAGAATTATTTCTGGTTGGGCGTGATTGTCTTCTTGGTTTTCTTTCTGTTTATCTGGGAGCCGGAAATAATTTATAACAGCGGCCATAAATTGCTGGAGATAGTCTTTAATTTCTTCCGGCCCTTTGTAGAGATAGCGCCAAATTTGCTCCCCATATATACCATAATTTTATTTATACTCTACGGCATCCTGTCACTCATAGTCAAGGATAGCTGGCTCTTGGAATATTCTGTTTTCCTCATAGGGTTCAGCATTGCCATGCACATTGTATTTACGGCCAGGGCCCTGGGATCCAAGAAAGGGGATTTCCTGAAGGCAAATTATATATTCGGTTTTTCTTTTGTATATATTATCAATGCCGCGCTGCTTGCCCTGCTTTTAAGTCTTGTCTTTAAACAATTTTCATTTTTGGATTTCTCCAAGAGCTCCTATTTACAGGCCAGGGATATATTTAATGCCCTGTTTAAACAGATTTTTGTAAGATAATTTTACAGGTGGGGTGCCAGAGTGGTCGAATGGGCCTGTCTTGCGACTGAGCGTAAGCGAAGGAGTCCCGACGCCATTTTAGGTACTTTTATCGGGAAAAACAGGTGGGGTGGCTGAGCGGTTGAAAGCGGCAGTCTTGAAAACTGTTTTGGGGATTTCCCCAACGTGAGTTCGAATCTCACCCCCACCGCCAGTCGAGACGGCCCTGCGATTTTGCGATGAAATCGTAGGGCTTTTTATATATAACACAAAGGGTTGCGTATTTTAGGAAGAGGTTCGAGCCGCAAATTTTCAAGAAATCTTTTTTGGGGCTTAAAATTTCCTGCCAAGCGACAGAACCAGCCTGATTGCAAGTAGTTACGAATTGTTTCGCCGGTTCGAGCCACCCGCCGCTTATCTCTAAGAAACTTTTTGACAGCGTACAGGCAGGCCAGGCGTTATGCAGAAATAGTCTTTGAAGAGAATAATCCCGAAGTAATAGAAGATATAATCCTAAAAACAAAGGAATATGGAGAGAAAAAAGTAAAGAAAGCCTTTGAGATAATTGCCTGGAAAAATATAGATAATCCTAAGAGAATATATAGCTATGTAGTGGGGATAATAGAGAAAATAGCAGATGTCAAACCTTAATCCCTGTTCTCTCAAAATGGACCAAAATGGACTATGTAATCCTGGTTGCTACTTGTAAATCCCCCATTTAAACTCTACCATAAACAAAATTTTTTAATTGACAAAATTGTAGCATACGCTAAAATTATTCTGAACATTTGTTCATAAACTGGAGGGTATCTTGAGGCCAAAAAAGACAAGATGGATAAAGTCTGTTCCGCAGGAGCGATGTTTTAAGCCTCTCTGTAAGCCTTTAAATAAGTTAGAATGTGTATGTTTAAGCCTTGATGAGTTTGAAGCGATCCGGCTTTCCTGCCTTGAGGGTTTAAAACAGGAAAGGGCCGCAAAATTAATGAAAATCTCCCGGCCTACATTTTCGAGGATTGAAACCTCAGCGCATAGAAAAATAGCAGATGCGCTTGTGAATATTAAAGCCATCAGAATTGAAGGCGGCTGTTGCCAGATTATAAAAAGGGCCAAGAAATGAAAGAGTGGAAGAAATTTTTATATATTGTAGCGGCATTTTTGGCATGTTTTTATCTGCCTATTGAAAAGATCCGTTTCAGCAACGCGATATTTGAAGCGCTTGCCTTAGTCAAGTGGTATGCCCGTGAGCACGTGCTTTTATGCCTCGTGCCGGCTTTCTTTATCGCAGGGGCCATATCGGTTTTTGTAAGCCAGGCATCAGTGATGAAGTATTTCGGCGCAAGGGCGAATAAGTTTCTTTCCTACAGCGTTGCTTCGATATCTGGCACTATCTTAGCGGTCTGCTCATGCACGGTTTTACCTTTATTCTCCGGTATCTACAAAAGAGGGGCCGGCCTTGGGCCAGCTGTTGCCTTTTTGTATTCAGGGCCTGCCATTAATGTTCTTGCCATTATTCTTACCGCGCGTATTCTTGGCTGGCAACTTGGGCTGGCAAGAGCAATCGGTGCGGTGGTATTTAGTGTAATTATCGGTTTATTAATGCACCTCATATTCTTAAAAGAAGAGAGGGCGCGCCATGCAAGCGGTGATTTTAATATAGGAGAAGTAAAAGAAACTCGCTCTTTAGGTAAGACAGTTCTATATTTTGTTTCGATGATCGCGTTTCTCGTTTTTGCAAACTGGGCTAAACCCCTTGAAGGCGATCATGGATTGTGGTCTTTGATCTATCAATATAAATGGTGGATTGCCGGTTTATCGCTTGCGAGCTTAGCAGTTATGCTTATTAAATGGTTCAAAAAAGAGGAATTAAAGGAATGGACTGGTGCTACTTGGGGTTTTGCCTTGCAGATCCTTCCGCTTCTTTTAGGGGGAGTTCTTGTATCGGGATTCCTCTTGGGAAGGGTAGGCCACGAAGGAGTGATTCCCTCGCGTTTTGTCGCGGCGCTTGTAGGCGGCAATTCCTTGTGGGCGAATTTCTTTTCTTCAATCGTCGCGGCATTCATGTATTTTGCCACGCTTACTGAGGTTCCTATTTTACAAGGGCTTATCGGCTCAGGAATGGGAAAGGGGCCGGCATTGGCGTTACTTCTGGCAGGGCCGGCTTTGAGCCTTCCTAGTATGCTGGTTATCCGGCAGGTGATTGGCACAAAGAAAACAATTATATATGTAAGCCTTGTAGTGGTGATGGCTACAATAAGCGGGATGATTTTTGGGACAATCGTAAAATAAACGGAGGGAGGGGAAAATGAAATTTAAGAAGATATTAGTACCAATTGATTTCTCGCATTTTTCCAAGAAGGCATTGGCTGATGCGGTAAAGTTAGCGGAGTGCTGTGGCGGGAAAATTTATCTTTTACACGTGGAAGAAGATGTTTTTCATATGAAGAAGATTCACAAAATTCATCCGCCGCTGGAAAACATCTGTGAAGAAGTCCATAAAGGCTTTATTGCTGAGAACAAGAGACGGTTGGAAGAATTTAAGTCCTATATTCCAAAGCGCCTTTACGGCGGCGCTTTAATAAAAGAAGGGCATCCTTTTGTGGAAATCATAAAATTCGCCCAAAGCCGCTGCATGGATGTCATTATTATGTCCAGCCGAGGAAGAAGCGATATAAAGCATGCGCTTTTGGGGTCGGTAGCGGAAAAAGTGGCCAGAAAAGCGCTGTGCCCAGTTTTGCTTATCAAAGATAAAAAATGCAAGGCCGCTTCTTTCTAAACGTGGAGGATAAAAATGAGAATTGAGGTATTGGGTATGGGTTGCCCCAAATGCAAAAAACTCTACGAAAACGCTCTGGCTGCTGTAAAAGAGCTGAATGCGCAGGCAGAGGTGTCAAAAGTAGAAAATATACAGAAAATCATGGATTACGGGATTATGACAACGCCTGCGATTGTGATAGACGGCGAGGTGAAAGCTGCGGGCAGAATTCCTGCGCCGGATGAAATAAAGAAATGGATTTCTGCGGAAAGGTAAGATGACTAAGAACTGGTATCCGATAATAGATTACCAAAAATGCATCGGCTGTATGGAGTGTTATAAATTTTGCCCCCACGGAGTGTTTGAAATAGGGCCAGACGGCAAGCCGAAGGTTGTGCATCCCGAGAATTGCGTTGAATTTTGTAAGGGTTGCGGAAAAATCTGTGATCAGAAAGCCATAACATTTTTTGGGGATAAAAAGTAAGGAGGAGAGGAATGGCTAAAAAAGGTTTAATTCTTTGTGTCTGCCAGGGTACCTGCCCATCATTTAAGAAAATGGACACTTTGGAAGTCTTAAATGCTATCCGTAGGGAAAAAATTGTAGATTTTGTTTCCTTGCACCCCCAGCTTTGCGCGGATGACGGCGATCAATATCTTAAAATTTTACTGGATAATAAGGATATAGATAAGTTGTATGTTGCTGCCTGCGATCCCCTAATGCAGCAGAAGATGTTCAGGGATGCGCTTGAGGCAGTGGGGTTTGATAAGTCCAAACACGTCGCTTTAGATATCAGGAACATGTCCACTGAAGAGGCAGTGAATGCCATAAAAAAATTAATAAGTGAAAATCCATAACATTTGGTGCGTAAAAAATAACAGGAGGTGATACTATGCAAGGAATGGAGATTAAGCTAAGCGGTCATGTGATAGAAAAAAATCTTTTGGATATTTTATTCGGAGCCTTAAAAGACAAGGAAGCCGATATTACAGATATTGAAATATTCGTTCCCACATTAAAAGGCAGTTGGAATCAAAAGTGCCCTTCCATAGTGACTTTTAAATTAGTCTCTTTTGAAGAGGATGATTTAAAGAAGTCTTATCAGGAAGTGCTGGAAATACTCAAAGAAAATGACTGCCGGATAATATATCGCAAAGATATCTAGTACAAAAGAGGGAGAAAGAATGCGTTACAAACTTTTATTTTTTGCGCTATTGTTGCCATTTTTATTTGTATGTATTTTCGCAAGTTATGCCGACTCGGTTCAAAATGCTAAAAATATGCCTGTAAATTATGTGGCTGCCTATTATTTTCATGGTACATTGCGATGCCCGACCTGCTATAAATTAGAACAATATTCCAAAGAAGCGATAGATGCTAATTTCAAGAATGAGCTTGCATCCGGAAAGCTA
>Ga0315285_10003006_pt1 | contig 17649 bp, 29 predicted proteins | sample YL17G09_36_MG_FD_203698 | JGI IMG/M metagenome (GOLD analysis project Ga0315285, IMG submission 203698) | Sediment microbial communities from Yellowstone Lake, YNP, Wyoming, USA - YL17G09_36 | ecosystem: Environmental > Aquatic > Freshwater > Lake > Sediment | place: USA: Wyoming | collected... | reverse complement strand
GATGCTACCATCGACAGCGTCTTCCAGAACTCTGACGTGTCTTCTGACCGCATTGAGGCGTACGTCAGCGTTAACTTGCCGATGACCTTGAACGTCATCGGTCTTCACCTGGTAGCGTGATGCAAAAGACCGCCGCTTACTACGTCGGGCACGCATCAATCCTGTACGGCCTGGGTTTGGAAGATCCCACCGTACAGGAGATGCTTAAATCTGCTGGCTGCTCTTCACCGGAAGAATTTACCAAAGAGGCGTTCTTAGGACAGCTTATTGGTAAAGGTCTTCCGATGCTGGGAAGATTTGCCGGAAAAGCCCTAAGCGGTGGTGCTGAGTTGGCAAGTAAAGCAGTCAGCGGAACTTTCAAGTTGCCCGGTAAAGCAGTCTCAGCCGTAAGGAACCTACCGACGGGATATATGGCTAAGACACCAGGACTCGCGTCTCCAGGAGCTCCGGGGCAAACGGCTAACTTCTTCCGGGGTTTCATGGGAAACATGGGAAAAGCTAATCGGGGTGCCTCGGGCGCCTACAATACGGGCAGGACAGTCGGTAATGTCGGTAAAGCTGGTTTGCTAGGATCAGTAACGTTCAGCCCCTTCATGGACTGACGGAGGAATAGATATGGCGCTCAAGGTAACCAAAGGTATTTCCACCTGGCAGGTGCAGGGGAATAACGTTGAACGTCTGATGGACAACGCCGCGTATTCTTCGGCGCATCCGGAAGATACGCTGGTGCTCGCGGGTCCTCCGCGGTTCTCTGATGCGAGTCAGAGCGAGACGACGGGTGTCTCGAGCCTCTTGGCAATCGGTATGCTGCAGACCTTCCAGGTTACCTCGCAGAAGCCGACCCAGCCCATGATGGCCATCGGTTCCGGCCGCACGTTCTATGTCAGTGGCAAGAGCCAGTCGACGTGGCGTGTCGGCCGACTGTTGACCAACGGCCGTAACCTGCTCCGCGTGCTCTATCACAACGCAGTAGCAGGTGGGTTGTCTGTAGAGAACTTCGGAGATCCGGTTGTTCCGACCGGCGGAACTGTGAACAGCACATTTTACATCAACCTGGATTCCGAGCTCTACTACGTTCCGTTCGGCCTGGGCATCATGTTCAAGGACAAGGCGGACGAGATGCTCGGCGCGTTCTACTGCGAGCTCTGCATGATCCAGATGTACACCCTCGGATTTACCGCTGGTCAGAACATGGTGCTCGAGGACGTGAGCGGGTTGTGTGACCGCCTCTTCCCGTTCTCTCCCGTCGCTCTTCTCGGCGAAACTCCGCTGCAGCGTCAAACGCTGGATGCTCTCATCGGGTTTACCGATGCCAGCGTTGGCGCGATGACTGAGGGTACCGACGCTTCTACTGGCTGGGTCACCGGTTTCGGTGACACTGCTTAGTACTCCCCGCCTAGCTCCTGTGTTACACTTGGTGGCATGGGAGACTCTCACATCAAAAGAAGAGAACTCGTACGTGGGAACGTCGCCATGTCCGGCGACTACATGCCTACGGGTAAAGCATTCGGAAGTATCTTCGAGTATGACGAGAGCTCAGATACCTACACCGTAGTAACGGAAGGTAACAAACGAGTTCCGGGAGATACCGGTAGAAAAATACCGGGTATTCCGCGTAAGAAGTCCTTCCCCGGGGAACACGTAGTACTAAGCGGAAGCACTGCGGTCATCATCGACTTTACACTGGGGTTTCCATACATCGACGGTGTCCTCGATAAAGACGCAGTAGCGCGACTAGAAGCTCCAGATGTAGCGCCAGATTTTACAGCGATGGACACCGGAGAAGAGACATCTCCGACGGGTACATCCGGTACATTCCGCTCCCCCATGACGCCAAAAGGAATGCTTCCAGGTGATGTGTGCTTGGTAAATCCTGACGGGAGTTACCTAGCAACAAAACGTGGAAAGTTTGCGCAGCTGTACGGCAGTGAAAATGCGCAGGTCATGTGTCTCGGACAGCATAACCTGGTGCGCACGATCTGTGAGAACTTCGAGCACTTCTCTTCTTTTGGTGAGCTCAAGATCGAGAATAAGAATGGACGGCACACCCTTTCTCTTCGTGGGTCTGCAGATCAGTTAAACGAAAAGGGTCAGCCGACCTTTCACTTGGACATCGGGGATGAAGGACACATCTTCAGCATGAAGGTGACCTCCTCGGATGCCTCAAAGACGTACGCTGAAATCAAGATCTCTCCAGACGGTTACGTAGAAATTTTCGGTGAAAAAGGCGTCAATATCACCGGAGCAGGAGAGCGCCGCGAGAACATTGGTGGAAACGTTATACGCCGGATCCAGGGAGAGAAAAAAGAATGGATCGGAAATAACAAAACGCTAAACGTCGCAGGGGACGTTACGCAGTCTATCCAGAATGTTGCGACAACTACGGTAGGCGTTGATTCGAACAAGACCATTGGCCGGCATGACCTAAAGAGTGTTGGTGGGCAGCAAAACGTTACCATCCTAGGTGGAACTCCTGCAGATGCTCTTCCTACCAATAACGCAGCCGAGGTACGCTGCGTGAACGGCAGCTATGTTGTCATGGTGGGTAATCCCAAGGACAGTGCGATTCCCACCGCGTTACCTGGGTATAAGGTCTACGTATATAACGGCGCCGTAATCCTAGGAAGCGACCCCAAACAGCCAGGGGTAGTGTCGACGGTCAGTCTCAACTCTCTCAAACCTGACTCGATTGGTTTGGGGTGTATTGCTCCGGGTCCATACATGGAAGCCGCCTTGAATCCTCCTACGGACTGGGCAATGCTGTATCTGAAATGGCAAGTGCTGATGACGCAGCTCATTACACTGCTGGATTCACACACGCATACGACTACGTGGGGTCCATCTGGTCCGGCTATGGCTCCAGCTTTAGCAGGATTCAACACAACGGTCACACCCCTAATGGCAGCGGTAAAAAGCCTGCGCGTAGTAATGGGCGCCTAAAATTGCGACTACCAAACGGTAGGACTCTCGTCCTATACTTTTTCCGTCAAAACTGAACCATTTCCAGGAGGCATCGAGATGTTGAAACTGTCTGTTACCGTTCCCGCAGGGAAGCCAACCCTGGTTCTGCAGGATACGTTTCCCACTGAGGGGTTGTTCGTTATGGTCATCGAGGCGGGCACAACGGGGACCAAGGATATCTCCGATGGGCAGTTGGAACGCATTTCACCCACTCTCAACAGCTACTTCGAAGCAGGCAAGTGCACCTTTACTCTGACGCCGGCTACGGGTACGCCGAGCTGGGCGGATGAGCATTCGAGTGGCATGAAGATCGTCGGTGTCGATGCCAACTTCATCGATGTCGCGCACGGCATGCACACGTCGGCCGATGGCACGCTGATGGTTCTCTGCCGTGACGCACTGCAGGGTCAGACCTTCGGTTACGTCGATGTTGGCGACGCGACGATGTCGACCAACAGCACGCTACGCATCACTGCGAATACCCCGGGTCACTGGGCTAACGAGTGGTCGGTCGTAGTTTCAGACGACGCTGGTGGCGGTCTTGCTGTAAGCATCAGTACGGTAACCAAGCTCATTACCATCGACCTCGGTGGTGCTACGCCCGACGCCGCGACAATCGTGGCCGCGCTCAATGCGGCTGACGCTATCCGCGTGTTGTTTAAGGCCAGTCTCCTGGGAACTGGCGCGTCCGACCCCATCACTCAGGGTCCCACGTTGTTCGCCAATGGTACCGGCCTCGGGACTACGGTAGTGGTTGCCGGCGCGGTCGCTGAGATCCGGTCTTGGTACAACTATCCCGCGGTTCCGGCTCCCGCAGCCAATGACTACCTGATGGTAAACTTCACAAATCCCGTCACTGATGTTTACGCGACAGGTGCTTCTGACCACACGCTCTGGGATCCCAACAACGTAGTGCAGATCAGCATTACGTCCGATGGCCAAGAGGCATTCGCGAATATCGCTACGCGGGTAGGTAGCACTGGCCCGTCCTTCCCGCGTATCGAATACATCAGTAAGAACCCCATTAGCCGTACTGCAGAGACCGGCCTCGTTATGAAGGTCGTCAATTCGCTCGACGGCACGGGGTTCGCATCTGCGAACATCGGAAGTTATGCTACCGCGGCAACCAACAGTCTGCATATCCAGGCACTGTTGCCGGGAAGCGCGGGTAACTTCAATACTGTCCGCGTGATAGACACCACCACCGGTGGCCTCACGGTAACGTATACGCACACGAGCCTTGACTACGTGATCACCATCGACCTGGGTGGTGCCACTGTCACGCCGAATGCGATTATCGCTGCTTGGAACCTGAACGCAGTTCTCGCAGCCAACTACGTCCTGACTGCTGGCGGTACCGGCTTAGGCACAGTCGTTGTTCAGGCTGTGACGCGCTTTACTGGGGCGCCCACTACGCTCACCCCGCAATCTCCTTGGGTTGTCATCGGCGGAAATACCTGCACCATCACGTCATACACCGCTGCCGGCGTCATCACCTTCAACCTTCCGGCCACCACTCTGGTAGGTAGCGTTGTCGAGCTCGCGTTCGGTTGCCCGAATGGCGTTGCCACCATGCCGCTGCAGGTTATGACTGGTGGCGTCGCGCTGCCCGCCATCGCACGCTGCGGTCAGGACGACATCTCTGTGGCAGGTGTTACCGGCGTCGAGATCGAGCTCGAAGCGGGCTGGGACACCGGTACGGGATTCGCGTACGCTGACGTTGGGAACTACGGCATTGCCGCAACGAACAGCCTCCGCATCCAATCGATTCTTCCGGGTGAGTACGGACTCACCTTCGCCGTTGAGGTCATCAACTCGGGTAGCGGCGGAGCAGCAGTCACGCATGCGACGAGTGTTGGCGTCACCACCGTAACGATTAACCGCGGTGGCGCATCCCCCACGGCTGCAGCTGTGAAGGTCCTCATCGACGCGCATACAGACCTTGCCGCGCTGCTCACGACTACCGCGGGCGGCACCGGTCTTGGGGCTGTGGTCGTGCAAGCATCAACACGGTTCACGGGAGCACCGGCAGTTGCATCACCGGTTATCAGCTGCGCTGGAACCCTTTGCACTATCACGGCGTTCTCCGCTGCGGGCGTCATCACCTTCACTGCGCCGGCACTGACGAATAGCGCCAACGGCGAAATGGTCAACATCGTGTACCGCGATCACGTTGGCGTCACTACACTGTCGCTTCCGGCGATTGTCTGACGTATACTTCCCCTGAAAACACTGTGAAAGGAGACCTCCTATGCCGAAGATTACCGTGACCTCGTACAGCACTAGCCCGTCTTTCACCTTCCAGGATCCGCATCCTGCGACGGGTAAGACTGTCCATACCGTTGCAGCTGGCACGAGCGTAACGCTCGACCTCGAAAATGACGTCTTGAAGCGCATGGCCCCGCAGTTCCGTGCTTTCGAGAACGGCAACTACGGTGTCATCGCTGGTGGCGATTTCACCGCCACGGGTACTGACGTGTTCGGTGACGCCTACAAAGATGTCCACGGTCAGCCTGATATCTACACTACCTCCGTGGGTTCCATCACCATCGGCGGTGAGACGGGCGTCGTGGCTAAGGGTGTGCACCTGGCCGGCCAGAACACCTTCGCCAGTGCCGTTCTGACCGCTGCAGGTGCTCCCGCGTCGAACACCACGGTCACCGTGCGTTCGCTGCTCCCCGGTGCCAATGGCAATAACTTCACGATCGTCGTCATTGACTCCGCGGATGCGGGTGCTTTGGCCTGCACCCACGCGCACGATGCCGTCGTGCCTGACCGGATCACTTACACGGTGGACTTCCACGGTGCTGCGCACACTGCTACCCTGGTTGCGGGCGTCATCAACGCCGCCTTCCCGAATACCCTGTACGCAGTTGTCGGTGGCAACGGTTCCGGTGTCGTGGCGCTTCAGGCTGCTACGGCGCTCACCGGCGGTACGGGCAACGGGGTCAAGTTGACTGCTGGTGGCGCAGACTGTCTGTTTACGGCCTTCGCCGCGGACGGTTCGACCTTCACCTTCAGCACCCCGGACCTCGCCAGCGGCCCAACAGACGGTGGCCGTGCTCAGCTTGCGTACTGGTGCGAGGACCGTATCGTCTCCACCTTGACCTTCATCACCACCAACGCCTAGGACCAAAAGAAAGGGGTGGTAGCACCACCCCTGTCTTTATCTGATGAGTCCGCGGTCGACCGCGCTGTCCTTGAAATCGTCGAGCTTGTCCCCGGCCATCTCCACACCCACCTTTAGAGCTCCAGCAGGCCAGCGGTATTCCTCTGCTAGCGCCACGAGCTCTTTCACCCATATCGAGCGACGGGTAACGCCGTTCGCTTCTTTGATGGCAATGGCGGTTGCGATGAGCTCGGGATTGCTGAGCTTATGCACGGGTACGATCTCCCCGGTCACGGACATCCACTTGTTGATGTCCTCAACCCACTGCCAGCCAACCATCGCCTCTTTTATCATGCGGGGCGCTGCGGCCTGAACCGACGAGATGATTTTCTTTTGCTTGGGAATTTCGATAACGGGGGTTACGGATTGCTGGGAGAGGTAAACGCGCCAGCTTGGTAACTTGCACTTGTCTGACCGCTCGGGGGGCTGGATGAACATCCACTCCCACACGACGTCTTCGATGTCTTCGGGATTCACACCCTGCTCGAGCTGGCGCTTGGCGGCGACGGCTACGCGCTGGTGCTCATTACTCGAACAAACGGGAATTCGCAAAACAGTTCCATCTTTTAGGGAGGCGACAACCTCTTCGCAGGCGTCACCTCCGCACACATCGGGTCCATCTGAGATACAGCATGTTTGAAATTTTCCAACGATGGTGGCAGGGATAAAGAACGGTTTGTGTCGCATTGCGAGCATCCTTCTCTCCTTCTTAGATGGTAAAACGGCGTTCTTCAAGCAGTAGCGTAATAAAACGTTATGGTCAAACAAAAAAGAAGCAAAAGAGACAGCACACCGTTAGGTGCCTGTCTATGTTGGAACTCCAACAGCCTACTCAGACGACCGGCTCCGCCCTCCGCTCCGCCTCGGCCTTATCGGCACGAGCGCGAGCGGCGTCGCGACGGGCCTCATCGCGATCCTGCGCGATGCTTCCGATCCACGCGCCGACACAGAATGCTATGAACACAGTAAATCCACCGAAGCCCGCGTGCACCACTACTTCTTTACCAACTTCTTCCGCGAGTTTCTTGAACATTCGATACTCCTTAGATGGTTTAGCTGCACCATGTACAGCGTGTTGTTTGTCTTCATATTCTTTTACCAAGATGTGGAGTTATTTTATAACGAACCAGCCAGAGCAAAAGAGACGGGACACTTGCGTGTACCGTCCCTGCGCAGGGACAGAACTCGAACTAGAGCGTGGCGTTAACCACGCGCTCACAGACTCTGTCTTCCGATGCTTCTTCGTCCTTGGAGAAGATGCGGACGAGGCCGTAAACTCCGGCAGCGAGGATCGCGAGTCCACCGGCCGCGAGGCCGATTCTCGCTGCAGTGCTGAGCCCCGTCTTCACGGTTTCTTCAACCACGATCTCGGCGGTATCGGACGCGATTTCAGGAGCGGACTGCACTGCGGCTTCGACGAGTCTTTTGAACATTGGGGACCTTTCTTTTACGTGCACCGGTCGACGGCACACGGGGTTGGCGGTTCCTTTCGGAACCACTCTTTGTCTTCATATCCTTTTACCAAGAACAGGCCCCGTTTTTGACTTTAAAATAGTTTATTACCGTTGTTACTCTTGTGTCTTTGGTGCTTCTGCTTCTTTTACTTTTACTGCTGGTGTTGCTTTACCGGACAGAGTTCCGAGCAACGCCGTAGCAGCGGCGATTACCGCTGCTGTCAAAGCTGCCTCTAAAACGCGCATTCCAAGTACTTTCCAAGCAGTAGCAGCGACCATTGATGTACCCCTCCTTCGATGATATCCTTGGCCCATGGTATGGAACCAAGGAGTTACGGAGCCACAGGTTCTCCAAAACCTGGGACTCCTGGTTGCGAGGTTAGGACGGATTTTTCTCTACCAAAAAGTGGCGCAAGCAGACCAGCTATTGCGAGCACAAGGCTATGAATCCGGGCTAGCCGCCGCGTACAGAATACACGCCTACAATGAGGTCAAGAAGTCGGAGGAACTCCTTAAACCCTCTGTGGTGCAGTGGGTGGAGGAAAGGAAAGACTTTTGACATACCTCAACGTGGAGACGGGTCAGCGAGACGCAAAGTACCTCGCTAAACTGAATCGCGAAAAGTTTAAACTCGTAAACAAATTCTTCGGTGGGTTTGTTGATAAATACATTGGAGAAGCACCTCGTGTTTTGCCTTTGGCACATGTGTTGCGATGCAATTCAGATTTTGCGAATCCCCCGGGAGGTTATCTTCGGGCGAGCGTAACGAATGCACAAGACGTAGAAAAAACTGCAGAGGACCTGTTAAGTCCCAGCACGTGTACCTACGTGTGGATGCACGCGCTAAACCGTGATTCATTCTTTCTTTATACCAAATACCCCACGATTTTTACTGCTTTTAACGAAGACTTTTGGCGTTGCGCATACCTGCTCAATCAACTAGACTATCCCACATTCACCAAGCTTTGGGTGGACTCAGGTGTCTCGTCGAATGATGCCGGGGCCGCGTATGCTAAGGTCGCGGAGTACGTCGCCAATGCCCGCGGGACTATAATTACGTGGTCGGTGCGTGCTCTAAAAACCTTTGTTCTTTACGAGTGTGAATTCACGTTTCAACTCGCAAAGTACCAGGGCAGTTTGACGAGTACCGGTCCAGGAAAAGCACCGATTGAGACTATGGAGTACTGATGGTAACCCCAGCTGACCAGTGGACTAGCGCGGCTAACAAGCCCTGGAAGAAGCTAGAGATCATCGTACCCGATCTCTCTCCGCTACAGAAGCTTATCGACTTCATCGATAAGGTCAAAGAAGTACTCAGAGTCATCGTCGGTATTATCGACCTGATTGCCAAGTTGATAATGGGGTTACAGGACGCGCTGGCGCAGGCTATTAAGCTCATCATCGATAAGATCAAGATGATCCTTGAGGGCTTCTTAGGTGACGCCGGAATTTACCTGCTGTTTGTTCCGATTGCCAAGAGGTTTAATACTACGTTCATGGGGTTAGGAGACTTGACACCTCCAAATACCTCCGCGTTGTTTGCTCCGCCTAACCCCAACCTTCAAAATAAGAATCAGAAGAACTTTCTAGCCGAAACCAATAAGTATGCTGGCGGTAACCACGGATATTACCGCACGATCGCAGCATCCTTACAGGATCCAGGTGACACGAACCGCCCGCAATTCAATGACTCCACTGACTTCGTAGGCGGACTCACTATTCTGTTTGGAACAGACCTCGACCCCTTCGAGCTCCTGGATGCGCTCTGGCGTTTGTGGGGTATGTTCGGGGGTCTGACTGCTGGGTCAGATACGCTCAAAGTACCCAAGCCTAAGAACGTACAGGCACAGGCACTTACAAAGCCAAAAGGTGGGGATGTTCACGGCGTACTTACAGCGTTGGTTACGTGGGACGCAGAAGATGTCCCCGTGTTTACCTTGCCGGACATGGGTAGTGCTGTGTTATACCCAGAACGTTACGCAGTTATTGAAATCAAGAATGACTGTCAGTTAGCGTCGTCCGGAAACGTTAGCCAGATATTTGGTACTACGGACCTCAGTATCAACAGCTTCCGTAAGACTACAATGGGTTATGCGTCTGTTGTCGTGGAAGAGCCATACAGCATAACCAAAACATCGGCGCTTATAAAAGGTCTCTCCTGTACCGATGACGACTCACTGTATTTCTGTGTAGCTTGGAAACTCAACGCGTACCATAAAGACGCGAACATTCTAACCGACGCTGGCACTCCTCTGGGATATTGGTACATCTCAAATATGGCTAGGGTTGTTCCCTTCCCCTTGGCTCCTGGAAGTACACCTCCTGACTGGGTACGCACGCCGTCCATCGCGGACTGTTTTCCGCAGCTTGCGTATTTCTTCCGTATGATCATTGGATACCTTGAGGCATTCGCTAAGCGCATCATGGGTGTGAGCGACTTCCTCAAGAATTATCTGGAGCTCCTCAATAACGAGGTGCAACGTTACGAAGACCTTATTCAAGGCATGCTCGATCAGATAAAAGCTATAATCGAAATGCTCAAGATACCCAAGGTTGCAGCGGGCATTTATACCCGTGTGTTCTTTGGGCAGGGTGGTAATGAGTTTTTCCTGTCAGATCTCGCTGCAGCATTGTCGGAGGGATACCCCAATTCTCCTCCGTTCCACCGCGGTGACGAATACGTAACAGGCGCAGTTCTTCTTGCGGGAGGTCCAGAAGTCGACGTGCGTAAGACTATGGGCCTTATCGCTCTGATCTTTGGACAACAGTTTGAAGGTAAACAAGAAGAACTGAACAATTTGTTGAGTGGGTTGGGGGAAGCAACCAAAGAGGCGGAGAAGGTTACCTTTACAGACGAGATGGCGGAAGAAAACGTAACGCCTGAGTCGCTAGTAACAGAACTACCGTTTACTGAAGCGCTCGAGCCCACCATCAAACTCTGCAAAATTCCGGATCCAAACCTGGCCGCGTTCGACAACTCCTTCTTACCTATTGTGGTCTGAAGGACGTAGAAAAAGGGTGTGACATGCCTATGTACGATTTCGTGTGTGCGTGTGGTACGGAGACGGAAGAAATCATCGACTTGGACGAGTGTTCAACTGTGAAATGTCCTGCTTGTTCTAAGACAATGCAGCGCATCTGGAAGAAGTCTCCGGCACTGCCTACCACCATCATCATCGCCTACCCGGGGTCGAAGAGACTCAAGGCGGGCTATGTTCACACCCACGGTGACCGTCCTGCGACTAAACTTCAGTCAGGTCCCGGAGGTATGGCTCGGCCGGCGACCTGAGAGGAAACATGCGGCAAGGGATTCTCAAACGCGCAATGGACACCATGATCCGGGTACCGGGGGTACCCATCACTATTTCCAGTAGGCAACCTGCGCCTATTCGCCTCAGTGGAATGGACCAGGGAGTAGATCCCGAGATCATCGAAATAGTGAACCGCGGTATGCGTGAGAAGAAGGACCCCCAGGAAATTCTTCAAGAAGTATCCGCGCATGGTGCCTTGAACAGTACAGCTATGGGCGCCGCGGGCGGTGGCGTTGCCGGGTCTGTAGGCGGGCGTCTCTGGTCTGGAGAAGCGGCGCATGCTCCCATGGCAGCGCTGTGGGAGCAAGGACTTAAGGGACAGACTCCCAAGAACATCCTTGCCGCACTGGCAAAGGTCCCGCTAGCTGCCCGCATCGCACCTCTGGCAGGTGCAGGCGCAGGAGCTCTTGCAGGAGCAGCGATGTGGCACCACGGTAAAGATGACCGGATGCAACAAGCCATTGAAGCATCGAAGGGTCTATCTCGTGAGCAGATGCTCGACAACTCAACACTTCTCAGCACGTTACCGGAATCACATCCGCTGCGGAGAAGGTTTGCCAAAGACATCCGCAAATCTATCCCAGTGGAAGATCCGTACGTCCCGATGATTCACGCGAATCAAGCTGAGACCGCGCACGCTCAAGTGCCGCACGCAGTATTGCCAGGAGGGAAATGATGCGCGCACTTACCATGCTTGCAAAATTTGCGGCCGACCCCAACGCGCCCCAGGGGATGGGGCAGTACGCGATGCCGGTGGTAGCGGGCGGTGCTGGAGGTGTTGGAGCTTATATGTTGTTGCGCAAGATGCTCCAGCCCACCATTCATGCGCAGGAAGAGACTGTGCGAAGAGCTACGGCGGCGCTGACCAAGACCAAGATGATGCCTCTCGTAGCTGGAGCTCTTGGAGCTCTTATCATCGGTACGCTCGCAGCGCAGAAAGCGCGTAACGACGAGCGGAAGAAGATACAGTACGAAATGGCCATGCAGAGTAACCGCATGTATCAGCAGAATCCCATGGGATACAACATGGGAGAGCAAGTGCGGATCAACGGGCCAGTCCAGCACATGTCCGCATTCTAAAGATGGGCGCACCCACCATATACCGACTTCCTACGAAGAATCTCCCGCCACGTCCCCCAAAAGAGGACGACAGGCGCAAGTGGGAGAAGCGTCAGGAACACACCGGAAACAAGACCAAGATTCCCACTCCCAAATCCAAGTAGAACTCTGGTATAAGGCGTTGTGGTCCTTGCACACGCCTTCGTATTGTGACGTGTAGAGCGTCGCGCGAGTTACTCGCGTAAATGGCAGTGGCTGCCGGTCAGCGTAAGAATCTCTGCGCCGCATCTCGCTCCGTGAAAATTTTCCAGAGCGAAAATATTCACACGCTCGATGTCCCGCTCCGAGATTCATCTCTCAGGTGTGCAAGGAACATAGGGTCTACCTACCAGCATCGTTTTAGACGACCCCGGTGTGTTACATGCCGGAATCGGCACGTCGCCGAATGCCAGAAAAGGTTGGTCTTGCCTGGTTCAAGACCAACACTCTTGGTGGTAGGTAGGCTCTTTTTTACTACGATTACGGTATGGAAAAACTCTATACCACTGTGCTGAATTGGTACCTGGGTCTGAAGCCCTGGTGGAAGATACTCGGTTTTGCCGTGCTTATCTTCCTGGTGCTTCTGTTCATCGTGAAGATTTTTTTTACACAACACGCACCTACGGGGGTGAGCACATCATCGAAGGAACCCCCGGTATCCCCACCGCCAGTCCCGACCGCGGATGCCGTAATTGCCAAGGGTACGGACGCAGCAGTCGCGGCTGCGGACCAAGCTGATGCCGAATACGAGGTTAAGCTGCAGGAGCTGCGGACTTCGCTTTTGGTTAAGCAGCAAGAAGCGAAGATGAATGACGCCGAACACGCGACTGCTGCTGCCGCTCTCAATAGCGCCAAGTCGATGGACGACTTACAGCGCCTCGAGCGTAAGCTGGGTTTGGTGCGACCATGAAGCACATCTTCCGAGCACTCTTGGTTGGATGCATGGTGTTCTTCGTCTCGTGGTACGCGTTTAGCGATGAGCGCCTGTATCTTCCGGATGTTCCTATCACGAAGAAGGGAACTGAGGATGTGCGCTGCGCGAACACTGAGCAGTGGCGCGACGTTCTTCTTCTCGCCAACGAGTATGTGCGGTTGTACGAGCTCGACAAAGTTGCAGAAGGTACGATGTCAGACTACACCATGCTGACTGCTACGTACGATCAGCGTGTGAAAAACCTCAAGGATGAAGTCTCATTTTTAAAGACGGAGAGAGACTACCTTCGGGCACGCGTGGAAGATGAGCGGAAGTACAATCTACAGTTGGACAAGGACTTCAAGCATTACGCGATCGGCTGGAAGGTAACGGCGGGCGTCGAGCTCGCGGCTATCATCGCCCTCTCCATTACGTCTTCTATTTTTGCTGCGCAGAAATAGGTCAGTACCCGGGTGGCATTCCCGGAGGCATTTCTTGCCCATACATCTGCTGGGGTTGCTGGGGAGCAGTCGGGCTACCGAGGTAGTAGCCCGCGGCGAGACCGCTGGCACCAGCTCCAAGACCCCACTTAGCGGCAGGGCTCATGCCCTTAGCCTCGGGCGGGGGCGGTGCCCCACCGGTTGTAGCACCGGCTCTACCGCCTGATTGCCGTGGCGGCATTCCCGCCATATTGCGCTCTGCAGCACGGTTTTCCCCGCGACTCGGGGGTTTGCGCGCACGACCGGCAAAGGCAGTTTCAGCCTCGTCGATAACATTCGCCTTGGGCGCTGCTTTCATAGCGGCACGTTGTCTGAATAGGTTCTTGATCCAGCTACCCAACCCACCTAGCTTGTCGAAGCGCCAGGTAGCCATATTTTCACCATTCCACTCGAGTACGCCGATCTCTTCACGGCGTTGTGGAACCGTGTCCAGGAAGTCCATCTTCAACGCCTCATCGGCAACTTTGAGCATGCCGAGGCGCTTTAGGGATGACCAGCACCCCATGTCATACGGCGTCATCATGTCACCTCACATCACAGTCCGGGTGGAAGGCCCACAGGAGCGGGGATATTCTGCGAATACGCCGCGGCTTGCGACGCACGATCCGGCTGCTTGGGTGGGAGGGGACGGTTAGGGCTCTGCGGAAGACCTGCAGCGGTGGGACCAGCCGGAGCCGCCGGACCCTTGGGAGCAGACGGGCCGGGGGTGGGCCGCGCCGCTTTCGGAGACGGCGGAGCAACTGCGCCGAGGGGGCCAGCAGCGCGTTTCAGGAGCTCATTGGCTTCTTTCTGCATACCAAGACGAACCAGAACATCGGCGTAACCGTGAATCATTGCTGGGTGCATGACAAACCTCCGTTGAACAGATTAGGAACCATCTGCCGGAAATTCTAGTCGTTGTTGGTACAAGTCGCTAGAGGGTAATTTCACAACCTGTAAGGAGTCAAAAATGGTAACGGGGCACGCACAAAAAGCGTACAAGAAAGCCGTAAAAAAACGTCGCAGCGCTGCAGGTATAGGTTTGGTTGCGGGCATCGCTATCGGAGCAATGCTGAGTGGAACAACGTTAACAATTTTTGCTATTGGAGGAATATCCGCGTTATTTACGTATGCGGCGTACAGTGAAGAAGTAGCAAGACTCCGCAATATCGTTTATCCTAATGGAAACTCACCCGACTCAGATTTTTAGGAGGACAGCATGAAGACACTTACCGCGGCATTTAGCGAGAGAATGGACACGCTCGAAGAGCAACTGAAGAAGCTCAAGGAACAGGCTACCACACACATCGAACAAGGCAAGCTGAGCTCAACAACTTTGACGAAATTCAACAACGCTGAGATGCAACTGGCAGCGAGTCGTGCGCGGCTTGAAGCGAACCAGTACGAGGATGCAGTATACCTGTTTTCCCGGGCATATGCTTGCATGGGGGAGTTTCTTGGAAGAGCTGCCCATGAAATCCAACCCAATCAATCCCTTTAGGAGAAAACATGCTAAACAAAACAGCTTATTTGGGATGTATCACTATTCCCACTGTAAAACCGTTATTCGAGGTTCTGTATACTTGCCGCGACTGTGGTAAGGTGCAAATCGCAGTAGCGCACAATCAGGACACTGCGGTGTTCTATAGGCGATTACTGACAACCATCGATACGCAGTGCCCAGACTGCGAGCTTGACGAGCGCTATCGACCTAAGACTTGTAAATGTGCTACGCTTTGAGTGCCATAGGAGGCACGCATGTCAACATCTTTTGATAGTCTTAGTGGGCGGGAGCTCCAGACACTCGCGCAGCAAGTGATGCGCCTGCTTCCGTCTAAACTCCTGGGGGGATTAGCGGAAGGACTTGAGGTAGCGCGTGGGATTATCCCTGGAATGCAGGTATCCATCTCCTCGAGTCCCGATGACCATCTCCGCGTAATTCCAACGGGAGAAATAGAGTGGGAAGCTATCGGTAATTGTGTTGCCAAAGCTTGCCCAATCTTCTATGAAGCGGGTATTCGTACCTGGGTAAGTGCAGGGGAAGAAACCTTTTCAATATGCCTGGGGTTTGTTCCCGCTGAACTTGGATGGATCCGAGATATTGATTCGGCCGGCGCCGCGATAACCACGGTGATTGATCGGCTTAAAAAAGCGTTACCCAATGTCCCAGTTATCCCTGCATGACCTTCTGTACTATCCGGGTGGGATATACGACATCATTGCCCCTAAAGACGGCGAGCGCTACTCATCCCAAGAGCTCGCCCACTACCTAGAGTCCCTCACTTTAGGAATCGTTCCTAGTCGAGTAGAGCCGGGTATCATTGGTCTAGTTAACGTGCGTATTGCACGTGTCGCGTCTTTCTATAACAAGCCGGCGAGCGAGGTACTTGGTACCCAGATTTGCGGTACCGTCCTCGTGTGCCCTAACTCGAGGATACCGCAACATGTGGGAAAGCACGCACCCCGCTAAAGCCGTCCGTCTGACCGTTCGAGACGTGTCATTCAAAATCGAAAAGTACGAAAAGGGCCAGCGTGTTTACGTGCAGAAACATGACGGGAATTACGTAGAAGTAGATTTTATGGACGGTACGAAGGAGCCTGTGGTACGTCTCCATAACGCATGCATCTCGTAGATATAAACAAGATGGTGGAAGCGTTGGTCTCGGTCGACAACGCGTACCGTGAAACGGTTGACAACCTAAAGCTCACCAAAGAACACACCGTTATATACCATGGGTGGGACCGCGTACGCAGACAACTTCGAGTACTACGTCAGCTACAAGGGACTCTCCCAAAAGACTAACAAACAAGGGTATAAGGAGGACGACCATGCCCAGTGTTTCTGCGGTAATGGCGAACGTGCGTAAACTGCTAGCGCTAAAGCGTAAACAGCTCGCGTTGGTTGAAGACGTACTCAAGGCGTGTGAGCGCCGAGTAGTGTCCATCGAGAAGAAGTATTCGAACAAGTATTCCGAATTGCGCAAGGAAGACGCGCAGTCACTCTCTGAGCTCCTGGGATGGATAACTCAGATATCAATCACCAAACAAGGAGGTATGGATGAATCTTCAGGACCTGCGGAAAGTGTTAACGGAGAAGAGGGACGAGCTTCTAACGCGAGCTGACGAGATTAACCGCGTATTAGAACTTTTCCCTAAGTTCGAAAACCACATCAAAGAAAGTATCGAAAAAGAGGTGGCAAGAACTGCCCCTGCATTCCAACTCACTCCGAGTCCGGTTCCCAAAGAAAAGCGCAAAATAGTTTATAACAACGTTTCCCTCACTGCAGCGTACGCAACCGTTATGAGCGACGGGAACTGGCACTCTTCGGCTGAGATCGAAAAAGGCATGACGAAGTTGTGTGGTAACATAATCGAAGGAGACGCGGTGAGCAAAGCCCGTTATAACTTCGTTAAGAAGAGCCCCGCTGGGATGAAAGTCGAAACAAAAGAAATCGAAGGCGTCAAATTTTGGAGAACACAAAGTGACGCAGACCCCAAACCAAAATTCTCAGGAGAAGTAGAATGACCAAAACGAAACCCGTAGCTGAAACCGCTATCTCAGTGATGGCCAATACCCTCGTTAACATCTTAGATGGCCGTCAGGTCTATAAGCGCCCCGTGCAGTCGCTCGCCAAGAGCTTCGGCGTCACTGCGGGCTTCATCCGCCGGCACACTGAGCAGATCGCTGTCTACCTGCTGTACTCGCAGGCGCGGGAGATCTATGAAACTGCTACCGAGCGCAGCATGCCGCTGAACATCCTCATCTACGAGGCGGTAGTCTATTACCGCGAACACGCCCCGAGGAGTCGGCCCGCCACGAGCCTCAAAGAGTACATCATGAATAAATTGCAAATGGAAACGGCTGCAAAGCCCGAGTAACCCGTCAGTTTGGTGGAGGGGCTAGCAATAGCCCCTCCTTTTTTTTAGTGAGATACAGTAGAGTGCGTGCTGGGTTATTTGTAAACGCAAAGGATGATGACTGATGACGCAATATGCCTTTCAGTATTTCCGTACAGACCCTGACACTTTGGATACTTTTATGGTGGTATCCAGGGAGGTCAAGGCGCGTATCCCGTTCGAGCACGTCGAATTAGAACCAGAAGGGGACCTTCGAGTACGTGTTATCTACGACGATGGTTTGAACAAGAAGGATGACTTCATTGAGTTCGAAACGGAAAACAAACTCAATGAGGCAATGCTGCGTTGGACACGCATAAGAAAGGGAGACGATGACGTGCAACCGTAAACACACACCCTATCAGCC
>Ga0315285_10003005_pt1 | contig 17657 bp, 17 predicted proteins | sample YL17G09_36_MG_FD_203698 | JGI IMG/M metagenome (GOLD analysis project Ga0315285, IMG submission 203698) | Sediment microbial communities from Yellowstone Lake, YNP, Wyoming, USA - YL17G09_36 | ecosystem: Environmental > Aquatic > Freshwater > Lake > Sediment | place: USA: Wyoming | collected... | reverse complement strand
TAATCCGAAAAAACCATTGAACCGCCATGACGCCAAGGTCGCCAAGGATGCGATGTTTCGAACTCTCGACCGAAGAACGCGAAAACCGGTTTATGGGGCATTCAGAAGTTCCGTTCCTCTCCCCCCATTAAGCCATTTCGGTCTTGGCGTTCTTGGCGCCTTGGCGGTTGAGAATTTCGGATTGGGGTATAGGAGAGGAAAGAAAGGTTCTGGAAAACCCGCGGAATCTCGCTGGAATGAGACGGGACCAGGGGCGGTATCTCACGGGATCGATGACGTGACACCGAACTCGGGCGCGAAACCGGCGGTTGGGAGAACCACACATGACTGAGAACACGCGCACGGCAGGAGTTCCAGGCAATGGCGGCGGGGAGGAGCCGCGCATCGGTGTCTTCATCTGCCACTGCGGCGGCAACATCTCCGACGTGGTGGACGTCCACCGGGTCGCGGAAGAGATCGGCCGATTGCCCTCCGTGGTCTTTTCGACCACCCACACGTTCGTCTGTTCCGATCCGGGGCAGGCCCTCATCGAGCAGAAGATCAAGGAGTTGAACCTCAACCGAGTCATCGTCGCCGCCTGCTCCCCGACCCTCCACGAATTGACCTTCCGCCGGACCCTCGCCCGGGCCGGGCTGAACCAGTACCTCTTCGAGCACACGAACGTCCGCGAGCAGGTCTCGTGGGTCGTGGCCGATCACGAGCTCGCCACACAGAAGGCCACCCGGTTGATCCGTGCGGCGGTCGCCCGCGTCCGCCATCTGGTTCCGCTGGAAAAGCGCCGGATCCCCATCCACCCCTCCGCGCTGGTGATCGGAGGAGGCGTGGCGGGCCTCACCGCCGCTCGGGATCTGGCGGACCGCGGGTTCGCCGTGACCGTGATCGAGTCGGCGCCGTTCCTCGGAGGCCGGATGGCTCAGCTGGACCGGCTGTATCCGACCGGGCAGCGGGCGCGGGAGCTGTTGCAGCCCCTGGTCGACGAGGTGGTCAGGCATCCCAGGATCACGATCCACACCAATGCAGAGCTGCTGCAGGCGACCGGGTTCATCGGGGACTTCCGCACCACGGTGCGGCTGCACCCACGGGGCGTGGACACGAGTCTCAAGAACGCGGGGGCGGTCATCGCCGTCTGCCCGGAAGAGGCGCCCGATCCCTTCAACTACGGCCTGACCAAGCGCAAGGCGATCTACCTCCCTTACGAGGGCTGCTACCCTCCGCATCCGGCCATCGACTGGAAGGCCTGCACCAAGTGCGGCAAGTGCGTCGAGGCGGCCGGCGGAGCGGGGATCGACCTCGGGGGACAGCCCACTGACGTCGAGATTCAATCCGGCGTCATCCTCATGGCGGTCGGGCTCGACCTCTACGAACCGCGCCGCGGGGAATACGGCTACCGCGAGCACCCCGAGGTCGTGACCCTGGCTCAGCTCAACCGGCTGTTGGACGCCGATGGCCCCACGGGCGGCAAGCTGGTGCTGAACGGACGGCCCATCCGGAATGTCGGGTTCATCCACTGTGTGGGCAGCCTCCAGCACAAGGGCATCCACCCGCCGATGCCGGACGGGAGGATCAACGACTACTGTAGCCGGATCTGCTGCACGACCACCCTGCGCGCGGCGACCGAGCTGAAGGAACGATTCCCCCAACTCAACATCTACGACTTCCACGAGGACATCCGGACCTACGGGCGCGGCCACGAGGCCTACTACGATCGGGCCAGCCAGCAGGGCATCGTGTTCATCCGCTTCGATCCGCAACGGCCGCCGCGGGTGGAACGCGATCCGCGCGGTGAGGCGCCGCTCGTGGTGAAGACCGTGGACCGGCTCACCCTCGGCGAGGAGGTGGAGGTCCCCATCGATCTGCTGGTGCTGGCCACCGGCCTGGTCGCCCGTGACATGGCCAGACTCGTGGACCTCTATCGCTGCTCCGTCGGGTCGGACCGCTTCCTCCTCGAGGTGCACCCCAAGCTGCGTCCGGTGGAACTGGCGGCCTTCGGGCTCTTCCTGGCGGGATCGGTGCAAGGGCCCATGGACACTGTCGAGTCCACCGCCGCCGCGGCCGCGGCGGCCTCCAAGGCCGCGGCCCTGATCGCCCAGGCGCACGTCGAGCTCGACCCCTTCATCGCCAAGGTCGTCGAGGAGAAGTGCAGCGGCTGCCGCATCTGCCTCTACGTGTGCCCGTACGACGCCATCTCGCGCGACGACGCCAAGAAGGTCGCCGTCGTCAACCAGGCCCTCTGCACCGGGTGCGGCACCTGCGTGGCCACCTGCCCCTGCAACGCGATCATCCAGTTCGGCTTCGACGACGCACAGGTCAAATCCGAGGTCCTGGCCCTGCTGGGCAGGCAGCCCGCCCTGGCAGTGGCCGCTTGACAGGAGAGGAACCATGACGCAGGTGGGGACGCAGACACAGCAGCCTGGGCCGGGCCGGACGACCTGGGAGCCGCGCATCATCGGTTTCCTCTGTTACTGGTGCTCGTACACCGGCGCGGACAGCGCGGGCACCGCGCGCATGCAGTACCCGCCCAACGTGGACATCGTGAAGGTGATGTGCTCCGGCCGAATCGACCCGGAACTGATCACGACCGCATTCGCCAACGGGGCCGATGGGGTCATGGTCCTCGGGTGCCACATCGGGGACTGCCACTACATCTCCGGCAACCACAAGACGATGGTCCGCATGCCGCTGATGCGACGCCTCCTGGCCGAGCTGGGGCTCGAGCCGGAACGCTTTCGCCACGAATGGGTGAGCGCCGCGGAGGGGGAGAAGTTCAGCAAGCTGGTCGCCGAGATGACCGAACAGGTCCGGGCGCTCGGTCCGCTGAACTGGCCGCGACTGCTGTACGAGCGCGGCGTGGGGCACGGCATGGACCTCAAGGCGTGGGGAGAATAGCGATGGGCACCAACGGGAAGCTCAAGATCGGCATGTACTGGGCGTCGAGCTGCGGCGGGTGCGACATCTCGCTGCTGGAGATCGGACCCCGCCTCCTCGACCTGATCGCGATTGCCGATGTGGTCTTCTGGCCGTGTGCGGCGGACTTCAAATACAAGGACGTGGCGGCCTACCCCGACGGGTACATCGATGCCTGTTTCTACAACGGCGGCGTTCGGAACAGCGAGCAGGAGGAGGTCGCCCGCCTGCTGCGCCGGAAGAGCAAGACCCTGATCGGATATGGCGCGTGCGCGGCAGATGGAGGCATTCCGGCGCTGGCGAACTTGAAGACGGTGGAGGGCATCTACGACGCCGCCTACCACCACAACCCGTCCATCGATAATCCGAACGGGGTGGAGCCTCAGCCGACCTACGCCAGCGAGTACGGCGAGCTGGAGATCCCCCGGTTCTACCGCAGCGTCTTGAGCCTGAAGGATGTCATCGAGGTGGACTATCAGATCCCGGGCTGCCCGCCGCAGGCCGACCGCGTGTGGGAGGCCATCCAGGCGGTGGCGGGCGGAGGGGTCCCGCCGCGCAACACGGCGGTCAAGGTGGGCTGCACGGACAAGACCGTCTGCGATGAGTGCCCGCGCGAGAAGAAGCTGGTGAAGATCAAACAGTTCCGGCGCCCCCACGAGGTCCGGCCGGAGCCGGGGTGGTGCATCCTGGAGCAAGGCATCATGTGCATGGGTCCAGCCACGCGCAGCGGCTGCGGGGCGCTGTGCCTCAAGGCCGACATGCGCTGCGAGGGCTGCTACGGGCCGCCGGCCAACGTGGAAGACCAGGGCGTGTCCATGGTCGGCGCCCTGGGGACCCTCCTGGACGCCACCACGGAGGAGCGGGCGCGTGAGCTGGTGGACCAGATCGTGGATCCGGTGGGGACCTTCTACCGCTTCAGCCTGTCATCGAGCATGCTGAAGGCCCGGAAGTAGGGCCAACCTGGAGGATAGGATGACGAGTCCGCATGTGAAGACCAAAGAGGGGCTCAGGCGAATCAGCATCGACCCCGTGACACGGCTGGAGGGACACGGCAAGATCGACATCTTCCTCGACCAGGACGGCAACGTCGCCGATTGCTTCTTCCAGGTGCCGGAGTTGCGGGGGTTCGAGAAGTTCTGCGAGGGGCGGCCGGTCGAGGAGCTGCCGCGCATCACCCCGCGCATCTGCGGCGTGTGCCCCGAGGCCCACATGATGGCCAGCGCCAAGGCCTGCGACGCCGTCTACGGGGTCGAACTCCCCTTGACCGCTCGAATGCTGCGGGAGATGCAGTACAACATCTTCTACGTCACCGACCACACCACCCACTTCTACGCCCTGGGGGGGCCCGACTTCGTCATGGGCCCCCAGAGCAACCCCGCCCTGCGCAACCTGATCGGGGTCATCGGCAAGGTCGGCGTGGCCATCGGCGGCGAGGTGATCAAGTGTCGCGCCTGGGGCCACGAGGCGGCGGGGATCATGGGGGGGAAGCCGGTGAACCCCGTCAACGCCATCCCCGGCGGGATGAGCAAGGCGCTGAAGCCCGAAGAGCGCGACCGGCTGGAGGAGATCTGCCGGTTCATGGTGGAGTTCGGGAAGTTCACCCTGAAGCTCTTCCATGACGTCGTGCTCTCCAACAAGGAGTACGTGGACCTGATCCTGAACGGGCCCTACTACCACGAGACCTATTCCATGGGCCTGGTGGACGAGAAGAACCGGGTGAACTTCTACGACGGCAAGGTGCGCGTGGTGGCCCCGGATGGTCAGGAGCTGTGCAAGTACGCCCCGCCCGAGTACATGCAACACATCGCAGAGCGGGTCGAGCCCTGGACCTACCTCAAGTTCCCCTACCTGAAGAAGGTGGGCTGGAAGGGCTTCGTCGGCGGCAAGGAGTCGGGCGTCTACCGGGCCACCCCGCAGTCGAGGCTCAACGTGGCCGACGGCATGAACAGCCCGTTGGCCCAGGAGGCATACGAGGAGTACTTCGAGACCCTGACCGGTGACAGGAGCGGCAAGAAGCCGGTCCACCACACCCTGGCCATCCACTGGGCGCGGGTGATCGAGCTGCTGAATGCGGCCGAGCGCGCCCTGGAGCTGGTCCGACACCCCGAGATCACCCACCCGGAGAACTACCGCGTCGTGTGTGACACGACCCCCAGCGAGGGGGTGGGGATCGTGGAAGCTCCGCGGGGGACCCTGACCCATCACTACGTGACGGACGAGCGAGGCATTGTCCAGAAGGCCAACCTGGTCGTCGGCACGACCAACAATCACGCGGCCATTTGCATGTCGATCAAGCAAGCTGCCCAGGGGTTGATCCGGAAGGGCGTGGACGTCACCGAGGGGGTCCTGAACATGATCGAGATGGCGTTCCGGGCTTACGATCCGTGCTTCGGCTGCGCGACGCACAGCCTGCCGGGCCAGATGCCCCTGACCGTGCGGGTCCGCGACGCGGATGGCAGCGTGCTCACCGAGGTGAGTCGGTAGCCCTGAGTGCGGACGACCCCCACTGACGAAGGAAGGTCGCGCTATGGCAAAGATCAAGGAACGGTACGATGGGCTGGTGATCGGCGCCGGCATCGCGGGCATGCAGGCCGCCTTGGATCTGGCTGGCCAGGGCTATGAGGTGCTGCTGGTGGAGCGGGAGCCATCCATCGGCGGCGTCATGGTGGGGTTGAACAAGGTGTTCCCCACCCTGGACTGCAGTAGCTGCATCTGCACCCCCCGCATGGCCGAGACGGCCCACCACGAGCGCATCACCCTCCTCACCTACACCGAGGTACAGAAGGTCGAGCCGAACGGGGCCGGATTCAAGGTGACCCTCCTCAAGAAGCCCCGCTACGTGGTGGAAGAGGACTGCATCGGTTGCAGCCTGTGCGAGCTGGCCTGCGCCCCGATCGTCCCGCACGAATACGACTACGGACTGGGCGCGCGGCGGGCGATCTACATCCCCCACGGTAACGCGATCCCGCAGGTGGCGGTCCTGGACCCGAATTACTGCGTCTTCGACGGCAACTGCGCCAAGGTCTGCCCCACGGACTGCATCGACTTCACCCAACTCCCGGAGGAACTCCCGGTGGAGGTCGGCGCCGTCATCATCACCACCGGCCTCCACATCACCCCGATGGACGCCAAGAAGGAATACGGGGGAACGAAGTACGTCAATGTCATGAATCCCTTGGCCATGGAGCGGGTCCAGTCCTCCAACGGCCCGTACGGACGGGTCCTCAGGCCGTCCGACGGCAAGATTCCACGGTCCATCGCCTACGTGCAGTGCGCGGGGAGCCGCGACAAGTCCCTCGGCGTCCCCTACTGCTCACGGGTCTGCTGCATGTACGCCCTCAAGCAGGCGGTCATGATCAAGCACGAGCTGCACGACACGGAGATCACCCTCTACTACATGGACATCCGGGCCTTCGGCAAGGGCTTCGAGCAGTTCTACCGCCGCGCCAAGGCGGAGGGTATCCGCGTCGTCAAGGCCAAGGTCGCCAAGATCACCGAGGATACCAACCAAGACCTCATCCTGCGCGTGGAGCTGATCGACGAGGGGGGACGCGTGGCCGAGATCCGACACGACCTGGTGGTCCTCAGCCAGGGCCTGATCCCCGGCTGGCACGCCCAGGGCGTCATCCCCGTCGAGGAGGACGAGGACGGGTTTTTCAAGATCCCCCAGTTGGCCATACGTCCGGTGAAGACGACCCAAGATGGGATCTTCGTCGCCGGCGTGGCCGCAGGCCCGAAGGATATCCCGGATGCCATCGTGGAGGCAGGCGCTGCCGCCATGGAGGCGGCGATGTACCTGGAACGGACGCGAGTGAAGCAGGCGGTGGCCGCGTGAGCCGCACCTGAGGAGACCCAGGCAGCGCCGGAGAGGTGGACAATGAGCGAGGCGAAGCGGAACTGGAGGGAGGATCTGAAGGTCTTCCGTGAGCGGATGGGCGGCCTCACCGAAGAGAAGAAGGCTTACGGAAAGGAGCAGCGCGAGACCCGTAAGGCCCTCCAAAGCGCCCTGAAGGCCGGGCCCCGGACGGTCCCGGAGCTGGCCCGAGAGACCAATCTGCCCAGCCACAAGGTGATGTGGTATCTCATGGCCATGAAGCGCTACGGGGAGCTGGTGGAGGCGGGGGAAGCCGGCGACTACGTCAAGTACGCCCTGAAGGAGTCCGAGCGATGAGCGTCCGCGTCGATCCTGGCATCGTGACGGAGCTGGCGCACTACGGCGGCGACACGGCGGTCAAGTGCTTCAACTGCGGCAACTGCACGGCGGTCTGCGCCCTTTCCAAGGGAGACACCGTGTTTCCCCGCAAGTACATCCGGTACATGCAGCTCGGGTTGAAGCAAAAGATGGTGGAGTCCATCGATCCCTGGATGTGCTATTACTGCGGCGACTGCTCCAGCACCTGCCCCCGCGAGGCTGAGCCCGGGAAGCTCATGATGGCCAGCCGCCGCTGGCTCATCAGCATGTACGATTGGACCGGCCTGAGCCGTCTCATGTACAAGAAGGAGGCCTGGGAGTTCGGCATGCTGGCCATTGTGGCCCTCGTGGTGCTGGCGCTCTTCACCTTGCCGGAGAATTTCGGCTTCCGCCTGCTGGCGCGACATCCCGAAGCTCGTCAGGCCGTCAATCTGGCCTACTTCGCGCCCAAAGAGATCGTGCACTGGGGCGACATGGTCCTGGCAGCCCTGTTGGGCGTCCTGCTGCTGAGCAACGCTGCCCGGATGTTCTGGTTCGCCATGTCCAACAGTCCGTCTGTCCCGCTGGCCGTGTATGCCAAGCAGTTCAAGGAATTGGTCATCCACGGCCTCACCCAGAAGCGCTGGAGGGAGTGCACCAGCGACACCACCAAGCACTGGCTGCGGCACGTCTTGCTGGTCACCGGCTACGGAACGATGTTCGCCCTGGTGGTGGTCTTCCTGTACTGGTTCCAGGTGGAGGATGCCTCCTTCCACTGGACGAGCCTCCTCGGTTACTACTCCACGCTCGTCCTGTTGGGCGCCACCTCCTGGATCGCGCTTGACCGCCTGCAGAAAAAGGACCAGATCCACAAGTACAGCGACCTGGCCGACTGGCTGTTCGTGACCCTCTTGTTCCTCACCGGCCTCAGCGGCATCCTCCTGCACTTGGCCCGCCTGCTCAACCTGCCGATGCCCACGTACGTCATGTACGTGGTGCATCTGATGATCGCCGTGCCGATGCTGGCGGTGGAGGTCCCCTTCGGGAAATGGGCGCACCTGCTCTACCGGCCGCTGGCCGTCTACCTGGCGGCGGTTCAGGCAAAGGCCAGAGAGCCGCAAGTCTCGTCCCTGAGGGAGGCCCCTGCCGTACCGGCGTGAGTCCGGCGCCCCTGCGGGCACAGCCGAGCCGTGAGAAGGGGCTGACTTATCGTTCATCCGAGGATGGCGCGGGGCGACCGGCGATGCGGTCGCCCCGTGGCGTTTTCCCCTGCCGATGGCGATGCCAAAGATGGGAGAAACGGATCAAGCTCAGAAGAGGGAGCCAGCGCTTAGCGGACGCACTGTCGTCCTGGGCCTTGGCAATCCCGTGCTACGCGACGACGGCGTGGGGCTGGCCGTGGCGACCGAGCTCAAGCGCCTCCTTGCGGAGGCACCCGTACGCGGGGTGGACGTCCTCGCCAGCACGCGGGCAGGCTTCGAGCTGATCGATCTACTTCGTGGTTACACGCGCGCCATCATCGTTGACTGCATCGTGCTCCCCGACCCCCAACCAGGCCGCGTGTGCCGGCTGACCTTGGATGACGTTTCGGGCTGTGCGCGATTGGTGAACGCCCATGAGATGAGCGTCGGCACCGCATTCCACCTGGCCGAGCAGTTGGGCATCCCCATGCCGGAGCAGGTGGACATCCTCGCCATCGAGGGCGGGGACACCACCACTATCTCGGAGGAGATGACCCCAGCGGTCCAGGCGACCGTCGCCCCCCTCGCCCGGGAGATCTACGAACGCCTCCAGCGGGAGGCCCCGGCCATCGAGCCCCCTGACACCGAAGACTTCCGCAATCGGCGCGCGTTCTATTCTCCTGGGGTCGAGTGACTGGCACTATCGGATGGGCCGTCTCTCGGGTCGAGTCGTCAAGCCCTGCCGACAGAATCGCGACGGGCCGCTGGCCGCTGCTGGTTGTCCGACTCTACCTTTACCTCTTCTTGAAAGGGAGACCCGCCGATGGCCAAGGTCAGCAAGAAACCCGGCACGTACCTTTACCCGCTTCCACCGAGCCTCATCACCTGCGGCCCCGCGGACAAGCCAAACATCATCACGCTGGCATGGGTGGGCACCCTCTGCTCGGAGCCGCCGATCATCGGCGTCAGCATCCGCCCCTCGCGTTACTCCCATGGGCTAGTGAAACAGTCCGGTGAATTCGCCGTCAACGTCCCCACGGCGGAGATGGTTCGCGCAGTGGACTACTGCGGCAATGTCTCCGGCCGGATGGAAGACAAGTTCAAGGCGATGGGCCTGACTGCTGCGCCTGCAAAGGTGATCCGGACGGCCATCATCAAAGAATGCCCGGTGAATATCGAATGTCAGGTAATGCAGATGGTTAGCCTCGGCTCGCACGATCTGTTCTTGGGGAAAGTAGTAGCGGTGCAGGTAGACGAGGCGCTCCTGGACGCCCAGGGCGAAGTTGACCTCGGCAAGGCCAACCCGTTGGCCTATGGGAGCCGTTCCTACTGGACTCTTGGGCAGTTCGTGGAGCGGCAGGGCTACACCGCCTCGCACTGACACGCCCCCACCCACCCCTCTCCCGGCGGTGAAGCGGGTAACCGTCACCCTTTTGCGGACCCTTACCAGGTCCGGGAGGGATTGACCGAGTCTGCCGGGCAGGCACTTCCTTTAGAATCGCGCGCCGGCCCTCGCTGCCAAGGGCTGACCACTGTCTTTTCATCTTGACTGCGCCCGCCGAGGAGAGGTACCGTCGTGCCCGGTTGAACGAGGCTGCCCGGCGACCGACCCGGAAGGGGCGGCGATGCTGGCTGAAAGAGTCCTTCCGTCCTAACCTGACGGCCCTCTGGGTGCGAACGGCCCCCGGAGGGCCGCTCTGCTCCTGGGGCTTGGGACTGCTGGGAGAACGGCACAGGAAGTCGCCCTCCTCCCTGATCAGATATTTGCCCTGGAATGCACGTCCCCGTTCTGACAACGAGGAGCTCGATCGCCTTCCGATTCCAGGCGCGGTGAGGTCGCTGAGGAAGGCGGAAATTACGCACGGGGAGATCCGGGGGCTCTGCTTGCAGTGTTCCACGGGGAAGCGGCGAGCAGCCCGAGGGCGGGTCTCCGGGGAGGAGGAGCGCTATGGCTGACAAGAAAAAGACCCTGACCACGAGCTTCGGAATGCCCGTCGACAACGACCTGCAGTCAATGACCGCGGGGCCCAAAGGGCCGACCCTCATGCAGGACGTGCACCTGCTGGAGAAGCTCGCCCACTTCGATCGCGAGCGGATTCCCGAGCGGGTGGTCCACGCCAAAGGGGCCGGCGCCTACGGCTACTTCGAGGTCACTCACGACGTCACCAAGTACACGCGCGCCGCGTTCCTCTCCCGGGTGGGGAAGCGCACCGAGGTCTTCGCGCGGTTCTCCACCGTCGGGGGCGAGAAGGGATCGGCGGATGCGGAGCGCGACCCCCGCGGGTTCGCCGTGAAGTTCTACACCGAGGAGGGGAATTACGACTTCGTGGGCAACAACACCCCGGTGTTCTTCATCCGCGACACGATCAAGTTCCCGGACTTCATCCACACCCAGAAGCGCCACCCGGGGAGCAACCTGAAGGACCCCGACATGTTCTGGGATTTCCTGTCGTTGACCCCGGAGTCCATCCACCAGGTGACGGTCCTCTTCTCCGACCGCGGCACGCCGAAAAGCTACCGCCACATCAACGGCTACAGCGGCCACACCTTCATGTGGTACAACGCCAAGGGGGAATACTGGTGGGTGAAGATTCACTTCAAGACCGAGCAGGGCATCCAGTGCCTGACCCGCGAAGAGGCCGTCCGCCTGGCGGGGGAGGATCCGGATCACGCCACCCGGGATCTGTACGGGAGCATCAAGGCGGGGAATCCGCCGGCCTGGAAGGTCCACGTCCAGATCATGACGCCGGAGGAGGCCAGGCGCTACCGGTTCGACCCCTTCGACATCACCAAGGTGTGGCCGCACGCTGACTACCCGCTCCAGCCGTTCGGCCGCATGGTGCTCGACCGGAACCCCGAGAACTACTTCGCCGACGTGGAGCAGGCGGCGTTCTCGCCGGGCAACTTCGTGCCCGGCGTCGGGCCATCCCCCGACCGGATGCTGCAGGGGCGGCTGTTCAGCTACCACGACACGCACCGGCACCGGCTGGGTCCCAACTACCATCTGCTGCCGGTCAACGCGCCCCGGGCAACCAAGGAGAACAGCTACCAGCGTGATGGGTTCATGCGCTCCGACGGCAACGCCGGCGCCAGCCCCAACTACTGGCCCAACAGCTTCGGCGGCCCGGCCCCCGATCCCAGCGTGGCGGCGCCGCCCATCGACGTCTCCGGCATGGCCGCGCGCCACGTGTACCCCCTCGGCGACATCGACTTCGTCCAGGCGGGAGACCTGTACCGCAAGGTCATGACCGACCGGGATCGCGGTCATCTCATCGGCAACATCGTTTCCCATCTGCGGAACGCGCAGAAACGGATCCAGCTCCGCCAGACCGCCCTCTTCTACAAGGCGGACACGGAGTACGGCGAGCGGGTGGCCAAGGGGCTGGACCTCAACATTGCGGAGGTGAGGCGCCTCGCGGCGATGTCGCAGGAGGAGCGCGTCACGGCCACGGCGGCGTGACGGGACGACCAGCGCAACATTGAGGAGCCCGGCGGGCGGCCGGGGGCCGCCCGCCGGGCTCCTCAGCGCTCGCCGCCCCTGCGCCGCGCCCCTCTGCGTCCTCGCGGGCCATCCCCAGGTCTGGAATCCCGGCGCGCAACCGCAGCTAACCCCAATCCGAAATAATCATCCGCCAAGGCGCCAAGAACGCCAAGACTAGACTAGAAGGGCTCATTGGGGGAAACAAACGGAACTTCTGAAGGCCCCATGAGCGCACTTTCGCGTTCTTTGGTGGAGAGATCGGAACATCGTATTCTTGGCGGCCTTGGCGTCATGGCGGTTCAAGGTTTTTCTCGGATCAGGGCTAAATGCCCCCCTGCCCCTTTCGGTTTTGTTCTTCGGCATCCCCGCACCCCTGCTCCTCCGCTCCCTTGCCCCCATGCGGCTCTCCGCTCTCGGCCCTCCCCGCTCCCCCCTCGGCCCTAGGCGCGCGGTGCTCGCTGCTCGGTCCTCCGATTCCCCTTGACGCCCCCCACCCAGCGGCGGTACGTTGGCAACGGTGTTTAAGAGGGGACGTAGGGTGGTTATCGCGGTTATTTGGTTTCGACCTGCCTCCTGCTCACAGCATCCGTCCGGGTTCAATCGTAATGAGGGACGTCGTTGACTGAGTGGAATAACTCTTTCGCACGGGACGCAGCAGACTTATTAGACTTGTTGCTTTCACGGGGCAAGAGGGCCGTGGCCCACGGCTAGCCGAGGGTGGAGGGTAAGGGGTTGAGGACAATCAGGGGCGTGATCGGGAGCGCAGAGAAAGCGCGGATCAACGTAGCGATTTGGCCGTAGGCGTCGCTGGGGCCCAAAGGGGATGGGATCTTCTGCGTGACAGCTCGGAAGAATTCCCCCAAGATCTGCGCCGAAAGCCTTCCGCGGCCGCCGACCGCCAGGTGCCGCAAGGTCTCCAACGCCCGCTTCTGCTTTCTGGGCTCCGCGCGGTCGTAAGCATAGACGAGCACATTCGTATCCACGAGAATCTCATCGGCCATAGAGATCCTCACGAGTCCAGCGGCGCTTCCCGTTGACCGTTCCCCTTCGCATCCGGGCGAGGATATACCTTTCCGCCTCGCCCCATGCCGCCGGGTCTGGACGGACGCCCGCCATCCTGTCGAAGCCCCGGTCGATGCCTCGCCGGATCAGTTCCGCTTCGGTCACGTGCAGATCCCTCGCGAGCGTCTTGAGAAGTTGTTCCTGGCGAGCCTCGATGTACACCTGCTTGCGAATCATCTCTGGCATCGGACTCTCACCGCCTTTCCCAAAAGGTACATCGCAATATACATCATACCGAGAGCCCTCGCAAGGCGGATATGCTGGCGGCGCGGCGCGTCACTCGCCAGGGAGACGGCCAGGGGACACCGGACAGAAAAGACATCTGCCGATCTGGGCTGTCTGCCAGAGCGACTGCTACGTCATTACCAGCTCAGAGAGCGAAGCTCCCTCGGATAGGCCGTCAGCACATCCATGCCGTCCGTCGTGACAGCCACGTTCTCCTCCGCTCGCACGCCACCCAGGTTCGGGATGTAACCTAGATAATTCACGAAAGCGATTGTGAATTCTCCGGATCAAATGACCAATGACCAATTCCCAAATCCCAATGGGCGTGAAGGGGGATGGGACGAACGGGCGGTTCAGGGCACGGGCGAAGTGTCGCGCGCGGAGCCGTCTCCGTATTCGCGGATGCAGGCCAGAAACCGCGGGCCGAGCTCCTGGAGCTTGCGCAGGCCCACGCCCTTGATCTGCAGGAACGCCTCCTCGGTCGTGGGGCGCTCTCGCGCCATCTCGCGCAGGCTGGCGTCGCTGAAGATGAGGTAGGGTGGGATGCCCCGTTCTTCGGCCATGGTCCGGCGGAGGGCGCGGAGCGTCTCGAACAGATCCTCGTCGCTCGTCCGGCCCGGGCCCGGCGGCACGGCCGGGTGCGCTGGCCGGGACGGCGCCCCGCGCGGAGATCGGGCGACCGTCCGGAGAAGCGGCACCGTGTCTTCTCCCCGCAGGACCCGATGGCCCCGTGCGGTCACATCGAGCGTCGGGTACTCGCCGTCGCCTCGAGCCAGGCACGCCTGCCCCTCGAGTTGCTCGATCCAGTTCCGCACCGCCGCCTTCGGGTGCTGTCGCAGCGCGCCGTAGGCGTCCAGCCGGTCGTGCTGCATCCTCGCAATCCGGGCGGTTTCTGCCCCACGTAGGACCTCCGCCACGTAGTCGGCGCCGAACCGCTCCCCCATCTCTGCGACGCAGGCGAGGATCTGCCGCGCCAGCGCCGCCGAGCCATCCTCGACGGCAATCTCGTTGAGGCAGACGTCGCAGGCCCCGCACGCGTCCGCGCCGTATACTTGGCCGAAGTACTCCACCAGGAACCGGTGCCGGCAGGCGGCGCCCTGGCAGTAGTCGTACATCTCCCCGAGCTTCGGGAGGGCGCCCGGCGCCGGCAGCCCCTCCGCCATCAGGATGGACCGCCACAGGCCGAAGTCGCCGCCGGAGTAGAGCAGCAGGCACTCCGCCGTCAGGCCATCGCGCCCGGCCCGGCCCGCCTCCTGCTGGTAGTGCTCGATGGACTTGGGCATTCCGGCGTGGATCACGTACCGCACGTCGGACCGGTCGATGCCCATCCCGAACGCCACCGTGGCCACCACCACATCCGCCCGTTCCGTGATGAAGTCGTCCTGAGCGCGCCGTCGCTCGGCATCGGCCAACCCGGCGTGATACGCCACTGCCCGGTACCCCCGCCGTCGCAGCGCCTCGGCGAGCTGATCCACCTCCGCCCGGCGGATGCAGTAGATGATCCCGGCCGCTCCCCGGTGCCGCTCCAGCGCCTCCGTGACCTGCCGCAGCCGATCCGTGCGCGGGCGCACCCGGTACACCAGGTTCGGGCGGTCGAAGCTCCCCACCAGGATCGCGGGATTTCGGAGCGTCAACTCCGTGGCGATGTCGGTCCGCACCCGCGGCGTGGCCGTGGCCGTGAAGGCATGGATGGCCACGTCCGGGAAGACCTCCCGCACCACGGTGAGCTGCCGATACTCCGGCCGGAAGTCGTGCCCCCACTGGCTGATGCAGTGCGCCTCGTCGATGGCGAAGAACGCGACCCCGGCTCGCCTCAGCAACCCCAAGCAGGACGGAAGCACCAGCCGCTCCGGGGCCACGTACAGGAGATGGTACCGCCCGCGGAGGACACCGGCCTCCACCGCGCGGCGCTCCTCGGCCGTCAGGCTGCTGTTCAGGAACGCGGCCGGCACCCCGGCGGCGGTGAGACCGTCCACCTGGTCCTTCATCAAGGCAATGAGGGGCGACACCACCACGGCCAACCGCCCCATCGCCGCCGCCGGCGCCTGATAGCAGAGCGACTTCCCGCCCCCCGTCGGCAGGATGACGATGGAATCCCGCCGCGCCAGCACCGCCCCGATGGCCTCCGCCTGCAGCGGGAGGAGCGCGTCGTAGCCCCACACGCGCTTCACGGTTTGCCTGATGTTCTCCACCCGTACCCGCTCCTTGCCTTCGGCCGGGAACCCGCGACCCGGCAACCACCCCAGACGCTCGGGATTCTATCCGGGCGGCAACAGAGCGCAAGCCGAATCCGCCGGACCGCATCCGATTCTCTTTTTCTGCTGTCCCGTGCTTTCGTTGTTGCCAAGCTTCACTACATGCTTCACACTACCAGGTGTCATCAGGCAACATCCTTCCGGTGCCGCCTCCCCTTCCGCGGACCCCGATGCGAACGCGCGTCCTCTGTCCCGGCACCACAACCTCGCCGGTCCTTCCCTGGATCGCTCCTGCACCTGAAGGGCCCCGAGAAACGGAGAACACAGATGCAAGCGTACGAGGTCGAGTTCGCCCCAGCGCAGCTCAGCCCTCTGCACATCGCGGACGCGATCCGTGCGGAGACCCTTCCCCGTCCTCACGTGTCCGTCGGGGATCCCGCCACGCCCGGAAAGGGCGTCCGGATTCCGCTGACGTCCCGCCTGATGGCGTCATTCACCCAAGGATCACCGCTGATCTGTCGCGCGAGGGCGTATCGAGACCCCAAGACCGGCCGGATCGTCCTCGGCCTTGAGCAGGCCGCGGACGCGCATGATGCCCGTGCCCTCGTCCTGCTCGCCGCCTCGAGCCGCTTCCCTGAAGGGGTGTCCGTTACCCCTCAGGAGGGGGTCGCCGTCCTCGCGAAGGGCCAGGTTCGCAACGGACAGCAATTGCTCCTGATTTGGCCGGACGGAGGCAGGGTCACCGTCGAAGACCCCGCGCGCGAAGAGCGGTATGAATTACGCCGTGCTGGCGATCAGTTCGATCGGGTCAAGTTGCAGGAGTAGGCTGACGCGCGGGATTCCTGAAGGGACTTATCCCCTTGGAGAAGGGGACGTTGTCTCTTTCGTATCCTTGTCGCTTTGAGCCTCCTGCACCAGACGTGCTGGCGGTGCAAGGCGTCGCTCGCAGGGTAGGCGGCCAATAGAGACTGAAAAGCGAAGACGTCCGCTGACCTGGACCGTTTGCCACAGCGCCCACCACGGCTGTGCCAGGTCAGAGCGAGCGAAGCTCCCTCGGATAGGCCGTCAGCACGTCCACGCCGTCCTGCGTCACGGCCACGTTCCTCCTCCACTCGCACGCCACCCAGGTTGGGGATGTAGCCCGGATAATTCACGAAGGCGATTGTGAATTCTCCGGATCAAATGACCCCTGCCTTCCGCCCCAGCGGGGCAGGCAGGAATGACCAATTCCCAAATCCCAATGGCGCTGCGACCCTGGTCCGCAATGTCACTTGCCGCCACAGGAAGCGGAACTTCATTTGGTCATAGGCAGCATTCGCCGGCGCACTATCCTTCGCCTTGGTTGTCATGGGGGATTGTTGACGATCGTCATTGCTTATGAGAACCGAATAAACTATTCAGAGCAGTCACGCGGAAGGATTATAGCCATGCGCCTCTCATTGCGTGAAGTGACGGTACAGAAAGTCAGCCTAAATGGGAGAGAGATCGAACTTCCGGCATGCCGCCTCAATCAGTGTGACAAGGCTGGCAGAAGGATTGTTCTGACGGCTCTGGCTGATCCACTCGATCGCCTTCTCGAGTCCGACCTCCAACTGGATCATGGCTTTCCCCTCCCCCGTCTGCCCTGATCTCACGACTCCCTCACAAGGAGATGCGGCCGAGCAGGAGCGCCAAATGAAATAGAAGGGCGAAGGTGACCGGACCATTCTGAGCCGTGGGCCTCAGACCGGTGAGAGTGGCCGGCTTTTCGGGAGCGACCCTTGCCGCGGGCAAGAGCGATTCTACGTGCGGCGCGGAGGCGAGATGGTCAACCGGCTCCCTCCACCGATCGCCGGTGTCAACCTGCCCAGGCGCGAGCCATCGGTGCGGAAGAAATCCCAGGAGCCGGCTCCCCGCTGCACCCCGTAGCCCGTCCGATTGCCACGGGCGTCGTAGAAGTCCGCCCGGTCTCCCTCCTCGCGGAGCGTGCCGCCCTCGGGCAGGATGATCTGGCCCCCAGGCCCGGCCTGCGGCGCGACCGGCTTGATCGCGTTCAGGAGCCATCGGTTGGCTGACCTCGCCGGGTCATTCTCCCCGGAATCCTCGACTTCATCTTCCCTTCTTGGCATCATCCACGGCCTTTAGGACCTCCTTGTAAACCGCTCCTATCCTTCGCCCCACCTCCTGGTAGGACTGCGGGTCACCTGAAGGCAGGTCCTTACCGAGCAAAGTGGAACCATGTGGAAGCCACGCGAGCACGATCTCACAGGCAATGTCATCATGGGTCCGGTTGACCTCGGGCATCTCCCCTCACCTCCGCTCCTGCTTATAGTACCTGAATTTTGCACCACATTTCCGATTTTGTGATTCGGCTCAGCCGATTTCCCCTATTTTCGGATAGGTGGCGCTGTCCTCTCTGGCGGCGTGCAAAGATTTCTTTGCACGGTACGACCGAGAGG
>Ga0315285_10003002_pt1 | contig 17665 bp, 7 predicted proteins | sample YL17G09_36_MG_FD_203698 | JGI IMG/M metagenome (GOLD analysis project Ga0315285, IMG submission 203698) | Sediment microbial communities from Yellowstone Lake, YNP, Wyoming, USA - YL17G09_36 | ecosystem: Environmental > Aquatic > Freshwater > Lake > Sediment | place: USA: Wyoming | collected... | reverse complement strand
GCTCTCTTCCGCGGCCACCGCATCCTTGCCCACCACCAACACTTTCCCGGAGGTGGGCAGCGCGGCCAGGTCTGTGACGGTCCGGAACGGAATCCCGCGAGCCTTGAGGAAGGACGCGATGCCTCCTTTCAGGTCGTAGACCAGCACCTCGCCTTCGGCCAGCCTGCCCAGGCCCGCAGGCCTGCCCGCGGTGTTCAGCACCGACACCGCCTTGACATCGCGGAAGACCTCGTGCCCACTCACTGTGAGGATCAGGGTCAGCTCGCCCTCCTGGCGGCCGTTGACCTTGGGCATGGTGATCGGAACGCCGAACTCCTCGTGCGTGCCCGGCGCTACGTGGTGAGTGGTGGTACTGCTAGCGACCGTCTTGCCAGCGAAGCTCAGCCTCCAGGTGAACGTGATCGGATCGCCGAAGCGCGTGTCGTTGAAGATCGCGAGGGTCCGCTTCACCGCCTGTCCGGAGCCGAACGTCCAGTCCCACTCTCGGCAGAACACCGCGCGGGGAGCGTTCGAGAGATACTGGTCGCGCGCTTCGTCCTGGCCCAGCCAGAACTGCCATGCGCCATATCCCGCCCAGCGGTATCCCTCGGTCAGCATCCGGTAGATCAGCCCGGCCGCCGGGCGCGCCTGCGCCTTCCCCAGGAAGGTCTCCTCGCCCCCGAAGTAGGAGTAGTCGGCCGGGTTGATCCCGTTGGCGTAGAAATCCTCTCCGATGAAGCGGGGCCGCTGCTGATCCCAGGCCCACCGCCCTCTGCCTCCTCCGGTGGGGTTCGCTTCATAGGCAAGCGCGGGGTAGCGCGGGTAGTCCGCGAACGGGTAGTGGTCGCCATGCACGGGCATGGTGTTGGCCTTGGTGGCCCCGCCGCCGTCGGTCATGGTGAAGCGCGTGGGGTCAACTGCGTGCACCGCGTCGGCGGTCCTCTGCGTCTCCGCCTCGAACTGATCCATAAGGTCGGAGTAGAGGTTGATGCAGTTGATGTAGAGCCACTCATTCTCGATTGACCAGATCATGATCGAGGGGTGGTTGCGCTCGCCCATCACCTCGGCCACCATCTGATCGCGCCAGTTGCGCATCAGGTCCATCTTGATCGGCGATTCCTTCTTCAGGTCAGGGTCCTGCTCGATCGCCATGTAGCCGATCGCCTCGCCATCGAGCATCCCCGAGCGCCGCACCACCACCCCGCTCCCGTCGAGGAAATCCAGCGCCTCCTCGGGCGCCATTCCCTGCCACGTCGTGCCCCAGAACCGCGTCGTCCGCTGATTCGTCTTGCGGTAGAACGCCAGCCACTCTTCCTTGGTCTTCGCGGTGTGACAGTCCGCCCAGCCGTGCCAGGGGATGCCGTTGAGCTTGAAATCCTTGCCTTCGCTCGTCCACTCCCGGAAGCCGAAGGAGGTCTCTGTGATGTCCACCACGTGCCCCGCTGCTCGCACCGTGGTGCGCAGGCGGTAGAGGTTGGGGTCATCCGGCCACCAGAGCCTGGGGCTCTCCCACTTGCCGTCGAGTCGGAGCGTCTGGTCCGCGCCGGGGTCGAGCGTGAACGCAACCGCGGGGAAGCGCTTCTCTACCTCGCCGGTCCGATCGTTCACCGCTTCCCAGAGCAACTCCCCGGTGGCCCTGTCCGGCGACCGATTGCTCAGCAGCACCTCCGCCGCCAGTTCCTTCTTCGCAACCGACGGCTGGCAGAAGACATCCTGCACATACACCGCTCCGGCCGCGGTCAGCACCGGCGTCTGCAGCAGGCCCGACTCCAAATGCCCCCAGATCGGGTAGGCCAGCTCCTGGAAGCCCTTGCCCTCGAACGAGACCGGCAGGTTGAACCTCCGACGCAGCTTCATTGGATCCTTGGGGTTGGCCGAGTACCCGTAGTAGGCGTCCCGTATCCCTACCCAGATCTCGTTTACACCGGCCTGGATGCCCTTGGTCACGTCAATCGAGAACCGGGCGAACGGGTTCTTGTTGAACCCGCAGTAGACGCCATTCACGTACACGGTCGTGTTGAGGTTGTTCTGCGGGAAGGTGAGGAAGAAGGCGCGGCCCACCGGGGAAGCCGACACCTCGACTCGCGTGCGGTACCAGAGGCGGTGGGCGAGCAGCAGGTCGGGCCGCTGGGTGTTCTTGTCCCCGGGCACCTGGATCGCGCTCCACCGCGGCTCCTTCGGGAGAGCCGAGATGGGGGCGGCTACTTCGCCAGGCAGTTGCTCATCATCGCGGCAGACCTCCCAGGCGCCCTTCAGCGCGACCGAGGTCCGAGCGCCAGCCTCGGTCGGCGCCGGCAAGTGGAACACATTCCCGGCCGCCGCCCGGTCCTCCGGCGTGCGCCAATCCTCATCCGGCTGGTACCTGGAGTGGGGGTGGAACGGACCCAGACTGAGGCAGAGCGCATCAGAGGCATAGAGCAGACGAGCCGGCGCGCCCTTGTCATCCTTGGTCCTGGGGACCTGGACCTCGAGTGCGTGCTCCCCGGCCGTCAGGCTCCTCTCGCCCAGCTCCAGCCAGGCCACCTCGCACCACTCCGACAGCTCCATCAGGTCCGTGGTCAACTGCTCCGGCCCCACTGCTTGCCATTCGCCGTCGTCCACGCGCCAGTTGAAGGGTGAGCGCGCGAACTCATAGCCGATCCGGTTCCAGACCTGGTAATCGCCCGGCTGCTCAATACGGAAGCGGTAGCGGATCAGCACACCCTCTGCTGGCACCTCCTTCTCGACCTTCTCCGCGTCCCGACTGCGGGGTTGCTCCGCAGCCCCCGCTGGAATGCTCACTTGCAGCCATTTGCCGCCAGAGAGGAACTCGGGGTGCCCCCAGCCCGCGACCGTCGGTGTCACGTTCACTTCGGCCGGCGCCTCGCCCTCAATCCAGACATAGGACTGGCTCGCAAGCGCTCCCATCTCTGCCGCACCGCGCGTGTCGTCCGCGGCCTCGGCCGACCGCCCGACTGCCAACAGGCAGAGTACGCACGATGCAATCAGGGCGAGCTTCGACATGCATGGCCTCCTGGCCAGGTTAGCGCCCCGGCGATGGGGCTCCCACGCCCGCCTGCGCAGGGCCGGACAGCGCGGGGATGTGGTAGATGGCGATCGAGTATCCGGCATGGTCAACGGGCCGATACGATTCCAGCCAACCGTAGGCGGGAATCAGCTTCAGGCAGTTCACGCTGATCGCGATCCAGCCGGGGCGCGGGCGCGTCTCCGTGAAGTACCACTCGGGTGGCCTGGGCGGGTCCTTGGGCCCGAGGTCGGGCAGACGCTCGCACTTGACCCCATAGAGCGCGACATTCGCCGGGCCGAAATAGGCGAAGTGCAGCGGCGACGCGGTCGGGTGGGCGCGCTGCCAGGCCGCGAGGCGCTTCAGGTCCTGGCCCCAGTCGAGATTCGAGTCCACCAACACCCGGGTGCCGTGGCTCGGCCCCCCAGCCAGTTCATTGAAGTAGGCGAGGTAGTGCGGCGAGTAGAGCAGGGCCTCCGCCACTGCCCATACTGCCAGCGCCATGACCGCGGCACTCATCCACCTCGGGCGGCCTCCGGCTGCTCCGTTGGGCAGGAGCTTGCTCCTGCCAGCGAGGGTCCGGCCGGTCAGGATGATGAGCAGTGGGTAGATGGGCAGGAGATACCTGATCCCGAGGTCCAGCTTCTGAGCCATCGTGAACAGGAGGAAGATGGCCGCCGGGACCACCAGGAAGAGCTCACTCCGTGGTAGGACAGGTTTCAAACCTGCCCCACTGCGGCTGAAGGCCAGGCCGAGCAGGATCAGCAGCGGCAGGGGCGTCTTGACCAGGAATGCCAGCGGGTAGTAGTACCACCAGCCGGCAGCTGATGTCTGCCCCAGCAGATACGCGGGATGCCCCATCTGCTGATGGCCAACCTGGAACGAGATCGCCTGCCAGTACTGCCCCAAGGGCATCCGCGCCGCCCCTGGCACCAGTGACAAAGGTCCCAGACCGAAACGATAGACGGCCCAGAGGGACACCAGCGCAATGCCGAGGATCGCCGCGAAGTAGGGCAGGATCGTCCGCCAGCCACCGGACCGCGCCACCTCGAGCGAACTCTCGCCCGGCGCAGCTCGCGGATCTGCGCTGGCTCTAATGGAGGCGAGCACAGGCAGCACAACCAGGAGCAGCAGACCTGGAAGCTTAACGGCCGCCGCCGCGCCGAGCGCGATCCCGGTCAGAACGAGATACACCCATCTCCTGGTGCCGAGGAACCGCCAGAACGCATAGAGAGCGAAGGAGAAGGCGGCGGCAAGACCGAGATCGAGCGTGGCGACCGACGAGTGCGCGATGATATTGGGCTCGAAGCAGTACAGGACAAGCGGGAGCAGCGCGGCCCGCCAGCCGTAGAGCTGCCGTGCCCAGACGAAGACGAGGAGGGCAAGGGCCAGGGAGAGCGCGATCACGGGCAGGCGAGCGGCCGTGACCAGCCTGACGGCCTTGGGGGCATTGGCGCCCGTCCACAGGTAGAAGTAGGAGTACTTCAGCCGCAGGGCCGCGGCCCAGTCCTGGTTGCGCGGGATCGGCGCGGCGCCGGCCAGGTAGGCGGCCGCTCCGCAGACCATAGGCATGAGAGGTGGATGGTCTACGCTCAGCCGGTAATCGCCGGTGAGCAGGGCCGAGAGGCCGGAGACGACATAGTAAGGCTCGTCATCGGTGGCCGAGGTGGCAAGCGCGGCGAACAGCGCCTGGGCGGCCAGCGCGGCCAGTAGCACCAGCACGAGGCTGGCGCGTCCAACCGCCGGCAGGAAGACCCTCCCGCTGATGGGGCTCCGAAGGACGCGTGCGCTCATCTCAATACGACCCCTGGCGCGCCGGCGCCCGTCCCCGATGCGCCATCCGATCGGCAGCTTGCACGCTCACAGATAGCCCAAGTCGTGCAAGCGGCGCGAGTGTTCCGGACTCAAGGGTGGCATCGCTTCAGCCCTGGCCTCGCTGGCGATCTTCTCGTTCAGCGTTTCCAGCGATGCCAGCAGGCGTTTCGCGAGGTCGGGACGCTCTCCGCTGAGGTCACGGGTCTCGCCAGGGTCGTTGCGCAGATCAAAGAGCGAGATGCCGCGTCCGGCAGCTCGCCGATCCGGGCGGGGCTCCCCGCGTTGGTGGTCCGAGCCAGGTCCGACATCTCCCATCTGAACACGATGCTCTCCCTTTATGAGTTTGTACGGCCAGCCGATGAGGCACGACTCGGCTCCCCCGTAGCCGTTGGAGCTCCGCGCATACTGCTCCCTGCCTTGCGGCGGCGCAAACAGGTTGTGCGTTGCCGCGCGGCCGACCGGGGGGGTGACGCCGAGCAGGCCCAACATGGTCCCAAACAGCCAGCGGGTCTCGACCACATCATCCGCGACCGCGGGCCCGCCGCGCGCGGGGTCCGCCACCACGAGCGGGACGTGGACCACCTCCTCGTAGACGGTCTGTCCGTGCTCGAACGAGCCGTGGTCGCGGAACTCCTCGCCGTGGTCCGCCACAAAGACGACGCAGGTCGAGCGCCACAGGTCGTGCTGGTCGAGGTAGGCCAGCAGGCGACCGATCTGGGAGTCGGTGAAGGCGATCTCCTCTGCGTACAGCGCCGCGAGCTCCGCCTGCATGCTGTCGTTGATACCACCTGCGGCTACCCTCAGCTTCACGGGATGGAAGCGGCCCACCCCGGTGGTGGCGAAGCCGAACTCCGGGTGATGCTGGTAGGGATAGTGCGGATCGAAGTAGTGGGCGAGCAGGAAGAATGGCACGCCGCGGCGGGAGCCGAGAAAGGTCAGTGCCCTGTTCGTCACCTCCGCCGAGGTAATGGCATCAGGGTCAGGGATCTGGGATTCGTCGCGCAGGTCAAAGCCCTGCAACATGCCGGCATCGGAGCTGACGAAGGGCGCGGAGACCACGGCCATGGTCCGATAGCCGGCCTCGCGCAGGATCTCGGCGAGAGTGAGCCTCGCCGGGAGCAGACGGCTCGCACCCGTCTGGGCGTCGTGCTCCTCCGGGTACAGCCCCGTGAAGATGGAGGCGATGGAGGGAAGCGTCCAGGGCGCCTGGGAGTGGGCGCGCCGGAAGACTGTGCCGTGCGGGACGAGTTGTTGCCGCAGGTTCGGAGTCAGGTCCCACCCACTGGTGGGCTTGGATAGCAGGCTCATGCGGTCGGCGCGGACCGTGTCGCCGATGATCAGGATCAGGTTGGGCCGGCCCCTGGCCCGGCCCCGGACCTGGATTGCCACCACCCATCCGCTCGACCAGAGCACGAGACCGGCCCCCAACACCGCCGTGGCAAGCATGCAGAGACGAGGGACCGCCTTGGGCCCCCAGGCGCGGCGACCCACCGCACCGACCAGGGACTCGATGGGGCGACGGCCGAAGGACTGCACTGCCAGCACGGCCAGGAAGCTCGCAGGCACGAGGCCCGCCATCACCCACCCGGGCCCAATCGGGTGAGCCCACAGCTGGGCCAGCGCGAGGAGATAGCCAAGCCACACCAAGGCCGTCCACACGCCGCCGATGATGTCTGTGGGCCGGTCAGCATCTGGCCTGCGACGCAGCAGAATGGCGCTTGCCAGAGCCCAGGCCAGGACAATGGCGACTGCGAACACAGGCTGCCACGGCACCTCAAGGATGTCAGGGGCCTCAGACGGCATGAAGACCACCAGCAAGGCGAGTGAGCCGGAGAGCACCGGCCCCATCCGTAGGGGCGACCCTCTGCGGCCGCGCGCCCAGGCCAGCAGCCAGAGGCCCGCCCCTATCCCGGCCAACGCGCCGAGCAGTGAGCAGCGGCAGGCGAGCCAGAGCGAGCTGCGCCACAGCCCTTGCGCGAGATACCTGTTGGCGACGACCTCCCGGCCGGCGAGGTAGCAGCCAGCGGCCAGACCTACGGCGGCGGGAACGACGAGCCCGAGCTGCAGCACTGTTCGCCACGACGCGGCCGCGGATTCCGTCTGGTTCCCAGCGGACTGCTGGGCAGCCCTATCACTCATGACCCATTACCATCAGCCCGTCGCGGCAACTCGTAGGGGCGACCCACTGCCGTCGCCCGTGCCTCCTGCCCCATGGCGCCCCATGAGAACAGCTTTCACCTCCGTGCGAGCCAGGTCCTCTCTGGACCGACGCTTGGCGAGGCGGCGCGAGCGGCGCCTCGAGGCGCGTGAGCAGAGACTCCCCGCGCTCCGGCTCGCCTGCCATGCAGGAGCCGCCTACAAACTGAGGAAGGGTGTCGGGGTGGCTTCGGGGTTGCTTGATTGATAAAGAGTGTACCCGGCGGGAACAGCCGGCCTTCGGCTACCGTCCAACGAGTAACGAGGGCTGCGGGGTTGCTGCGCAGCCGCCGCGTTCATGCTTTGGGGAGGCTTGCCATGCGAGCAAAGCCAGCTCTGGTTGGTGCGGTCATCGCTGTGATGGCGGCGTGTTCACTCGCTGCGGCGGGGTCGGCTGCACCCACGAGCACCGCGCCTGGAGCCGCGTCCCGCGCGGTGGAAGATATGGTCGAGCGACTCCGGTCACCCGAGCCCGGGGACCGGATCGAGGCCCTCCACATGTTGGCGGGGAGAGCGGCCGAGGCCGAATCCGCGGTCCCCGTCCTCATCGGCCTGCTCGGCGACTACGGTGAGGCCGGCCCGGCGAGACGGCCGGAGCGCGTGACTGATGCGGCCGTGGACGTGCTGGTTGGGATCGGCCGGCCGGCAGTCGGCTCGCTGGCTGCGGTTCTTGTCAGCGGAGGCGCGCTCGAGAAGCGGCGAGCGGCCGCCGCACTCGCCTTGATGAGAGACGATGAGGCGCGCGCCGCGCTCGTGGAGGCACTGGGACGGAAGGACGCGGACACGCGGCGAGCGGCAGTGGCTGCACTTCGCAAGGACGAGTCGCCGCAGGTGAGCGCGGCGCTGGCCCGGCTCGTGGAAGACCCCGACGCCGGCGTCAGAGCGCAAGCCCTGATCGCCTTCCGGAACCGTCCAGACGCGTTTCCGCTGGAGGCCGTGGTCACAGCCCTGAGAGACAAGGATCCCCGGGTGCGGACAGAAGCGGTCAGAGCGCTGGCGGAAGTGCATGAGGCGCGGGCACGGGGGCCGCTGCTCGCGGCCCGGGCTGATGAGAACGCCGAGGTCCGCGCATCGGTGGCGAGGGCACTGGGGCCTCCGGCCACCAGTGAGGATCTAGTGGCCTTGCTGGCCATGCTCAGTGATCGCGAGCCGCGGGTCCGCGCGGCCGCGGCAGATGAGCTGGGGTCAACGCAGAGTCGGGATACAGTCGCTCCGCTGGTTGCCGCGCTGAGGGACCCCGATGAGCGGGTGAGAGAGGCAGCCGTGTCCGGGCTAGCGGACACTGGCGACCGTCGGGTGAGAGAACCGCTGCTGGCCGCCTCCGCCGACCAGGCTGTCGGGGTCAGGTTGGCTGTCGTCAGGGCCGTCGGCGGATCCAGAATGCGGCCGGTCATTGATATGTTGATCGGCACGCTCAAGGATAGCAGCCCAGTAGTGCGAGTCTCTGCCATCAAGACGCTGAACGCCATGCTCCCCCAACTCGGAGCACGCGGCAAACCCGTCATCGCCGCGATTGGTGGGCTGATCGCGGATGAGAGCCCGCAGATCAGGGTGGAGGTGATCGCTTCCTTGATGCAATGGGGAGATCGGCGCACACTCGACTCGCTGCTGGCGGCAGCCCGCGACCCGGACCCGAGGGTCCGCGCCGCCGCCGTCTCGACCATCGGCCGCTGGGAGGAGCCGCGAACCACGGAAGCGCTGACGGAGGCGCTGCACGACCGGGACTACGGAGTCCGGCAGGCTGCAGTTGGCGCCCTAGGCGGGTTCATGCGCCTGGCCCCGGTGGAAGCTCTGGCAGCCGCGCTCGACGACCCGTATCATGAGGTTCGAACTGCCGCGGCCACGGCCCTGGGCCGGTCCCGAGACCCCAAGGCGGTCGAGGCGCTAATCGGCGCGCTGAAGAGGGGCGATCCGGAGCTGAGGAAGGCCGCGGCCGCAGCGCTGACCAGTCCCTGGAGCGATGCTGGCGTTGATGCTCTGATCGTCGCGCTCCAGGACCCGAACGCCGATGTGCGACCGGCGGCCGTGGGCGCGCTGGAATCGGCGCAGAACGACAGAGCGATGGGCCCGCTCATCGGCGCGCTGAATGACGCGTCACCCGTAGTGCGTTCTGCGGCAGCGGAGGCGCTGGGCGCGTTCGCCAGCGACCAAGTGTTTGATGCTTTGGCTGCGCTCGTGCGCGACGACAACGCCAATGTCAGGGTTCACGTGGTGCGAGCTCTAAACCAGACCGGCGATCCGCGGGCCGAGGAGGCGCTCAGGGCTGCGATGAACGACGACAACATCGAAGTCCGGCGTGCGGCCGCGGCCGCGCTCAGCGGTGAAGGCGAAGGCCGTGGTGCCGGGGCCATGGGAGGGGGGATGGCCGGAGGGGCGTTCGCGGAGGATTAGCCCCGGCCGCGTGATCGCCCAGACAGCCTATGGTGAACCGCGCCCTGTGGGGACCAGCTAGCCAGCGCTGCGGCCGAGCCGCGCTCCGCCCCACGACTCCAGGGCATCGCTCATGGACTTGCGCCAGGCGGCATGTCGCTTCCTGGCGCCCGGCGTGCTTCCGCGACCATAGGTCAGAGTGTCGAGAAACTGGATTACCTCGGACAGCCTTCCCTCAACCAGGTTGATGGCCGCGGGTCGTCTCGGTCCCGTAGCGACGGACCAGTGGAAGCCGTGGAGGAGGCGATCTATGTGAAGCATCTTCTGCCGCGCACCCGCGGCGGCGGGGAACGTGGAAACATACTGCGTGAACAGGCCCACCAGGTCGGGTCCGCTCAGTTGCTTGTGCTGAATGCTCCTGAAGTACGCGTCCCACGTGATAGTCCAGCCGCACTCAGGACAGCAGAGCACTTCCTCGCTCTGTCCTGTGTGGGAGATCACGCCGCCACACTGGTGGCACTTCGCCTTCCCGCCGCGCGCGGCTTCGGCCTCCAGCAGGCTCTGACAGCGCGCGTAGAGGGCCCAGCCGACGTCGTCAATCAGCTCCTCATCGTAGATGCCTCGGGCGTCGGTCTCGTAGAGCTGCCTGATCTTCTGCTGGGAGAGGCGCCCCGCCCAGCGCGGTCCGACCTCTCTCCTGGTTGCAGGTGTCCGTTCTCCTCGCATGGTGCGCCAATATACCACACCCGGCTGCTGAGGGGCGCAAGCAAGCGGCGGTTGCGAGGAAACGCCGCAGCCGGTCATGTCCCCAGGGGTCACGGCCTCGACCACCCGGGTCCGGCCTGGAGGAGTGGCGGGGCACATCCCGTAATCTGTGTCAGATGGCTCTAGTCTGAGAAGGTGATCCTGGAGACGTGAACGATATGGCACTGGCATCCTCAGTCTTGCTCTGTCTCGTGTGGCTGATGGTCCCGTCGCTCGGCCAACCGGCCAGCGGAGCCGCAGATCCCGGGCTGGCGAAGCTCAAGAGCAACCTCCTGGGCTACTGGACGGGTGCCGGGGCCGATCATGATGACCCAATGGTGGCCGACTCTCTACGCGACATTGAGAGATCGGCCCGCGCCGCGCTCACCTCCCTGCGCCCGGATGGAAGCTGGAGCGATGTTGAGTACACGGCCTCGCCGGATCAGGAAGCGCGCATCGCGGGGCACCTCGGTCGCATCAGACGGATGGCGCGGGGGTTCCGCACGCCCGGGCAGGCCATGTACGGCAACCCAGACCTCATAGGAGCGATCGAGAGGGCGTTCGCATTCGTCCGGCCGCTCGCCGGCGAGGACTGCCCGACCCCGGGGAACTGGTGGTGGTGGCAGGTGGACATGCCGGGCACGCTCGGCGAAACGCTGCTGCTGATGGAAGGGCGACTGAGTCCGGCCACCGTGGGCCAGGTCGAAGGAGCCATCCGCCACCTACTCATGGAGGACGCGCTCGATACGCCGCCCGGCGCGGGTCCGAACCGGAGATACCACCTCACGCTCCTGCCTCCGGCACCCGGGTCAGATGCGTCGCGCGCCACCGGCGAGAACGCGATCTGGCTCGCCATGAACCATCTCTACCTGGCCCTGCTGACCGGCGATGCGAAGCGGGCCGAGATCGTGAAGACGACGTTTGTCCAGCAGTGCGCGGTGCAGAAAGGGGAGGGGATCAAAGAGGACTACTCCTTCCACCAGCACGGGCCGCTGCTCTACACCGGCGGCTATGGCGCGGACTTCACCGATGACGTGGCCCAGTACATCTGGATCACCCGAGGCACGCCTTACGAGATCCCGCGGGCCAACTTCGAGACGTTCGCACACTACATTATGGACAGCACTCTCTGGTGCATCTACGACAACTACTACGATCCCTCGTGCGCAGGCCGGGGGATCACCCGTGGGAATAGCAGCCCGATGGAGGTGCCACTCTCCTTGTTGGTGCTGGCGAACGCGCCGAGTCCGTGGCAGAAGGAGGCTATCGCCGCCACCAAGTGCATGCAGCAGGTCAACCCCTCCTACGCGATACGGACGGCGCCGCTATGGACGACAACCAGGAAGAGCCCGACCCCCGCGGCGCCGCTCGTCGGCCACAGGCACTTCTGGGAGTCCGACTACACTGTCCACCGCCGGCCGCAGTACTTCGCCTCCCTGCGGATGTTCTCGGACCGCACCAAGGCGGCCGAGCTGATCAACCGGGAGGGCAAGACTTCCTGGCATCAGTCCGACGGCTTGTTGTGGGTCTTCCTCAAGGGCAACGATTACGTTACCCATGACGTGTTGCCCACCCTCGACTGGCTGCGCTTGCCGGGGACGACGGTGGAGAGGAAGCACCTCGAGCCCGGGGAGGGATACTCCGGACGGCCGACGGGTGCGGGCCGATCCTTCGTAGGCGGCGCCTCCACCAGAGATCATGGCACCTCGGCCATGGAACTGGCGGCCAACGCCTGCGTTCTTACGGCCAGGAAGAGCTGGTTCTTCTTCGATGATGAGATCGTCTGCCTGGGCAGTGACATCAACTGCCCCAGCGAGAGCCCGGCCGAAACCATCGTGGACCAGCGGCCTCTCTCCGAGGCCGCGGCGCCGCTGACGGTGGACGGGCAGGTCGAGCCCGCCACTCTCCCCTGGAGCGCGGAGGTGCAGAATGCCAAGTGGGCGCACTGCGATGGGATCGGGTACTACTTCCCGGAGCCGCAGCGCCTGAAGCTGAAGCGCGAAATGCAGACCGGGGCGTGGCGAGACCTGAACGACTACTCGGACGAGACGCCGCACTCGAACCCGGTCCTCACGCTCTGGTTTGATCACGGGACGCACGCGGCGGACGCGGCCTACGCCTACGCGGTTCTGCCGAGGAAGACGGCGGCGGAGACCCAGGCCTATGCCGCGGCGGAGGAGATCACCATCCTTGAGCACGACAGCAGGACACACGCGGTCAGACAGGACCGACGAAACCTGACGGGGGTGATCTTCTGGGAGCCGGGCACAGCGGGGAAGCTGTCGGCGGACCGCGCCTGCCTCGCGTTCTACGAGGACACTGGCGACGGCCTCACCCTCGCGGTCAGTGACCCGACTCACGCGGCGAGCACGTTCCACGTGACGGTTGATGAGCCGCTCACGCCGACGGAGCTTCCTGCGGGCGTGAGCAGCCAGATCGTGGGTGACAAGACTGTCGTCACCTACCACGCAGAGAACGGCCGAAACTACCTCGCGCGGTTCGCGCGGCCGCGCTGACGCGGCACCCGCGCATTTCCCCCAGGGAATGCGCGCCGTGGTGGGAAATGCGCGCCTTGTCCACGCCCGCCGGCCCTATGCCTTTACTCCTCCGCCGGGCCCTTCCAGACGCTGCCACCGAAGGTGCTGACGTAGATGACCGAGTCATCGTCCGGGTCGAAGCTGACGCGCTGGATCATCCGGAAGGGCAGGTCCTTCATCGGCTTCCAGGTCCTCCCCGCATCCTTGCTCAGCCAGAGCCCGGGGCCCTCTGCCCCTTCACACAGGGCCATGTAGACCCAGTCGGGTCGCTTCGGGTTGATGGTGGCGCCGAACGTCTGCGGGCCCTGGCGGGCGATGCGGGTCCAGGACTGACCGCCGTCCGTGGTCTTGTAGAGCCCACCCTCGGGCGCATCGGCGTCCGCGGCGCCGAGGTAGATGACGCGGCTGTCGCGGGGATCAACATCGAAATCCTTGGGCCAGAGAACTGGGTGCGAGCGGTTGATCCACTCCCAGCTCTCGCCGCCATCGCGAGAGCGGTAGAGGCCCACACCTTCCGGGAGATAGCGGTCGTCCTGCCGCATGGCGGTGACCAGACAGAACAGCGAGCCGTCGTTGTGAAGGATCAGGCGACAGGCGCGCATATTCACGCCGGGCGCGCCAAGACCCTTGGACTTCTCTTGCCAGGTCTTGCCGCCGTCCACCGACTTGAAGACACCGGCCTCGAACAGCGAGGCGTAGAGGACGCGAGCTTCCTTCGCGCTCTTCGGGTCGAGGACGACCGAGACCACGGGCTTCGAGGGAAGGCCCTCCGACGTGTCGCGCCAGGTGACGCCGAAGTCCTCGCTGATGCCGACTCCGCCGCCGGCCTGGGCCCGGTAGTGCCGGCCGGAGATGACGTTGGCGTTGGGAATGTCGTGGAGGTCGGCGAAGGCGGCCCACATCTTGCCCGGCACCTCCGGGTCGAATGCGATCTCGTAGGTGGTGTTGCGCATGGGCCTGCCAGTCTGCCAGTACCAGGACTTGCCGGCATCGGTCGAGCGCGCGTAGCCGATGTCGGTATAGGCCATGTAGTGCCGGTTGTGCTCGAAAGGGTCAATGTAGTAGTGCCAGACAGTGGTGACGACCAGGCCGTTGTTCAGCCAGCGCTGCCCCTTGGCGGGCGCGCCCTGGCCCGGGGCCTGCCGGGTGTTGGCGACCCTCCAAGAGCGGCCGCCGTCGCGGGTGACGGAGGCGGTCATCCAGTCCGCTACGATGAGGTTGTCGGGGTCGGCGGGGTTGATCGCGATCCCCGAGATATTGTCTCCCCACCGGCCGGTCTCGGCCTGCAGGTACCCCGGCTCCATGTGGAGGGTTGAGTAGTCGGCGTGGGCGAGGACCGGCCGCCAGTTTCGGCCGGCATCGTCGCTGCGGAACAGCCCGCCGCGTCCGCTCGCGGCATAGATCACGGTGGGATGCACATTCGTGGTGAGCACGTAGTCATACTGCGGCTGGCGCCGGCCCTCGGTCGGAAGGCCGGTCCCCATGGCTGATTCCCAGGTGCGGCCGCCATCAGTGGACCGGTAGACCCCGCCCGTGAGCGTGCCGTTCACCGCCTTCAATGGGACAGCGCAGTAGAGAACACAGCCGTCCTTTGCGTTCGACCCACCGGTGAAGGAGCGGAGGTCGGTGGGGCCTTCGGTGCGCTGCCAGGTCGCGCCGCCATCCTCCGAGCGGTAGACGCCCTCGGAGGTGCCGGCGAAGCAGAGCTGGTCGCCCGCGGGTCCGGTCTGAACAATGTGGAAGCCGGCGAGCCGGCCAGCGATGCCGGTGGCGGCGGCCCAGTGCAGGCCGCCATCGGTCGAGCGGGCCACGCCGCGGCCGTCGGCGGCCAGCATGAGCTGGGGATCCCCGGGGTCAATGGCAAGCTCGCTGACTCCCGGCGACAGACCTCCCACCTTGGTCCAGGTTAGACCGCGGTCGCGGCTGACCTTGAGTTCTCCCATCCGCCCGCTCGCAGCATAGACGACATTCGGATCGGTGGGATGGAAGACCGGGCGACACCGGGTGGAAGAGGCGAGCTGCGAGTAGTGGAGCATCTGCCAGGTCTCGCCCCCGTCTCCAGTACGGTAGGCGCCGCTCATGTCGCAGTTGAGCAGCATGAGGTTACGGTCGTGAGGAGAGATGGCGGGGGTGAACATGGCGCCGCCGCCGCTGAGGCCGATGCTCTGCCACATGGGGTTCTCCTTTCGGGTGGTGGATCCACGACTGTCGGTACAGGACGGCAGGATGGCGAGGGTAAGGAAGGCCGCTATCCGGAGGGAGAGGATGCGACTGCTCACCAGAGGCCTCCTGACTCTCAGTGACAGGTCGGGCTGCCCGTCGGCTGAGGGGTGAGGCAGCCCCTCGGGTCAGTTCCCGGCGCCAAGCGGAGTACCTGCCGGCCCGCCAGGCTCCGGGGGCCTGTCGGCCACTGTCAGCGCCCCAGGATAGGAGGCGCTGGCCGGAGAAGCCAGGGGCGGCGGGGTCCGCCACGGCGGACCGCAGCCCAGCGCTGGCTGCGCAGTAACGGCGCAGTCGCGGGCCAGAGGTGTGCAGTGGCTATCGGCCGTGAGGAGGCTTCCGCGTCGCCCCGAGGAAGGGGCTCCCACATGCGGGAGGCGGGCATCACGCGGCGCAGCGTGCTGCTCGGCTTCGGCCTGGCGGGTCTGCTCTGCGCCGTCACCCCCTATAACGACTACGTCGTCGAGAACACCTTCATGGCCGGCAACCACTTCCCCGTCGGAGCGGTGGCCGTGCTGCTGCTGCTATCAGCCGTCAACCTGGCGGTGCGGCGGGTCCGCAACCGCGCTCTGCTCAGCGCCCGGGAGCTGGCCGTAGTCTACATCCTGATCATGGTGACCTCAGGCATCCCCTCTTCAGGTCTGCTTCGCTACCTGATCCCGACGCTGCCCAGCGTGTACTACTTCGCGGGCCAGGGCAACCAGTGGGAGAAGCTGATCTGGGACCACATCCCGGCCTGGCTGGGGATAAGTGGGACGCCCGCGAGCTGGTTCTTCGAGGGGATGCCCGAGGGGGCCGGCGTGCCCTGGCTGGCCTGGTGGACGCCGCTTTCCCGCTGGCTGATCTTCGTCGGGGCCATCTGGCTGATGATGATCTGTCTGGCGGCCCTCGTGCGCAGGCAATGGACTGACCGGGAGCGGCTGACCTTCCCCCTGGTGCAGTTCCCGCTCGAGGTACTACGGGATGACGGGCGGGGGCCGTCGGCCTGGTTCTTCGGGACCCGGCTGGTCTGGCTCGGCGCGGGCCTGGTGCTCTTGGTGCACATGATCAATGGCCTGCACGCGTACTACCCGAGCGTGCCGGGCATCCCCACCTCGGCCAGCATGGACTCGGCCCTCGTTGATAGGCCCTGGGAGGCCGCGGTACCGGTCCGCTTCAACCTCTACTTCTCGGTCATCGGCTTCGGCTATCTGCTCTCCTCGGAGGTCGGGGTCGGCTTCTGGTTCCCGGTGATCTTGATGAAGATACAGGCGATCATCCTCAGCCTGGTGGGCTATGAGGGCACCAGCGCCTGGGGCGGGGCCATCACCCAGATCGGGGACCGGGAGCAGATGGGCGCGCTGCTCATGGTCGCCGGGATGCTGCTGTGGTTCCTGCGCGGCACGCTGGCCTCCGCCTTCCGCCGCCTGTTCACCGCCTCTGCGGATGGAGACGATCGGGAAGAGCCGCTGAGCTACCGCTTTGCGGCCTGGGGGTTGGTCGCCTCCCTGGTGATCGCTTTCTGTTGGCTGGTCTCGGCCGGCATGACTCCCGCCTTTGCGGGGCTCTTCCTGGTATCCTTCATTGCGCTCTGCCTGGTGCTGACGCGCATCATCGCGGAGGCCGGGCTGTTGATGGTCCAGTTCAGCTTCCGGCCGGCCGATTACCTGCTGCTGTTCGGCGGCACCCCTGCCCTCGGTCCCACGAACCTCACGATTCTCGCGTTCGTTGACACCGTGCTCACCTTCGACCTGCGCGAGGCCCTCATGCCCTCTGTGCTCAACGGGTTCCGGATGGCCGAGCAGTCGGGTGTTTCGACACGCAAGCTCTCAACCGCGATCGGCGCCGTGCTGGTCTTCGCGCTCGCGGTCACCATGCCGATCTTCCTGGCGACCTTCTGCAAGCTGGGCGCGCTGGTGGTGGATCGCAACGGCACCCTGACCAACTTGCCGCGCGAGTTCTTCACAGAGCTGGCTTCCCGCCTCGAGACTCCCTCCCGCCCCACTGGCGCAGACTACCTCTGGATGCTGGTTGGGGCCGCCGCGGTGGCCGTGACCTCCTGGCTCAGGCTGATTCTGGTCTGGTGGCCGATCCATCCTCTGGGCCTGGTCATGGGCACCTCTTACGCCACCCGGAACCTGTGGTTCTCCCTGTTCCTGGGATGGATGTTCAAGGTGCTGACGGTGCGCTACTCCGGGCTCAAGGGATATGTGCGCTTCCGGCCGTTGTTCATGGGCATCATCATGGGAGACGTGCTCGGGGCACTGCTGTGGGACATCGTGGGGTTTGTGACCAAGGTCGGCATCATGGTGACCCTGGATTAGCTCCGCAGCCGCCGGCTAGGTAGCTGGCTCGCCTCCAGTGGGGGCCGTGTCCTTGGGGCCCAGGCTGGCCGTGAAGCCGCCGCTGCCCCGCGCACTGATGGTGGACGGCGTGTTCTGGTCAGGTGCGGCCGTCCACTGCCAGGCGTCCGTGAAGCCCGGCCCGGAGACGGTGACGTTCGCCTCCTCCTCCCCTGTTGGCTTGAGCTCCACCCTCAGGCCCCGGTGCCAGGGATCGAAGACACTGGCCAGCCGCCAGTGAGAGGCGCGCTTCGTCAGTTGCAGTTGCCTGTAGCCAAGCGGTTTCCCCCCGCTGTCGGCGGTGGAATCGGCGATGACGGCTGAGTCGGCGTCCGAGGCGATCTGGAACTCAAGGCGAGCATCGCCTTTCGTGATCCGATAGGCCCCTGCGGCGGCATTGACGGCCTCGACCTGCGGCCCCTGGACCAGCCACGTGATCTCCGCGGGCCGGTCGGCGCGGATATCGTCGAGGACCAATA
>Ga0315285_10003001_pt1 | contig 17668 bp, 12 predicted proteins | sample YL17G09_36_MG_FD_203698 | JGI IMG/M metagenome (GOLD analysis project Ga0315285, IMG submission 203698) | Sediment microbial communities from Yellowstone Lake, YNP, Wyoming, USA - YL17G09_36 | ecosystem: Environmental > Aquatic > Freshwater > Lake > Sediment | place: USA: Wyoming | collected... | reverse complement strand
TGGGGGCCGGTGGAGATCGGAACAGACTACAGCCGCCAGGCGCGCGACATGGCCGCAGTGAAGGGCGGCCTGCGCCTGACCAACGAGGCCGACAATTTCGCCGATAATTTCAGCATCACGCGCATGGCTTCCTCGGCGGCCCGGTTCTATGGCGCGCGCCTGGGCTACGAGCCGGGCGGGTACGGCAGCAAGCGGGGCGTGATGGCGCGCCTCTACAACACACTGACCAACGGCGGGGACCACCTCTTCTACTACCTCAGCAACCTGACCGCCAACGACCATGCCATCGAGGCCTGGCTGCATTACGGCCCGCTGCTCGATCAGCGCGCCAAGCCGGTCATCGACGTCGCCGCCTTTTACTCGGATACCACCATCAAGCTCGATGACGACGTGCTCCGGTACCGCTTTGCTTCCGCCTTCCTGACCAAGGCGCGGGCGCTACGCGCCGAGCTCGACTACGATTACGTGAGCGAGCAGATGATCCTGGACGGGGCCCTCGACGGCTACAAGGTGCTGGTGTTCCTGTGGGGCCACGTCACGGAAAAGCCCGTGCTGGAGCGCATCGACCGCTGGCTGCGGGCCGGCGGGACCGTGATCTATCCGGTGCAGCCTCGCGGCCTGCTCACGACAGTGGATGGCGACACGAGCGCGGCGCGGCGCTGGCAGGAGGGCGACACCGGCCAGGGCCGCGCCGTGTTCTACCTGGGCGACTCGATCCCCGGTGAGCCGTACGCCCGTTTCATCGCCGGCGAGCTTCGCCAGTTCCCTCAACTGCGCCCCGAGACCCAGGCCGCGCTGAAGCTGGGGACCCCCGCCGGCGTCTTCTGGAGTGTGCTTGAGAGCGGCAGCCTGGCGTTGCTGAATTTCGCCGACGAGGAAGCGGCGGTGCGGCTGCCCGGCGGTGGAACCGTGACTCTTGCGCCCTACGCGGTCGCCGTGGTTCACGCCAGCCAGTGGAGAAAGCGGTAAGCCACTGATCGCCTGGAAAGGTGATTGTCGAGGCCCGGCCGTCACTTGTTTCGGGCGGCGTTTTCCGTCAGCCATCTTGAGGTGAACCGCGCGAATGTGATCCGCTCGTACGGCTGCGTCTCACCGCGCTCATAGAGCAGGCCGATGGTCTTATCGCGCAGAACGGCGAGCGAGGAGTAGGCCGCGGGATCTTCGTGAAGCAGTCTGGCCACGAGCAGCGCCGTAGCCCCCCAAAATCCGCACCGCCAGGGTGACGGTGTTGCTGGGGACGCCATCGTGGGTAATAACCAACGGAAGCGCCTCCATGGGCAGAGATGGTCAGGATCGCATTACCGCCGGGCTGCCGCTGGAAGCCTCACCACCGGACCCTTCTTCCGCTCGGTTTCCATCTCCTGAACGCTTCGGGCCACCAGGGGAGAATAGACTGCCCCCACCCAGCGCGGATTCAGCCATTGGGGTTCGGCCCTCGCAGCTTCAAAAGCTTCCAGTGCTCGATCCCTATCTCGAGCCTGCCACCTGGCAACCGCACAGCCCATCGGAAAGGTTCCAAAGCGGGACAAAGCCGCCTCGAAGTCGCGCTGCTCGACCAAGCTCCAGCCCAGTTGTTGCCGAAGCTCCTCATCTTGGGGGCGCTCCCGGAGCGCGCGAATCAATAGGCCTGCAGCTTGCCCATAGTTGCCGGCCCGGTAATACCACCAGCCCAGCCGGCCCGTCAACTCCGCCCCTTCCGCGCCGCCGGCGGCCTCCCCCCGGGAGAATCGCTCAGGGGAGGCTGTCAGACGGGCCAGTGCAACCTGGGCCTGCATTTCATCGCCTGCCAACAGTCTCAGACCGGCCAGTTCCACTTGCAACCCTTCCGACACAGTTTGGCGATCCATCCAATCCTGGAATTCTCGCGCGCTCTCCTGCGGTCGCCGCAGGGCGGCGAGCGCGTCTGCGTACTGGCGAGCTGCGACTACGTCCCGGGGGACCGCCTCCAGGTATTGGCGATACGCTGCGGCCGAGGCGGAGAAATCGGCCAGCATAAATTGCGCCTGCCCCAGAATCCTGAATGCCTTCGATCGCCCCGGCGCGACCTCCAGCGATCGTCTGGCCAACCCTACGGCCTGCTCATACCGCTTGGCCTCGAGGGCCCGCCGGGCGCGTTCAGTCCAGAGCATGTCGCCTACCGCCAGGCTTTTTTCGCTCAAGTTTTCCCAGTGCTCATCCGCGATCATCTTCTGGATTTGCGCAATCCGCTCCGGTGGGGGCGGGTGTGAGCGGAAGTAGCCCTCCAGGGTCTCCAGAGCGACCTTGGACAGTTCTTCCTGAGGCGTTTTTGCTCGGCTCGCCTCCGGCGCATAGAAGCGGTTAAATGTCTCGAACATGCGCAGGGCGCCGGCAGGAGAGTAGGAGGCCCGAACGGCCAGGCGGGTCCCCTCGCGGTCCGCCTCCAGCTCCTGAGCCTTGCTGTAGCCGGCCTGAAACACCCTCACCGGCAAAGCGACCAGTTGCCCCGGCACACCCAAGCGGAGCTTGCGCAGCCCCGCTTCAAGCTGCACCCGTTCGGCACAATGATACAGGTCGATGTGCTTGATTTCGTGGGCAAGCACTGCCGCCAGTTGGTCCTCGGAGTCCATTAGAGGTATCAAACCGGCGCCCACGAATACGTGGCCGCCGGGGAGGGCGAACGCGTTCACCAGCGCGAGATCAGGAATGTAGTGGAACCGATACAACAGTTTGCGGCGGGCGCGCACTGCAAGCCGCTCCCCCACTTGCCGAACATAGGCTTCGACGGCACGCGCATCCTCCTCTGCTTCAAGCACCGAGACGGGCCCCCAGTTCGCATAGCTCTCCGCCAGTTCGTCGCCGAACCGTGTCTCTTCCTCATCGGAAAGCCGGGTAAAGCGGACGGGCAAACGGCTGAGTTCCCGTTGGGTGTCGGCGATCAAGTGGAGGATAGCGCCCGGCCCCACCGGGGCCTCCGCCTTGCGCCTTTCGGTCAGCACCAGTGCTGCTGCCAGCAGCAGAAGCACGGCGGAGAAAGCCGTCCAGCGTTTCATAAGTACGCTCGAATCCTTTCGCGATAGCGGGTGTAGACGAAAGAGACAAAAAGAAGCGCGGATCCTAGAACGATGAAGGTCAAGTAGCGATCACGGGGGTCCAGGCCCCACGCGTCCCAGAATACGATCTTCCCCACGCAGAGCAGCAGCAGGCCCAGCCCCGCCAGCCGAAAACTGCGCTCTCGGGCCCAGAGAGCGAAAAGGAATACCGCCACGCCCAGCAGGCCCCAGGCCACAGTCACCATTCCTCCCGCCATGGCCAAGGCCAGCAGGACGGTGGACAGAATGAGGATGATAAAGAACAGGAGTTGTTCCGGATAGCGTTCGCAAGCTCCAAGCATCCTGACAAACCAGTGTTGTTTGCCGGGTTGAGCAGGCCTGGTCCCTCGCCGCTGGAGCGCCAGAAGCAGACAGACAAACAGCAGGGCGATAGTAGTTCCGACGCATAGGAGCCGCCCTTGCAACCACGGGGAGGGGAGCCCGCTGCGCTCGTAAAAATTGTGGAAGGCCGTCCGAAAGAGGACCGCCAGGCTTAACAAGAGACCCTGGCCAAAGAAAACTGTTCGGCCTGTCCTCCAGGCAATCATCAGCAACAGCAGGACGAGGGCTGCCCAGGCCGCCGCCACCCAGTCGAGATCCAACTCAAAGCGCATCATGGCGACGAGGGTCAGGGTCCCGAGATAGCTGCAGACCTGAAACACCCGGAGGCGCCGGTCCAGTTGCAGAGAGTCCTTCCTGCGGTTCTCCAACTGCCAATAGACGTAATAGAAAGCCCCAGCCAGGGGAAGCGTCGTATAGAAGCGCGGGCTGAGTTCACCGGCGATTCCTTCGGCATTGAAGTTTACGTAGAAGATCCGCAGGAAAGCAGCGGCCAGAGCTGCGTAGCCCTGAAGGCGCAGGTGCGTGGAGCGCCGCTCCAGCCCCGACTCAAACAGGATCAGCCCCAGTATTGACCAGCCCAGGGCGACGCCCGCGGGCTGCAGCTCGTACCATATCAGCAGGCCTACCAGAGCCGACGCTGCCCAGGTATAGGCTGCGGGGATTCCCCGGAACCTCCGGAGCTCCCCGGGCGGGCTCCAGCGGGAGGATAGGTATAGAAGCGCCGCTACGAGGGAAACGGTCATCAACCGCAAGGTAATGTTCTGATACCTGGCGGCCGCTTCAAGATTGACCGCCAGCACCCGGAGCACGGCCACGAGGGCCACGAGGTGTCCTTGGAAGGAAAGCGCGGGAAGCGCCAGACGATTGGCGGCGATGGCCAGACTTAGCCCGAGCGCGGCCCAGGCTACAGCGGTCCACACTCCCGGCCAAGCCACCCACGCTCCCACCACGGCCAGCACTCCGCCGCCGTAGGAAAATCCTTCTAGGCACACCCGGTCCAGAGCCACTTGGAACAAGTGGGGCCAGCGGCGGAGGACTATGTGGGACTTGCCATAGAAGAAAAGCGCCGCCAGAGCGAACAGCACCGCCAGAAGTGGTTGGCCGGCCATATCGGCCCCGTCAAGCCGCGCCCCGAGGACCCGAGCGGCGTCCACCGCCAGCAGATGCCCGGCGGCGAGCACCGCCGCCAGCATCCCCAAGCGCCGGAACACGATTTCCCGCGTGAAAACTCCTGCCAGAAACACCGCTGCCGCGGACACCAGCCAGAGAACGGAAAGCTGTGCTCCGGAGAATCTAAGTGGGAAGGCGCCGATCAGGAGTACGATGCCGATTATGGATAGAATGACAACCGCGGTTCGCCGCTGGCGCGTGAGGCGCAGTTGCCCCAGCAAGGTCTCGACAGCTCCCACTCCCAGCAGAAACCAGAATGCCAGCGCGGGCCGCACTGACTGGTACCTCATTACAGCCAGCAGCAGGAGCGTGTTCAACAAAGCGGCCGCAGTGGAGACATTTTCCTGATGCCTATCCTCCACCCGCCGGACAAGGTACGAGGCTCGAAAAGCCGCCCAATAAAACAGGAGCAGAGCCGCACTCGCCGGGTATTCCGGAAACATCTGCCGCTGCGCGCCCATGGCCTCGATGATGGACCGCAACCAGTAATAATGGTTGAGATAAGTGGCCAGAAGGCCGAACACCTCCAGTTCGAACCAGCGCATACGTGCGGCGACAACCACCAGACCAACAACGAGGATGGCGCTGGCGGAAAGGCTAAACATGTTAGAGCGGCTGATCGTGACTGTGGAAAGAGCCAGGAAGAAGGCGAGGGCGGTCACTACCTGGGAGCGATAGCGGAGGGTGTGGGCAATCATCGCCGCGGCCACCACAAGCAACAGCACAAGGTCGAAGGCCTGCGAGGCGATCACCTTCGCAGCCGGCACGTGGTGCATCGCGTAAGTGGTAAAAAACAGCAGAGCCCAGCCGCCCCCTATGCCCGCACGCGCCAGAATGCGATAGCGGTCCCGCCGCTCGAAGAAGAGCCCGCTTCCGAGTAAGGCGCCGCCAACCGTGTAGCCCACCAGAACCCTGACGGCCGGTCCAAGCTGCCGCAATTGATAGGCTAGGAAGAAGGCCACCCCGAATACCAGGACTACGATGCCAATCTTGTTCAGCCAATTGGCGCCCAGTACCTCCTCGATGGCGAGCGCAGACCTCAATCGTTCCTTCAGCGAAGGTCCCTCTGGCGCCGCCAAAACAACGCGCGGTGGCCTGACAGCAGGAGCGGCCGGAACCGGGCCGGCAGGAGTTGCCCCTGGCGCAACCGCAGGAGCAGGGCCGGCCGTGGCGCTCCCGGGAGGCGGAGACACGGTCACTTTCGGCGCTTCACGCGAGATCACGCGGAGTGGTGGGGCAGGCTTGGCCTGCTCTGCGACAGGGATACTCGGGGCGGCGGCTTCCCTGGCGGCGAACCTTTCCTGGAATGCTCTGAAATCCTCTCGAAGCTGACTGAGTTCTGTCTCCAAGAAACTCACATGACGCTTCAGGTCCGCCATACGCTCATCGCTGTCGCGGGCATAGCGGCGCCAACGCCGGCGTTCGAACAGAAACGCAAAGGGGGAAACACAAATTGCCAGACCAAGCACCACTAAAATCACACCGCCGAGGACTTCCATTGAGGTGCCTCCTTGGAGGTCCGGTGGCGCGAGTATAGCATGCGGTGAGGGGAGTTCAAACCGGAGAGCTTCAGCGGGTAGTTCTCGTGCTCGATGAAAGCATTGCCCTGACCAGACAGAATAAGCGCATCAGAAGAACGGCCCTCGGACCGAATTTTCCGTCAGCCATCTTGGGCTGAACCGCGCGAAAGTGATCCGCTCGTAGGGCTGCGTCTCACCGCGCTCGTAGAGCAGGCCGATCGTCTTGTCGCGCAGAACGGCGAGCGAAGAGTAAGCCGAAGGACCTTCGTGAAGCAGTCTGGCCACGGGCCAGGTGCGCCCGCCGTCGCGGCTCAGCCGCACGGTCATTCTCGCGCGCCGCGTGTCTGCCGGGTTGGAAAACAGCAACTGGTTCGAGCCGTAGCGGACCAGGCTGGCCTGACAGACAGGCTCGACCAGCGCCTCGTCAAGCCGTGTTTCGGACCACGTCAGCCCGCCATCCAGGCTGCGCGCCACTGCGCGCCGCGCCTGCCCGTGATAGCTGCGCATATTGAGCAGCAACGACCCGTCGGACAATTCAGCGACCGCCGATTCGTTGGTCTTCTCGCCCGCGATGCCGCCGATTTGCCAGGTCGTGCCGCGATCGTCGCTGTAAATCAGGTGCGAGTGCATGGCCTTGGTGCCCCGGCGAATATGGTCGCAGGGAATGGCCAGGCGCCCCGACCGGAGTTGAATGCCGTTGCCGGGACCGGTCGCGTACCAGGTCCAGTCCGGCCGCTTCACCGATGCGGTGATCTCGCGAGGCTTGCTCCAGGTGGCGCCGTCGTCGGTGCTGCTCATGAGCCAGACCGCGCGGGCGCTCTCGGCAGTGGAATCGACGATCTGCTTTTCGGTCACCTTGCCGGGGTTGCTGGTCAGCAACAGGAAGACGGTGCGCGTGCGGCGCTCGATCACCGGCGCCGGGTTCCCGACCGTGTTTTCGCCAAAATCCGCGACCACCTGCGGATTCGACCAAGTCTTGCCGTTGTCGAAGCTGCGTTTCAGCACCACGTCGATATCGCCCGTGTCGCTCGGCGAGGCGCGGCGGCCTTCGCAGAACGCCAGCAGCGTGCCTCTCGCCGTGGTGATCAAGGCAGGAATGCGATAGGTGTGGTAGCCGTTCTCGCCCGCGCGGAAAACATCCACTTGCGTCAGCGGCGGATTTGCGCCCCAGAGGGCAACCATGCACAGGGCGACGAGCAGCGTGGTGGCCACCCCTCTTGCGGTCCTCATTGCCGCAGATTAGCCTTTTGGTCCGCGGTTTTCAAATTCCGGACAACGCCGGGAGAAGCGGCATCGTGAACTGGCCGTCGCCGTCGGCTTCGCAGCGATCCGCCGAATGCGACTGGGGCCCCAACCCTATGCGTCGCGACAGCCACTGCACAAGATGGTCAGAGCCCTGGCTCGCATTAAAATGAAAGGCAAGGCGGCATCCGTGTGGGTAATAGATACAGAGGAACTCAAGACTTTGCTCCGATTTGTTCATCGGCGCTGAAACGCCTCGGAACGCGGCCGCACCGTCAACGAGAGGCCGAACCGAGATCGAACTGCCTGACACGAACCTCGCCTTCCGGGAACCGCGCGACGATATCCAGCTCGCCTCCCATCGCCCGAACGAAGTCGCGCAGGGTGCTGATGTACATGTCGGCCCGGCGTTCGAGCCTGGAGACAGAAGCCTGCTTGACGCGGAGCACTTTCGCCAGGTGCTCCTGGGTCAACTGACGGGCGGCACGAATGTCGTGAAGCGGCATCTCCACGATCAAGCGCTTTGCCTTCGCATCGGATCGAGCGCGAGCCGCCAGCGACATCTTCCGTTCCAACGCCTTGAACGACTTAGCCATCGATAATCCCCTCCTGTTTCAGGGTTTCAAGGTACTCGTCGTAAATGCGGTCAGCAATGGGCACGAAGGTCTTGTACCAACGGCGGTCGCCGGTCTTTTTTCCCCCGAGCAGCAAAACTGCCGTCCGCCTCGGATCGAAGGCATACAGCACCCGGTATGGTTTCCCGCGATGTTGAATGCGCAACTCCCGCATGTGCGAATGCCGGGAAGTCCTGACACCGGAGCTGAACGGATGCTTGAGTGCTGGACCGAACGCCCTCAGCAGAAGGACAAGGGCACGCACATCCTCCTGCTCGGCCACAGTCAGCGAGTTCCACCAGCGCTCGAACTCATCAGTGACTTCGATCTCCCATTCCACAGAATGAATATACCACGGAAGCTATGTCGGCAGGGCGCATCGAGTGCTTCCGGGAGTCGATCGGGGCCACAGCGCCGGCGGCCGCGGCAAGGAACAAGAAGAAAACGGTGCGAACGAGTCTCGCGAATCCTGCGTTGTGCGATGCGTGTGGAGTGCGGCGGCTTGCCGCCGCTTTTCTGCGCGAAGCTTGCTTGGCGCTCGATCTCGCGGCAGCAGACGGCGGCAAGCCGCCTTCGGCAAGGCGGCAGCAAGCTCCCGCACTCCAAATCAAATCGCAGCTAGCCCAGCGAGCGGACCTTGTACAGGCGCTGGTTGGGGTCGGTCATCAGCGCCACCGCATACTTGAAACCCGAGAGGCAGCCGCGCATCACCGCCAGGCTGCGACCACCGGCTCATCTGCTACGACCCAGTCGCAGCGACGATTACACCGATTACAAGCAAGACCAACACCCCAACTCCCGTCGCGATAAAAGCCTTGGTAACAAAGCTCATCCCCGGCTTGGCCTTTACCGACTTGACCTCGGTGAATGCGACCTTTTCACTGGAAACTTTCCCGGACTTGGCGATCTGAATCTCAAACCCTTCGTCCGTAATCGCCCCCAGTCTGCCCCTGATCGTGCTGCTGCCCTTCTGCTTCAGCTTGACTTCCACAGCGCTGCCTGCGGGAATCATGACCACCTGCTCCTTCAGGCTGCGTTTCCTTTCCGAAGAGGCCTGCGCCGCTGCACCTGCAGCGGAAGTTGGCCCGCAGACACGCAGGCAAACGAGAGCCATTAGAACTGCCACGAATTGCCGCGCCATGCTGACCTCCACTGCGGCGATTAGTTGCTCAGCCTTCCAGTCGCACCGAGGATTGCAACGAATACACCGCAGACCGCAAACACCACTCCCACCGCGATCAAAGCCTTGGTACTAGTGCTCATCCCCTTCTTGGCCTTTACCGACTTGACCTCGGTGAATGCGACCTTCTCACTGGAAACTTTCCCGGACTTGGCAATCTGAACCTCAAACCCTGCGTCCGTAATCGGCCCGAGTCTGCCCCTGATCGTGCTGCTGCCCTTCTGCTTCAGCTTGACTTCCACAATGCTGCCTGCGGGAATCATGACCACCTGCTCCTTCAGGCTGCGTTTTTCTTGCGAAGGGGCCTGAGCCGCTGCACCTGCAGCGGAAGTTGGCCCGCAGACACGCAGGCAAACGAGAACCATTAGAACTGCCACAAATTGCCGCACCATGCTGACCTCCACTTAGGCGGGACTCCCATCTTGGCCTCTCGGCCGGCGGCAATCATATGCCAATCTGCCTGCCCTGGCATCATTGAAGTTGGACTCTTGGCTGCGGGGCGCTGTCGCTTGGACTGGCGACGCTTTCTGCCCCTAAAAATGCTCGGCCCCGCCGTAGCGCCGGCATCTTGCCGGCAGGGCCCGGCCGGCGGGACCCACGGCAAGCCGGGGCAGGCGCCAGCGCTACAGCGAGCGGACCTTGTACAGGCGCTGGTTGGGGTCGGTCATCAGCGCCACCGCATACTTGAAACCCGAGAGGCAGCCGCGCATCACCGCCAGGCTGCGATAGTAGTCGTTGTACCGGAAAAAGCCGGTTTGGCCCCGCCACATGGGATACAGGTCGCAGGCTTCCAGCCACTTCTCGCAAACCGGCGTGATGTCCAGATAGGTGTCGGGCTGGAAGTTTGTCGCGTCCTCCCAGTTGTCCGCGTAAAAGGTCTTTCCCGGATTGTGCGGCGGAAGCGCGCGGGCAATGGTTCCCAGACCGGCGTAGAAGACCGCGTCGCGGACAATCATGTGGCAGTTCTGGTGATCTTTGTGCCAGCTCCCGCTCCAGTGGGTCACGATGATGGCCGGCTTGTGCTCGCGGATCAGGTCGCACACGGCGAACACGATCTGGTCGTTGAGGGGGATTTCGGCGTCGGGATAAGTGAGGAGGACAGCTTCGGCCCCCAGCGTCTTGGCGGCCTTCTCGGTGGCCGTGCGCTGCATCGCGCCGTACTCGGCAACGGGGATGTTCTTCGGCGCACCCTTCTCCCCCAGCGACAGACTGACGAAAACGCCGCCGCCCCCGTTATGAATGTGCTGGGCCACGGTGGCGCCCATGGTGAACAGCGCGTCACCCGGATGCGCGGCAATGGTCATGATCTTGGATGGCATGAGTGCTCCTTTCAAAATGCGGAGTGCGGAATGCGGAGTGAGGCTGCTTTTCTCAGCACTCAGTACTCAGCACGCAGCACTTTGTCTCCCACCAATTCCCTGCGCCGCGAAACATCGTCGTCGGGCACCACCACCAGGACCCAGGGCGCGGCGGGCGAAACCACCCTGGCCTTCCAGACCAGGCTGGCGGCAGCGCCCGGCCGCAGGGTCAACTCCCGCACGGGTCGGTCCACCGCGAGATTCTCGGCGCGTGCCGCGAACGTATGCCGGCCATCGCCGGAGGCCGTCAGGCGAATCGTGACCTGGCCACTGGCGGCCTTCTCGGCCGTGATGCTGAAATCGAGGACGTGGCCGGGCCGCAGGTCCAGGTAGTAGCTTCCGCCCGGCAGCAGCGTCACGGTGGTTTGCTGCCCGTTGTGCCGCACCTTGTAGTTCCCTTCCGGCAGGAAGGCGCGGAAAGCGCCGCGAACGGGATCCGGTTCCAGCGCATGCATGCCGGCCGTGCGCGTGTCCTCAAACACCACCGGCTTCCCTGCCCCCGGCCGAACCCGGCCCTCGACCAGCGCCGGTCCGGCAAGGTCTTGCATCAGCCACAACCAACGGCCCGTCGAATGGACCCACACTTCCTTATATACATAGCAATTCTGGGCCGGCCAGTATGGCAGGTCGCTGTTGCCCCGGGTCTGGATGCCGACCGGGAGCGCGCCCACGATGTCTCCGGTTGAGACGCTGTACTGCTGTGTCCAGTCGTATCCCTCGCCATACATGGTGCTCTGGACGAAGGGATTGCGCCCCACGATCCACTGCAATTGTTTCTGCGCCAGCTCAGCCGCGTCCCAGTCGCCGCGCAGGTGGGCGGCCGCGGAAAGCGCCTTGGCCTGCGATAGCAGCGGTCCGTAGTTGCCGCGGCGGGCGAACCAGACCGGAAACGCCTTCAGGTAGTAACCATCGCCCATGGGCATGCCGTTCAGCACCTGTTGGCGATAGGCCTCGCGGTTCGACTGATAGCGGTCGTTTTCGAGCACCTGAAGGTACTCGTCGTCCTTGTACACATACGATGGCAGCACGCCGTAAGGCTCCGTGGTGCGGGCGCCTGACTTCTGGTATTCCGAGTACAAGGCCACCACCGCATACCACTTCATCCAGTCCTGGTGGTTCGGGAAGGCCTGGCACAAACGCGCCATGGCCACGATCGGCGCCTGGTCGTTGCCCCGGTGGAACTGATGAAAAATCGTTTCCTTGCCGGGACCGGTGTAGAAGAAGCCGGCCAGCGGGTACTCGCGGCCCACGTAGCTTTTCTGCTGCGAGTCCACGACGGTGCGGGCCAGCTCGACGGCCTTGTCGGCGTACTGCTGCTTGCCGGTGTCCTGGTACAACTCCAGCGAGGCCAGGATGCCGATGCCGGCCAGCTCCATGTCGGAGGCCGCGAATGCGGGAGTGCTCCAGGTCTCCGGCCCTTCCTTGCCGGCAATGGCATATTGCCAGTCGTCCTCGGCCAGCCGGAGGCTGCGGGTGGCCAGTTCCGGATCGCTGTGTTTCAGGACGCGATAGGCGATGGCTTCCGCCGCCGCGGCAATGTAATTCACGTTGGGGTTGTTGAGGGCCTCGCGGGTGCGGTCATCGGCGTCGCCCAGGATCCCGTTGGTCCAGATGTTCATGCCGGCGAACCCGATGCGGTAGCCGCCCTCGAAGCGCACTTTCAGAACCCAATCCAGGCCCCACGTCGCTTCTTCGATGAGCCGGCGCAGCAGCACGGGATCCTCGTCCCTGGCCTGCAGCCGCTCCGCCAGGGCGAACATGGCGTAGGCCGCTTCGCCGGTGTTGACCAAGCCCTGGGAGAGATCGCCGGCGTCATGCCACCCGCCGTTCATGACGATCCTCTTGTCGCCCAGCGTGGCCTGCCAGTCACGATGGCAGACGTCGTGCAGGCCCGGGATGGCAAAGCCGCAGCGCTCGCCGTAGAAAAAGTTGATGGCCTTCCAGATGGTCCCTCGCCAGACGTTCGGGTCAATCCGGAAGGGGCGGGTCCGGGTGTCGCCAGCCTGAAGGACGTAAGAGCCGGGCAGGCGCACTTGGGAGAAGTCCATTTCCTGGAATTGCCCGAAGCGCGTCTTCCGGGTGCGAACGGGCCTGGAGAGAACGATTTCGCCCTGGGCGTTGTTATCCAGGCGGAGCAGCTTGAAATCGCGGGCGGCCAGATCGCCGGCGATTGCGCTTTTCGACGATCCCAACTGGAAGCCGGTGTGGCTGAAGGAAATCCGGCCGGGGGCCACGTTCCAGCCCTCAAAGTGGTCGGGCTCGACCCGCTCCAGCTCCAGCCGGCCGAGGTCGAAGACCACGCTGTCGCCGGGGTCCGGCAGCCGCTTGTTCACCCAATAATGAAACTCCACCGACGTCACCTTGTCCCTGGCCAGGGGCGTAATCTCCCACACCACGTGCTGCCACTTGTGGTTCTGCAAGGTGACGTAGTGCTGGCCCTCTCTTCGATAAACGTCCGGCACCTTTTCCTGCCTGTCGTTGCGCACGACGACCAGCATGGGCAGGATGTTGAAGCCGGACAGTTCGGGGCGCATCCAGAACGAGAGCCGGTTGTAACGGCTCCAGTCTTCCCCCGGGAACGCCCGCTTCACGGCCACCGCGGGCAGGCCGCGGCCCTTGGGGCGGGCGGCCTCCGGTGGATTGATATCGACCCGCACGCGAAGATGCCGGATGCCCACGCTGGCGCTTTCGCCCGGGAACGTGATCTCACCCTGGCCCTCAAATGACCAGGTTGCGGGGTCGGTCATGTCGTCGAGAAGGCGCGCGTCCAGCACCTTCTTGTTCAGCCAGCCGAACTCGGCCGAGTTTTGAAACTCGATGGGCATGGGCATGCGGGGCGCCTTGTCGCCGGCCGGGCCCCAGACGGCCAGTGACAACCAGACCACCATTGCCTTCGTGAATCTCATGACGCTCACCAATTCGGTTTCCACAGGGCGCGGAACGCTACGCTGCCGGATCGCGCCGCGTTGACCCGGTTCGGGCGCGCTGCGTTGACAGCGGTGTCCCGCCCGCAGTATAACCGGAGTTAGCGGGCAGGTAAATTTCTGTTGGCAACGAGTCAGGGCGACGCGCAAGGTCGTCTTGCGCCCGCATTCCAGCCGGCGGCAGCCGGACAGAAGCCGAAGAGGAGGGACCTTCCCATGTCAAAGAACCTGGTGAATCACACAAGCATGCGGTTGCGCCTGGCAATCGTGATTGGATTCGTCCTGTTGGCGATGCCGGCGTGCCCGGCGTGGGCGCAGGTGGTGACCGGCTCCATCACCGGGACGGTGAGCGACGCTTCCGGGGCGGTCATCGTCGGGGCCGAAGTGCGGCTCATCAATACCGGCACCGGCGTGGTGCAGAAAACGGTAACGGACCGGACCGGCAGCTTCCGGTTTCTGCTGCTGCCTTCCGGCGCCTATGCCGTGGAGGCTTCCAGCCCGGGCTTCAAGACCTTCCGCCGCGACGGCATCATCGTCGAGGTCGACCGCTCCATGGCCGTCCCCATTCAGCTCGCGGTGGGCCAGGTGACGGAAACCGTCGAGGTCGTCGGCGGAACACCGCTGCTGGAGCCCAACACCTCGGCCCTGGGCACGGTGATGGACCGGCGCAAGGTGGAAGACCTGCCGCTGAACGGCCGCAACCCCATGGGCTTGGCCAACCTGATCCCCACGGTGCGCGGCGTCGGCTACTTCGGCGGCCAGATCCTTTCCACCTGGCGCATGGGCCAGTTGACGGTTGCCGGCGGCGGCCCGCTCTCCAACGCCTTCCTGATCGATGGGATCGCCAACGAGAAACTAACCGACTACAGCGCCATGGCCTTCCTCACCGTCGATGCCACGCAGGAGTTCAAGGTCCAGACCAACGCCATGTCGGCGGAATTCGGCCGGACCGGCGGCGGCATCATCAGCGTCATCAGCAAGGCGGGGACCAACCAATTTCACGGCAGCCTGTTCAATTACCTGCGTAACGACAAGTTCAACGCCAACGAATTTTTCGCCAACAAGGCCGGCCGGCAGAGGCCGACAGTGCGAGTCAACACCTTTGGCGGCACGCTGGGAGGCCCCATCCGCAAGGACAAGTTTTTCTTTTTTGCCAACTACGAGGGATATCGCGAGCGGCGCGTGCAGCGCACCACGATCACCTCTCCCACCGCGCAAGAGCGCTCCGGGGATTTCTCCAACACCCGCAATTCCAGCGGCGCCCTCATCGGCGTCTACGATCCGTTCAGCACGCGGCAGGACCCGGCCAGGCCGGCGGGCAACTACATCCGCGACCAGTTTGCCGGCAACGTGATCCCCGCCAACCGGCTCAGCCCCATCGCCCAGGCAGTCCTGAAATACTACCCGATGCCCAACCTGCCGGGATTGGCGTACACGCATGCCGAGAACCTGATCCTGGAATCCGGCGTCCCCATCAACAAGGACACCGGAGGAATACGGCTGGACTACAACCTGACTCCCACCAGGCGGCTGTCGGGCCGCTACACGCGGGATGACCTGGACTGGGGCTTCGCGAACTATTTCAACAATATCGCGGATTCCGACGGGCGCCATGTGCTGATCCCCCGGCAGAGCGCCTTCGTGCAGTACACCGACGCCATCGCGCCTACCTTGCTGCTGGACGCCAAGCTGGGCGTCAATCGCGAGCACGAGCACACCATGGGGCCCGGCGCCGGTTTTGACGTCGCTTCACTGGGCTTCCCCGCATCGTTCAAGAACCTGATTCAATCGGGGCGAGCCGGAGGCACCGGATTCCCGAATTTCAGCATCACCGACGCCTCCACGTTTGGACGGCCGGACTCCACGGGCAACCCCTCGGCCACCGGAACCGCCAGCGTGGCCGTCACCAAGATTCACGGCACGCACTCCATAAAGACCGGCTTCGAACAGCGAGTGTACAGAAGAAGCGACTACGGCACCTCGAACGGTTCCGGGGCCTTCGGTTTCAGCAGGGCCTTCACGCAGGCCGACCCGCTAAGGACCAGCACCACGAACGGGTACGGCGTGGCCACGTTCCTTCTCGGGACGGCGTCCAGCGGGTCGGCCGGAGTCACCGGCGAAACCGCGGTGAGCATGAGGTTCGCCGCGCTCTTTCTCCAGGACGACTGGAAGGTCACCCCAAAGCTCACGCTCAACCTCGGCCTCCGCTGGGAGCACGAGGGCCCGGTAAAGGACCGGTTCAATACCTTCCCGAATTTCGATCCGTCGATTGACTCTCCCTTGAAAGTTCCGGGGCTCTCGTTGAAGGGCGGGTATGCCTTCCCCGAGACCGCCGGCCTGTCCAAGGGCTTGACCGATGAGAGCTTCAAGAATTTCGGCCCGCGCTTCGGATTCGCCTACCAGCAAAGCCGCAAGACGGTGGTGCGCGGCGGATACGGGATCCTGTACATTCCGACCTTCGGCCCGGGCGGCACGGCGGCGGGGGCGGGCTTCGCGGTCACCACTACGATGGCGACGTCCATCGACGGCGGCCTGACGCCGTACCGCACGCTGAGCAACCCCTTCCCCGAGGGCCTGGTGCGGCCGAGCGGGACCACGCTGGGGGCCCTGACGGGCATCGGCACCGCCGCCAGCGGCCAGTTGCGCAACGTACACCGCGGTCACATTCAGCAGTGGAACCTGACGCTGCAGCATGAGCCGTGGGCCAACTGGCTGTTCGAGGCCGCCTGGGTGGGGAATCACGGCTCACGCCTGATCATGAGCGGCCGGCCGCTCAACATCACCTCGGATGCCGACCTGGCCTACTGGGGAAGCAGGCTGGTGGACACGCAGCCCAACCCCTTCTACGGCATCATTACCACCGGGACGCTGGCGGCCACCACAATCACCCGCAGGCAAACGCTGTATCCATTCCCGCAGTTCACCAGTGTGTCGGGCGGGTCGGCCTACCTGGGCAACTCCATTTATCACGCCTTCACCCTCAAGGTGGAGAAGCGCTTCTCCCGCGGCTTCTCCATGCTCATGGGGTACACGGCGTCCAAGGCCATCGATGACGCCCAGTCCACCGGACGCCCGGGAGCGGTCAGCGCCACCGGCGTCCAGAACTGGAACAACTTGCGGGCGGAGCGCTCCAAGAGCTATGTGGATATGCCGCAGAGGATGGTGCTGACGGCCCTTTGGGAGGTGCCGTTCAAGCCCAAGAACCCGGTGCTGAAGGGCGCGCTGGGGGGCTGGCAGATCAACGCCATCAATACCATCGAAAGCGGCAGGCCCATCGGCATCTCCGCTCCCATCACCGGAGGAGGCAGCCGGGCCAACGCCGCCCCGGGCGTGAAGGCCAAGATCGACAACCCGACGCTGGAGAAATGGTTCAACACCGCCGCCTTCCTGCTGCCTCCCTCGTTCACCTACGGCAACGTGTCGCGCACCCTGCCCGACGTGATGAGCGACGGGGTGTTCAACATCGACCTGTCGGTTTTCAAGGTCTTCCCGATCCGCGAGCGGTTCAAGCTGCAATTCCGGGCCGAGGTCTTCAACCTAACCAACACTCCCACCTTTGAGGTTCCGGGCCAGGCTCTGAACTCGGCGACCTTCGGCATGGTGACGGCCACGGCCTTCAGCCCCAAGCCGCGCGAAGTGCAACTTGCGCTGAAGCTGTCGTTCTGAAGCATGGAGCGCGGGCGTCCTCGCCCGCATCGCCCGAAGATCCACCTCGAGGGCGGGCGAGGACGCCCGCGCTCCCGAAGAGGCAACGCCCATGCAGTCAGTTTGATTGAGGGATGGAAGGCGAGGTGCGCAGGATCACCAGCGCCAGCAGGGCCACGCCGGTGGCGCCCAGAAGCGGGAGGGCCAGGCCGGCGCGGAACCCGGAGGCTTGGGCCAGGTGGCCGGCGGCCCAGGGAAACGACATGCCGCCAATCAGGGCAATTGAAAACAGGACACCGAATACGGTCCCCAGAAACCACGGAAAGTCGAAATGCCTTCGGCAAAACAGCTTAACCACCGTCCGGCAACTCAAGGATCACCTGAATCTGCCCCTTCAGGACGGGAAGTTCATCTTGGGTGATTTCCCAAAGAGCCGCGAGGTCGACTCCCATGTAGTTGTGAATCAATTTGTCCCGCAGCCCGGCAATCCGCCGCCAGGGTATTGAGCGGTGCTGTACCCGGAATTCAGAAGACAGTTGCTTGGTTGCTTCTCCAATGATTTCCAATTGCCGGATGACCGCGTCCTGCCAATGGCAGGTCTTCATAAACTCGTCCCGGCCAAC
>Ga0315285_10003000_pt1 | contig 17675 bp, 20 predicted proteins | sample YL17G09_36_MG_FD_203698 | JGI IMG/M metagenome (GOLD analysis project Ga0315285, IMG submission 203698) | Sediment microbial communities from Yellowstone Lake, YNP, Wyoming, USA - YL17G09_36 | ecosystem: Environmental > Aquatic > Freshwater > Lake > Sediment | place: USA: Wyoming | collected... | reverse complement strand
ACATCCGGACTGTACGAGATATAACCAACGTCCTCGGTATCACTGTTTTCAAGCAGGTCGTAGATCAGTGTGTTGATGATTTCCCGGTTGGAGTCACCGAGGGTATCCCTGCACTCCTGGGGAAGTGGTGTTGCACTCCCGATCAACCCCACCTCCCGTGCGTCCTGCAGGTCCCTGCCGATGAAGGCGATGGTGTCGGCGAACTTAACGACACAACCTTCCAGCGTCATCGGAGCCTTTGTGCGTCTGCCATCTGCATTATCCTGCACTTTTTTGTCAAATGCCAGCCAGGTTGCACAGGGCTCTGGAGAAATTTTAATATCATCAGCTTCCCCATTATGGCAGAGTATGCCGTCCAGCACCTGCATGGTCAGGTCACAGTCTTCGATCCGATCGAGAAATTGCACGCTCTGAACGTTATGGAAGAATTTTCCAATCCCGAACTGCTCACAGAGTGCCGATAAGCAGGTCTCCCCATAATGCCCGTACGGGATATGCCCTATGTCATGGCCAAGGGCAATTGCCTCAATGAGATCCTCGTTTAAGCGGAGGCAGCGCCCGATCGTTCTTGCGATTTTTGAAACGAGCTGGACGTGGATGACGCGGTGAGTGATATGGTCGTTCTCCACAAGAGAAAAGACCTGGGTCTTATCGATATACCTGGTGTATGCCCGTGTATGGATGATACGGTCAGTATCACGGGAATAAGGTGTACGGATATCCTCTGGTTTTCTGTTGTGCCTCCGCACGGCATCGGCACTAATCGAGGCGAGAGGTGAGAGGAGTGATTCCCGCTTATTGATATATGTCTGAATTAATGATTCCTGTCCGGGATCAAGTGAATGCTTATGATCGTGTACGGGATTCATTTACAGGACATCTTACCTCTGATACCTTAATTATACCGTAAACTAAAAAGGTGCAGTGTTTTTTATTAGAGAAATAAAAAAAGTTTACCGCTTCAGATTTTTGGAAATGAAAGTGTATATGCAGAGTGGCTGTTAAACCGGAATGGTATTCTGATATACACAGTACTACCACAGATCTGTGGGATTGAAGCAGGAATCAGTGTTGAGTCGGGATGGAAAAATTACGATGTTTTGGATTATTTTCCTCCGGTCAAACGGGCAATCGCCTTCAGGGCTGTATTGATCAGATCGGTAATGACGCTCGTGATATCCTCGATCGGCCCTCCTGATCCTTTGATTTTGAGTTTGAGACTCTGTTGCTGGAGATATCCTCCGCTCCTGCCGTTTATCGTAACATCAGCCGTCACTCCTGTTGGCACATTCTGGGGAATTGTCAGAACATAAGTAGAGGCTCTGGGGTACGGGCCCTCATAGGTTCCAAGTACAAAGTTCTTGCTATATCCCATTGAGCTGACATCCATGGTGAAGTCAATGGGGTTTTTAAATCCCGGGTCAGCGGTGATGGAGATGTAATACGTGATAGTATCTCCGGGTTTCCCTTCAGCAGACACGGGAGAAACAGTGAATCTATACGGGGCATCTTGTGCAACTACAGGAACGATGCATATCAAGAGAAATGACAAGATAATAACTGCCTGTATACACGGACCTTTTTGCGGCATACAACATGATAGCAGATGTTTATTAATAACAATTTCCGTCATTGATAGTTCAGAACAAACATGCTTAGTGCTGTGTGGTCGATGGTATCCAATTCATCTCATATATTTCTGAGTCCGGGATTTAGTATAATAAGACTGTCAGCGGGTGTAAAAAATGAAAAAATTACCTCCCGTACGTAACATACGTTTCACCGTACTGGACGACATGTCCTTCCATTGCCCTGACAAGCTGATCCTTTGTTGCCCCTGCAGCAAGAGAAAGCTCGGTATCCAGACCGTAGACGTTAAAGAAGTACCTGTGGGTCTGTCCACGGGGTGGGCAGGGACCATTGTATCCGATCTTTCCAAAGCTGTTTTTTCCCTGCACAGCTTTGAGCGGGAATGTGACAACCAGCGTCTTGGGGATTTTTTCCGGGATCATCCTGACCAGTTCCATGTTCCATGCTATCCAGTGAATAAAACCTCCACCACCCGGAGCATCAGGATCGTTTACGATTATAGCGAGAGATTTTGAGATCTTTGTGTTCACTCCACCGACATCGATTTCCGGTGATATATCCTGGCCATCGCAGCTGTAGTCACCGGGGAGAATTTTTACAGAGATTTTTACTTTGAGTTCCTCCATACTGGTTTTGCCTCCTGCAGTGGGATGATACGCGGGTGGCATAATAAAAGTAGTGTATCGCCACACTCAAACGGAATGCTGGATCATCGTGAGCAGATCGCGACCGTTTCACCAAACTGGATCACGTGCCCCTTCATCGCTGCCACCAGCTCATGTTTATTGGACCCGGGTGTGACGTCGAGCAACACATCAAGCCCGTACACCTTGAACTGGTAATGTATCATCTGTCCCTGCTGGGGGCAAGGACCTGTATAACCGATGGTCCCATAATCAGTGATGCCCTGCACCGTTGAGACGGGCGCAGTAACGATACCTTCGCGAGGGAAACCGGCTGTACGTTCGAGGGCTTGATGCGCTTGATGGAACACCGGTACTCGACATCAAACCGTATTTGGCGGGCATTGATTGTATCAAGGAATAAACAACCCTGTTTTTTTGCAGACATCTCCACATCTTTATTGCATGCGAAGAATAAGTGATGAGAGTACAGAACCACATTTTTTACGAGGCATCCTATGACAAAAAAAGATACCAAAAAACAGACAGCAGATGAGGAATGTAACAACGAGTGTTCCAGCTGCCCGACCGCTACCACGTGTTCATCAGCAAAGAACGGGCCGGCCGGCCTCCCCCCGAAAGCACATGTTGACGTCAAGCATGTCATCATGGTACTCTCGGGGAAAGGCGGCGTGGGCAAATCCACCGTTTCCGTGAACCTTGCGTATGCCCTTTCCAACCATGGCTTCAAGGTCGGGCTTTTAGACCTTGACATGCATGGCCCCAACATCCCCAAGATGCTGGGTATTGAGGATCACAAGCTCGCTATTATGGGCGAAATGATTGAACCCGTCCACGTCACCGGGATGCTCTCGGTCATATCGATGGCGTTCCTTCTGCCGGACACAAGCACACCGATCATCTGGCGTGGTCCTATGAAGATGGCTGCAATCCAGCAGTTCCTCAACGAAGTGAACTGGGGCACACTGGACTATCTGGTTGTCGACCTTCCCCCTGGAACCGGTGATGAGGCGCTCACCATCGCCCAGCTCGCCCCCAATCTCCGCGGTGCAGTAATTGTCACAACGCCCCAGGATGTTGCGACACTTGATGCGCGGAAATCTGCAAAATTTATCCAGAAACTTGACGTTCCCGTACTAGGGATCATCGAGAACATGAGCGGGATGGTCTGTCCCCACTGTGGAGAGGAGATAGACCTCTTTGGCAAGGGCGGCGGTAAAAAGATCGCAGATGAACTATCAGTTCCATTCCTCGGTGCAATCCCGATCGACATCGAAATGCGTAAAGCAGGGGATGAGGGACGCCCTTTCATCATACGGCGCGGCAACAGCCCTACCTGGGCGGCTGTTGACAAGGTCATGGAAGCACTCATCAAAGTTGTTGAGGGATAATATGGACTACCTGCGGATTCTCTCGGGAAAGGAATTACCGCTCCCGATTTATAGTGGTGTCATTGCCTGCCTTGAAAATCCGCTTGCATTTCCCGACCTGCTCGAACCGATTTACCGTGAGGCTATGAAACTTGATGATGACACACTTGACAGGTTCCGGTTCTCGCTGATGCGGCTCCAACTTTATGCAGATATCCACCGGAACGAAGATCTGGAAAAAGCGATGCACATCAAGTATGTTGCGCAGGTGCTTGAAAAAATGGTTTTCGGTTCTCTGGTTATGGAGCGCGAAGAACCTTCCGCAGACTAACATTTCGTCCCGACCAGAAAACTTTTATCGGGGTGCACATGCACTGGTGATACCTATATGTGCAGACCCGATCAATACTAGCACCAATTACTACTGCTGCAACGGTTTTACCCCGGTACCGATGAATATCCCTAATCTTTCAAGCTTCAGGAGATACGAATGACATCACGCATGCAATCCCCACACACAACATGTCCGGGGTGCCAGGAAGAGGTTTTTCTCGACGAGCTTGTTGGCGGAAAATGCCCGCTTTGTGGCTGCTCACTCGAGGATTTTGATGAGTCGTTCGGGGAGTATGAAGGAATCCTCGATCGGTCGGATCTGTCGTGGCTGATCTTCAATTATTTTGTCTTTAAAAAATTTGTTGACCTCGGTGTCCCTCCCCACCAGATCATGGAGTTTGTTGCAACCTATGAACAGAATGCGGAGAAGCCACCCGAAGAGTGGACAAAAACAGAGTTCACACTCGAGATCCCTATGAATGCATGGGATCAGATCAAACCCAAGCACTGTACAAAGTGCAAAAAATTATTCTTCCGGGGCGGGAAGAAGTCAATCCGTGGCGATATGCGCCATACACAGCTCACGGTAGAGTATGTGTGCGACCGGTGCTGATCTCTCAAAAAATTTTCCAGCTTTTTTTCCTCTGATTGTAATTTTTTAAAGCGATAATAGTAAAATCATGCGCATGATAAATGAGGGGGAAATGCCGGTTTCCACTCCAATCATCCTGCGGGATTCTTCTCACACGACAGCTTTCATTGTCGGGTATACCGTGCCTTCCCCGTCTCTGCCCTTAAAGCGAAAATTACCTATTACCTTCTTGAGAATTTTCTCATTCGGGTGAGCCGAAGTAACGGGTGTGAAACACCATGAACGTTTATGCTTTAATCGAACATCTCAACAGATTTTTTTTAAAGAATTTGGTTAGTGCTGGTAATAAAAGTCAAGGATTTTCCCCGTCTGAACATCGACCCAGCCTACTGCGGGTGAAGAAAAAGGCTTTGCACGGATAACCTCATCGGTAAATACTACCTTCCAGGCCAAGGGGATACTACCCGGGCGCGGAATGCTTCCTTGCGACCGATGATCTTTCCATCTGATTTCGGCAGAAATGATTGTAAGTCCCTCCATTGATGCCGGGTACGTTTCCTGAGCCTTATTCAACACTGCAAAAGTTGCCCCAGATCGTGTCACAAGGGGATCGACAGCCACGGAAAACGCGCTATCGGGAGTGTTCCAGCGACGGTCATATCCAATGACCTCCCCGGTTAGTGAATCGACTGAAATGGTGAATCCATCCTTATCGCAGGGGATTTCCTGAACGATCCTGTTGTAGATAAAAACGTAGTGCCCCGCAACTGTTTTTTGGGGAAATTGCAGCGGGTTGTAGCGTGCCTCGCTCATGTTGAGGGAAAGCGGAGCCCTGTTTTTCTCGAAAATGTAGCGATCTGCAATTTTTTGTGCGGCGTTAATTTCTAGCAATGGATCTGCCTGCCGCCCCTCCCACGGTATACTGCGGGTGAATGAAAAAATCTGGCCAGTCTCCGGGTCCATAGCTCCTGTGAGGATTGTCGTGTTTTCCCGGAACATGGTAAAGACCCATGCATGCACAGAATCCGGACTATTGTTGTATCTGACTCTGACCCTGTCGGGATGAAGCAGAGGAAACGTTTCTGTTACGATATTTTCTGCCTTATCAGCAGTGATTTTGGCGCTTTCCTGTCCTGGAGTATAGAGATCACCCGTTCTGGCATCGATAAACACCGAAAACCCGGTACTATCCTGTGAGATATTTTCCTGTTTGATGGTAAACTCGTACAAGGTACGATCTGCATACAAATCTGTTACATTCACGCTGATGAGAGTATATTCGGGTGCCGGATAATCCTGACGAAGAGAAGCGGTTGCATTGTCCAGGGACTGCATATCATGGGTCGGTTGATCGAGTATACCCTGACCTATGATGATGTCGTTGTTTCTGACAGCTGTCATGTTCGGGGTTAGAGTGGTTGTGAGTTCACCAGGTGGAGATGTTGGTGAAATTTCCGGGGCTGATACTATGGACCCGGGAAGTAAGAGCGGGGGTTGGTTCAGTGAGTTTGATAGTGCTCCACTCAATATCAGATATAACACGCTACATAGTGCGACAACTGTACAGATAACGACAATTTTTTTAATAAGGCGCCGTCGCTTCTTTGCTTCAATCTGCTGCTTGTACCGTTCGGGAAGATATATTGAGCCAGTGTCTTTTGAATTTTTATTCACTACTGCCGCCTCTAATGATTACCAATAATTATGTTCTTTACCAGTAAAAAAAGAACGGGGCTTAAAAAAGATGTCAGGTATCAGGAATGAGTGTTTTTTCGCTGCTTGTCAACGCGGAATTAGTACAGGAAAAAAAAGAAATGAAAAAGGATGCCTCATTTTACTGGTCCATCACTTCAGTACGCTCTTCCAATCAGTGTAGGTTTGCCCGGTTTCCCGCAAACAATACATGTGCCAACTGTGGCTGGAACATACTGCGAACGCACATCGGTCCCAAGAATACTCGCGTTCGTCTTTGTTTCAATAGCGTCTCCACACTCCCGCTGCTGACACCAGTGGACCACCGCCACTATGCCCGCATCGAGCGTTGTAATGAGATTATCAATGGATCCAACAGTACAGAGACGAGATTTCGTATTCTCTTCAGCACGGGCACGGATCGAATCCGTGATCTCGTCAAACACGCGGGATACCCCCGCTGTTACTGTTGCGAGATCGATTGATATTTTCTCACCGGTCCGTTTTACTGCTGTGACTATTCCTGCATCAAGATCCCTTGGCCCCAGCTCAAGCCGGAGCGGGACACCGCGGAGCTCCCACCAGTAGTATTTCGCACCAGGGCGCATATCGCGGGTGTCGAGTTTCACCCGGAAACCTGCAGTGGTGAGATCTGTGCTGAGTTTCTGCGCTGCCGCCATTACATCCTCATGGCGTTTCCCGATCGTAATCGGGACAATCACTGCCTGGAGCGTGGCAACTGCTGGCGGGAGGATGAGGCCTTTGTCATCGCCATGTATGCTGATCAGGGCTGCAATTGAGCGTTCTGATATACCGTAACAGGTCTGCTGTGCGAACTTCTGCTCGCCGTTTTTATCCTCGTACGTTATGTTGAATGTCCGGGAAAAGTGATCGCCAAGATGATGCACGGTACCGATCTGGAGTGTCTTGCCATTGGGCATTATTGCATCAACGGCTATCGTGTAATCAGCCCCGGGAAACTTGTCCCAGTCCGGGCGTTTTGAGACGAGTGTCGGGATGCAAAGCCCGTCATAGAATTCCTGGTAGAGCCGGATTGCCTCCTCGACTTGTTCTTCTGCCTCCTCCCAGGTCGCATGAACTGTGTGGGCTTCCTTAAATGACGTAATCTCCCGGAGGCGTATGAGTGGACGGGTCTGTTTCGTCTCGTACCGGAACGTGTTTACAATCTGGTAATATTTAATAGGCAAATCAGCGTGGGAGCGGACCCAGAGGGCATACATAGGATAGATAGCGGTCTCGCTTGTCGGGCGGAGCGCCAGCTTTACCTCGAGAGGTGTTGTCCCGCCATGCGTTACCCAGTATACCTCATCTCCGAATCCTTTGATGTGCTCGGCCTCCTTCATAAATTCCTGTTCAGGAATCAGAAGGGGAAAAAGTGTTTCCTGGTGATCGCGGTCAAGGAGATCGCGGAGTCTCTGGTACACGTATTTCCGTAGAGCAAACCCGTAGGGGTACCAGACGTACAATCCCTTGACCGGATAGCGGACATCCATGATCTCTGCCCGCCACAAAATATCATTATACCATGCAGAAAAGTCTTCTTTTAACGGCAGGGCGCCCGCGTCATCGTCCATGAATCAGATCCTCTAAACTACTAAATGTATGATTATTGGTGTAATAAAAGCCTCGACAAAGGCAGCGATTGCCACAAGCGGTATTACGTACAGGATAAACGTTCTGGCGAATTTCTTTGCATCTTCTGCAGTGTCTGCTCCGTTATACCACTCATTGATAAGTGACTGGGCGAGCAGGATGCCGAGTGCTCCGGAAATGATAAACGCAGGAATCTCAAAAATACCGTGCGGCAGGATCGCAGCGGCGACAAATGCCACAGAGTGATCTTTATGCACGATCTCCATGATTGCTCCGATGAGAATGCCATTCAGGCTCATGATGAATATCGTCAGAATTCCAAACGATGCCCCCCCTAAAAAGAGCAGGATACATGCCTCAAGATTGTTGAAGAAGAGCTTGACAAAAATATCCGTGGAATCTTTCCCCATTATCTGACCTGCGACTTCCTTTTCGAACAGTTTCATCAGGTTTTCGCCAATTGCCGGATTTTGCATTGTTCCGACCCAGCCAACTGTTACCGTGGAACAAAAGAGGAGGAGTATGACAATTATTGCTTTTTTCAACGGGGAATTAGACATAGAGTACCATCCGCATCATATCCCGGATTCCCGGTGCAAGCCCCACTACTATCATGGCGAGCAGCACGAGATGCCAGAATGCAGGATTTGCCTCTTTACGGTAGAGCTCCATGATATAGATTGCCGGGAAGAGCACGACCAGTTTTAAAGGAAACATCACAAATGCGGTATGGGTCAGCTCAATAAGACCGGAACCAACGACATGTTGTTCGATATACCGGACTGACGGGTGAAGGTCTATTCCGTAACTCGTCGCACTTGCATCCAGCAGCTGACCAAAAATGAGTACCAGGTAGAGCGGGTCGGTGACGTATTTCCAGCGGAGGAAATAGCGCATGCATGCCCAGACCAGCAGGGTTGCGGTAACAGCCATGAGGGGGATGATCGCGAGGATAAAGAGATCAACATGGGCATGGTTGATGCCCCATGCAAACAGAACGAGTAAAACGACAAATGCAGACAAAATGCCTGCAAAAGTGTAAAATGTGAGAAAATTCTGCGTAAATCCCTGAAGGGTAATGTAGCGGGAGAGAAACAGCATGCTGATGGTAAAAAAAAAGAGCACAAAGTAGATGAGCGGGGTCACGAGCAGAAACTGGAAGTTTCCTGTAATCATCCCGGTATCCTGCACAACACGCAACAGCCCTCCGAGAACGACATAGGGGAGCGTAGCAAGGATAAAGCTTGTATCAATTTTGAATCCAATATCAGAAAGCCAGGTCGATTGCGACATCCAGCGATACAACAAATATACACCCAGAACCAGGATTAACGCATAGGTGAGCGTGTCAACTATGTTATAGGGTTGCCCCATCCTGATGGGATCGATGTAATATTTGTATATGAAATCACTAATCATCCATGATCAGAATGAGCGCAGATGCAATAAAATTACTCAAACAGAAAGTTTTTGACAAGTCCAAATGGATGCAGCTGCCACGCGATGTCATTATAGGGCATGACGTGTTCAGGCAGATCCCCTCGGTCTGTGAAGATCTCAAACTCGGTACGTCTGCACTCCTGATATCAGGAAAGAGTACTATGAATCTTGCCGGAGACAATGTCCGGCAGATACTCAAAAAAGACTATACCGTGAAGCCATTTATTGCAGAAGAGATCAGTGTTTCAATCATTAAAAGGGCACAAAAAGCTGCGGCAGGTATGGACTTTGTGATAGGTATCGGTGGGGGGCGGGTGATCGATACTGCCAAGATTGTTTCGTACAATCTCGACCTCCAGTTTATTTCTGTCCCCACTGCTGCATCACATGATGGAATTGCGTCATCCCGCGCATCAGTACCTACTGTTGAGGGGCATGCGTCACTGGATGCCCAACCCCCAATCGCAATTGTCGCAGATACTGGCATCATTGCATCCGCCCCGCACCGGCTCCTTGCAGCTGGCTGTGCAGATGTGATCTCCAACTACACGGCGATCCTGGACTGGGAGCTCGCCCACCGCGTTAAAGGAGAGCCGATGAGTGAGTACGCGATAGCGCTCTCCAGGATGACTGCTGAGATCCTGGTAAAGAATGCCCATCTGATCAAGCCACACCAGGAGCAGTCCGCGTGGTTCGTCACAACAGCTCTCGTATCCAGCGGGGTTGCGATGAGCATCGCAGGCTCATCCCGCCCGGCAAGCGGTGGCGAACACAAGTTCTCCCATGCGCTTGACAAGCTCGCGCCCGGTAAAGCGCTCCATGGTGAGAGTTGCGGGATCGGGACTATTATTTCCATGTACCTGCACGGTGGGGACTGGAGGGGAATCCGGGCATCATTAAAAAGCATCGGCGCCCCGGTAACTCCCGCTGAAGTTGGAATCGATGATGAAATTGCAGTTGAGGCCCTTCTCCTAGCAAAGACAATCCGTCCGGAGCGCTTCACAATACTTGATATGGGATTAACGCGCGAATCAGCACAGAATCTTGTACAGATGCTTTACAAGGAGTGAGGTATAGTCGCATGGCAGAGGCAAAAACAAAAGTGACGCTGGTGGGCACGGTCCTGGCTAAACAGGGAATCGAGTTCATTTACGAAGGTGAAGTTGCAGGCTGCGATACCTGCAAAGTAAAAAAGGCGTGCAATAACCTCCAGACAGGCAGGAAATACCGTATAGTATCAGTACGGACAACTCACCATGACTGCGTGGTCCATCTCAATGGTACCACAGCCGTTGAGGTTGTGGAGGCACCAATCACGGTGCTTATTAATGCTGATATGGCTATTGTCAATTCGAAGATCAAGCCCGACCTTTCCTGCACTAAGAGCGATTGCCGGAGCTTCCCCCTTTGCCACCCGGAGGGTGTGGTGGAAGGAGAGAAGTATGTCGTTGTTGAAGTGTTGGGCAACGCTTCGGATATCTGCGAGAAAGGGCGGGTTTTGAAGCTTGTCGACATTAAGCCGGCATAATAGTCTTACTTAATAAATGGATCAAAAAATCGTTTTACCCAGTTTTCAGTGCGACATTTTCAGTGCGACAATATCCTTAACCCTGGTGTGAAAAGATACTCTTGCGCTTATCTTTTACAAGGAATGTTCTGCCCAATACCAAAGCTGTTCTGCGCAGTGCAGGATATTTTCGTAGTCTTCAAGATCCCGGCTCCACCGATCTGGTATCGCTTCCAGCCCCCAGTACGCCCCGGCCAGTGCACCGCAGCAGGCACCTACGGTGTCAGCATCCCCCCCGAGATTAATCGCCGAAAGGATTGCACCTTCAAGGGTGCGGGCGTTCATGAAGCAGGACAATGATGCGTGCGAGCAGAGCACCGCGTCAAGCGAGGGAACAGGTGTATACTCCGAATAATTTCCCAGTATCGAATGCACTTCCGGAATCGTGCAGAGCGAGCGTGCATGACGGTATGCCTTATTTCGGGAAACACCGCGGCACATATCGCTCACCATCACGTTCAGCCAGGCAGAACAATGCGCGGCAACCGGATCAAAGTGCGTAAGCTGCGAGCATGCAAGACTTACATCATAGACGTAGGGCGAGGGATAGAAGATGCCGACAGGAAATCCTCGCATTACACTCCCATTACTACGGCTGCCATGCCCTCGTTTGTGCACGAGCCACGCGGCCTGGTGCGGCAGGGTGCCGGATTTGACTAATGCAAAGAAAGCAGAAGAGGTCGGGCCGTACCATTCCGGACGCTTCTGGAACCCGCGAAGTAACCTGAAAATAAGGTCATTTTGGTTAAATCCCCTGCATGCAGCGAGCGATTCAGCGACTGCCATTGCCTGTAATGTATCGTCCGTAATTTGTCCTTTTTTCCGGGAATGCCGCCCTCCGGGAAGCATTTCGGTCACCCACGATTCAGTCTGGGCAGATCCTTCCAGGGGCGCACCCAATGCATCCCCAATTGCCAGCGCAACGAACGATCCCGTAGCATGCAGGTTTCCTGTTATAAACCTCACCAAAAAGGTATATGTGTATCACAGGAAATAGAATCAGCTTGCAGAAGGTGATAGTGTGCAAAAGGAAGAGTTGCTGCATTTACACATGTTAATGATTCACATCAAGAAGTACTACGAAGGCGTCACCAGTGAAGAAATTGGAACCGACCGTTATAATTCCCTTGAAATTTCCCCGGTCCATATTCACAAGGACAAGAAAGCCCACAAAGATGCTCTTCTCACGCTTGGAGATGAGATTGTGACCCATATCCACGGGCGTCATATTCCTGTGGTGAACTATTCTTCAGAGACTGCATCCACAAAAGTTGCAGCCGAACATTAAATTTTGTCATGGATGAGGAGCTGGCGTTCCGGGAGATGATCTCCCGCATCCTCACCCTTCAGCCCGGTGACGAGGCTGTCGTTGCAGTGAAGATCGATATCTGCCGGAAATACCGGCTGCCTGCAGTTCCCAAAAATTCTGCTATTCTTGCAGTTGCTCAACCAGCGGATCGGGAGATCCTCCGGAAGATCCTGCTCGTGAAACCCACGCGGACCCTGTCGGGAGTGGCTCCTGTTGCGGTGATGACGTCTCCGGCGCCCTGCCCCCATGGCAAATGCCTGCCATGCCCGGGTGGACCCGACCACCCGTACAAATCCCCGCAAAGCTATACGGGAGAGGAGCCGGCAGCGTTGCGGGCACGGGAGCATTCCTACGACCCGTTTGCCCAGGTGCATGCCCGGCTTGAGCAGTTCGAACTCCTCGGGCACCGTGTAGACAAGGTAGAGCTGATCGTGATGGGCGGTACGATGACTGCACGGACACCGGAATACCAGGAGCAGTTTGTATCACGCTGCATTGAAGCGATGAACACCTACCCGGGTGGGGCAGCAGCTGCTGAGTCACGTGGCGTGGCTGCTATGCAGGCAGATAATGAGACCTCTGCCATCCGTTGCGTTGCGATCACGTTCGAAACCCGCCCGGACTGGTGCCGGCGTGAGCATATTGATCGAATGTTATGCCTTGGCGTGACCAAAGTAGAACTTGGTGTGCAGCATGTCGATGATACTATCCTGTCGTATAACCGGCGCGGGTGTACCGTTGCAGATACTATTGAAGCAAACATACTCCTCCGTGACGCCGGTATGAAAGTGGGTTTCCATATGATGCCCAATCTCCCCGGTTCGACCATTGATCTGGATAAAAAGATGTTCGAGACGATCTTTTCCGATCCCCGCTTCATGCCGGATTTTCTCAAAATCTATCCTACTCTTGTCACCCCGGGTTCTGAAATTGAAGAACACTGGAAACGGGGTGCGTATCTGCCCTATAATGAGGAGGATATGATCGATCTGGTCGCCTACGCCAAGTCGCTCATCCCTGAGTATACCCGGCTCCAGCGGATCCAGCGTGATATACCGGCAAAACTGATTGTTGCCGGTTCCCGGCACTCCAATTTCAGGCAGCTCGCCCAGAACCGGCTAAAGGCAACCGGCAGGCGTTGCCGATGCATCCGGTGCCGGGAGATTGGAAGACTTCCTTCTCTTGCAGAATCAGAAATACGGGTTTTGAAATATGCGTGCTGCGGTGGGCAGGAGCACTTTATCTCTGCAGTATCCGATGATTCAATAATCGGGTTTACCCGGCTCCGGTTCCCTTCCCGTGAATACTGTGCTGAACTTGAGAATTCCGCACTCCTGCGGGAGCTCCATGTGTACGGTAGCCTCGTTCCGGTGGGGAAAGATGCTGAGTCTGAGGAATGGCAGCACAGGAATTTTGGAAAAGTGCTCATTGCCCGGGCAGAAGAGATCACCCTTGATGCAGGTTTCCCCTGTCTGGCGATTATGAGTGGTATCGGCGTCCGCCCCTATTACCGGAGACAGGGCTATGAACGCAAAGGACCCTATATGATTAAGGAGCTGCCATGAACCCGGCGACAACCGAATTTCTCCGACAGCGCTTCACTGATTATTATATAAAAACCGTTCTTGTTGCTCCATCATCGCTTGAGCAGCGGGAATGGGGTTTTGTGCTGTTCAATCCCCATTCAACTACCCTCCGGATGCGCCGGCATGTCAGCTTTTCAGGTAAGGATGAACTCTTCCAGTTCATTAAAAACCTCGTGCCCCAGCATTCCTACTACTCAACGGCATACTACGAGAAACCGGATGCCGGAACCATGGCAGAGAAAGGCTGGTGCGGGGCAGATCTGATTTTCGATCTCGATGCAGACCACATCATGCGAGGTCCCTATGACCAGATGCTGGCCAGAGTGAAAGAGGAAACTGAGAAGCTCATAGCGATGCTCACCGTTGAGTTTGGTATGGATCCAAAGACTATAGAACTCGTCTTTTCCGGTTTCCGTGGGTACCATGTGCATGTCAAGGATATCGCGTTCCGCGGATGGGGAAGTGCCGAACGCCGGGAGCTGATTGACTACGTCTGCGGGATCGGAATTGACCCTGCCGCCATGCTATCCGGAAAAAAACCTGCATCTCCTGGCTGGCAGATGCGATATCGCGAAACGCTTCTTGAATATATTCACTGGGTTGGAACCCTGACTGATGAGGAAGCAATCGCGCATCTCACGGGAATTGAGGGAATCGGCAAGGATTCAGCAACTACCTTTCTGAAAAAACGGGAGGAGATTATCGCTATGATCGAACGCCATCCCACGAGCATGATCGTAAAGAATCGTGTACTCAACGCTATCCTTATACAACAGGAAGGGGAATTTAAAAAACGACTCCTTTCCCGTGCGGCTCTTGCAGATGAGCCGGTTACCACTGATACAAAAAGGCTGATACGGATGCCAACATCGCTGCATGGCGGGAGCGGCATGCGGGTGCAACCCCTTGAACTCCGTGATCTCCATGACTTTGAACCGCTTGTGGATGCAGTGGTCTTTTCAATGCGGGATGTCAGGGTGGACCTTTCCCATCCGGTCACGATACCGATGCTCGGAAGTACTTATGAACTCCAAAAAGGCATCACTACAGTACCGGAAGCGGTAGCAGTGTTCCTCTGTTGCCGGGGCATGGCGGAAATTAGCTAAAGGGAGAAGACAATGGGGCCACTGGGGCTAGACGATCTGCGCAGCATCCTGCTTTCAGAGCGGGAGACGGGAAGACTTACCGCAGTTGCCCCTGATCTCTTCGACCGAGGGCATGTGGAACTTGCCTCTCTTATTAGCAAAGTATATGCTTTTGAAGACCCGCTCTCTGAAGATGCCCGTTCCCTTATTGAGGAAACGCTCGCGATAAAAGAGACCCTCCGTGAGCTTTTTGCACTACGGTCACGCAAAATTCTCGCGCTTACTATCATGCATGCGGAAGGTAATTATTATGACCGCGGAGAAGTCAAAAGGATGGTCCCTGGTGAAAAAGAGATGTTTGACACCGTCACTACCAGTATTGAACAGTGCAAGGGCATCCTGCTTCACAATGTACCGCATCGTGCAAAAAGTGCAGGAACCATTGATATCGTTGAAATTGGCGAACCCGAGATGGAGCAGCACGAAGATTCGAGTACAGCAACCAGTCTTTATGCAACACCAAAGAGAAACGAATCCCTCTCGCTACAATGTGTACTCGTACGGGTGCTTGAGGACATGGAATCCTTTATGGGGATAGATGGGAGGATTTATACTCTCTCAAAGGGAGATATAGTAACGCTTCCTGAGCGGAATGCTGCGGTCTTAAGTGAACGCAACATAGTCTTAAATATGAATCTTTGTAAATAATATTGGTATTCTATATCAAAATTATCGGTGAAAATTTTATGAAAATGCCAGCAAAATTCAACACCTATTGTCCTCACTGCAGGAATCATCAGATGCATGAGGTCGAGAAGGTAAAGAAAGGCAAGACAACCGGCCTTCACTGGATTGACCGCCAGAAGGCCCGCAGAGGAAAAGTAGGCAATATGGGAAAATTCTCAAAAGTGCCCGGAGGCGACAAGCCTACGAAAAAGATAAACGTGCGGTACCGCTGTGTCACCTGCGGAAAGGCACACCTGCGCAAGGGTTACCGGGTCGCAAAGTTTGAGCTGACGGAGTGAGCGCATAATGGTACGCGAGATTCGGGAAAACCGAAGTAAATTTTTCAAAGTTAAGTGTCCAGACTGTGAGAACGAGCAGACGGTATTTGAAAAGGCAAGCACTGTCGTGAAGTGTGTCGTCTGCGGACACGATCTTGCGCTTCCCACCGGGGGAAAGGCATGCATCAAGGCTGAGATCCTCTCAGAGCTCAAGTGATTCTACCCATGCTGGACAGAGAGTGGCCACAGGAATCGGAACTGGTTGTCTGCACCGTACAGAATGTCAAGGACTTTGTAGCGTTTGTATCGCTGGATGAGTATGGTGGACGCCAGGGGCTCATCCCCATCTCTGAAATTGCTACCGGCTGGATCAAGTACATCCGTGACCACATTCGTGAAGGACAGAAGATTGTCTGCAAGGTGCTCAACGTCGACAGGACTCGTGGTCACATTGACCTTTCCTTAAAAGATGTCAACGAACACCAGCGCCGCGAGAAGATACGTGAATGGAAGAACGAGAGTAAAGCCCAGAAGTGGCTGGGTTTTGTTGCAGAACAGACTGGTGAACCTGCCCCTGCTCTTGAGAACGAGATTTTCAGTAAATACGGGGCTTTCTATCCGGTATTTGAAGATCTTGTAATTGACAGCGAAACGACACTTAAAAAACTTAATCTCTCAAAGAAGGTTGCCGAGACACTTCTGCAGGTAGCGCAGGAGAATGTCAAAGTTCCCAAAGTGGAAGTAACAGGGCACCTATACCTCACCTGCACCCTGCCTGATGGAATATCCGTAATTAAAAAGGCATTGAAAAGTGCTGAGCCCAAAATTGCCGGTGTCGATATTGAGATCCTGTATCTTGGTGCACCGACGTACAGAATCAAAGTGACCGCGCCTGATTATAAGAAAGCAGAGAAAGCGATTGAGAAAGCGGCCAATGCAGCGATCGCTGTAATGGAAAAGTCAGGTGGCGAGGGCAAACTCGTCAAGAAACCGAAGTCCGGGAAGAGTCAATGAGCGGTCACATCCGTCACTGCACAGAAGATCATACCTATACCCTTTCTCCCACATGCCCGGTGTGTGGCAAACCGACTGCGATTGCCCACCCTGCACGTTTTTCCCTTGAGGACCGGTACGGGAAATACCGGAGGCTGGCAAAAAATGATTGAAGAGATCTCTGTCCGGTATCTCGATCGTTTCAAGGAAAAGAAACTTGTCAATCCTATTATGATCGAAGGACTCCCCGGGATCGGGCAGGTGGGCAAACTTGTTGCCGAATACATGATCCACATGCTGGGTGCCGAGAAGATGGGGGAGATTCATTCGATCTATTTTCCTCCTCAGGTAATTATTGAAGAGAGCGGTCTTGCCCGTCTGGCACGAAACGAACTCTATTTTTACCGGGCTATCGGAAAAGATCTCATCTTTCTCGTTGGTGATCACCAGGGCACTTCGAACGAAGGGCACTACCTCCTTGCCGACCAGTACTGCGTTATCGCGGAAGAGCTGAGGGTACAACGTATTTACACACTTGGCGGATTCGGGGTTGGTCACCTGGTAAATGAGCCCCGGGTGCTGGGTGCTGTGAACCGTGCAGAGCTGCGCCCGGAACTTGAAGAGGCCGGCGTCACGTTTGACCGGGATGAACCAGGTGGCGGGATCATTGGTGCAGCCGGACTCATGCTCGGGCTTTCTGCCCAGCGTGGGATCGATGCAGTATGCCTTATGGGCGAAACGAGCGGGTACCTGGTCGACCCGATGAGTGCGGCAAACGTACTCGCAACACTCTCAAAACTGATTGATGTGCCGGTCGATCCTACCAAGCTCAACGACCGTGCTTCCGAAATGGAAA
>Ga0315285_10002999_pt1 | contig 17676 bp, 23 predicted proteins | sample YL17G09_36_MG_FD_203698 | JGI IMG/M metagenome (GOLD analysis project Ga0315285, IMG submission 203698) | Sediment microbial communities from Yellowstone Lake, YNP, Wyoming, USA - YL17G09_36 | ecosystem: Environmental > Aquatic > Freshwater > Lake > Sediment | place: USA: Wyoming | collected... | reverse complement strand
GCGATCGCCGACCTCGCCCGGGAAGGCGAGGTGATGGCGGAGGAATCGCCGGACGGCGGCCGGAGCATCTACCTCAAGCCTCTCCACGTGGCGGAGGAACAGGTGGCGCGCCGGCTGACCGATCTCCTCCGCGCCCCGCGCGTCCCCGTCCGGATTGACATGGAGAAGGCCCTCCAGTGGGTCGAGGGGGTCACCCGGCTGCATCTCGCCTCCCAGCAACAAGAGGCCATCCGGATGGCGCTCACCCACAAGGCCCTCGTCATCACGGGCGGGCCCGGCACCGGCAAGACCACCATCCTGCGGTGCATCATCCAGATCCTCGAGAAGAAGGGCGTGCGCATCCACCTGGCCTCGCCCACGGGCCGGGCGGCCAAGCGGATGGCCGAGGCCACGGGCCACGAAGCGTTGACGATTCACCGCCTGCTGGAGTGGAGTCCCGCCCAAGCGGGGTTCCAGCGGAACGCGCAGCGGCCGCTCGAAACGGACCTGGTCATCGTGGACGAGGCGTCCATGATCGACATCGTCCTGATGAACAGCCTGCTCCGCGCGGTCCCCCTGATGGTTACGCTCGTCCTGGTGGGGGATGCGGATCAACTGCCGTCGGTGGGTCCGGGCACCGTCCTCAAGGACATCCTGGATTCCGGCCGGGTGCCGGCCGTGCGCCTGACCGAGATCTTTCGGCAGGCGGAGCAAAGCCGCATCGTCCTGAACGCCCACCGGGTGAACCGGGGGGAGTTCCCGGACCTCTCCCGCCCCGCCGGAGGCGGGGACAGCGACTTCCACTTCCTGCCGGAGGAGGAGCCGGAGCGCCTCCAGCAGCTCATCGTGGAGCTGGCCTCACGCCGCCTCCCCGCACGCTTTGGGTTCGATCCCATCGAAGATATCCAGGTGCTCACCCCCATGCACCGGAGCGTGATCGGGGCGGCCCAACTGAACGCCGCGCTCCAGGCCGCCCTGAATCCCGCGCGGGCCGGTACCTCGGAGGTGATGCGGGGGGGCCGGGTCTTCCGGGTGGGGGACCGGGTGATGCAGCTCCGGAATAACTACGACAAGGAGGTGTACAACGGCGACATCGGGCGGATCGCCCGGGTTGACCTGGAGGAGCAGGAGGTGGTCGTCCGCGTGGACGGCCGGCCTGTGACCTACGACTTCAGTGAGCTGGACGAGTTGACGCTGGCCTACGCGGCCACCGTCCACAAGAGCCAGGGGAGTGAGTATCCGGCCGTCATCCTGCCGATGCACACCACGCACTACCCCATGCTCCAGCGCAATCTGCTGTACACGGCCGTGACCCGGGCCAAGCGCCTCCTGGTCCTGGTAGGAATGAAAAAAGCCCTGGCGATCGCGGTCAAGAACGACGCAACACTCCGTCGCTGTTCGCGCCTGGCCGACCGGTTGGTTGGGTTCGCGGGACAAGGGTAGGAAACGCTTGACACCGCCTAAATTGGCGGGGTATTCTCCCTGCGGAAAGGAGGATAGTGCTATGCGCAAAAACCTGTGGTTGGGACTCTTGGCGGTCGCAATGTTACTGACGTTCTCGGCCTGCTCGGCCCGCACTCAGGCAGCTCTGGAAGAGACCCAGAAGAGCGGGGCGCACTTCGCCACGTGGAGACACATGGGCTATTCCGTCAATCGTGGAACGCCTGAGACCACCACCAAGCGGGATATCGAGAGGTCCCAGGGCGACACGTGCCTGCCAAATCAGACCTGCAAGTGGTGGGGCGAAGTGGTCATGGTGCAGCCGATCCAGTAGCCGGCGGCATTTTTCTCCCACACCCAATCCAGGGGGGAACCTGATTCAGGTTTCCCCCTTCGTCTTTGGGCAACCAACTCTTAACCCCTGATCACTCACTCCTGCTCAGGCCGTTCGCTCTTAGCCGCTGGCCGCCGGCAGGAGGACTGCCAATGACCAATTGACCGGACTCGCATTGGTCATTTGTCATTGGTTCGTTCGTCCTCCAGGCACTGCTCCCCGCTCGGCCAGGATGTGGAGCAGCCGGCGGCAGTCGTAGCCGTGGTGCCAGAGTAACGTCTCGACGGCCCGGCAGAGCAGCTCCAGGTACTTCCCGGTGTCATACGGGGTGTCGGGCGCCAGGAAGGGAATGGCCCGCACCCGGGCCTCGACGTTTCCCGCGTCGGCGTCGCTGATGACGTAGCGCACGCGTTCCCCCGGGTAGACGGCCACACCACGGTCGGCCATCTGGCGGCTGGCCACGCCGATCTGGCTGTTGGTCTTGTACTCCCCCGCCTCCTTCGACACGGTGCGCTTGATGGTGAGGTCCTCCATGCGCACCTGCCCCTCGCGCAGCCGCCAGGCGTACTCCACGAAGATCTCCAGCACCTCGGGGATGCGCGCCGCAAACCCGGTGAGATCGTCCGCCCGCGCCAGGACCTCCACCATGCGCTGCTGCGCCTCGGCGACGAGGGGCGGCGTGTCGGACCGGCGAAGGTCAATGCCTCGCAGTTTCAGCTCCCCGGAGCGGAAGGCCCCCAGGTACCGGTTGGCCACGGAAACCGCCGGCTTGACCCGCGAGGGCAGGAAGCTCACCCACTTGTAGATCCCCTCCAGGTTGATGTCGATCCCCACGGCCTCGCGGATGGCCCGGCAGAGGTCCAGAATCTCGGCCTCGGTCGCCCCCGCCTTGACGATCCACATGGAGTCCACGATGGCGTGGAGGACGCGGAAGCCGCGTGATTCGACTAACGTGCGGGCGGTGAGCAGCTTCTCCCGGGCGTAGGCGGTCACCGTCTCGTGCGCCTCGATGCGCCCGAACCGGGCGTTCTTGTACCCGAGGTATCCGAAGCAGGTCACCAGGATCCACTTGAGGGCGTTCTGGCGGTGGTCGTAGCGCACCCGGGCGGCGCCTGAGGCGCCATTGCGGAGGCGCTTCAACGCCTGCCGGCGCGTGAGAATCGGGCGGAGCGTCCGGGTGACCAGCCCGTCGCGCCGGCGGCACGTCGAGTAACCGATCTCGGGCGCGGCATTGTCCGGGCAGCAGGCGCAGTCCACCGTCTCGGGCGAGATGTTGTGGTGGACCATCATGGCCGGGTACATGGAGGCAAAGTCGATCTCGGCCACGCTCTCGTACAGGCCGGTGATGGGCTGGTAGACCAGGCCGCCCTTGTCCGCGACCAGGAGATCCCAGGCCGTCTTCCACCGCTCCGGCTCGCCCTTCTTCCAGGGGACCAGGATGCCGTCGGTGAGCGCGCGGTCCAGTTGCATCATGCTGATCGCCGAGCCGGGCGAGGTCCGAGCCATCTTCTGGACCGGCACCTTGGAGAGCCGGCTGAGTTCGAGCAAGCCGGCCACCTCTGTCTCCTTCAGGATGAAGGAGTTCCGCGAGTCCAGGTGCCAGCGGCCGAAGAACGGATAGGACGGCGCCTGGTAGACCACGCGGCCGTAGGAGAAGTAGGAACGCCCCGCGGTCCGAATGTGGCGGCGCACCACCTCGCGGTCGAACTCCAGCGGGATGCCGGCGCGGCGCGCCAGGTCGAGGAGGGCCGGGACGAGGAACGCGTCGCCCCAGTCCGTGACGAGAACGTGGGGGTCGAAGCGACGGATCAACCGGTTGAGTTCGGTGAGAAGCGTCTCGGGGTCGCCCTCTTCGAGAATGGTTTTCTCGCCCTCGCAGGTGATGGTGAGGGAGCGGAGCTTCCCGATAGGGGCGCCGCGCCCCTGCTCGTCCCCCTGGCTGGTCAGGGCCATCATGATGAGCGGCGGCTCCGGATAATCCAGGTCCCACGCCGACCCCTCCACCTGATACTGCAATTGCGGATTGCGGCCTGCGCCGAGCTCAGGCGAGACGATTGCGGATTGCGGATTTGCCGACCAGGTCGCTCCATTGGTCATCCCGCCATGGCGGGATTGGTCATTGGTCATGTCCCGCGAAGCCGTGACTTTCGCCAGCGGAAAGATTCCACGCACATGGCAATAGGTGAGGGCCGGCGAGAGATCGCAGTCGTACAGGATGATCCCGGGCCGGGGGACCGCGAGGTGCCGCAGGAGGGCCGGCTGCCGTTCGGGATCGAGCAGCAGGAATTCCAGGACGTCGCGAGGCTCGCCGCTCCAGAACTCCTGGCGTCGGGTCATCCCGACCGGCGCAGCCAGCCCCATCCGATGCAGGTCCGCGGCCAGTTGCCGGAGGCCCGCGACCGGGCCGGCCGCGTAGAAGCTGGGCTGGAACGGGTCCACCAGGCGGTAGCTCTTCCCCTCGGCGTCCACGACCCACACCACCATCCCGCCAGATGTCGGGTACGTATCGAAAATCCAACCCGTGAGGGGGAACGTGGGGGAGTACATCGGAGACTCCAAGGACAGGAAGACGAATCCGCAGATTTCGCAGATTACGCAGATTCTCCGGGTTCACTCGCCATAGATTCGCGTTCGCAGGGCGGCCCGGAATTCCTCGGGCGTGTACTCGGGGTGCGTTGTGCGGATCGAGGCGGCGACCAGGGCGAACCCGTCCTCGATCATGGCAAACACGATCCGGAGGCGTTCCTCAGGGGACAATCGGCGCCACATCTCAACCTGGAGTGCGTCAGCCTGCTCGGGAGTCATCGGAGATCCTCTCGGTTCGGAACAGCCGGGTCCCCATCTTCACCTGGTTGTTTCGGCGCACTGTTCGCGGAACCGCCGGAGCCGATCGGACTACCTGTACGGAATGTGGTGCGCCTCCAGCCAGGCCTTCGCAATCTCCTCGAACGCCGACTGGCGAAAGCCGTACCAGTCCTCCTCGATGCCAAGCTGCTGAATCGCGTGCCGGAACCTTTGGAACGCGCCCGACCCGTGGATCGCGGCAAGCAGTTCGTCTCGCTCCTTTGGGGTGCTCCTGGAATGGGCAAACCGTTCCATGATGGCCCATTCGTGAATGTCGAACGGGGTGGGTAGCTGGAGAAAGCGCTCGGATTCTAGAGCCTCATGGATCTTCGGCAGGATCTCCTGTTGCCAGTCCGGCAGCTCTTCGACATCTACTGGCTCCTCCAGCAACCGGCGGTCCTCGTCCGTGACGGTCACGATCTCGCCCGTCTCGGGATCGAGATACGAGGCCCACTCGGCATTGGGTAGATCCATTGCCGCGACGATGTCTTGAAGCGAAACCTCGGCTGTCATGTTCGGCAGTCCCTGCGCCGCGGTGCCTTGCATCAGGTCACGGCAAGCAAGTTAACCTCGGCAACAACGTATTACAGGCAACGGATGTCAAGGAACAGGTCGCCGGGTGAACCGGTTGTTAGCTGGCAAGCCGGTCATCTCACGCCGTAAAGTCGGGCACCAGCGAACAGGCTTCGATAGACGGTTCATCGAAGACGTACTCAACCACGGCATACGGTGGGCCACCCATCCAACTCGGATCGTCAGTGATGTAACGCCGTTCTTGGCACTTCCCCGCTTGTTCCAGATGCTCAACCTCAGCGACCTCGTGCGGTTCCAAACAGATCCCGACGATCACCCGTGAACCGACGTCCGTGCAACGCCAGCGTTTACCCCCGCACCAAAACTCCAGACCGATCTCAAACTCGTCGTGCGTCATTTCCCAGTTCGTCGCTTAACGGGGCGACTCACCGGCGCGCGTTAGCGCGTCCGTGTGCAGCCGCTTGTTCGACCATTCTGTCATAGAGGAACTCAGGGGCGAAGTCAGCACCATTCTCCCACGCAATCGTGTGGAGCACCTCGGAGACCTTGAATTCCTTGAATCGGCTGGGGTCTTTCAGTGGCTCGAATACCGGCCCCCACAATGCCTCGAATAGATCAACCACACCGTCTTCACCATTGCTGAAGAACACGCGGATTCTGAAGCCTTCCAGATGCTCGGCGCGAGTGATTTCCAGCATTTTGTCTACTCCAATGGGGGAATCTTCTTCAACGGCTGATGGTGTTCGGCAAGGCGCCAGTCTTCCGTCAATTCCCCTTTGTATATCCCATACTGCAAACGCTGCAAGGGCTGCAGCCTATTTCCTTGACCTTGGATCTCGGTTCGGGTTGTAAGCGGTTGATTGCGATCGGTCTGGCGTGCGCGAGGCGCTTCCAAGCCTGCCGAATTAGGCTGTGAGATCTTGCAGTCTATTTCCGGGACACGCGGGGCGGGCGTCAGGAGGCGGTCGAGGAGCCTGGGCTTCGGCTGCCCGAAGGGCTGGCTCGCTATCGGAGCGGACGCCTCGTACTTCACGGCCGGAATCCTACGCGTAGGGCTGGGGGCGGATCAAGAGCATTCTTTCCTTCGGATCATGCCAGATGAATACCATACATGCGTTTGGTTGTCAATCGCGAAATAGGTGTCCGGTACCATTTTGACAGGTCGCCCATCCTCGTTCAGAAAGCAGACGTCCCGCCACTCGACCACGGCGCCGGGATCTCCTTCAAGCTGCCTGAGGCTACTTCGCGGCTCTCCGGGCCTTGCGGTTTGCGATCTCAGCGAGAGCTCGGAGCGCATTGTTTACGGACCGGGAATCCGGGAACACCCGTGCAACGTCCCGCTCCAGGACCACGACGACGCGGTCTTCCGCCGCCTGACCGGCAAAGCGGTTTGGCTTCGCCTTTCGGTACTCAAACCTGTACTCAGGGCGCAGGTCGCTCACGGTGGAGGCGCGAACCCTAGACTTTCCTGTTTTCTTCATAGTCATCTCTTTCCTTCCTTGTGGCCACCCGAGCACTGATGATGCGAATGACGCCCGGCAGTCTCTCGCTGAAGGATATCACCAACAGGCGGCCGACGATAGAGTGGCCGATGATGATCTCCCGTGGCTCTTCCTCCGAGTGATCCTCATCGTCGAAGATGCAAGCGAGCGGGTCGTGGAAAACGGTGCTCGCCTCATCGACACTGACACGGTGCTTCCTCAGGTTCGGGGTGGCCTTTTCCCTGCTCCATTCAAAGCGAAGGCCCATCAGGACCGAAGCTTCTCTCGGTAGCAAGTGCAGGACGTCGCCTACTGTGTCTCCTCGCTTTCCTCTAACAACCCAAGCAGATCGTAAAGGCGGGCGTTGCCGCTTTTGTCACCTTTCTCACGCGGGGGGCGCTCTCTGCCATCGTCTGCGTTCCGGAAAGTGCCAGAAGAGGTACCGTCTCCTTCTTCAAAAGGAGCGACACCCTAAACCTCGCGCTGAGCGGGCGGTCGGTTGCAACGACCTGTTAACCCCAGTCCGAAATTCTCAACCGCCAAGGACACCCAGCGCTGGCGCTGGGTACCCGGAATGCCAACACCGAAATGGCCTATTGGGGGAACAAACAAAACTTCCGAAAGCCCCAGGAGCCCGGTTTCGTGCTCCTCGATGGTGAGACCGGAACATCATATCCTTGGCGGCCTTGGCGCACCAACGGCAGTGCCGTTGGTACCGGCGGTTCAAGCTCTTTCTCGGATCAGGGCTAATTATCTCTCCGCATGAGACTAAAGCTCTGGGCCGTGGGGCCGATCTCTGGCCGCGTCGCAAGAAACATGGCCAGCGGCACCACATCTTCTGGCGTCTTTAGCCATTCACTCTCGGCGAGACTGGAGCCTCGGTGCGCTGACGCATCAACATTCATCGCCGTCTTGACAGGCCCTGGGATCAGTTCATTCACGCTGATGTTGTACGGCCACAGTTCTTGGGCGAGCACCCGTGTCAACATCCACAAACCCGCTTTGGAGCACGCATAGGCTGAACTACCCGCTCGACCGCGATGCCCCACGCCCGACCCGATGGTGATGATTTTCCCTGCCCCGCGCTGTTGCATATAGGGAATGGCGGTTTTCGCGCAAAAGTATGCGCCGATCAGATTGACCTCTACCGTGGCTCGCCAATCCTCGGGCCGACTGTCTGCCACGCGCCTCCGCTCATAAATTGCGCCCGCATTGATGACCAAAATATCCAGGCCGCCAAAATGCTCAACGGTCTTCTGAAACATCTGCTCGGCAGAGTCCAACTGAGTCACGTCGGTTTGCAGGGCTATTGCCTGCCCACCTCGTGCCTCGATCTCTCTCACCGTGTTCTCGATCTCTGCGACAGTGCGGGCTGCACAGCAGACCGCTGCCCCTGCTTGGGCATAAGCGATGGCGATGGCTTTGCCAATGCCGCGTCCCGCTCCTGTCACAATCGCCACTTTCCCCTTGAGTACCTGTTCCCGCTCGTCCATGGCTAGGTATCCTCCGGTGGACTTGAGCCAATAAAGGGGGACATTGCCAAATACGTCAAGTTTCGCCCTGCCCTATACGGGCGCCTCAACGACTTGGTAGTGCGCGGAGCGACTGTCAAACCGCGACAGGAGTTGCCTCGCTTTGGGAGGGACGACAGCGACTTCATAGTTGTCGCCCGCGAATGCTCGCACGGCATTCAGGGAATCGAACCACATGATCGTCACGAACTCCACGCCCTCCTGGACGTCCCGGCGGAGGAGATGGATGCCCCGATAATCCTGGATTGCGCGCTGTGCAATACCATGGAATATCTCCGTGCGCAGCAACTTCTCATAGGCGTCCGCATTCTCGCGGGTAGTCCACCCGTGCCAGACTCGACTGATCATTAGACCAACCTCTCCCAGCGGGCTGGGGCAGATTGACGCCCCTCTACTGTGCCCCCTTCCAGTACCCGGCCAGCTTCGTATTGATGGCAACGGGAAAGTCCGTCGCGGGAGAGCGGAACACCAGGTACTCCTCGACGGTCGCCGCCCGCGCCCAGGCGCGATACTCGTCGGCGGCGATGGCGGCCTCGGCGTAGCAGGCGAATTCGTGGTACCCGTCCTGCCGCGAGCAGTCCATGTGGCGCATGCCCTCGGTGTGGAATTCGCGCACGTCCATGATCGTTTCCATGGAGGGCGAGAACCGGAAGATCTTGGTGACGTGCGGGAAGGCGATGACGAAGCCAATGCCCTCATGGCTGCCCGCGAGGAACGTCTTTTCGAAGTGCTCCCGCGTGCGAGGGCAGTGTTGCCATTCATACAGCTCGGGCTTGTCCCGTCCGATGACGGAGATGTAGTAGACCTTGAAAACCGATCTCCCGTCCGGCATCCGGAGGACGCCCTGTCCGACAGTCTGTGCATGGTACGCTCTACACGTCGCAATCTGCATGGTCATTTCCTCCGACTGCGTGCCCCTGGGGTGCCTGCCTCCATCGGTCAAGGATTGTCAGCCTTGCCAGATCGCCCCTGGATCTCATGCACCCGCCTAAGCACTTCGGCGGGCAAAGGGCCTCGGTTGGCGTACTCTACAGCCAGCTCGAGTTGCTCTGGGCTTGAGATGCCGACCAGTGCAGTCGAGATCTCGGGCTTGCTGATCACAAAACGGATGGCCGCCTCGACAAGACTGCTGACGGTGCCATCCTCGAGGAGAGACACGAACCGTCGGGCCTGGGCGACGTCCGCCGAGTAGTCGCGTTCGGTTCCGATGGGCGCGACCGAAAAGGCGGCAACCGGATGCCGGTCGGGCCGCCCGCTGAGCGCGCCGCCCGCTAGGGCGCGGATCGCGATGACGCCCATCTGCCTACTCGCTGCCCGGTCGATGAGCTTCCGGTAATCCTGGTAAGGGAAGCCCGCCAGCACTTGCATCCCGGCGCTGGGATTGAGCAGGTTGTAGACAACCTGGACCGAATGGAACCTTCCGCCCGCCACTGTCTCGTGTAGCAACTCGGTCTCCCCCAGCCCGGTGATCCCCCAAAAGCGCACCTTGCCCTGCCGCTCCAGGGTCTCGAACGCGCGGAGGACGGCAGGGAAGTGGTGGAGCGTCACCCCGGCCCGGTCGGGCCCAGAGTGGGGCAGGACGGGATTGTGGAGCTGGATGAGATCTACTCGCTCCCGGCCGAGCCGCCGCAGGCTGGCCTCAACGGACTCGGCGATCGCTGCCTCGACGCGGTCCAGATCCGGGGGCTTCAGGCGCACCTTCGTCCCCACGATCGGGTCGGCGCCGAGCTCGCGCAGGACCGCCCCGAGGTTGACCTCGGACTGTCCATCCCCGTAAACCGATGCGGTGTCGAAGTAGGTGATCCCCAGCTCGAGGGCGCGCGCCACCGCGCGGCGCATCTCCGGAAACGCGCCGCGCACGAGCAGTCCGCCGACGCTGCCACAGCCGAAACCGAGTTCGGAAGCCTTAAGACCGGTGCGGCCCAACACTCTGTACTTCACGATTGCTCCCACTGAAGAGGAACGTAATGAGGGACGTAGTTCGGATATTTCGGATACGGTTCAGCTTCCACTGAAATGGGTGTCCGGTACCATTTTATGGGCTTTTCCGTCGGCCGAATCCGGCGGGAAGCACTGGCACACGTAGGCCGTTCCTACGCCTCGTTGTGCATCGGATGATGCGTGTTCCTCGCCCGAGCAACTGTTTGACGGCGCCGGCTGCTTTGCGCCTTTTGAACAGCGTCGCATGAGATGGGTCGTTCATCGCGTAAACGTCGTCTGCGACGTTATAGTAAAGAACGAATCCAGGCGCGATGCCGGAAACTATCAGATAGCGTACAGGGTCCTTGAGGTCCGCCAGTCGACGCCTGAGTTCACGGACCTGCGCCTTGCTCAGAGCGGTGGCGTCGTCTGGTACGCTCCGGCCAACCTTGGGTCTGCGGGACCTTGCGATCTTTGACCGACTAGCCGCACAGCCCCGCACGCCGCCGGAAAAGTCGTACTCTTTTCTCATGTCTACCTCAAACCGTAAAGCGACTAAAGGGGGACCGTAAAGCGACTAAAGGGGGACGTTGCGCGCGCCGTCACCTTTCTCACACAAGGCGGCGCTCTCTGCGATTGTCTGCCTTCCGGAAAGTGCCAGAAGAGGTAACGTCTCCTGCTTCACAAGAAGCGGCATCTTCAAGCTCGCGCTGAGTAGGCAGTCGGTTGCAACGACCTGTTAGCTTGCCGCCTGGTTGAGGCGATCAATGACTTGCCGAATTCTTTGCCTGACTTTCTTGTAGTCTACCCGCGCCCACGCATCAAGCAAGGGGATGTACTTCGTGTCTCCAGTTGCTTCCCCCTTCTCCAATAGGAGCCAGATCAAATCTGTGGGCTTGTCCTTCAGATAGCTCATGTCGAAAGTGCGGCTGCCTGTCGCCAGCATGTCATCAAAGCCACTGAGCAATTCGCCCGCGTAGGTCTCCTTTTCGATTTCCCACCCTTGCGGGGTGTACACGAGCAGCGGCAAACGATAATCGTATTGAATGGCGAGATACCCATTCAGGATGACCCAATCGATCCTCGCCAGAATATCTTCTTCGGGCAAGTTGCGATAGTAGCCATACACGGGACTCCGGTTCAGTCCTGTGTCGAGGAGGTCCTTCGCACGCGAACCCTTCAACACTTTTGCGAGTAGGGTTCGCCCCCCGCGCATAATCAGGTCATCTGCACCTCTCAAGATAGCCTTGATTTCGTCGCGGGATAGGCTTCTGATCCCCTTTGAGTCAAGGTGATATTTGGCCCGTTGTACCTTGCGGCTCATCTATCGCCCAAAAGGAGGTACCGTGTAAAAGGAGGTACCGGACACCCTGCGAGGCCTCAGTTGTTGAATCCGCCTGTTCGCGCCGGAAGTTCTTGGCCATCACCGCCGCAACGAGCAGTGTAGCCATAGACGCCGCCCGCAAGAATCTCTCCAGGCCCGCTCCCAGAATCATGTACGTAGCGCGAAATAGGTGGCCGGTACCATTTTCCACGAAATAGGTGTCCGGCACCATTTTTCTACGACCGTCTACTCGCTATCAAGCTCTCCCGGATCAAGACTGCATCCTTGCATGTCGTATTCATCGAAGACTTGTTCCTCTACGGAGTAAGGTGGGCCGCTATAGTCTCGAGGGTCGTCTTGATCGAGTTTAATGGCGATGACAACGCGAGTGCCTATGTCTGTGCATCGCCATTTGCCGCTGGCCGTGTAGAACTCCAGGCCGATTCGGAAGTCGTCTCGTGTCATGTCAGTTCATGCTCATGTTGGATTCAATATCAGCCTGGCCTGCCCGCGGTTGTGGCGAGTGCGGGCTGACGCCCTGTTATGCGGCCCCTTCCGCGCCCTCCAACGGTCCCCGAGGCGGGAACTTCTTGATATATTCCCGAAGCGAGCGCGCTGCCTTCTTTGGATCGTTCTGCGCCAGCGGAAAACGAAGGACGACTGCTTCAAGTCGGGCGTCTCGGGACGCTAGCCACGGCGGAGCACACTCGTGCCCGAGGCGAACGTCAACTGCCGCCGGCCCCTTGACGTATCGGAATTCCAGGTTCGGCTCAGTGAAATAGCCCTCAGCAGACTTCGGCTTCCCGACTGCGACGGTGTCGAACCATCGCGCGAGCTGCTCGAGTTCAAACGTAGTGAGACACGCATGGCGAAAGCTCCAGTTCCCGCGGGGGTGGGCGACCCGCCCGGAGACCACGAGCCAGTTCGAGTCCCAGCGATCATCTTGGATCTCTGGGAACTGGTACCCCTCAATCTTCAACTCGAAGGAAGTCCCGTCTTCGCCTTTCAACCTCATGCATACGATCCTTCTGTCCGCATAACTACATCAGCGAGAGCCGTTCACGAGGTCAGGCCTCCTCCTCGAAAAGCAACGCCGCCATCACCAAGCCTCTCGGCCGGTCGGAGGTCCGTACGTCACCTCGGAGTGCAGATTGGTCTTGTGGACTCCCGCCAGGAGCCTGCGGAGCGTGAAGGGACGGTCAGTGATCGGCGATGCGACCAGCCGGCCCTCCTCCAGCGAGAGGTTTACCACCGTGCCTTGTCGTACCTTGGCTTCCTCCGCGAACGGTTTGGGAATACGGAGCGCCAGGATGTTTCCCCACTTCTGGACTTGAACCCGCATCCGGGCGTCTCGCAGTGCTGATGCAATGAAGCTACGCGAATCGCTACCGCTATGCAAGCTACTCTTTCCGAATCGCTCCCTCGCTATCACGCGATCTCTGGAAACCACAAGAACACTCTCGCCAACCTTTGCGCTCCTGGCAAGTCGCGGCGTTCGAGCCGATCCAGTCATCCGGCCTTGCGTGCCCACACGTTGATCCGGCGGAAGGGCTCGGCGTGGGTGCCGTCGGGCTGGCCGGTGAGGTGGAGCATCGCCTCGACCACGCCGTCCCGAAACGCCTTCCGGAGGCCGGCGGGCAGCGCCTGGACGAAGGGGATCAGGCAGGGGTTATCAATCCAGCCCACGATGGCGTCCGGGCTGGGGAACCGCTGGTCTCGGTTCTCGGTCCAGGCCCGCCATTCGGCGAAGGGCGAGGCACGCAGCAGGTCCTCATACGCAGGGAGGGCGGGGAAGAACCAGGGCCAGCGGAAGCCTGCGAATGCCTTAGGGAAGGGTGGGGTCGCCATCTGCCGTTGCACGCATTCGATCAGGTTCGGACAGTTGGTGTCGTCGCCGAATTGGGCCCGCAGGATACCGCCCGGCCTGAGCGCCCGGTGAACATTGCGCAACAGCCCTGCGTGATCGTGCACCCAGTGCAGCGTGGCGTTGGAGAAGACCACGTCGAACTCCGGCTCGAACTCCAGGTCGGTGATGTCAAGCTGTTGCACGGCCATGTTAGGGGGGCATTTGTCCCGGGCAGCCTCCAGCATCTCGGGGGCAGCGTCAACGCCCAGCACCGACCCGTGGGGGACCCGGTCTGCCAGTTGGCGCGTGATACTCCCGTCGCCGCAGCCGAGATCCAAAATGCGCTCGTTCCCCTGCAACAGGAGTTCCGCGACGAGGCCACCGCCCCATTCCCGCTGGTGCGGCGAGTGCCGCTCGTAATCCCGGCCGTCCCAGCTTTCCACCAGCCGATCGTTCGTCTTCATCGGTCCTTTCCGTGGGATGATCAGGGGCTAGCTCCCACGCGTGGTGGCGACCCAACACTAGCATCCGGTATCCGCCGGAGCGCCGGCAGCAGCTCATCGCTGATCAGCCGCATGCTCTGGAGGGCGGCGCTGAGCGGCAATCCAGTCCAGTGGGTGCGGAGCAAGAGATAGTTCGCTCCCGCGCCCCCCCAGTATGCGCGCAGTTGCTCGTAGCATTCCTCCGGCGAACCCAGGATGAAGCGGTCCCTGGCCAACTCGTCGAATGGACGGTGGAAGGTCTCCTCGGCGGGGAGAGCCCCGTCCTGGCCCCACCGTGCATAGGCCCCATACTTGTTCGCGAGGTGGGGGCCGGCGATCTCGAGAGCGGTCCGCCGATCCCTAGCACAGAAGATCTCCCGGAAGATCGGGACGTCCCGTGGAACAGGTCGCCCACAGCGGGAGAGCGCAGCCCGGTACAGCGACATCTGGCGGATCACAGTGGGCAGGGTGGCGTGGGGCCCGATGAACCAGGTATCTCCCCACGTGGCCGCCCGCTCTACTGCCCGGTCGGTTGTGGCAGCGAACCAGATGGGCGGGTGGGGCTGCTGGATCGGGCGGATGGTCATGGTCACCTTGTCCAGCCGGCAGAAGTCGCTTTCGTAGCTCACCACCTCCTCGGTCCAGAGGCGCTTGACCAGCGTCAGGCATTCCTCGAAGCGGCGGCGGCGTTCAGCCCACGGCACACGGAAGGCGTCGAACTCCACCTGGCGGTAGCCCAGCCCGACCCCGAAGACGAAGTTCCCCCGCCAGATGACGTCCAGGGACGCCACGTGCTCGGCCACCTCCACCGGGTTGTGCAGGGCAAGGAGCAGGACGCCGGCGATGCCGGTCATCCCCCCTGCCTCGGCGGCCAGCCGCGCCAGGAACGGGACGAGTTGCAACTGCACCGCACCTTCGGTGAGATAGTGATGCCCAGTTGCGACCGCATCCCAGTCCCAGTCGCGGGCCGCGCGGACCATGACGAGCTGCTCTTCCAGGGCGGAGATCATGTCGGTCCCGGGTGGGTGCTGGTTGGTGATGTAGATGCCCACTTTCATCTCGCGTCTCCTCGTGGGATGGTCCCGTCGCTCCGGGGCCGCATCCAGGTGGAAAACTCTCCGCAGAATTGTTCCAGCGTCAGGGACGTGATGCGCGGGTCCGTCGCGACCTCGGCCTGCTCGCCCGGCGTGGTGTAGCCCCAGGTGGCCAGGAACAGGCTGACCGCGTCCAGGTCCGCCTGCTGCTTGACCGACCGCAGGGTCTTGAGGCGATCCTCGACGAACCAGATGTCGCCATAGTCCACACCGTGTTCCTGGCGCAGGGTGCGGAGGAGGTCCACCTTAGGGCGGGCGCGCTCCTTCCCCCAGACGCGTGCATCCGGGAACGCCACGCCGTTTCTCTCCATGATCAGGTGGGCGTAGCGCCACTCCTTGGTCGTGATCACGAAGACCTGCACGTCGCTTCGCAGGAGCGCCTGCAGCCGCCCCGCGATCCCGGGATAGAGGTGCTGGCACCCAAGCCAGCTCGCGAGATCCGTCTGGATCCAGGCATCCCGCGTGGCATCGAAGCGCGCCGCCAGGTCTGCCGGGCTCAGATGATGCTCCTCCAAGATTCGCGACCGCCATTTCGTCTGGAACTCCCGGAGGAGAACGGCCTCGGGCACGCCCTCGAGGATGGCACGGAGCATGACCGGGAACTCCCAGCCGATCTCCAGGGCGGGCCGCAGGCGGACGTAGGCGGCGGCCGCCTCGGGCGGTGGGCCGTCGCCGGTCCCTCCCCAGATGTCTCGGTACACCCGCCAGGCGGATTGCAGCCCCTCGTAGACGCTGTTGCAGATGACGCCGTCGAAATCCAGTGCCAGGATCTTTGGTTCAGTCACGCGATTCCCCTCAACCGCAGATTTTGCAGATTACGCAGATTCAAGTCAAAGAGCTGCGAGCCCAGAGCCGAGATGAAATCTGCGAGATCTGCGTAATCTGTGGTTAAAGCCGTTTCCTATTTCGCGCCCGTCCGGAACATCGTGAGCAGCATCTTGAAGCGCCCGCCGGCCCGGACGGCGTGGGGGACATTGGCCGGCATTAGAACCAGCTCGCCCGTCCGGACGGTGACCGGCTTGCCCCCGATGACCAGGGTCGCAGTGCCGTCCAGCACCTGAACCAGGGCGTTAAAGGGAGCGGTGTGCTCGCTGAGCTCCTGCCCCTCGTCGAAAGCGAACAGGGTAAGGGTGCCGGTATCGGTCTTCAGCAGCGTCCGGCTCACGATGGAGCCGGGCGCGTACTGCACGGCCTCTGCGAGCGCCATCGGCTCTGCCGGGGGCAACTGGCTCTGCGGGGTCTTGGCAGTGGTCATGGCAGGATGCCTCCTTTCTGCGTGTACCTAGATCCTCAGGCGATGTGCTCGTAGTCCATCTGTTGACGGATGCGCTCTTTGACCTCGCGGCCTGCTAACTTCTCGCAGAGATAGAGCCCCAAGTCAATCGAAGACGTCACGCCCCTTGCCGTGATGACGTCTCCCTCGTCAACGATCCGCCGGTCCACGACGGACGAGCAGAATCTCCGAAGATCGTTGAAGGCGCTCCGGTGCGTCGTGGCGGCTTTGCCTTGCAGGAATCCCGCGGCGCCCAGGAGCAGTGCACCCGTGCAGACGGAGACCTTGAGCTTGCACGGGGTCGCCGTCCTCAGCCATTCCATGAACCCGGCATCGTCAACCAACTGCCTGGAGCCGAATCCCCCTGGCACGATGATCATGTCGTACGCGGGAAGAGGCTCGCCGACTTTGGTTGCCGTGAATTCAAGCCCGACGCCATCCTTGACAGTCCTGGACCGCGCGCAAATCTCCCAGCAGAGGTCCGGCAGAAATCCCATGGTGTTCAGCCGGGTCACCGGATCGTACACCCCGATGAAATCCAGAGCGGTCATTCCGTCGTAGATGATGAACGCAACCTTCACTGCAGCCCTCCCGGATTATCCCCAATCCGAAATTACCAATCGCCAACACGCCAAGAATGCCAAGATCGAAGTGGCACATTGGGGGGAAAAGAACGAAACTGGTGAAGGCTCCCATGAACCGGTTTTCGCCTTCTTCGATGGAGAGATCGAAACATCACATCCTTGGCGACCTTGGCGTCATGGCGGTTCAAGGTTTCTCGGATCAAGGTAATGTGTGATCAGATTGCCCCGCAAAGAACCTGGCGTACGTTCCGGAGAGCCACGGGTCATTCCGGATGAGCCGGGCGAAGTTCACCTGAACCGTCTGCGCGATGGCCCCGGCAGTGGTTCCCCGCAGCTCAGCCAACGCCTGGACGACATCCCCGATCAGGCGTGGCATCCCGGGGGTAGCCGTGAGCCACTTTGCTCCCCCGGGATTGTCCGTCTCCGTGAGCAGTTGGGCTGATGGGACTTCTCGTGCGATGGCGCGGATATGCTCCGAGTGGAGCACCTCGACACCGATCGTGAAGTACAACCCGTGGCTTATCATCTCTCGCAGTATGTCCAGAGACCCCGAATACCAGCGGATAATCGCCCGGTGAATGCCGTAACGGGCGAGGAGGCTCAGGGTCTCCCTTTCGGCACCTGAAGTGTGCAGGTTGACGATCTTGTCCTGCTCTTTCGCCGCTGCCAGGAAGAACTCGAACACCAGGCGTTGCGCGGGATACTGGGACGCATCGTCGACGAAGCGGTGGTCCAACCCGATTTCGCCGAGCATGGGACTGCGCTCGATCGCCTCCCGCAGCTCTTCCAGGCACTTGACATATTCGGGCGCGTTCCAGGGATGCACGCCGAAGGTGGGCAGGGCGAACTCGCATCGCTCACCGATCTCCAGGTTTCGCCGATACGAGGGAAGATCCATGGCAGTACTGATCGTCAGGATCCGGCGTTCCGCGATCTCCCCCAGCGCGGCATCCAGCGCATCGTCGTACCTGTCCAAATGCGCGTGAGCGTCAATGAGCATGCCTTGCCT
>Ga0315285_10002997_pt1 | contig 17684 bp, 16 predicted proteins | sample YL17G09_36_MG_FD_203698 | JGI IMG/M metagenome (GOLD analysis project Ga0315285, IMG submission 203698) | Sediment microbial communities from Yellowstone Lake, YNP, Wyoming, USA - YL17G09_36 | ecosystem: Environmental > Aquatic > Freshwater > Lake > Sediment | place: USA: Wyoming | collected... | reverse complement strand
GGCGTCGAAAACGGTTGATAGATATAGATCGATTTGCTCTTTTCCCATGTGGAAAGACGGGAGCTTCAGAGCTCTTGTCTTTTTCACTGGCCCGATCAGTCTTGGATATTTCTCTTCTCGTAATCCTCTTTGATGGCCTTGGCCATCTCCTCGTCCGCCTCCAGCACCAGGGGTCCCACGTAGTCACAGATCTTGCAGTGGTATATCTTGCCTATGTAGCCGCCCATCTCATAATAGAGCTCAGCGCTCCCGCAGACTGGGCAGATCTCGAACTGTTTCTTGGATGCCATCCAATGTCTCCAGAAAACCTCATACTCAGAAGAGCTTCATCAGCTCCTCTGCAATGATCCTATACCCCTCCTCATTGGGATGATCTAAGCCCGGCAGCATCAGAGAGCTCAGGGGCACCCCCTGCCGCACGCGATCCATACAGGCCCTGTAGATATCTACGAAGCCCGTCTCCATCTCCTCTGCAGCCTCTGCTGTAGCCTGGCGGTAGCTCTGGACGAGATCGTCATAATAGGGAGTCTCCAGGGGCGGCGAGGATAGCAGCAGCATCTCCGAGCCCGGCCCGGCTCTGATGCGCTTTGCCATCTGCTTCAGGTTTGCCTTGAACTGGGGCAGAGCCAGGCCCATCACAGCATCGTTAGTCCCGAAGTTTATGGTCACCAGATCCGGCTCTTGGCAGAGGACGTCCCAGTCCAGCCTGGCCAAGCCATCTGTTGTGGTATCCCCACAGGTCCCGCTGTTTATTATCTCAATGCCGGTCTGCGAATACTTCCCCATCAGCATCTCCTTCCAAAAATAGGTGAAGCCGCGGCGAATGGCGTAGCCTGCGGTAATGGAGTCTCCGAAGGCCACTATAGTTACATCGCAGCCGTTCTCCAGGTCGGATATCGCTCTGGCGGTAAACCTCTTCCGGTCCTCTTTCATTTCCCGGGGCCCCTGGCTCTCAGCCGACCATTGCAGCCTTCCGCTCCGCTCCGGCCACGGCCGATTTCATCTCTCTGACCAGGGCCTCCAGCCTATCCAGCTCACCGCGGGCGATCAGGTCCACGCAGGCCGAGCCGACGATGGCCGCGTCTGCTCCCGCCCGGATGACCTCTGCCGCCTGTGCCGGCGTGGAGATGCCGAATCCAACTGCCTTGGGCACCCCAGGAGGAACGCGAGCAATCAGATCTCTGGTGGCATCCAGAAGGTCGCTTCTTATGCCTGTCACCCCCGGCCGGGCCACCAGGTAGAGGAAGCCCGAGGTCCGCTTCGCTATGATCTCGAGGCGCTCCTGGGGGGTGTTCGGCGCAGCCAGGAATATCAGGTCGATCTCTCTGTCGCTGCAGGCCTTCTGTAGCGCCCCGGCCTCCTCAAAAGGCAGATCTGGCACTATCAAGCCGCTGATTCCGCTCTTGACACAGTCCTCGGCAAACCTCTCCAGGCCCCGGGCATAGACCATGTTGTAGTAGCCCATGAAGACCAGGGGAATGTCGACCTTGATCCTTGAAATAACGTCGAAGTAGAGGTCGGTGTTCATGCCGGCGGCTATCGCCCTCTGGGCAGCGGCCTGGATGGTGGGACCGTCAGCTATGGGATCGGAGTGAGGTAGGCCCAGCTCTACCACATCCGCGCCCGCCGAGGCCAGCCTGTGCACCAGATCCGGCGTGGCCTCCGGAGTGGGATCTCCCGCGCAGATGTAGACGATGAGCAGCGGCCGGCGCTCAAATGCCAGAGATAGCCTCATGCTCCATCACCGTTGCTAGATCTTTGTCTCCCCGTCCGGAGACGTTTATTATCGTTACATCGCCCAAGGCATCGGGTTCCTGGAGGGCGTATCCGATGGCATGGGCCGACTCGAGCGCGGGAATGATCCCCTCTAGGCGCGAGAGGGCCTTGAAGCCCGCCAAAGCAGTCCCGTCGTCTGCCATCTTTGGAACGATGCGCCCGACCTCCGCCAGGTAGGCCAGCTCCGGCCCCACCCCCGGATAGTCCAGGCCGGCTGCTATGGAGTAGGACTCCAGGATTTGCCCGTAGGGATCCTGCAGGATCTTGGTCATTGCGCCGTGCAGGACGCCGTCGCTTCCGCAGCCCAGGGATGCCCCGTTGTCCGCCGTCTTCTCCGTGCGGCCCAGACCCCGGCCGCCTGCCTCCACGGCGATGAGCTTGACATCTTCCGAGAGGAAGGGGGCGAAGATGCCCATGGCGTTGCTGCCTCCCCCTACGCAGGCCACAATGGAATCGGGAAGCCGTCCCTCCGCTTGAAGGATCTTCTCTCGCGTCTCCTTGCCGATTACGCTCTGAAAGTCCCTCACCATGGAGGGGAAGGGATGAGGACCTGCTGCAGTGCCGAGAAGGTAGTGGGTGCTCTCATAGCTAGCCGCCCAGTCTCTCAGGGCCTCGTTAATGGCATCTTTGAGAGTCCGGGAGCCCGAGCGGACGGGTATCACCTCTGCGCCCATCAGATGCATGCGATAGACGTTCATCTTCTGTCGCTCTATGTCCACCTCGCCCATGTAGATCTGGGTCTCAAAGCCCAGACAGGCTCCCACGATGGCCGTCGCCACTCCGTGCTGTCCGGCCCCGGTCTCGGCGATGAGTCTGGTCTTTCCCATGTGCTTGGCCACCAGGGACTGGCCCAGGGTGTTGTTGAGCTTGTGGGCCCCTCCGTGCACCAGGTCCTCTCTCTTGAGGTAGACCCTCCGCCCAAGCTTCTTGCTCAGGCCCCTGGCCAGGTATAGTGGGGTGGGCCTCCCGGCAAAGGTCCCGAGGAGGTTCTCCAGCTCTGAGCAGAAGCTCTCATCCTTTCCGAGTCGAGAATAGGCATTGGCCAGATCCTGCAAGGGCTGTATCAATGTCTCGGGGACGAAGAGCCCCCCGTACCTCCCGAACTTTGTCAGGCTCGATTCTGCCATATAAAGGTTCAATGGATCACCGGCTTATGATGTATTATTTAGTACTATGATGTATCAAAAAGTACATTGTATTTAAGCTTTATCCAGTCTAAGCTTTATCCAGCTTGATCCCGCAGATCCGGTGGCAGCTCCCCGGTCAGGCTCTCTATTCTCTGCTGGGCATCCACCAGCCTCCGGCCGCATAGCCTGACCAGCCCCATGCCCTTCTCAAAGAGAACCAGGCTCTCCTCTAGAGTTAGCCTCCCCTCCTCAAGGGCAGTCACTATCCCCTCCAGATCCTCCAGCGCCTCCTCCAGGCTTAGTTTTTCCATCAGGTATCCTCCTTCTCCAGCACCCTGCACCTGAGCCTTCCCTCTGCCAGGATCAGCTCCAGAACCTCTCCCGCCCTGGCATCCTCTGCCCTCAAGACCAGCCCTCGGGATGACCTGACAATGGCATATCCCCGGGAGAGAGTGGCCAGGGGGCTGACAGAATCCAGGCGTCCCTCAAGCATATCCAGGCGGATCCTGCAATCTTGCATCAGCTTCCGCTCCATAGCCGTCAGGCGCTCTGCCCAGTAGTCCATGAGCTGGCGCTTCTCCGCCAGTCGGCCGTACATCCTTCGGGCCGACAGGCTGCGCTGAAGATAGTCCAGCCGCTCCTGCCCCCTCTCCAGGCAGGACCAGAGCGCTTTGGTCATGCGAGCCTCCAGCAGGCGCAGATCGGATCTAGTCTCCTCCAGATCAGGGATGGCCATCCTGGCGGCGGCTGTGGGCGTAGGCGCCCTCACGTCGGCCACAAAGTCGGCGATGGTCACGTCAGTCTCGTGCCCGATGGCCGATATCACCGGAGAATCGCACTCAAAGATGGCACGCGCCACCAGCTCAGAGTTGAAGGGCCAGAGGTCTTCGGCTGAGCCGCCGCCCCGGCAGACGATCAACACGTCCACCCGGCTCCTCAGGGCGGCGATGGCCAGGACTATGCTCTCCTCAGCCCCATCGCCCTGCACCTGGGCAGGGGAGAGAAAGATCCTGGCGGGATATGAGCCAAAGATGCGCAGCACGTCTCTCAGGGCCGCTCCATCCGGGGAGGTGACTATGCCGATGCGCTCCGGGAACCTGGGCAAGGGCCTCTTGCGCTCTAGGCCGAAGAGGCCTTCCGCGGATAGCTTGGCCTTGAGGGCCTCAAGCTCCCGGTGCCTCAGGCCCAGGCCGGCATCCAGCCTTATGCCTCGAGCTATGAGCTGCACTCTTCCCTGAGGGGCATAGATCCCGACATCCCCGAAGACCAGGACGTTCTGGCCGTCCTTCAGCTCGAAGCCCAGCCTCTCGCCATGGGTCCTGAACAGAACGCAGGAGAGCTGGGAATCTCTGTCCTTGAGGGTGAAGTACCTGTGGCCGGACCTGTGGTTGGTTACATTGGATATCTCTCCCCGCGCCCAGAGGTCGTGCAGGCGGAGGTCCGTCTCGAGGCGGTCCCTGATCCTCTCAGTCAGCTCGCTGACGGTAAAGATGCGTGTCAATTCGAGCATAAAATAGCAGGCAGCATATTTAACCCCTTTCTGCGCAAGGAGAAGGTGAATGCGGATAGCAGGCCAGCTCATCTGGGCGGCTTTCGGCGAGAGGAAGAGTAGATTTATTGTGGAAGTCGAGCATGAGGGCCGGCGGCTGGAGTGCTTCTTGGCCAATCCCGGGAGGTTGCGAGAGATCCTAACCCCAAAAAGAAAGCTCCTCTTGCACGCGGCAGCGTCGCAGGGTGCTGTGCCAGGGAAGCGAAAGATCCTGACCTCGGAAGAAAAGCTATTGAGGACTGTCATGGGAAAAAGGCGGGCCGGCTATGACGTGCTCGCCGCCCAGATGGAGGAGGGGCCTGACATCATAGATTCCCGCCTGCCCAACAGGCTCGTTCGGGAGGTCCTCCTGGCAGAGGCTCTGCCGGAGTTTCGCGGTTTACGGTACGGGCGATCTGAGCCCACTTTTGGAAGAGGTAAGCTCGACTTCTACCTGGAGCCGGACTGCTATCTGGAGGTGAAGGGATGCACACTGGTAAAAGATGGCGTTGCCCTCTTCCCTGACGCCCCCACTCTGCGAGGGACGCGGCAGATGATGGATCTGCAGCATGCCCGAAAGCTGGGATACAGAGCCTGCGTGCTCTTTGTGGTTGACAGAGGCGGAGCAGAGGTCTTCAGCCCCCACTGGGAGATGGACCCTGCCTTCGCCCTGGCGCTGCAGAGCGCCTGGAGATCAGGGGTGGATGTCATGGCCTATTCCACCAGATGCCAGAACCGAGAGATCCTCCTGGGGGAGCGGATGGCAGTGGAGCTGTGAGCTATTCAGCGGCTGGCAAGCGCCCGGTGCCAGATGCATTTTTCGCCTTTCAAAAGGGGCAGGCTTTCATAGGGGGCAGGAATGATAGGATAGCATTGAACCATGATTTGCTGCTCGACGTCAAGAAAAAAGTGCATTTCAGTGGGCTGTGGTGGGGATGGCCTCTCTCATCCTGATCTCCTGAGCCCAGAAGGCTGTCCTGGCGCAAAAATCAACAGCTGCGAAAGCTTTAGGCATACTTATAGCAGAGAGAAACGTCGTAGTCTCCCTCGGGAGGAAGTAGCCATGCAGGCCGTCAGAGATGAGGAACTTGATGAAACGAGAACGGCTGACGAGATTCCTGATCGAGTTATAGTTAATGAGCGGGTAGGGGAGTGGGGGTTAGTAAAAAAGATGAGTGTACCCGCTCACGATAATCAGCTTTTTGATCGTATAAATACTTAACTGACAAGAAATTTGAAACTGTTTTATCAAACCCGTCCTCTGCGCAGGGCGATCCTGGCCGCATAGGCGCCGGCCACAAACCCGGCGTCGATGTTCACAACGGTTATCACAGAGCAAGACTGAAGCATTGAGAGCAAGGCTGCTACGCCATCCCCGCCCAGGCCGTATCCGGTGGACACCGGCAGGCCGATCACCGGGGCGTCCGCCAGCCCTGCCACCACCGCAGGCAAGGTCCCCTCCCGACCGGCGGCCACCACCAGGGCATCTGCATCTCCCATCCGCTCCAGTGACGGGAACAGCCGGTGAATGCCGGCCACCCCAACGTCGTACTCTGAGACGACCAGACAGCCCATCTCCTCTGCTACCACCCTGGCCTCCTCAGCCACCGGTATATCCGCAGTGCCGGCCGCCAGGATGCCCACCTTGCCCCCTTTCAACCTCTTTAATCCTTTGCGGAGAACTGCCGTCCTTGCCCGGGCATTATGCTCGAAGCTTGCCCCCAGGGGCAGATCGAGCTGCTGCAAAGCGCTGAGCTGCTGGAGGGAGATCCTGGTGACTATCACGCTGCCCGTCTCCTCGAGGTGGGCAAGCGCAATCTCTGCCAGATCTTCGGCCTCTTTCCCCTCGGCCAGGATGGCCTCCGGGATCCCGGTGCGTTCCGATCTTCCCGTATCCAGCTTGGCCATCTCTCCCACAGTTCGGCAGCTCAACAGCTTGATCTGGCTTACGGCCTCCTCCAGGGTGAGCCTTCCTCGGGCAAAGCTTTGCAACAGATCGCTCAGGCTGTCTTGCACACCATTTCTAAGGCTCTTGGAAGCATAAAGGGTTTATCCCCCGGCGAAATAAAGAGCAAGGATGAGAGCCAACCTGGATCTTCACATCCATTCCAAGTACTCGGCTGCCACATCCAGGGATATGGAGCTACCCCTGATCGCCCGCGGGGCAGCCCTGAAGGGCGTGAAGATAGTGGGCACAGGGGACTGCCTCTTCCCGCAGTGGCTGGAGGAGATAAGGAAGCTGCCCGAGAGAGACGGCCTGTTCTGCCTGGGCGATACCTGCTTTGTCCTCACCGTGGAGGTGGAGGACGCCCAGCGCATCCATCACCTCATCCTGGTGCCAGATCTCTCCAAGGCCATGGAGCTGAGAGAGGCCTTTTCCTCGGCTTCGACCTCCCTTTCCTCAGACGGACGGCCCAAGATAAGGCTCAACGGGGCAGAGATTGCTGATGTCGCCATCGAATCGGGATGTATGATCGGGCCCAGCCATGCCTTCACCCCCTGGACAGGTTTCTATGCCTATCACAGATCCATCCGCCAGGGCTACCAGGAGCAGGCCGACAGGATAAGCTTCATTGAGCTGGGGCTGAGCGCAGATAGCGACTACGCAGACAGGATCGCCGAGCTCTCCCCCAAGACCTTTCTATCCAACTCCGATGCCCATTCCCCCCGGCCCAACAAGCTGGCAAGGGAGTTCAACCAGATGGAGCTGGAGGGCTACAGCTTCGACGAGCTGAGGATGGCTATCCTGCGCCAGAAGGGAAGGCATCCCACCCTCAACGTGGGCTTCTACCCTGAGGAGGGAAAGTACAACCGCACTGCCTGCACCAGATGCTACCGGCAGTTTAAAGGCCAGCAGATAGAGGAGATGGGAGGGAGGTGCTCATGCGGAGGCCTGATCAAGCTGGGTGTCAGGGACAGGGTGAGCATGCTGGCCGACTACCCGGAGCCACGGCACCCCCAGCACCGGCCGCCCTATCTGCACCTCATACCCCTGGCAGAGATCATTGCCCTGGCGCTGGGCAACAGGAGCCCCTACACCTCCGGAGTTCAATCGGCATGGATGGAGCTGGTGGAGGGCAGCACAGAGATAGAGGTCCTGGTGGAGGCCGAGCTATCGGAGCTGGAGGCCGACCCGCGGATAATCGAGGCCATTGACGCCTTTCGAAAAGGAAGGGTGGCAGTGAAGCCGGGCGGCGGAGGGAAGTACGGGGAGATAGCCTTGCAGGGAAAGACGAAGGAGAGGGAGAGCCAGAGGTCGATATTCGACTTTTGAGGTGGGGATTCGGAGTCTCAGGTGTGGTGTGGGATGCATTACGAGAGGGCTGTCTTTCATTTCATGCTGGTTAGGCTCGGCACTCCTCTCCCGGGTCTGGCTGTCCTCGGCGCTTCTCCCCCCAAAAATACGACTTGCCATGAGATATGGGTGAGGTGCCTTAATTATTGTTATTCAGCCTTCCCCGATAGTCATCAGCCAGCTCTGAAACCTTGTCAGCAATGGGCACCTTCATGCTGAACTCCTCTTCCTGCCTGCCTATGCCCTCTTCGATATAGGTTATCCAGATCTTCTGCTCCAGGTCGCCAGCTTTGCGGTATTGCCTTTCTATCTCTTCATTAACGGCATCGAAATCGAGGCCCGCTCCCATCAGAGCGGCGCAATCGTCGGCGTCACCCTCTCGGTTGGCAATCAGCTTCATGATGAGTATGTCTTCTCGTGAGGCGTCCCTCACCAACAGATCTCCAAAGGTTATGGACACGATGGCCCGCTGCCACATGGTCTCACTCAGCTCGAAGTCGTAAGATATTCTGCCAGCGAAGACGTCCAGATTTTGCATGCCCTTCACAGCTAATCTGTTGACCCCCAGCCTGGCGTGTCTCTTCTCTGGGCCAACCAGTTCGAATCCCAGGCTCATAGCGGAACGAAGCAGAGCCTCCTCGTCTTTCTCATTTCTGCAGACTACATCTATGTCCCTGGAGGAGTCCTTCAATCCGAGCTTTAAAAGCACTGCCCCTCCTATGAGCAGGAGCTGAACCTTCCGATCAAGAGCCTGGCCGAGCTGCTCGAAGAGTTCATTGATCTCCTCTCTCCGGGTGATTCTGTTATAGCTCGATGCCATACATCTCCGCCCTATCCTCGACATCCTCCATAGAGGGATAGCCCTTGACCTTTTCTCCCTGCAAAACCGCTCTTATATCCTTGACCATTGGATGAAGGACGCTCTGCAATTTGTCCCTGTTCCTCAAATAGAACAATATACAAAAGAGCCTTTGAGATCGGCCTTCCGCTGAGTCTAAGGAGTGAAGGAAAACATCCTTGATAGACAGCTCTCTTTTAAGCAATGTGTAGTAGTTGTCCCTCAGCCCCAGCTCAATCCCATAGTCTCCATAGGCGCTGAAGGATGTGGGAGCAGCGTCCTGCACTCGCAAGCTTTTGAAGAGCACGCCGTCTTTATAGGTCTTTATGAGCAAGGCCTCTCTGGGTACAAGGCGAGCCTTATCATACTCCTGCAAAGCAGAGACGAAGCCCTTAAGAGCGCCCCAGTAGACATAGTTGAAAGAATATAAAGAGGGTCTCCCCGTCCTGGTCGTAACAACCACGCCCAGGCGGGCGAAGTCGTGTAGATAGAAGTATACGGTCTTGAGGGGAATGCCGGTCTCCTCATGAAGCTCTTTTGCACTCTTCGCACTTTGGTCCAACCTCGAGAGGAGCGCGATCCGTCCGTCTGCGAGAAGAAGCAGGAAGGGAGAGGCACGATGGGCATAATAGAGGCTCTTGAAGCTATCTGCCGGATGGGCCTTAGCCAGGACTATCCCCGAGTCCTCTCGGTCTAACAGTCCTTTATCCCTGAGGTTGGTGATTATTCTGGACACCGACCCGGGCCGCAGGCCAAGGGTGCTGAAAATATCCCTGGGGCGAAGAACTCTCTCTGAGCTTGTTATCAGGAGCAAAGCTTTGATATCGTTTCGATTCAAATGCATTTTGTCCAATCCTGTGTAAATAGTATTTATACGTTTCACTCTTTATTAGAAAAAGGTGCGAGGTGGCATGCATCGCGGCGGCCAAATGATTTGGGGCGGCTCTCCTCACTGGGTATGGCTGTCCTCGGGCCGTTGAACCCTGCAACCTCCTGCTATTGTGCGTCTTCCTGTGTCGCCCCGATGCATTTAGCTCCCGCTCGAGGCCGCGGGCGCGGCTCCCGCAAGCGTCCGCGGGATACACTACTTGCAGGAGCGTGTCGAGAACGGCTAATAGATCGATTTGCTCTTTCCTTCCCGTGCCAACGAATCGGGTGCGGCGCGGAGGGCCCTTTTCGGCCTATCTCATATTCCTTCCCCTTTCCAGCGCCAGCTTGCATTTGCCAGATCATCAAATACAGTCGCATCCCATCTGGTACCCATAGGTCTCGTCCCAGGCGTCGCACTCTATCTCCAATATGTCGCGCGCTATTCATGAACCTCCGGCCTTTCGCTGACTTATCAATAAGAACTCTCCATCCTCTAATCCATGAAAAGGACTTGGGAATTCGAGCAAAAGGCATAGAATCTATGAAGGAATTGCGTAATTCTGAAATAAGATATAAAGCAATATTATCACGCGAAAATCCTTGCCTTGCGTGAGGCTTTTTACTAGCATTCTTCAATCTATTGCTTAAATACTTAGCAGCATTAATGGCTGCGTCATACTGGAAAGATAAAGACCAGCTGTTATTATGCAAGACTATAAATATAAGAAGAGTGCCTTTAACTTTAAATATACGAAAACATAATTAAGAGTTGGCAGGAAATGAGGATACATGTGCAAGGGAAGGAGGACCCTTGTATATTGGGATAAGGAGGGAGGTGTGACTTTATGGGAGCCAAGACGGTTATTTTCGAGAAGAAATACGGCGTTGACCTCAGGGACTTTAGAACTACCGAGCAAATCGATGAATATATGAAGGACAAGCTCGGTCGAGATCTCGAGGTCAAGAGGATTGAGAGTGGAGTTGTCACACATAGAGGCAATGTATTCCCACTTAGACATTACGATATCGAAAAACTGTGTGATAATGCCCTCCGGTGCGGGGCTGCAAATAAGGGATAAAGGGATATATTCTCCAGCGTTAGCTCTCCTGCGCTAGTCCCTTTTTATGGCAACCATCGACGATTTATTCAAGTTCTATAGAGATGAGTGCGTTCCAGCTTATGCCGATTTGGTTGGATATATAGTTGATAAACCGGCACAATTTCTTACAGAGATCGAAAATGCTTTTGCTCATGTCGCCCAATATTTTAATCCCGAGGTAGAACCGATAGACAAAGAAGCTAATATTGCTAAAGCAAAGGATCATTTGATACGGGTAACGCTTGATAGCTATAAATTGCTCTGGTCTCAGATGGATAATAGTCTAACTGAGGTTTACGGAGACGATTTTAAAAGAGTGCATTGCGTTAACGAGGCAGAAGAAAAGTTTGTTTCAAAATATCATGAATTTAAGAAGAAAGCACAGGAAGCTAGAGAATTGGAAATAAGATATGTCGGGGTCGAGCCACTAAAAGCGCTAGATTCCTATAAGGAAGTAATCAGATTAGGTAACGAACTTATATCAAAAATTGATCCAAATAAAATAGAGAATTCTAAAAATGTTCTTCGCGTTGTTTCTTTTAAAAGAAGTCTGATAGAGTTGGTAATTTCGTTCTTCGGTGGGGCGCTAGCAACGTTATTTGTAGCTTTTTTTATTCTTGGAGTTCATTGTCAGTGACGGGTGCCAGCCTAAGCTGGCCATCAGTTAAATCAGGTCCAGCTAAGAGATCTGGTGCCCTTTCAGACCGAGCTCATATTTCCTCTCTCCCGCGTCGGGATCAGATCCTCAAATACAGTCGCACCCCACCTTGTCCCCGTAGGTCTCGTCCCAGGCTTCGCCTTCTATGTCCACCTCAACGCTGTCCTCGCTCGAGCCGCCCTCAGTTCCATCGATGAATACGGCCTCGAGAATAGCCCTGTTCAGGTGCCTGCCGTCTCTGGCTGCTCTGGCGCTGTACTCTATCGCCGTCTCCCCAGGATTCACCTCTCGAAGAATCCAGACGGCCTGGCCCTGGCCATAGCTGGAGGGAGCGGAAGATGAATCTACAATCTCCATGTCCTCCGGAAGAAAATCGGTGATGGTGGCAGCAGCGCTCCTGTTTCCCCCGTTTTTCACTATCAAGCGGTAATGAACCAGCCGCTGGTCAGCCGAGTCTATCTCAGCCGTCTTGTGAAGCACGACTCCTGCCGGACAGCAGGGCAGCCAGCTTTTATCCATGGCCAAGTAGCCGGCGGCCTCCGTCCAGCTCTGGCCGTAGGCTCCTCTGGCCAGCACCCTGTTGACCAGCCCCTCCTCCGGATCGACAACCAGCCTCAGCTCTATGGTGGATGACCCTCCCACTGCCAGATGGGTCAATGTCCAGTTTGCGCTACTAGAGGTGAGCTCCGTGGGCTTATCTGAGGCATTGATGAACTGTGCACCCGCCGGGAAGAGATCGGTCACCACCACCGGCCCCAGAGCCCTGTTTCCGTCGTTCTTAATCGTTATGTTATAAATGGCCATGGTGATCTCCGAGCCGTGGAGGTATCCCTCTGCCAGCTCACCTTTCACAGAGACGCTGATGTGGGGATGATCGTACTTGGCCGTGCCAGCCAGCAGAACTCTTCTTCGAATATCGTACTTGCCCAGGTACTCGTCGGATGTATCGATGTGGTTGCCGATATCATCATCCTTATCCTCGCTGAGCAACGTGCGAAAATCGGCACGGCCCGAGAAGCTGAGTTTGGTCTCCATTTCATTCAGCCCTTTGGCCACGGTCTTCTCCCGGAGATAGTCGATCTCCGAGAAGGCCTGGCCGATATATGCGCCCCCGACCTCAGGGCTCGCGCCCCCCGGGGTCGGGCATGAGCCCCGGATCGGAGAGACAATCTGGCCCAAGGCTATGCTGGATAGACCATCGCCGCCCGACCATGTGCCTGCTCTCCACTTCCCACTGTAATTGCCCTGCAAGGAGGAAAAGGATGGAAAGCCCAAGACAGAATGATAAAGCTCCAGCTCCTTTGCCAGGTAGCTGGTATAGGTCCTTATCTTTTCCTGGGAACGGTAAGAGCCCGATCCCAGCTCATAGGTCCCCTGACTCCCCATGCGCTTCTGTACGGAGACGTAGCCAATGCCTGTGGCAAGCTTGTCTGAGATGGCGCTCCTGCCGTACTCGCTGATCTTTTCCTGCAGGCTGAACCGGCCGGAATAACCCTCTTGAGATGCGAGAATGTCGCTTTCGCCGGATGATTGCCGAGACCCTTTTAGAAATTCCAGGCGGGCCTGCCCAAGGAACTCAGAGTCCAGGTCCATCTTTGATTCATTCTCGTCGAGCGTAATCCGGCTGTCAGATCGCAGCCTTGAGGCTTTTGAGTAGATCTCGAGCATTGATGCCCCAGTGATTCCGTTTCTCGCCCGACGCTCTTCTGTCCACAAGGAGGCCAGCCTCAAGGATCTATCTCTGGGCAGCCGCAGTTCCACAGGCTGGAAGAGTGCTGTGATGCTCTCATGCCACTGCAATGATTTATTGGCTGAGAGAAACCGCGCCTCTTCTTCTTTGGCGAGGCTTCCGCTCCCATGCTCGCTGATGAAGAGCTCCGTTCCCTCTTCGCCCAGCACTTTCACATCTGCTGCAGATGACAGCATCTTCTGCTCTTGGCAGCGGACATAGACGTGATTGGTGATGGTGTAGCTGCGTAGCTTGGTGCTGAAATCCTTGTGAGCTGCTGCCCAGCCCGTGCCCTTTACCGTCCCATAATCGGTGAAGGAGACATCGTGCTTGGGCACTCGCACCGTCAGTGCTATTTCCAGGCAATCTCCCGGCGCTAGAACCTCAAACCTCCACACGCCATCGGCCTGGGGAGCAGGCGATGCTGATACGAACTCCACTGGGGAGCTGAAGACATCTTCTATGGAGACATTGGTCGCCGTCTCTCCTCCCCGGTTGCAGACCATGATGACATAATTTATCTCCTCTCCTCGTCTCACTGCCTTCTGCCGGGCACTCTTGTCTGCGGCCAGGCGGGTCTTGTTCAGCACTTCGGTGAATATCATGCCCGAAACCGGTCCAACCTCGTAGCTCTGCAAAGAGAAGCGGTTTTGGAGCATTGTTCCATTGCTCAAGGAATCGGAGACCCGAGCGGTGATCTCTATTCGATGTGTTCCATCTGCAGGAAGGCGAGGAATCACCCAGGTATCATTTTCGGGATTGGCAGGGGCGGGGCTGGCCGAGATGAACTGCAGCATGGGATCCAGCTCGTCCTCGACGCTGACGTTCCGAGCCTCCAGGGGGCCCAGGTTCTCATAGCTCAGAGTGTAGGTGAGAAGTTCGCCGACCATGACTGGGTCGGGGTGCGCCGTCTTGGAGATCAGGAGCTTCATGGATTTCACGGGAGAGGTTGCCGCCCTGCGGTAGTCATTGATGCCGCCGGAGCCGTCTCTCTCGTCCGGATAACTCCCGGGCAGGCTTGTCCAGCAGAGGCTGGCATTGTTGACTAGCGCTATCCCAGGCTCGATTTCGCCCAGCGTGGCATTGTATCTGAGCAGGACTCTGTTGCTGCCGCTATAGCTCAAATCCAGGGCAGGAAAGCGCCACAACAGCCGGGATTCGTCGAAGCTGGCCTGCGGTCCGGACAAGACCTCTGCCGAGCCGGGCACATAGCTGAGGCCGGCGGGAAGGATGTCCAGCAGATCCAGGTCGAAGGCTGGAGCGCTGCTGACAGAAGAATGATAGACTGCGAGGAGGTAGGAGATCTCATCCCCTGCATCGCCAAAAGGCCGAGATGTCTTCATCTCCAGGATCAGATCCGGCTCCACGACAGTTACAGTGGCCGCCTCATCCCCGTCCTCTTCCCTCTGGCTGCCGTTAAGCCAGCTCAAGACCGCCCTACCCCCTGCCAGGGCGGTGCCTTGCTGGTTGCCGGGAAGGTTGCACATCAGGGCATGGTAGTTGATCTCTACGTGGGGAGAGTTGACCTCTCCCAGGAACCAGCAGATTTGGGCCCCCTGGGAGCCGTTGTTGGCATCGCTCATTATCTCCTTTAGTAGAGTTGCTCCCTGCAGAGACAGGCTTTCTGATTCGTAAGCCAACCCTGCCGGAAGAGAATCGTTAATCCAGACCTCTCGGGCCAGGCCGCGGGGAAACTCCACCTCGATCTGAAAGCCAGCTCTCTCCCCGATGGCAAAGCTTCTTGGAAAGTCGGGCTGCTTGCTGATGGCCGTCCTCTGATCAACCTCAGATAGGAGGTATATCTGCTGGCAGGGCCCGCATCCCCAGCTGACGTTTATCGCACTTGTATAGCCGGAACTTGAGAGAACTCCGGCTCTGAGGGTGACCTCCTTTTGCTCTCCCGCGACGAGAGTCTCGTAGCTCCATTGCAGGCCCTTGCCGGGAGAGTCGATGCTCAAAAGCCCAAGGCCACTGCCCAAGATGTCGTTGACCTGCACAGATCTGGCCGTGCCATTGCCGTCGTTGTTAATCGTGATCTTCCAGACGATCTCATCGCCTACCGCGGCTTCGTATCGATCCGGGGCCATGGAGATGCTCAGATTGGCCCTTCTCACCCCCACAGCCGGGGATAGAATAGAGCTCTGTCCGCTGGAGTGGGATAGCTGAGCAGAAAACACTTTTCCGCTGCTGGCATTGCATCTCGCGCTGAAGTCGAACTCCAGGGTTAAGCTCTGCCCGGCGTAAAAGTCAGAGCAACTTCCGCCATTGGAAAATCCTTTGGTGGATTGCTGGAACTTCCAGTCTCCATCTCCGTCCAGATCTTTGCCGTCAGGCACCCTGGCCCAGCAAAGGTCGCTGTCTTTGCTGTCTGAAGCGCTCAAGGTCGTGTCAATGACGGCTCCATCAAGGTCCACGAGGGTCAGGTTCATGGGATAGGAGTTGATCAGAGATCCGTTGCTCCAGGTTATGACCGCATATCCACCCGCAGGAACTGTAGTTCCTTGGGAGATGACCACAGTCTTCCTGTAGTAGCCGTCAAATAGGCGCCAGCCACCCACATCCACCTGCCGAGATGCGGGATTGGAGAGCTCCACCCATTCATTCTTCCCATCGGGGCCATCCGGGTTCTGCTCGAACTCGTTTATTACGACCTGTCTCGCATCTCTTGCTCCCTCGCTAATGTCATAGATGAGAGATCCTTCTAGGATGGTGGGAAGGATGCGGGATCTCCGCCCGCTGCAGAGAAGGCTGGAGCTGCCCGAATAGCGAAATCCCTCCGGAAGGCGGATATTGGCAAGGAGGTCGCTCGTCTCCTCCTGGCAGCTGATGCGTAGAGAGCTGGTCTCGACGCTACAGAGATCGATATTCTGGGGCAGGGAGAAGTTCGCTTCCAAGGCCGAGGTGGGCGAAGCCATGAGGAGAAGGGGCAATAAACCCAGGAAAAGACGGCTGCGGCACAGGGCGGCGAGATGCAATTTGATTAGGGGGCACAGCAGACGAACACATTGGACCGACGTCTGCTGACAGTTTGAGACACGAATCCGCACCAATAGAAATCGCTCCTCGCAGCTCAGATATTTTAGATAAGTATTTTAAGTACGTAACAAAGGCTATAAAGCTTTTCCTACGGGTTTCTGCACGCTGGAAATGAAGAAAGCACCCCTCCAAAGGCTATCTTGGTAGTTTTGCAGCATATGCGCCCCGCTTTGGCTGCGAACGGCAGGGATGCTAGGCTTGCCAAACCCTAGTCTAGGGTTCTGAAAAGTGGCAAACCTTCCTGGCGGCTCCTTTGAAAAACAAGAAGGATGGACGCTGGGCTATTTCTGAGCCCAGTTTTCAACAGAAAGGTGACCTGATTTTGCCAAGAAGAAAGAGCATTATCGCCGGCAAGATGTGCTTCCCATTATCGTCCCGAGAAATGGGCAAACTCAGCTGGAAGAACGGCACTGGCTAACTGGCTAATCTATTGCTTTTCTACTAGGTGGAGGCCTTTCTCCGATACGGGATGCTGAATAGAGCTTGAGGAGCTTCTCAGCCTCGAGCGAACCTCTCGCGAAGAGCATTATCCCTGTAGGATATCATCTGCCCCTTGGCGTCGCTGCTCCATATGCCGTTGTAGGTGCGCCTGTTCTAAAATCATCTCGCGCCGGATCGTGGAATCCCCACAAAAGCGAAGCTGATCTGCCTTTGCTGCCATCCCTTCAGGCCCTCGTTGACTCTCCCTCATTTCCGTTTCTTTCCGGGATCCACAGTAGCAATGTCGATGCAATAGGTGGAAATCCTAAAGAAGGGTTAGCGCTCCTCCCATGCCAGCCAGGCCACAAGAAGCCCAACCAGGATGAGGAAGATGCCAAAAGAGCCCGCAAGAATTACACCCAGTGCTTGTAGCGAGTTCATTCCAATGTAGGGGGAGAAGACTCCTCCCCAAATGTACCATGCAACTCCGGCAAGAGCTACGATTATTCCGATTATCACTTTTGCAGTAGCGTTCATGCTGATATAAGAATTTTCAATCCTATTTAACCTTAGAGGCCAGACAATAATATTAATTCTGCCGGAGATTATGGCTGATGCTGTGCATGTCTTCGAGAAGGGGATAAAATAGCGGCAGACTCCTCTGGATCCAATATCTACCGCCAGCCTATAGGCGAACCTCTCTTCTTGCGGAGGATATGAGGAGCTGCTTTAAAAATAGCATCGTCAGGAGAGAGCGATATGGCCGGGTATTTTCTTGGGCAATCTCGTGCCGCGAATTCGACGGAACAGCGTAATCTATTTCATACCCCATAAATATTATTAAACATTTTATCGAAATACCGATATCGTCCTACATTACATCAAAAAGCATGAAGTCAATTTACAGCGCGCCTTAGCCGATGACCAACGGATTAGATTCGCGGGAAGAAGGATCATGAATCCATTTCCTTTAGCTCCTTCTCGAGATAGGCGCTCATTTCCGCGCAGTATCCATGCATTGTGCAGCTGACCAGGTGCATATCTTTAGGCCGGGATGCCTTTGCGTATGTTCCTTCGGCCAGCTCATACGGGATAAGAGTGTCATTCAGGGAATGGATCAATACCAACTTCCTTGGAGGAATTTTATCAAGATACGTATCTGGATCGATTGATCTATAGAATCGAATCATATCATGATCCTGCAGCTTTCCCGATGAAATGGCCGAACCGGTCCCATAACCGCAGGTGCTGATGGCAATGACGCCGCGCGCCTTCGAGTCAAGCGCGCAGGCAATTATGGCAAAGCG
>Ga0315285_10002995_pt1 | contig 17687 bp, 13 predicted proteins | sample YL17G09_36_MG_FD_203698 | JGI IMG/M metagenome (GOLD analysis project Ga0315285, IMG submission 203698) | Sediment microbial communities from Yellowstone Lake, YNP, Wyoming, USA - YL17G09_36 | ecosystem: Environmental > Aquatic > Freshwater > Lake > Sediment | place: USA: Wyoming | collected... | reverse complement strand
GCTCGCTTATCGCCCACCGCGGATAAATGACAGGGCAGGTGATAAACAAATTCTTGTCGTTCATATTTAGCCCCACGTTTTACGTGAGGTTCCTTTCGGACCGACGCCAGCGGTTTCAACTTGCCCTCTTTGTACAGCGACAAAAGATAATTCATCAACTCGTGCGTATTCTCCGAGACGAGCTTTGCATCGTTGCCCGCGACAAAGTGCCGCAGTTCGTCTTTCAGACACAGCGCTGCACTTGGCTCAGAGCAGACTATTTTGTAGCCGTCGCGAACAGCCTTAGCTAAGTGCTTTACATTGTAGGATAAATCCCTGCGGGCGGTCTTGACGTCGCCATAACAAATAGCCGGCAAAGGCGCCGGGCGCTGCTTGGGCAAAATCACCTCAATATTATTGTGCCGCAGGACATCGAGAACCGCGAAGCCCAGCTCGTGGTCGTTATAATTTGCGTAAGTATCGACAAAGTACGCGACCTTATCGACCGGCTCAGTTATCGGCTCAGACGACGCCAGATATTTCCGCCCGACTTTTAGGAACGATCTACGCTTGAATTTTGGCAGGGACCTGTGCCGGTCGATGCCGGTGAATTTCTCCAGCAGCCACTTAAAAGGACGCAGCCGCATCGTAAGATTGGAAATCGGCGAAAAAAAACCTCCCAGAACACTGAGATACCGATTGTGGCTCAAAACCCGCTCGGCACGCCTCAGGCCCTTACGCCGGACGTACCGTGCTCTTGCCATAATCATCAGCTTGGAAACGTCAAGTCCCGAGGGACACTCCTTCAGGCAAGCCCTGCAATTGACGCACAAATCCAGGAGCTTGCGGAACTGGGGCGATTTGAAATCCTGCTCGGTCAATTGTCCTGTCGCCCAGAATTGAAGCACATTAGTTTTTGCTCTGGAGCCGGCCAGTTCCTCGCCCATCGCCCGAAACACCGGGCACATCCGTAAATCGGGCTGCCTGCTCAGGCACAGGCCGCAGCCGTAGCACTGCTCAAGCTCCAGCTCAAGCTCATCCTTTTCGAAAAGCAGATCCGTCTCGAGCCTTTCCGGCAGAAGTTTGACCTGGGCCTTGATATTTTTGACCATAACGTCGGGGTCGCTGTTTATAATCTTGCCGGGGTTCATCAAGCCGGCCGGGTCGAATATATTTTTTATTTTGCACAGCAGCTCATAGTATTTATCGCCGTACTGCCTCTTTACGTAAGCTGCCCTAATCAGGCCGTCGCCGTGCTCGCCGCTGATTGAGCCGCCCAGCGACCAGACCAGCGAAAAGACCTCCTCCGCGACGATCCGCATTTTCGCTACGTCCGCCGGATCACTAAGATCCAAATAAGGCCGCAGATGCAGCTCTCCATCGCCTGCGTGCCCGAAGAAGCTCATCTCGAGGCTGTGCTTTTTTGCGATCTCCTGCAGGCCGGCGATGTACCGACCGAGGCGATTGTGATCGACCGAAGTATCCTCCATAAACTCTGAAGGGTGTTTTTTACTTTTCCTGCGATAAAGCAAGGGGCCGGCCTCCTTGCGTGACTTCCACATCCGGGCCTGCTGCTTCTGATCAAATACGACGGTTCGCCTGCAAGCCAGACGCCCTGCTGCCGAATCCATCCGTTCTATTTTTTCCGCCACTTCCTGCTGTGTCCGGCCGGTATGCTCCACCAGCAGAACGGCAGCGGCACCAACCGGCAGAATGTCACGATACTCCGGCAGCGCCTCAAAGGCCATATCAATCAAAGTCTTATCCATAAGCTCGCACGCCGACGCGCCGCTACTCACGATAATCGGGACCGCCCGTGACATATCCTGGAGCGAATCAAACTCAAACTGCACCAGCGCCTTTGCCTCGGGCAGGGCGACTGTTCTTAGCTTGATTTTGGTGAAGATAGCCAGCGTTCCTTCGGAGCTTGCCAGAAGGCGAGCCAAATCTATCTTGCCGCCGTGACAGACCCCTGCGATGTTGTAGCCGCTTCGGTTGCGGCGAGTTTTGGGCAGGGCCTTGCTGATAATATCCTGACTTTGCGCCAGAAGCGAGTGACACTGCCCGGCAATTGAAGCAAGCGGCTCGTCGTCAATCTGCTGGGGGTCGGCGTCGTTTGCGAACTCTACCAGACTGCCGTCAGCCAGAACCGCCTCTATGCTTTCCACGTAATCAGCCATGTGTCCGTACTGCAGCGAATGGGCGCCGGTGGCGTTGTTGGCAACGCAGCCTCCTACCGTAGCTCGGCTGCTGCTGGATGGGTCAGGCCCAATCTTTCTGCCGTATCCGGATAGAAAATCATTCAATTCATCCAGCACCAGGCCGGGCTCACAGACCACCATAGTCCCATCGTCTTCGATACTGATTATCTTATTCATGTAGCGGGTCATATCGAAGACTATGCCGCTGCACAGCGACTCTCCCGCAACGCCGGTTGCCGCTCCGCGGGCAGCGACCGGCATGCTTTTTGCGCGGGCGTATCTTACCACGGCGACTATGTCGCCCCTATCCCGCGGCGCAACGACACATTGCGGCAATATCCTGTACATGCTGGCATCGGTGCTGTAGGCAACCCTGTGCACTATGTCGGCGAAAACATCGCCTCGTACAACTGCGGCTAAATCGGCAGCGACTTTTTCGGGTTCATCGCTCATGGCAGGCTTTATGCCCTGGTGCACTTGTAGTCTCTAATATTATTCAAAGTCACGAGGTAAGAATTGAGCCTTAGAAATGGTTCCGCTCATCCGCAGAACCGCCAGGTCGTCCTCGCTGACCTGTCCGTTGATAAACTGCTGGACTTTAGGATGTGGATGATTACGAATATGGTCGGCATCGCCGTCGGCAATGATTCTGCCGTCATGCAACATTACTATACGGTCGGCTATCTTGTATGCGCTGGTCATATCGTGCGTCACGACCACCGTCGTTTCGCCAAGCTCTCTTTGCAGCTTCAGAATAAGCTCGTTGATTGTATCCGCTCGAATAGGGTCCAGTCCGGTGGTCGGCTCATCATACAGAATAACTTCCGGATTCAACGCGATGGCCCTGGCCAGCGCCACTCGCTTCCGCTGACCGCCCGAAAGATTGGCCGGATAATAGTTCTGATAGCCGTCAAGACCGACCACCGCCAATTTCGCCTTTACCAGCTCTTCGACCTCGCGCCAGTTGGAGACTTCGAAATGCTGCCTGATGGGAAACATTATGTTCTCAGCAACGGTCAGACTGTCGAAAAGCGCCCCGCCTTGGAAGAGAAAACCATACCGCGTCCGTATCTTGTTCAACTGCCTTTCACTTAGGTTGTCGATCCGCTGACCCTTGAAATAAACCTCGCCGGAAGTGGGCCTGACCAGAACGATAAAATGCTTTATCAGCACAGTCTTGCCGCATCCGCTCGGGCCGATCACGACGGTGGTCTTGCCTTTTTCTATCTTTAGAGAAACGTTATCCAGAACGACTATGGGCCCGAACTGCTTGGTAAGGTTCTTGACGACAATTACGCCGTCGCCGTCGCCAACCTGAGCTTGCTTTGTGTCGCTAAGTTTTTCCACTTTTTATCTGCTTGCCTGACTGGAAGGGGTTGATCGCAAATCGTTTTGTCGCCTTATCCGACCAGACTTTTGATCGGCCAAAAAGTGGCGTAAACAGCTTTGGAAATCACCGCCAGCGCGAAATCCAGCGCCAGAATGGAGATAAAGCTGGCTACAAACGCCTCGGTGCAGGCCTGTCCCACGCCCTGCGCACCTTCTTTGCACGTGAAGCCCTTGTAACAGCTAATCAACGCTATAGCAGCTCCAAAGAAAAAACCCTTTACAATTCCTATCGTTACATCCCACAGCTCTACACCATAGGCACTGAAGTTCCAATACGCCCTGCTGTTAATGCCCAACTGAAAGAAGCTGACCATCGCGCCGCCGATAACGCCCATAAGGTCGGCATAGATTATAAGAAACGGCGTAAGCAGCAGACACGCCAGAACCCGCGGCGCCACCAGGTATCGCACCGGGTCAGTACCCATACTCCTGACGGCGTCGATTTGTTCGGTAACATTCATCGTTCCCAGCTCGGCGGTCAAGGCCCCGCCGATTCGCCCTGCCAGCATAACCGCCGCCAGCACCGGCCCCAATTCTTTCACCACCGAGATATTAATCAAAACGCCCAGGTGCTCCTCCAGGCCCATGCCGGCAAGCTGGTCGTACGCCTGAACTGCCAGGGTCATACCGACAAACGCACCCGTAATCATTATGACCGGCACGCTGCGGACGCCGATAATATTCATCTGTGACCATACCAGCGGATACGTCTGCGCAAGAGCACAGCTCCGGGCCGAGGTAATCATCGAGCGCCAGACAAATCGGCCAAACCGTCCTAAATTGCCCAAATCTTCTACCGTCTTCGCTCCCAGCACTGCAATCATAATCTTCTGCTCCAAAAAGGCGTTCATCGCGGCAAAGATTGCGACCATTTAGAGTCCCACAGTACGTACATCGACCAGATTTCCTCCGCTTTTTACCAATCCCCGCCCCCATTGTCAAGATTATGGTCTGGCTCGCGTCCCTCCATGTTTAGCCCCCAAATTTATTTTGGGGGTCCTCCTTCGCCCGAATTTATTCGCGATCAACCCTTCTCCACGGTCACTTCCGCTCCGTCCGGCACGTCCCATAGGTCCGACAGGTCACCCTCAACTTTGCCCACCATGTTTACCGGCGAGGCCGCGCGGATTTCATGCTCTCCACGCGAAGCCGGCGTCGGCCCGAAAAATATGCACAGTGATGTCCCTCTCGGCCAGTATCCCAGCTCCCCCTCGTGCATCACCTGCCGGGCGTTTTTTTCCAGTTGACATGCCAGGTCGATGTCGAAGTATATTTCTCCGCCCCAGCGTTGTGCCTTCGCACGTACCGGCAGGATGTCCGCTATGGCCTCTGCCGTCTCACTGTCATTCAACTGCCCCCCAACCGCAACGTCACCGGCTCTAATTACTATTTTCTGTGGCATTCTGTATCCCTTAATACCGATTATCGCCAGCTATGACCTCAGCACTGGCGCGGTTCATGCTGACCTCGCCGCCAGGGGCCATTTCCTCCGCAAATCTTCTTGCCGTCCTTTGTTTTCTGTCCTTCGTCTTCTGCCGTCCGTCTTCCGCCCTCTGTCTTCCGCCCTCTGTCTTCTGCCCTCCGTCCTCTGTCTTCCGCCCTCCGTCTTCTGTCTTCTGCCATCCGTTATCCGGTTGGGTCTTTCTCCACCAGCAGCTCGTACTCGTTCTCGAAGCGGAGCTTGTGCTTGACTTCTTCTTCGGCCAGCGACAGCAAGACCTCACGCGACTCTTCATCGCAGGCTTTCGCCGCCAAATTCACGTAAATCCGAAATGATGATTCTTCCTTTTCCATTCCCAAAAGAAGCATATCTTTGTAGTCTATGTCCAGTTGCGATGGGTCGTCCGAGATGATGTAATCGCTTTCCGGCCGGCCTGGCTTTAACTTTGTGCTCACTGGCCTGCCGGTCTTGATAACCTCCAGCTCCAGCTTGGCCTTGTGCTCCAGCTCCTCTTTGGCCAAATCTTCAAAGACCTTGCGCATCTGCCGGCTCTTGACCCGCCCTGCCAATGCCAGATAGAAGTGATACGCCTCCACTTCTCTTGAGATCGCAAACTCCAGAGTCTCCTGACCCGGACTAATCTTAGCCATCGCACTTTCCCTTTGCAGCCGGCCGCTGGCCTATGCCATAGTCAGATTAGCTCACTTTACTTACAACCGCAAATATTATTTCCACTGCCCCACGCAGCAGCGTAGTCAAGATTTATCAAGCGATCGCCACGCCCATATCAACACTGTATTTCACCTTGGTCCCATAAACTCCCGCAGTGTTAAGTAGCTATCGCTCCGTTACAAGTTGGAGAAAATTGCCCTGTGTTCGCATTTTATCTATTTTAACTAAAGTCTTTTTCTCTGCTACTCCGATAGTCAGATTACCGGTGGCAAAACTTAGCTATATTAACATAAAACACCGGAATTGTCCCTGCTTCTGTGAAAATAGGGAGATAACAACAAGGTGTAATCGTAGTAAGGAAGGAAGGAAGAAATGGTAAAAGAGGCTGTTCTCGCGCGTTATATGGAGCCGCTGTTGCGGGGTGATAGAAGGGGTTGCCGGGCTGTCGTCGAGGAGACGCTACAGTGTGGTGTACCCGCAAATTCCGTCTACGTTGATTTAATTTGGCCGATTATGGTCGAGACGGAAAGACTCTTGCGGGGAGATAAAATCACCCCCACCCAGGAGCATTTGGCCACTCGAATCAACCGCACGATCGTAGCCCAATTGCAGAATAAGCTGCCTCGCCGACCCAGCAAGAATAAGAAGATAGTTATATGCTGCGCAGCAGATGAACTGCAGGAGCTTGGTGCTCAGATGATGGTAGATCTGTTTGAGAGCGACGGCTGGGAAGTGAGATTCTTAGGCGGCGGACTGAGCAATGACGACATCTTTGCTTTCATAAACGAATATGCTCCGGAGGTCCTACTAATCTACGGCGCCAGCCCAAAGCAGGCGCCGGACATCCGTCGCCTGGTCGACACGATTAAGGGCGTGAACGCCTGGCCAAATCTGCGCATAATGGTATCCGGCGGACTTTTCAACCGGGCCGATGGGCTATGGGAAGAAATTGGGGCCGATGCATTCGCCGCGACGGCTCTGGAAGCATTGGAAGCGGCTTCAAATGAAACCCCGGTGAACGGGCCTGATCGTAGGACAATAAACCGCCGCAAGAGAAGACGCACGCTTGTGCCACAGCCTCAGCAGCAGGAACTCCGCCCAGAAAGCCTCCTGGCGGTCAGCGAATAAAACGACCGTTTGCCCGATGCTGGATGCCCGAATGACGGCGGTTTCTAAACTGCCGATTGGTGAGCTGCTTGATCCTGGATGCTTGATGCTTGATACCTGCTGCTCGATTTACCAGATAAGGGCATTTCTTTAATTTGCCGTTGGGCGAGCCAGACAACGTCAGACTACCATCGTGAAAACTGCACACGGTCCTGCTCCTTCGCAGGCGGCGTGCGGGCAATTTCCAATGCCCGGCACGACCGTTGTACCGTACTCTTGGGGTCAGACTAAAATTAAAACTCGCAGATGAATCTGCGGCATGAATGGGAACCACCCACACGAGCTAAAGGCAATCATGAGCCAAAAACTGTTACCCATGTCACCGGTTTATTCTGTAACCCATCTTACCGGTTTGTACCATAGAAACCCCAAGATGAATCTGGGGGCTAAATATCCGTCGCCGTCTCGGCGACGGCTAAACGACCTCAATATAAGATTCTTGGCCGCGCTCAGAATGACAAAGAGCGTCTTTCTGCAGGTTATATTCTACACTATCGACGAGGGTCTGCCAGGAGGCTGTCTGAATAACAGCCGATGAAACCTGCAAGCTCCTGTAAATAAAGGGCTGAAGCATTTTGCTCCTGAAATCACAGAGTCCTTTACTATTAAACACTTACGCATTGTAAGGCACAACAGAGCAGCACACCCTTAGTATCCCACATTGGTTTTCAGGCATCTGTGATATGCTCTAATATTTTAGAGATTTGTTCTTTAAGTGCCGGCAAGTCTTTTCTAACAACTCCCCACGTAAATTCGATGTCGACCATAAAATATCCATGTATAAGTTTATCCCTCATTCCAGCTATTTTCCTCCAGGGAATATCGCTGTACTTCTGTCTTATTTCTTGAGGAATATTCTTCGCCGCTTCACCAATGATTTCAAGTCTTCGCAAAACCATATCTTGCAAAGCCACAGATTTTAAAAAGTCATCCTTAGTCTTTTCTTTTGTGTATTCTTCTATAAGGTTGATGCTCTGGAGTATATGTTCAAGAAATATGCTATGGTTCTTCTTCATAGAAAACTTCCTGTTCTTTAAGGATGTAATCCTTGAGCAAAGGATGTATGGAACGATAGGTCAGGACCTCTACTTTGCGATTCAGAACTTCTTGAAGCTCTAATTCAAGGCCTATCAGATCAAGCAGCGTTTTGTTTTCTCTATCCTTGAATTCCACCAGAATATCGATGTCACTATCATCTCTTTGCTCGCCTCTAACGAAAGAGCCGAATATCGCTGCTTTCTGAACTTCATACCTCTTGACTACCGGCAGCACTTTTTTCTTAATCTCTTCTAGGTTCATCCTTTCTCTCTCATTTCTCTGAGGATTAGAAGAACGCCACGTTGCAAACGTGGGGTAAATAGCAGAATCATTGCTTATCTTTTTGGAGTTTGTATTCGACGGAGTCGACCAGGGCTTGCCAGGAGGCTTCAATGATGTTCTCCGAGCAGCCGACCGTGCCCCAGATAGAATTCTTGTCCCGCGACTCAATTATTACCCGCACACGAGCAGCGGTGCCGGCTCCGGCGTTAACCACCCTCACCTTGTAATCAATCAAATGAATATCTTTAATGCCGGGATAGAAATTCTCCAGCGACTTCCGCAAAGCAGCATCAAGGGCATTGACCGGGCCATCGCCTTCACCCACAACGTGCTCAATTTTGTCGCCAACTTTGAGCTTGACCGTAGCCTCGGTGACAAGGTCACCTGTAGCCCGTTTTTCAACAGTCGTATTGTATTTTATAAGCTCGAAAGACGGCTTGTATGTGCCCATAACCTTCTTGACCAGCAGGTCAAAGCTGGCATTGGCCGCCTCGAACTGATAGCCTTCGTTCTCAAGCTCGCGGACACGCCGAAGTATCTTCTCGGCCAGTTTCTTATCCTGAGCAACCTTTGCCTTTTCCAGCTCAGCCAAGACGTTGGACTTGCCGCTCAGCTCGGATATGAGGAACCGGCGTTCATTGCCCACAAGCTCAGGGGCGATATGCTCGTATGTGCGTTTATTTTTGCGAAGGGCGTCCACATGCAGCCCCCCCTTGTGCGCAAAGGCGCTCTCGCCGACATACGGCATATTCGCAACCGGCGTCAGATTGCTTATCTCAAATATGAACCGTGATACCTCTGTTAATGCCTTGATTTTTTCCGAACTAAGCACATCAAAGCCCATCTTGAACGCAAGGTTAGGTATGACCGTGCACAGATTGGCATTGCCGCATCGCTCACCGAGCCCGTTTATCGTTCCCTGAACATGACGGGCGCCGGCTCGAACGGCGGCCAGACAATTGGCTGTGGCACAGTCGGTATCATTATGGGTGTGAATACCAATTACAATGCTTCCAAACCGGTCGTAGACGACCTTTGTAATTGCGTACACATCTTCGGGCAAGGAGCCGCCGTTAGTGTCACAAAGCACCAGGACATCAGCGCCAGCTTCTGCTGCGGCTTGCAGAACCTTAATCGCATACTCCGGATTATTCTTGTAGCCGTCATAAAAATGCTCAGCGTCAAAGATTGTCTCTATGCCGTGACTTTTCAGATACCGGACGGACTCGGCACAGATAGCCAAGTTGTCATCCAACGAGCAGCCGAGCACCTCGGTGACGTGCATGTCCCAGCTTTTGCCGACCAACGTGCCGGCGGCGGTCTTGCAGGCAAGTATTGTATTGAGCGAAATATCGTCTGTAACTTTGGCGCCGGCCCGGCGAGTGCTGCCGAACGCCACAACTTTTGAGTTCTTCAAACCGAAATTGACTACTTGCTGAAAGAACTGCATTTCTTTGGGGTTGGAAGCGGCGTATCCACCCTCAATGTAGTCCAGGCCAAAGTCGTCAAGATACCTTGCGATGGCAAGCTTGTCTTCCAAAGAGAAGCTGACGCCCTCGGCCTGCATGCCATCGCGAAGAGTCGTATCGTAAAGAGCTATCTTTCCCACAGTCGACCCCGTATTTTGGTTATAGATTCTGATCGTTGCAAGCTACGCTACCTGATGTATTTGCGAAGTTCCACAAGAATCCTACCTCTGTGCACGGTAAGTGTAAAGCGCAAAAGCTTAGACAAAATCGGTAGACAGGAAGCATCGGCCGGGCGTGCAGCGATATTCAATCAACAAGAACCGCTCTCGGCGGCCGGAAACGGCAGAATCGCGAGCCTGTCGGCTCGCAGGCCGGAGGCCGAAGGTCGCGGGCGGGTCCGGCGGCTTTGCGAGCCCCAGCAGGGCACAAAAGCAAGCAGCGAAAAACAAGCGAAAATCAGTTGTAAACCTATTGCCTGTTTGTCGCCTGGTAAATATAATTCTGGGCTTATGTTGATTCTTGCCGGATACGTAACATATTTCGTTGAGCTGACATGATCCTAACACAGATACTACAGCTTGCGTGCATCAAAGCACCGCTGCAAGGCAAAGACAAAAACGCCGTGATATCGGAGCTGATCGACCTGCTGGACGCCAACGGATTGCTGCTTGACAAGAACGCTGCTCGGGAGGCGGTTTTCACGCGTGAGCGAACTCACAGCACTGGAATCGGCTCCGGCATCGCTATCCCTCATGGCAAATGCACGGGCGTCCACGAGCTTGTTATGGCGCTTGGGATCACCCACGAGCCGATCGACTTTGAAAGCGTCGATGGAAAGCCGGTAACAATTGTCATTCTACTCGTCTCGCCCGCCGACCGGAGCGGGCCACATATACAGGCTCTGGCCAAAATAAGCAGATTGATGCTGGATGAACAATTCAGGCGGAGCCTCGAAAACGCCGGCACTGCCGACGAGGTGTATGAGCTGCTGAGCCGCAAAGAAAGTCAGTAAGCCCCGGCCTGGTCTGCTGGCGGGCGCACTTAGCATATACTATGCGATCTGATTCGCCCTTGCCGGATTATGTGCCCTGCTTTGCAGGCACGGCTTCCCACAGGATCAAGCTCAGCTCATAGGGGTTGGCCAGATCAGGATGCCGGGGCAGGACCCTTACCGCGACGCCGTGACGTCCTGTTGCTTTGCAGGACATCAAGCCGGCAAACCAATGTTCGCCGTCCTGTCCGGCTGTTTGTGCGTGATCCAATTTAAGAGCCGAGCCATCGGTAATATTTCCATGGCTATCGACAGGACCGTGATAAAGCTCTACTGAGACATCGCCCGGCGCGATGTTGCCGAGCTTGACCAGCGCGCTAACGCTGATCTCTGAGCCGACTTTAAGCCTGGGCTGCTTAGGGTTGAGCGGCTCATAGCCCTGGCCGTTTTTGACTTCTATTTTTACATCTTTGACTGCAAGCTCAGGCCAGGCCTTTTTCACATTGGCTTTCCAGCTCGCAAACTCCTTGGCCTTAGCCATAGCCTCGCAGGTTAGATACTGCTGCCTGGCCGCAGCCGGATTGTAGAACCTTCGCGTATACTCAGCGACCATTCTGTGCGTGTTGAAACGAGGTGCAATCCACTCAATGGAATTCTTTATCCGGCGTATCCACGCCCGCGGTAAATTGTCGGCGCAGCGGGTATAGTACAGAGGGACAATCTCATTCTCCAGCATGTTGTAAAGGGCGTGTGACTCCACCTGATCCTGATAATCGTGGTCGTCATAACTTTCGCCGGCCCCGATAGCCCATCCTCCTTGAGGGGTATAGCCTTCACACCACCATCCATCCAAGGTGCTGATATTCAACACGCCGTTGAGCGCCGCTTTCATACCGCTGGTGCCGCTGGCCTCCATCGGCCTGCGCGGATTGCTCAGCCAGACATCGACGCCGCGGACCATAACCCTGGCCACATCAATATCGTAGTCCTCAAGAAACACTATGCGCCGTCTGACATCCTGTTGGTTGGCAAAGTGAATGACTTGTCTTATGATGTCTTTTCCTTCGGTGTCTCTGGGGTGCGCCTTGCCCGCAAAGATAATCTGGACGAGTCGCTGCGGGTTTGTAAGGAGCTTTACCAGTCGCTGCGGGTCTTTGAGCAGCAGATTGGCCCTTTTATAGCCCACAAATCTCCTGGCAAAACCGATGGTAAGCGCCTCGGGGTCGAGCACCTCTTCGGCCCAGTTCAATTCGGTATGATAAGTGCCGCGGCGTCTCATTTGAGCCTTCAGCCGGTTACGGGCGAAAACCAGCAATTGCTCCTTACAGCGCTGATGTACCCGCCAAAGCTGCTCGTCGGGAATATCCTCAACGCCGGTCCAGGCTGTGTTACTGAAAGTACCGTCTGCCCAGCCCGGGTCAAGATACCTATCGTACAGACAAGTTATCTCCTCCGACAGCCAGCTTTTGATGTGGACGCCGTTAGTGATCGATATGATCGGCACCTCCTTCACCGGGACGGCGGGCCAAAGGCTGCCCCACATCTGACGCGATATTTGCCCATGCAATTTGCTGACGCCGTTTATGTAGCTGCTGAGTTTTATCGCCAGGACCGGCATCTTAAACGGCTCGTCGTCATCGTCAGGAAGCATTCTACCCAGTGACAAAAACTGGTTTCGAGTTATTCCAAGATGAGGAAAGTAACCGCCCAAGTATTTGTCCATCAGCGGCACACGAAATTCGTCAAGGCCTGCTTTTACCAGGGTGTGTATGGTAAAGATGTTGCTCGATCTGGTCGCTTCCACAGCCTCTTCAAAAGTCATGTTAGTCGCGCTTCGCAGCTGCCGGATCCGCTCCAGTGCCATAAAAGCGGCGTGCCCTTCGTTCATGTGGCAGGCATTGGGCGTAATATCCATTGCCGCCAGAGCCTTCAGGCCGCCAATACCCAACATAATCTCCTGACGAATTCGCAGCTCGAGGTCACCACCGTAAAGAGAGGCGGTGACCATCCGATCCGCCGATGAGTTGGCGGGTATATTCGTATCGAGCAGATATAGCTTAACCCTGCCGATGGGGACGCACCATATTTGAGCCGAAACGCACCTGCCGGGGTATTCAACGCTGATGGTCAGGGGCCGCCCACTGCTTTTACGAACCAGCTCGACCGGCATGGTGTCAAAATTATTATCTACATACAACTCTTGCTGCCAGCCATCAACGTTCAAGTACTGGCGAAAGTAGCCCTTCTGATAAAGAAGACCTACTCCGACCAGCGGAACACCAAGGTCGGAAGCGCTTTTCAGGTGGTCTCCTGCCAGAATCCCCAGACCGCCGGCATAAATGGGCAGACATTCGTGGATTCCAACTTCGGCGCTGAAATAGGCGACCAGAGGCTTTGTGGATTCTCCGCAGACCTTGTCGAACCAGGTTGGCCCATTGAGGTATGATTTGAGCTTTTCAGCCGCCTGGTTCAATCCGATCAGGAAGCTCTCATTCTTACTGAGAGACTCCAGCCTGGCTTGAGAAACAGAGCCCAGAAGTCTGACCGGATTATGTCCGCAAGCCGTCCATAAATTGCCGTCAATACGCTGGAATAGCTCGGCAAACTCGGCGTTCCACGACCAGAACATATTCTTGGCTATCAGCTCAAGGTCTTTTAGGGTGTCCGGAAGCGCCGGCAGAACCGTGAAAGTGCGCACACTTGGCATTCTTACCTCCGTACCGTAAGCTCTTTGACAACATAGACTAACAACTCAGGGCGAAACGCAAGCTTCCACCGGCTCTTATAATCGGCAAATACGTTCTTTGGCTTAAGTGCAAAAACAGAACAGATGTTGGGTACGAGGACTGTGATGGTCCGGTATTTACGCCGCTTCTTGGATTGATACTTGGACTAAAAAAGGCCTGTTAATCAACAGGCCTTTTTTACTGCCAGGCTTTCCTCCACTGGTGCCGTAAGAAAAGGATTTGAGAACCCATTACTTCCAGGTGGGTAATCGTTGCTTGCGTCCGAAAGTCCTATCGAGTAGGCATTTCCGATCCGTCAAGGCCTGATTTCCCTGAGTACGGGTATCGGTTCTTTCAAATACACACTTTCTCAACGAACACCGCAGGGGTCCGCCTGCACTATCTTTTTTATCAAATCCCAGGGCAAAAGTCAAACAAAATACCGGCAAATTCCGGCTATCGATCCCTGTGTAGTCCAAACCACAAATGTTGATTTGCATTTCGGGGATTCTTTAGCTGTCGCCGGTACGGCGACACCAGCGCCCCCTGTCGCCGGCGTTCTGCATGCGTTTGTGCCCCCAGCTCACCTACACCGTTCTCAACTCTGCGCCAAGTGCTTCGGCCAGGCGCTGCACAATGTCCGCCTGGAAACGGTCGACAGTCTCGTGGGTCAAAGTGCCCTGCTCGTCTCTAAAACAAACAGACAGCGTAACGCTTTTTTGTCCCGATGGGATGCCTTTGCCGCGATATATATCAACAAAACCGACTCCCTGCAGCTCAGCAGGAGCTTTGTGCCTGACCGTCCGGACTATATCGTCCCAGCGCACCCGCTCATCGACAATAATCGACAGGTCGCGCTGTACGGCTGGAAATCTCGGGATGGGCCTTACCTTTACGGGCCCCGACTTTAGAGATGCAAGCTGCGCAAAGTCCAGTTCGGCGCCGACAGGTGCCAGGTCGGTTAAGTCAAATTTCCGATTTACCGCCTGCGAAAAAATTCCTGCGGTTCCGACGGTCTTGCCATTCACGACAATCTCGGCGCCGGCTTCCGCCCAGACCAGCTCCGCAGGCCCAAACTCAATCCGCGCATCCACATCCAGGCTCTTTATCAGCGCCTCGATTGCACCCCGCAGCTCCCTAAAGTCGCCGTCACAAACCATAGCCAGCTTGGCCTGTTCGACGGGCAGGCTGCTCTTTTTGCCGGTCGGCACGAAAGTATCGGCTATTTCATATATCTTGCACGGCAGTGCCCCGGCATTTACGTTCGTCTTGAGGACATCCAATAAAGAGCCAAGAAGAGTCTGGCGAAGCAGGCCCGTGCTCTTGCTGGATTCATCCCGCACGCTCATATAGCTCTTGACGCCGCCGGGCGTAAAAAGTTCCGCAATAGAACCGTCAACAAATCCAACATTAATCGTCTCGTAAAAGCCGCAGGCGTTCAGGTGCGCCCTGAGCGACTCAGCCAATTTCTGATGGGGATCAACCGGCACAGCTTCTATTTCGATCTTTCGCTGCGTAGGTATCCTGTTGTAGCCGTAAAGGCGGGCGACTTCCTCAATTAAATCGACCTCCCGATATATGTCACTTCGCCAGAAGGGCACTAAGCAGGCTATCGAGTCTCCTTTCAGATGGGGCTGAAAACTTAGCGCGGCAAGAATTCTGACCGCTTCTTCAGGCGGCACTTCAATACCAAGCAGCTTGTTCAAACGCGACAGCCGCAGCATTACCTGCTTCACCGGCTTTCTTTTAGGATAAATATCGACCACGCCTCCGGCTACGCTGCCGCCGGCCACTTCGGTAATCAATTGCGCAGTGCGCTTTGATGCCCGGTCTATCATTTCAATATCAACCGTCCGCTCGAATCTAAAAGCGGCTTCTGAAGCAAGCCCGAGCCTGCGAGAAGTCCTGCGGATACTTACCGGATCAAAGTACGCATCCTCCAGAAGAATGGTCGCGGTAGCATCACTGACCTCAGTATCCGATCCGCCCATAACTCCGGCTATGGCCACGGGCCCGCGCGGGTCGGCGATAACCAGCATATCCGTATCCAATTCACACTTTGTGCCGTCGATACTGACCAGCCGTTCGCCGGCAAAGGCTTTTCTGACGATTATCTTGCCCTGGGCAATCTTGTCGTAGTCAAAAGCGTGCGGCGGCTGACCGGTCTCCAGCATCGCATAGTTCGTGGCGTCAACCACGTTGTTGACGCTTCGCAGGCCGACCGCTTCAAGCCGATTCTTTAGCCAATCCGGCGAAGGGCCAACCGTGACCTGCTCAATCACACGCGCGGTGTACCGGCCGCACAAAGCCGGCTCAAGTATCTCGACACCGGCGAATTCAGTAACATCTTTATCTGATTCGTCCAGTTTGACTTCCGGCATTGTCAAGTCCCCGCCCGTCGCCGCAGCCAGCTCACGGGCAATGCCCATAAAGCTCAGACAGTCACCGCGATTGCTGGTCACCTCAACATCGATGACGGCATCGTCGCCGAGATACACTATTGCTTCGCAGGGGAGTCCTACATTGCTCAAAATCTCAGCGATCTGCTCGGCAGAAAGCCCGCCTGTCTCAACGTAATCACTTAGCCAGCTAATCAGAATCTTCATACTAAAGCACCATCGCAAAAATCCGTCTTTAAGTTCCCAATACGCTAACCTTCGTGAACAGCTCTGTCAACGATTTTGAATATGCTTTCGGCGCTCGTTCAGCCGTCGCCGGCACGGCGACAGGTATGTGCAAGGCAGCACATTAAGGGCACAATTCAATCCATCGCTCTCATAAGACACAGACAAATAGTTGCCATAGCCTCGCCGGATAGATATACTTGGCACTAAAAGAGACTGGGACTTGTGCCCGGCACATAGCGACGCCCTGGCAAATCGCAAGCATTCGGAAAGGAACTGTAAGCAATGAACCGTAGTCGGCGTAAATTCCTCAAAGCGGTTGCAGCCGTGACGGCAATGTCAAGCCAGTTGAAGGATCTGCAGACATCCTCACACGCCCAGCAAGCGCGAAAAAAGAGCATCGGCAAAATTAAGACCATCGAGACTTTCACCCAAGGGCCGGTCAGCATCGTTCGAGTGCGCACCGACAGCGGAGCTGAAGGCTGCGGCCAGATAGCTCCTTTTAATGCGGACATCTCCGCGCTGGTTCTGCACCGGCAGATTGCACCGCACGTACTGGGCAAAGACCCCGCCGACATCGATTCTATCGTTGACCGGTGCATCGAAGCGAATTACAAGTTTCCCTGGTCGTATGTCTGCCGGGCGTTGGCCGGCGTGGATACCGCGCTGTGGGAGCTACGCGGCAAGGCGGAAAACAAGAGCGTGTGCGAGCTTCTGGGCGGCAAGCCCAGGCCTATCGCCGTATACGGCTCCAGCATGAGCCGGGACATAAAACCAGCCGACGAGGCCGATAGGCTGGCACGGCTGAAGGATACCAGAGGTTTTCGCGCGTTCAAAATCCGTATTGGAAAAGTATGCGGCCATGACCAGGACCAGTGGCCGGGACGGACAGAGGCGCTTGTCCCTGCGGTGCGCAAGGCTATCGGCGATGACGTGTCGCTGCTGGTGGATGCCAACAGTTGCTATACGCCCGCTAAAGCAATCGAGGTCGGCAAGATGCTCGAGGATTACAGCGTTCGCCACTTTGAGGAACCGTGCCCATACTGGGAGCTGGAGTGGACAGCCCAGGTCGCGGCGGCCCTGAATGTCCCCGTTGCCGGCGGTGAGCAGGATAACAACCTTGCGCAATGGCGGCGAATGATACGTATGCACGCCGTTGATATTGTGCAGCCGGATGTATGCTACGTAGGCGGATTGACCCGAGCGCTGCGGGTTGCCGCGATGGCCGCCGATGCGAAACTCCCTTGCGTGCCACATTCGGCTAATGTTTCGATGGTAAGCGTTTTTACGCTGCATACGCTCGGCGCGATACCCAACGCCGGGCCTTTTATGGAATTCTCCATCGAGCCGACCGATTGGACCACGCAGCTTTATGAGCCGGCACTGAATGTGCAGGATGGAAAAGTGGCTATACCGGACGGCCCAGGCTGGGGCGTGACAGTCAATCCCAAATGGCTGGCAAAGGCCGAACGCGGTGTCAGCGAACATCGGTAGCTAACCTGCGGTGAAACCGCAGGTTAAATATTTAGCCCCGCAATCCTTCGACCCGGCTCAGGCCAGCCCCGAGCAAGGCCGAGGGGCCGGGTTTATTGCGGGGTTCACAAACGCCCCGCGTTGGGCCCCCGCGAAGCGGCAACCCCGGCGCGAGGTCGTTGATCAGAGGACGTCCATTATGAAAAAACACAGTTCATTAGCACCGGCGGTCATC
>Ga0315285_10002986_pt1 | contig 17703 bp, 18 predicted proteins | sample YL17G09_36_MG_FD_203698 | JGI IMG/M metagenome (GOLD analysis project Ga0315285, IMG submission 203698) | Sediment microbial communities from Yellowstone Lake, YNP, Wyoming, USA - YL17G09_36 | ecosystem: Environmental > Aquatic > Freshwater > Lake > Sediment | place: USA: Wyoming | collected... | reverse complement strand
ATAAGCCGACGTCTATTGAGCAGGAAACCCGCTCTGCGGGTTAAGTTGCCCCCCAAAGTGAATTACACCCTAGTTTACCACCATAACGACAAAGTTGCAAAAATGCGATATACTTGCAGCGCGGCATTACCGCAACTCACACCCTATCCGCGAATCAAGTGAATAGAAAATCTCATTGGCAAAATCCGCGCTATTCGCGGACCACAAATGATCGCCGGGAGGTGCGCATGGTCATTGTGGATTCGATTCGCTGTTGTTACTGCGGCGGCTGTGTCAGTGTTTGTCCAACCGACGCGCTCACACTCGCAGAAACGCACCTGACCGTCAACGAAAACCGTACCGATTGCGAGAATTGCGTGTTCGCCTGTCCTGTCGGCGCGCTGCATCTTGAAGGCAAAGCAGAAACCGCGCGCGGCGAAACGATTAAGCGCCGGTACGATGTCGTGGTTGTCGGCGCGGGACCGGGTGGCTCAACTGCTGCGCACGTCGCCGCGCAAGCCGGGCTTTCGGTACTGCTGCTCGAAAAACGACAGGAGATCGGATCGCCGGTGCGTTGCGCGGAAGGAGTCGGGCACAATCAACTTGCGCAATTCATCGAACCCGATCCGAAATGGATCGCGGCAGAGATCAATCAACTCGAAATTACAGGGCGCGCGAACGGCGCGGCGCAAACCTGGCACGCGGGTGGTGGCCGCGGCTATATCCTCGAACGCCGCATCTTTGATCGCGTCCTGGCAGAACGCGCGGCAAGAGCCGGAGCGGAGGTGTGCGTCAAAACGTCGGTAACCGGCGTCGTAATCGAGAATGGGCGAGTGCGCGGTGTGAAAATTCGGCGCGGCGATTTTTTGGGCGGCGCGGGCGAAATGGAGATCGAATCACAAATCGTCATCGCGGCAGATGGAGTCGAAGCGCAAGTTGGACGATGGGCTGGGTTGGATACACAACTACCGCTGAATGACACAATGGCGTGAGCGCAATTTTTGCTCGCGGGGATTAGCCTTGACCCGACTTGCACGTACTACACGATCAGCGACGAGTTCGCGCCCGGCGGTTACGTCTGGGTCTTTCCGAAAAGTGATGGCAAAGCGAACGTCGGCTTGGGCGTGCAAGCCGATTTGCCGCGCCGCGCGAACGCAATCGAATTGCTCACGCGCTTCATCGAAGCGCGACCGAATTTGGCGCGCGGCTATCCGGTGACGCTCGTCGCGGGGAATGTGCCGGTCGCGCTGCGGCCCGCGCGCATTGTCGGCGATGGAGTGGTGTTGATCGGCGACGCGGCGCGGCAGGTGGATCCGCTGACCGGCGGCGGCATCATCAACGCAATGACCGCCGGACGCCTTGCCGCGCAAGTCGCGGTAGATGCAATTGCCGCGCGCGATGTATCGGCAAACTTCCTCAGCCGCTACGCCGACGAGTGGCGCAAAACGCGCGGCAGCAAGATGGAACGCAACTATCGTCTGCACGAAAAATTCCCGCCGCAACGGCGTAACGACAAGAGATTCGTGCACGCGTTTATGCTTGCGGCGAAATAGCTCACACAAAAAATCCGACTCCCAGTGCCCGGGGGCCGGCGTGCGTTGTGATGGACGCGCTGCATGGATAAATCGGAATGTCGCCGATCTTCAATGCGGATTTAAGATCGTTAGCCAACTGCTGCGCGCCCGCTTGATCATCGGCATGCATCACGCAGAGATGCGCTTCCCGCGAACGTGGGCATTGCTCGATCACCAACTCCTTGACGCGCGCGAGCGCGTGATGATACGTCCGCACTTTTTCCAGCGCCTCAACCCGACCGTTCTTCAATTCGAGGATCGGTTTGATCTGCAGCGCGCTTCCGATCAACGCTGTCGCGCCACCAATCCTGCCGCCCTTTTGCAGATACTCCAGCGTCGCGACCAAGAAGTAAATGCGCCCGCGCGGGATCATCGCTTGCAGCCGCGCCATAATTTCATCCGCGCTGACACTGCGTTTCGCCCATTCCGTCGCCGCGATCACCTTACTCGCCAAATTACCGGCGACCAGACGCGAGTCCAGCACGCGAATATCCGCGTCGGGAAAGGCGTCATTCTTCGCCGTCAACGCCGACCGCACGGTGCCGCTCACTTCGGACGACGGGTGGATCGAGATAATTGTCGGCGCGTCCACCAGTTGGCACCGGTATGCTTCGATCAAATCGCCTGGACGCGGCGCGGCAGTCTTGGGTAACTGTGGCGACGATTTGAGGCGGCGAATAAACTCGGCATATTCGAGCGTAGCCCCTTCTAAAAAACTTCCCGCGCCAAAATTGATGATCTGCGGCACGACTTCGATGTGATGTGCGCGCGCGTACTCCAGCGGCAGCGCGGACGTCGTGTCCGTGACGATGCGTATCTTCGCTGATTGCATCCCTGTTCTCCTGTTTGACAATCGCTAGGGCAAAAACAGATTCGACGATATGATTTAGTCGCCGTCAAAAATGCTCGGAGTTGATTATGCTCACCGCAGAGAAGATTGACACGCAGAACAAAACCCAGGTTCGCCGCTTTGTCCAGATTCCGTTTCGACTGTACGCCAAGTGTCCGCAGTGGGTGCCGCCCTTGCTCGGCGACGCGGAATTGCAGTTGAATCGCCCAAAGCATCCGTTCTACGAGCACTCGGACGCCGATTTTTTCATCGCCACGCGCGAGGGACGCGCTGTCGGACGCGTCGCCGCGTTGGAGAATCGGCGATTCAACGCGTACCACAAGACGCGCCAAGCGCAATTCTACCTTTTCGATTGTGAAGACGATCAAGAAGCCGCGAGCGCGCTCTTCGATCAGGTGTTCGCGTGGGCGCGCGCGCGCGGACTAGATCGCGTCGTCGGTCCAAAAGGGTTCGGCGCGCTCGATGGGTATGGCATCCAACTCGAAGGATTCGAGCATCGCCAAATGATGACGATGATGAATTACAATTACGCCTATTACGCGCGCCTCATCGAATCCATCAGTTTTGCGAAGGAAGTGGATTTCGTCTCGTGCTATCTCGGCACCGCGTTTCATCTGCCCGAGCGCGTGCACCGCATCGCCGAACGCGCGGCGAAGCGCGGCAACTTGCGCGTCCTGCGCTTCAAAAACAAAAGTGAGTTGGTCAAGTGGGCGGATTGCATCGGACAAGCATATAACCAAACATTCGTCAACAACTGGGAATATTATCCGCTCAGTGATCGCGAGATCAAATTCATCGTAGACAACATTATGATTATCGCCGACCCGCGCTTGATCAAAATCATCGCGCATGATAACGATGTCGTTGGATTCCTCTTCGCTTTCCCTGATGTTTCCGCCGCGCTGCAGCGCGCGCGTGGGCATCTTTTTCCGTTCGGGCTCCCCGATCTCTTGCTCGAAATGCGGCGCACGAAATGGGTTGCGTTGAACGGTGCGGGCATTCTGCCGGAGTTTCAAGGGATCGGCGGCAACGCGCTCTTGTACTCGGAGATGGACAAGACGATCCGCGCTCCGGGCTTCAGTTTTGAACACGCCGATCTGACGCAGGTCGCGGAGACCGCCGTGAAATGCGTGAAGACCTCATCAACGTCGGCGGCAAGCCGTACAAGAATCATCGCGTTTACGCGCGCACGGTGTAGAGCTTAGAGATTGGAGACTAGAGATTCGCTTCCAATCTCTAAACTCTAATCTCGACTTTTCCAAGAGCGAACAGCCCAAACCCCGTCAGACGCAACACCCCGCTCACAATCAGCGCGCCGCCAAGTCCGATCTGATCGGCGAGCGCGGTACCTACGAGCGGCGCGGCAACCGTCGAGAAATATTGCAGACTTTGTGCAACCGAAACAAACGTCGCGCTGTACTGGGCAGGAAATGTCTTCATCAATTCATCGAAGAAAACCAGGTCAAGTCCCGCCTGAAAAATCCCTGCCAGGCCGGCGTACAGCGCGATCCATTCGACTTGAAGCGTGGACGCGATCAAGACCGGATAAAGCGACATTCCCAACGTCGTGCACAGCAATACAAAACGAGATCCACGCTGCTTCGATTGCCGCGTCCAAAAGTAATACCCCAGCAATACGATCCCGGTTTGGACGGTGTTGATGATGCCGATCCACGCATCGCTCGCCTGAACCTGCCGCACATAGTACAGCGGAAAAAGCGGCGTTGCCAGAGATATCCCAGACATGTAGACAAAACGCTTGAGCATAAATGAGACAAACGCAGGTTCGTTGCGAACCAGCGCAGCGTAATTCCTGAACTGCTGTCGCAACGATTGACCGGCGAGATGCGCCGGCGGCTCGGCGTCCGGCAACTCGATGTGGCTCGAAAAATAGTAACTGATCAAGCCGCCCACCGAAAGTCCGAGAAAAACAACCTGATAGTTGATCGGAAAGCCGATGTGGTCAAGGACTTGGCCCACCAGTGCCACCGTGATCGCTGTCGTCAAACCGAGGGTTGACCAGCGGCGGCTCATCAATTCGTAACGATGCTTGGGTCCCGCGACCGCGTTCATCACGACCGAGAAGCAAACGCTGACGAGCGTTTGCGGCAAAGTCGCGGCTGCCCAGATGAGCAACACCGCCACCACCTGATACTCGCGCGGCACGACGAACGGCACCAGCCCGGTGAGCGCGTACGACGAAACGACCATCAAGCGCCCGGTGCTGTACCAAGGAACAACCCGCCGGCGCGTTTGCAGAAATCGTCCGACCAAAATCGCCAGGAACAAGCCGGTGAAGCCCGGCATCGCCGTCAACAAGCCGACTTGGACATTCGTCGCGCCCAGGCGCGCCAAAAAGACCGGCAAGAACGGCGCGGCGGCGCTCGCCAAACCAATCGCGATGCCATCGATCTGAACGTTTAGAAAGTTTTTCTGCTGCGTCGGCGTCAGTTCTTTTGGCAAACGCGACACTCCAAACAAATTCACAAACTAGACCCCTTCCCATAAATGCGTATGGCATATCGCGTATGGTGCAAAGCATATGGCATATGGCTGGTGATCTTTTGCCATTCGCTATACGCTATTTGCCAATGGGCAAACTTGCGTCGCGGCTCCAATCACTCCACGAACCTTCGTACAGCCGCGCGTTCGTGAATCCCGCGAGCGTGAGCGCAAAAACAGTTTGGCAGGCGTTGATGCCACTGCCGCAATACGTGACGATGCGTTCGGCTTTTCCCACGCCAAGTTTTTCATATCGCCCACGCAATTCTTCCGCTGAGAGAAAGCGCAGATCAGTCGCGCTGCGCAAATTGCCTGCGATAGGAACGTTCTCGGCGCCGGGGATGTGTCCTGCGCGCACATCGAGCGGCTCGACTTCACCGCGATAGCGTTCGGGGACACGTCCATCGAGGACGAGCGCGCGCGGATCGTGGCGTAACTGATTCACCGTGTCTTTGCTGACGACCATCTCTGGACGCGCGCGGGGAAGGAAGGAACTCGGTGGAAATGTGGGAACACGTGTTTCGAGCGGGCGACCTTCCGCGAGCCATTGCGCGATTCCGCCATCGAGGAGTGAAACTTGATCGTGTCCAAAGTATCGGAGCAGCCACCACAAGCGCGCTGCCGCCGCGCCACCGCGATCATCGTACGCGATGACGTGCGTCTCCGCGCCAATGCCGGCGCGCGCCATCGCTTCCACAAACAAATCGGCGCGCGGAATCGGGTGGCGACCTGGACCGCCGCGATAGTGTGACGAAAGATCGGTGTCAAGGTCAACGAACACTGCGCCTGGAACATGCCCGCGCAGATATTCTTCGTGTCCGGTTCTGTCTCTTTCCAGCAAATACCATCGCACATCGGCAATGCGAACGCGCGCGTCGTTCAAATGATCGGCAAGCCAGGTGGTGGAAACGAGAATGCCCATCAATCCTCCGTTCACATTATACGCAGAAATCCAAGCCCCCAAAAATTGGACGAAGACAAACACAGACAAACACAGAATTTTCCCATCTGCGTTCGTCTGCATCCGTCTGCGTCCCACGTCGGGACGAGCAGCCGCTCGACCCTAAATTAGCCGCGTGAACTGTCCAAGCAACATCAAGATGCCGAGCACGATCAAAGCCAGGGGCCACCACTTGCCCCATTCCGTTCCGGCGAACGGGATCATCCCGATTGCGATCAACACAAACGCGCCGATGACCAACCCGATGACGCCGCGGCGATAGCCCGGCAAGATCGCGCGCAGGAATGCCTGAAGCAAAAGAATTCCGCCCAGGCCGATGAGAAACACGCCCCAAAAGTTCTCCCACGTCACGCCGAACATCCCATTCTGCACGAGCAGAAATGCGACGCCGAGCAAGATCAGCACGAGTCCGCCCGTCACCGCGCCCAGTGGATCACGCGCACGAAATTGATCGCGGCATTTGGAATCGTTGCTACTCATTGCAAATCTCCTCTTACCACAACTAATCACTCACCCGCGAGTCACGCAGGACCCCAAGTCTCCAACCACGCTTTTTCGCGCGACGCCCAGACGAGTTGCAACAGATTGATAAGATAATGCGCGATAGATGGCGCGACCAAACTCTCGGTCGCGAGAAACAACCACGACAAAAGCAAACCGAGCGCGGCGGCGACGACAATGCCGAGCGCGCCTTGCGGCAGGTGCATCGCGCCGAAAAGAATTGACCAAACGATAGCCAGCAACAGCGGTGGCGCGAACGCACCAAAGCCGCCGAGCAACAGCGAGCGAAACAACAACTCTTCGAGGAACACGGCGGGGATGAGCGCGAGCGGAACGAGCAACCATTCGCGGCGATGGCGCGGCAGAATACTCCGCACGACAACCGGCGAATACACGGACGCGCCAAAACGCGCAATCGCCCAATGCGCCAGCGGCGGCACCAGCAGCGCGACCACGCTGCCGACAAACAACCCCGCAAGCAGATCGCGCCCTAGATCAAGCGACTGCCAACCGAACTGCGCGAACGCAAGGCCGCTGAGCCGCGCCAACACAACGCAGAAGACGATCAGACCCAGCCGCAGCAGATTTTCGGCAGGGAGCAACAGCAAATTGAAATCGGGCAGCCACGCGCGCAATGCCTGCGCGGTGCGCCACGTCCCCCACGCGAGGAAAGCCAGTAGCAGTAATGTGCCAACAACGAAAAAGATCATGGTTCCAAGTTACGTAGTTGGATAGTTGCATAGTTGGACAGTTGGGCAGCGGAATAGTTGCTCGGTTACAACCAACTATCCAACCATCAAACTATCGTAGTACCACACCAAATTGAAATTGCGCCGGCTCAGTCGTCGTCGGCGCATGCGCGGTGACGACGAGCGTTGCTCTGGAAATATTTTTGCCGAATCCGGTAATCGTATAACTGCCGCGATTTTGCGCGTCGAGCAGAACGCGGACAACGCGCGTCGCGCCGCTACTTTCGATCACTTGCACGATGTATTTTTGCGGCAGAATGTTATCGGTGCGAATAAAGCCCGCGGCTTGCCAGCCGCTCTCGCCACCCTCAACGTCATCGGCATAGCCGATCTCAGGAATCGCGATGTCGTCAATCGCCCAACTCGGCGCGTTGTACGCATCATCGGTGATGTATTCAAACCGCAATTGAATCGTCTTGCCTGCGTACGGCGACAAATCTATTTGTTCTTGCACCCAACGCGCGGGGGTTTGTGATTTGTCATCAACGGCGCCAGACCGTCCGGTGAATGCGGGACCATAACTCGCGCCGTTCGGATTCGCCGTCGTCGTGGACTTGCCCGGCAAAATCTCCCAAGTCTTGCCGCCGTCAGTAGACGCCTCGACGTACGCGTAATCGAAATTTGTTTCGATGTCGTACCACGTCCAGAATTGCAGCGTCGCTTTGTTCGCGCGCGTCAAATCGAATTGGCGCATCAAAGTCGTGTCCGCCATATCTGCGCGATTGGAGTACCACATCCACTTGCCAGCGCGCGGGTCCGCCGCGATCAACTTCGTCATCATCGTACCGGTGAAGTAAATCGTCACGTCACTTCGGTTGGGCGTGAGTGCGAAATAACTCGCGGAGTACTCGGGCATCTGTACCGTGCGCGTGATCGGATATTGATTCAAATCGCCCACGCGCGTCACGCGGAATGTGCTTTCGTTCGCATACGCGTAGCGACCGTCGTCAACCATCGGGTCATTCAGAATATTCGTGACCGCCCAATCCGCGAACAAGTCGTCAAAGCGCAATCTGTTCGCGCGCTGATCGAGGACGGCTTGCATCCCGGGGATCCCTTCGCGCGGCGCGTGAATGATATCGCGAATCATCTCCGCGCCGAACCGCTGCGCCACATAATTGAAGAAGAGATACGACGCGGCGTAATGTGCCGCCGATTGGTTCGGCGTACTCCCCCAAGTATCCAACTGCGTATCGGGACGGCGCGCAAACACATCCGAGACTCCCAACACCGGAAAGCCGTTGACCTTGATCGCGAGATCGCCCATCCCCTCATCAATCCAGCCGGTCGCGTAGGGGGCTTGATTCTTGTGAATCAGATGCTGAAACTCGTGCGCGAGATCGCCGTTGTATTCATCGTCGTTCAACGTGAGCGCTTCGATGTTCATATAGATGATGTGACGCTCGTTGCTGTACGGCGCGAACGCGAGTGGGTGTGTGTCCACACTGCTGAAATATCCAGCCGCGTCTTCAAAGCGCGTGTTCAAGATGTGAATGTGCGTGTTGCCATCCAGCCCGACACCGGGATCGCCGAAATATTTCACGTTCGTCGGATACACTTGAGTCTCGAAGAAATCAGCCGATTTTTTCAGCGCGTCCGGATCGAACTTCAACCCGTCCTCAACCCAAACTAGCGCGTGCGGGGTAATCACGTGCAAGGTCGCGCTCGCCGTGCGATATTCGCCGGTAGACGCGTTCTGAACTACATAGAACTTGTCATGGTCACCAACCTTCCACGCGCGCGGCGCCGGTGTCGGCACAGGCGTCAGCAGCGTGAGATTCTTGCGGAGGCGCGGAACGATTTGGTACAGATCGCGCGCTGGAATTTGCGCGCGGAATAGTGCGTCTGCCGTCGCGTTCGATATGCTTGGAATTGGCGCGCTGCTCGGGCGCGGCGATGGCGCAACGACCGTTGGCGCAGAGAGCGTGCCGCGCGCAATCAGTTGCGGAGAGCCAAACGTAAACCAAAGCCATCCCCCCGTACCAATGATCACGCAACACAAGCAGACCAACAGCGCGGCGATGATCGCCAGCAGTATACTTCGTTTCATCGTAACCTCTCACGGAATTTATTTCCAACAACCGGCAATCGTTTCAGCGCGGCGCGGATGATCATCCTGGCAGCGCGTCCGGCATAAATTCGCTCGTGCACCGTCTCGCGGACGACCCATTGAGCGGAGCCATCGGCGCGGAAACCGTGTTCGGTGCCGGCGGCCACGTACAAAATCGTGCCGGGCACACCGCGCATTTCGCGTCCGTCAATCAAGATCGTCCCTTCGCCTTCCAACACGTCGAATACTTCGTCAACGTGTTCGTGGCGATGATATGGCACGACCTGACCGCGCGTGAAACAGACCAGTCGTCCAAAGAACGCTTCGCCGTCGAACAAATTCAAGTTCGGCAATTGCTCGGTCGAAAACTTTTTTATCTCTTTGGCATTGGCAGTGAAAAAGCGCATTCCATTCCTCGTGTACTCCGCGAAAGAACGCGAAACCATTCGCGTTATGCGCGGATGACATCAGCGCAGACTCCACAACGCGAGCGCGCCAAATGTCGTGATAGTGATTCCCGAAATCCAATTGACCCAGCGCAACGCGCGCACATCGAAACGGGAGCGGAACAAACTAACGCCGCCACTGAGCAAGAGCCACCAGAACGCCGATCCGCCGAACACGCCCAACACCAAGAACGCGGCAGAGAGCAAATCATTATTGCCGCCGACAAAACCCAGCCCGGCAAAAACTGCGATGAACGAGAAAATCGTCATTGGATTAGTCAGCGTTAGAAAAAAAATGGAAGTATACGAACCGACTAGTCCATGACCTTCAGCCGTTGCTGCGCGTCCAGCCGGTTGCGCCAGCCAAGTCTTGACGCCAAGATAACACAAAAACGCGCCGCCGACAAGCCGGAGGACGAATTCCTGGCTCCTGAGGAAATTTGAGATAACCGTTAAGCCAAACGCGGCAATGCTTCCGTAAATCGCGTCCGCCGTCGCCGCGCCCAAGCCAGAGGCGAATCCCGCCGCGCGTCCTTCCGTAAGTGTCCGGCGAATACACAACACGCCAATCGGACCGACCGGCGCGGCGATGGAAAAACCGAGGACGAATCCTTTGAGGAAAAATTCTATCACTCTCCCGCCATAGCGCGCTTGCGAATTTCCTCGTCCAGCGGGTTTTCGTACAAATGATGCTCGCCGGGTTTGCCGCGCAAAAGTTCAATTGCGTGCGGGAGGGCAGGCAGAATCACCGCGAGGTTTTCGCACGCGGCTTTGGGACTGCCGGGCAAATTGACAATGAGCGTTTGCCCGCGAATCCCCGCGACCATGCGCGAGAGCATCGCGTGCGGCGTCTTTTGCAGACTCGCCGCGATCATCGCTTGCACCAAGCCGGGCGCGTCGCGTTCGATCACGGCGCGCGTCGCTTCGGGCGTGACATCGCGCGGTGCAAAGCCGGTGCCGCCGGTCGTCAAAATCAGATCGAGATGCGCGTCGTCGCACCATTTCATCAGTGCACTTTTGATCTCGCCGAAATCGTCCGGCACGATGTGCGTCAGGTCAACGTCTTCGCCGAAATGTTTGGCGACCATCTCGCGCAGTGCGGGACCCGATTGATCTTCGTACACACCTTGCGACGCGCGGTCGCTGATGGTGAGGATTCCGATTCGCATCATCTACCTTTCATTCGATTGAGCGCGCACAGCGAAAGCCGACGCGCGGATCAGCGGTCTCGTGCGCCGAGTTACGCGCCGCACAACGACTCAACTCCTTTGCCCAGCCCTGCGCGCCCTGCGGATCGTACCACGCGCTGCCGCGCAGGTTGTGATTCCACGGCGGACCCAAGCCGCGCGGATTGTGCTTTGGCATCGCCGAGTAATCACTCCAGTTGTACCAATCCGTCAGCCACTCAGCCGCGTTGCCAACCAAATCCATCACACCGTACGGACTCGCGCCATCGGCAAAAGAACCGACGCGTCGCAATCGCAGATCGCCTAAAGTGGCGGGCAAAAGATTCCACGCATCCCCCCAAACTGCATCGCCAAAATGCGGAGTGTGATTTGACACATCAATATTCGCGTGACTCGGATTCCAATCATACCCCATGGGTACACGCGACCAGCAGTGCCGCGACATGCCTTCTCCCATTCGGCTTCGGTTGGCAGACGCTTGTTGACCCACGCGCAGTACGCGTCCGCATCATCCCAACTCACAGCGACAACAGGATAATCGGGTTGCCCGGCTGGAAAAGCGATGCCCGACCAATAGCGCGGAGGCGTGCGACCGGTCGAAATCAAAAAGCGACGATACTGCGCGTTGGTGACCTTGTATCGATCAATAGCGAACGCATCGAGGTAGACTTGATGCTGTGGTCGTTCGTCGCTCCGCGCACTGTCACTGCCCATGATAAATTCGCCAGCCGGAATGCGAACGACATCGGCATCGAATTGTGTCGCCAACGTCTCCCAATCGGTCGAATCTAGGAAAGACTGGCAACTGGATACCCACAAACCGATGCCGATCAACCAGACCAAGCCGCACGGGATTTGCGCGTTCATCGCTACGGCAGATGCACTTCCTTGTGTCCGAGCTTGTTCATCAACGCGACCGTCTCTTCAATCGGCAAGCCCGGCACAACGCGATCATCGCGTCCGATCATCGTGTCCGCTTTGAACAACGAATTCAGTACCGCTTCTTCCGTCGCTTCGACAACTGCCCAAAACACGTGGTTAATGAGATCGCCTTGCTCGATGATTTGCTCAGCGGAGTACGTCAGTGCGTCGGCAAAATGTTTTTTGCGGCGCGGCGTGCTGAACGCGATGACGAAATCGCCGCTGGTGTTGCCCGTGTGCGAGCCGGTGCGCGCGAGTCCGTTCTGCACGCGCATCGCAAGCCGTGTCAAAATGCGCGTCGAACACGGCGCGTCGGTCGCGAGCACGACGATGACCGAGCCGCTGTCGGTCACGGGTTCGCTTCGTGTCATTGCGAGGAGCGTCCTGAGCGGAGCAGCGTTTTTTGCTGCGGAGTCGAAGGATCGCGACGAAGCAATCTCCGCGCCGCGAGTTGGAGATTGCTTCCCTTCGGGATGCTTCGCGATCGCTCCGCTCGCAACTCTGGCACCGCCCGCCAGGGCAGGTGTGACAACCTTGCGCCGTACTGGTTTGTAGTGTTCCAGTTCACGTCCAATCGGCACGCCGTCAATCATCAATTGCGGTCGCCAACCGAAATTCGTTTGCGCGAGAATGCCGATAGTGTAGCCGCCCAGTTTATCAGGCAGTTTCCGCGACGCGGTACCGATGCCGCCCTTGAAATCGTAGCAGATCATTCCTGTGCCACCGCCGACCGCGCCTTCTTCGACGGGACCGCCTTTCGCGGAATCAATCGCGAGGAAGACGTGCTCGCGATTGACATGCCGCCCGCGAATGTCGTTGAGGTACATATCGTTCGTCTCGGCGACGACGGGACTGATGCCCCAGGTCTCGGTGCCCATCGCTTTGTTACGGTCGAGCGACCAATCAATCACCGAGTCCACAACGCGCGCGACATTCAACGAATTCGTGAGCATAATCGGTCCTTCGATACAACCCATCTCGTGGACTTGCTCCGAGTTCGTCACTTCGCCGAAACCGTTGATGCGATGGACCGCGCCTGTCACTTTTTCGAGAAAGAGATCGCCACCGTGCGGAAGAATCGCGGTGACGCCCGTGCGAATCGGTCCTGTTCCTGGCACCAGTTTGCCCGATCCTTCGATCAGCGTGACGTGTCCAACGCGAACACCCGCGACATCAGTGATCGCATTGTATCTGCCCGTCTTGATTCGTCCGATTTTGATTCCGAGATCGCGCGCGCGTGGTCGTTTGGTCAAAGTAACACCTTCCCCTTTATCGTAATCTCCATCGTCTCCCAACCCAGGTGACGATAGAACTCCACAGCATCTTCGTTGCCGCGCTTGACAAGCAGATACGCCTTGAGGCAACCTTTCACTTTCATCCGCTGCTCGACTTCATCCATCAACATCTCACCGATGCCGCGCTGGCGGTACGCGTGATCAACCGCGAGATGATAGATCAAGCCGCGCCGCCCATCGTATCTGCCAATCACAGTACCAATAGTTTTCCCGTCATCTTCCGCGACGAGAAACAAATCGGGATCGCGCTGTAGCTTTATTGTGATTTCTTCGCGTGTGTCGGAACGGCCGACGCCCAAACCATCGCCTGCGTTTTGCCAGAGCGCGTAGACAGTATCATAGTCATTGAGAGTGAATTCGCGAAGTCGAATCATTCGAAAATCTCTTGTGATCTGCGAATAACCCGAATTACGCGAATGAACTAATTCGTGGAGATTCGCGTTGTTCGCGGATTATTGAATTACCAACGCCATATTGTCGAAATACGCGGACACGCGCCGAAAATCCGCCCACGAGACGAATCGCACCGTCGCGTCGTACGGATCGTGGTACGTGACGCCGTGATCGTTCGCCGCGACGATGACGCCTGCGTGTTCGTATGGCACAAGTTTCACCGACGCGCCGTCGGACATTTTGACGACCACCGGTTTTTGGTACGAGTCCTGCCACGTATGCCACCACACCACTGCGCGCCCCGCGCGCAAATGCTCCAGCACGTCGGCTTTGAAATCGTCGTAACTCTGTCCATTCAGCACTTGCGACTTGACGTTGAGCGCGCGTAATCCTTTTTGTAAACCTTGTGCGTACACGCCGTAATCGGTCAAGCCGCCGTAGTACGGCGCGTTCGTGCGCCCGCGAGTGCCGTTGAACGGATTGTCACTGCGCGGCATCGCGGCGACGAGTTGCGCTTCGGAAATCGCGCCGCGCGTCGCCATCGCCGCCGATGCTTCTTCGCACGTCAGCGTCTGCTTCTGCTGATACAAGGGGATATTCGTCAAGCGAATGTTCGTCGTAGCGTTCCCAGACGACTGCGCGGGAGATTGCGTTGGCGCGCCTGGGATATTCAAGCGCTGACCCGCGTAAATCATCCAATCGTTCGGCAGATTGTTCGCGTACGCGATGGCTTGCGCGGTTGTATCGTAATTTAGCGCAATGCGCGCGAGAAATTCGCCGGGCTGGACAATGTGAGTTACGCTACTGCGATGGTTCGATAGCGCGCTGGTTGGTTGGCTGGAAATACGCGATGGGATTTTGAGCGACCAACCAACATAGATCACGCCGTTTGACGGCAGACTATTTGCGGACGAAATCGCGTCAACCGTCGCGCCAAAGCGCGAGGCAATCGAAAAAAGTGTATCGCCCGCGCGCACGGTGTAGTAACCGCTGGGTGTCGTTGGCGCGACATCGTCGTCGTTTTTGTTCGTCGGAATGATCAGGCGCGTGCCCGCGTACACCCAACTGTTGACGTTGAACCCGTTCGCGCTGGCAACCGCTTGCGGCGTGACGCTGTACGCGCGCGCGATGCTGTACAACGTCTCGCCCCACGCGACGGTGTGGATGGTGGGAGAGTCAGCGGCAAGCGCATTCGCTAGCAAAAAGAAAATCACGAACGCAAACCAAAACGCACGACGAATCAAAACCTAACTCCCACCCTCTTTTTTCTGCGGTTGATCCTCAGAGTTGGGCACTTGCGATCCCTCCCGCGCCTTGCGCGCCTCCTCCATCGCGCGCTCCAATTGCTCGCGCCATTCCTGTGCGCGTGATTTTGGAACGAGTGGCGCGGTTTGCGGAGGCGTCACCGCCATCGGCGGAGTTTCCTCTGGTGGCGCAACGGGCACTGCGGGCGCGGGAGGCGCAGGCGAGGCTCCCTTGGGTGGCGCGGCAGGCGCTTCGGGAACGGGCGATTCTTCCGCACTCGGGGGAATCATCTCGTCGAACGGCGACGCGGCTTCTTCCTCCGCGAATGCAGTCTCATCCTCCGCGAACCCTATCTCTTCAAACCACGGGATTCCTCTTTCTTCGCGCGCTTCAGTTTCGATTGGCGGTGGAGGAACTTCTTCCTCGATAATCAACGGTTGTGGTTCTGCTTTTGGCGATCCAACGATTTCTGGCGGCGGTTCAACTCCTGGCGCGATTTCCGCGTGCGCTTCGGGCTCCGCCACTTCGGGAATCTCTTCTTCCGCGATGGGTTCACCTTCGATTAGATTGCGCCATTGATCATGAATGCCATCATCAGTCACACCGTAGTAGACGAAAGTTTGATCGCCCACGCGCTGTGCGAGATCGTATCGCACTTTGCCCGCGCGCTTGTACGTCTTGACAATGGCGATACCGCCGACCCAGGATAGTTTGTTCGGATCGAGCGGACTCTTTTCGCGTTCTGCAATCGCGTACTGCCACAAACGTCGCGCGCTTTTGAGTGTCACGTTCTTAACGACGCGCATGTTCCGCAGGTCGCGCACCGAGTAATACCACACACCTTTGCGTTGTTCCGCTACAACGATTTCGACTCCCGTCCGCGGCGGTGACACGGTCAACGCAGCCGCGCGTGCTTCGGCTTTCGCTTCTACCGATACGACTTGCTCGGGCGCGATAGGAGTCGGCGGCGCAGGAACGCCTTTTGCCGCGAATTCAATCGCGAGCGCGTCGCGCACGAGTTGAATGATTTCGTCGCGCACCGCCAAGCCCGTTTCATTTTCCGAACGGACGTAGATGTAACTTTCCTCGAGCGCGTACGGCACGTCACTGCCGCGCGGGATGATCACCTGCAAAACATTTTTGCCCTGACTCTTCAGCACTTCAATCTGCACTTCAAGTGGCGGCAAAATATCTTTCGCGATTGCCCCGCGTAGTTCCGTCATCGCTTGCTCGGGACGATCCACGCCGACGACCGCTTTGCGCGCCTCCGCGCTCGCGCCGATATAAATCGTGCCGCCGTTCGTGTTTGCCAGCGCGACGATGTCTTGCAGAATTTGCCGCGCGACGCCCCGTCTTTCGGTCAAGCGTTCGTGAAATGCCTGAATGAGCGTATCGCCGTGTTCGCGCGCCTCGCGCAGTGAATCAAACGGTTCTTCTGCCGCGGAGCGATATGGACGCGTGCGCGAAAAATCGTTTGCGACAAAGACGGCTTTAATCGCGTCGAACGATAATTCGTCGAGCAGGATTTCAGTCGCGCGGTCGCCGACGCCCATTTCGTTTTTGAACTTGGGATCGAAAGTGAGTTTGTGCGCGTCGCTTCCTTGAATGCAATGCATCCGGCGCGGGTATTCGGGCTTGGTGCCACTAAAGAATAGCGCGGTGCGCCGCCGTGACTTGGAATCGAGATCGGTCACTTCGAGCGCGTGCAAGTTGAGGTCTTGCGTGTACGCGATGCGCGTTTGTCCGCCGAAATCAAAGCCCGGCATCGCGACGCCGTGCGACGAGTTCGCGTGCGCGGCGATCACGAGACCGCCCGCTTCACTGATCGTGCGATACACAGTCAGCACGTCACTCGTCGCGCCGACTTCGCCGCTGCCAAGATCGAGTTTGTCCGCCGGGACGCGGAGCGAGAGCAAGAGGTGATCCAGTTCCCGCACCGTCGTTTCGGGCGGAAAGATCGCGAGGACGTGAAAACCGAGTGTCGCGGTCAGTTCAACTCCCGGCAGAATCAAGATTTTCTCGCGCAGGCGGCGGAACTCGTCGAGTTGCTTGCGCTCGTCATCGCGCAGTCGTTTCAATCGCTCGAGCATTTCAAGCGATTCGACTGCTTCGAGCAGGCGCGCGTAACCCGCCGCCGTGTTGTGATCGGTGAACGCGATCACGTCGAGGCTTTTTTCCTCGGCTTTTCTCAACAAGTCGAGGTAAGTCACGCCAGGTTGTTTGAAATCGGATGACGCAGGAGTGTGCAAATGCAAATCCATGCGGTACCACTGGCGCTGGGTAGATTTCTTTCGATGAACCATGGGGGTTCCTTCCGTGTTGGCAAATAGCGAATCGCCGATGGCGTATGGCGTGCAGCAAATGGCAAATGGTGAATTACACACATCCCATAAGCCATACGCGATACGCGATATGCTATCCGCTATTCGCTGGCAGGAAGGATCATCGCGGGGAGAGATTGCTGTCAAATGGTGCGGGCAGTCGATGTGTCATTTCGAGGAGCGCTTTCTGCAATGAGAAATCTCACATTGCGAATCGGAAAGTTCTCGCGTCGCTCGAAATGACAAAGACGTTACGCCTTGTCACAATTGCTCGCGGGTCACACGCGGAATGTGCTCGACAATATTTGCGCCATTGAGTATGCGGGATTCGTAATGCCGCACGAGGAGGGACGGATTACGAATCCGTCCTGCTCAAAATCGCAATACGGCGCAATCGAATAGTCGAGTCAGAGTGCGTTTCAAATTCGTAGTAATCGCTTTAGCGATTAGAATATGCGCTGAAGCGCACACTACGAGATCCGCGCGAAAGAGTCAGCAGAATTCCAGTCGCCGTCAATGACCCTTGCCTGAATGGGGACAATCTGAGGTTGCCTGTGTCACACCTGCACTTGCGTGCGGTGCAAGTGTTGCGAGGAGCGTTATTTGCGACAAAGCAATCTCCAACTTGCGATTTGGGGATTGCTTGGCAAACTGCGCTCGCAATGACAGAATGAGGCGCGCGTTTGATCCAATAATTCGCGCGATCTGATAGATTGTCCCTGGCTTGAT
>Ga0315285_10002984_pt1 | contig 17706 bp, 19 predicted proteins | sample YL17G09_36_MG_FD_203698 | JGI IMG/M metagenome (GOLD analysis project Ga0315285, IMG submission 203698) | Sediment microbial communities from Yellowstone Lake, YNP, Wyoming, USA - YL17G09_36 | ecosystem: Environmental > Aquatic > Freshwater > Lake > Sediment | place: USA: Wyoming | collected... | reverse complement strand
TAAAATGGGGCTAAGCCGATCCATTGTTTCGAATATGCCTAATACCTTCACTCGTGTATTTGACAATATTTGCTCTAAATGTAAAATTATATGCCGCTTTAAAATCTCTGCTTTCGCGGGAATGACACCACATGCGCAATTTATTATGTCGTTATGTATAGCAAAAAAGAATTCTATCTCCTTGCTAAGGATAGGCTTTAAAGCCCCACCCTTTCTAACGGGGTTTTCAGGAATTATAAGTTTTTAATTTATCTTTCTCAAATTGAACTTTTTAGGTACGGAAAACGACAGCTCAGAAAAAGTCGCTCTTTGCTGCCCAGAACATTTTTTCGATAATTCTCAGGCTCGCTCCACTCGTAACTCAAGGCTTCAGCCTTGACTTATCAACCCTGAAGGGTTGAGTTACAAAGTTGCGCTTCGCCAAGACCTGCCTGCCGGCAGGGCTCAGAGATGCTTTTCATTTCTGACATTTTAGCCTTTTACATTGACAACAAATGCATATTTGTAATATACAAAAATGATACAGTTTGCAAGGAGGTTTCAATGGATAGAGGAGAGACAAAAAGTTATGAGGTAATCATTATAGGGGGAGGACCTGCGGGTTTGACTTCTGGCCTTTATACATCGAGAGCCAGACTTCGTACTCTCATGATCCAAAATGCTCTTTTTGGAGGGCAGATGACCACCACCGAAATGATTGAAAATTACCCTGGTTTTCCACAAGGAGTTACTGGCGATGAATTAAGCCGTTTGATGGAGGAACAAGCAAAGCGATTTGGTCTGGAAACAGTGAACCAAGAGGTGGTAGAGGTCAGATCGGAAGGAGATCTAAAGCATGTTCGGACCTATGAATCAAGTTATCTTTGTGAAGCCCTCATGATCTGCACGGGTACGGAATATAGGAAATTAGGGGTTCCCGGAGAAAATGAGTTCATGGGCAAAGGGGTTTCGTACTGTGCCACCTGTGATGGGGCTTTCTTCCAAGATAGCCACATTTTTGTTGTGGGAGGGGGCGATTCTGCACTCACCGAAGCACTCTTTCTTACAAAGTTTGTCAAAGAGTTGACCATCATTCATCGAAGGGATGCACTTCGGGCGACGAAAATCTATCAGGAGAGGACCTTTGCCAACCCCAAGATCAAGTTTCTCTGGAATTCTGTGGTACAGGAGATCAGGGGGGATCAGGTGGTTCGGTCTGTTCTGGTAAAGAATGTGAAAACCGGAGAAATAAAGGAGTTTGATACAGAAGGCATCTTTCTTTTTGTGGGATTGATACCCAGAACCCAATTTTTGAAGGGGTTGATCAATTTGGATGAAGAAGGTTACATCCTTACAGATGAGAAATGTGAGACCTCAATCAAAGGCATCTTCGCTGCTGGAGATTGCCGGAAAAAGTTACTCCGGCAGATCGCAACCGCTGTTGGCGAAGGGGCAACGGCTGCCTTTGCCGCTGAGAAATATTTGGAAGGAAAGAAGTGAATTCAGAAGTTCAAGGTTCACAGCTAACCGAACATATTTGACATTTCCCCTCACCTCGGCTGCGAGTCGAAGCGACCTTCCCCCGTGGTCGGGTCTTTTCGACTCTCCCCAGTCGATAAGACCCGATCACGGGCGGGGAGAGGGAGGGGGTGAGGGGGGGCCTAAATGTTAAGAAAAGAGAAATTCATTCTCATCCTTCTTTTCTGGTTCGAAATTCTTATCCTCCCCATTTCTTCTATCGGTCAGGAGATCAACCGAGAGGGTTGGCCCATTCCAGACCTAAAAGGTCTTACCCCTTATTCCATCACGATTCAGCATATGGATGGTGTTGAGAAGATTGTAGAGAAGTTCTATACCCCCAGCGGAGGACATGTCGCAAGGGTGAGCGGAAATGGAAAGGTCTTTGCTTATGCCGTGGACATGGATCAAGAACCTCCAATTGACTATCTCCTGATCGACCCGGATGGTTCAGGAAAATTCACACAAAAATTCAAATCCGAGGATCTCTACTTGATTCCTGAATGGGTTTCTCATTAGTTCTCCCTCTGTCCTTCATTTTGTTCTCTCTCTTCCCATAAAATCTCAACGGTCGTACCATTTGATTATGAAAAGCAATAAAATCAGTATCGTTTGTTACCAATCAGTCCATAATTATATAGACATCGGCAACTAAATCCCTCCTTCCCTCCCTTTACAAAAGGGAGGAATTTCCCCTCTTTGAAAAAGAGGGGTTAGGGGAGATTTTCAGAAAATATGTCTTTTCAATTATGGACTCCTTAGTAATTGAGAAAGTTATATGTTATTATGATTATAGGTAAATGCTTTAAAAAAAAGAGCTATATGAACTAAGGAGGTGATAAAAAGATGAGAGAGAATGTGGAAAAGGCATTGGAAAAAATTCGTCCTGCCCTCCAGGCGGATGGTGGGGATATCGAATTGGTCGATGTGATTGATGGGATTGTCAAGGTCAGATTGACGGGTGCCTGCGGGGGCTGCCCGATGTCGCAGATGACTTTGAAGATGGGGGTCGAAAAAGTCCTCAAGCAACAGGTTCCAGAGGTGAAGAGCGTTGAGACTGTTTAAATGCGATGGAGAGGGGTCTGCCTAAGGTAGACCCCCTCAGGGAGTTAGGATGGAAAATCTTCGTCTCACGCCGCAAGCGATCACAATTTTAGAAAAGAGGTATTTAAAGAAGGATGCCCTGGGGAAAGTCATTGAGTCTCCAGAAGAGATGTTCTGGCGTGTCGCGAGGAATGTCGCTGAGGCAGAGCGTTTCTATGGGAATCGGACGTCTCCTGAAGAACTTTCAGAGATTTTTTTTCGGATGATGGCGTCCTTAGATTTTCTTCCCAACTCACCCTGCCTGATGAATGCAGGGAGAGATCTTCAGCAATTAGCTGCCTGCTTTGTCCTTCCAGTCGAAGATTCACTCGATTCCATCTTTGAAACTGTCAAACAAACAGCCCTCATTCATCAAAGCGGGGGAGGGACAGGCTTCTCCTTCAGCCATCTGAGGCCAAAGGACGATGCCGTTCAATCCACAGGCGGAATGGCAAGCGGCCCTGTATCTTTCATGAGGGTCTTTAATATGGCGACGGAGGTGATTAAACAAGGAGGGACGAGAAGAGGAGCCAATATGGGGGTGTTAAGGGTTGATCACCCCGATATTATGGAATTCATCACGGTCAAACAACAGCCGAATGAGATGTCGAACTTTAACTTGTCCGTGGGAATTACAAAGGAATTTATGGAGGCTCTGGAGAGGGATGATGAATACAGTTTGATGAATCCGAGGACAAAGAAGGAAGTCAGACGTATAAGGGCAAGAGAAGTATTGGAGGCGATTGTGAGTGCGGCCTGGGAAACGGGAGACCCGGGGATCCTCTTTTTAGATCGGATCAACGAGGCGAACCCTACTCCTGAATTGGGTGAAATAGAGAGTACAAACCCCTGTGGCGAAGTTCCCCTTCTTCCTTATGAGCCTTGCGTCCTTGGATCGATCAACCTTTCCCAAATGGTCAAAAAGAGGGAGAGGGGGTGGGAGGCCGATTTTGAAAGGATAAGAAGGACGGTGAGAGATGCGGTCCATTTTTTGGATAATGTCATTGATATGAACCAATACCCTTTGCCACAGATCGGCCAGATGGCCAAAGGGAACCGAAAGATTGGCTTAGGAGTGATGGGATTAGCCCATTTCTTCATCCGCATGGGCATCCCTTACAACTCACAGAAGGCTTTGGAAGTGGTAAAGGGGGTTATGAGTTTTATTCAATATCAAGCCCATGAGCGCTCCATCGAACTGGCGGAGGAAAGAGGAGTCTTCCCAAATTATAAAGGCTCTATTTATGACAGACCAGGAGGGATGAGACTGAGAAATGCTACGGTCACTACAATTGCTCCGACAGGGACGCTCAGCCTATTGGCCAATTGTTCAAGCGGCATCGAACCTCTTTTTGCCATTCAATATACTCGGAGGGCTTTAGAGGGCATGGAATTTCAAATCACTGATCCTCTCTTTATCGAATTGGGGGAGAAAGAGGGATTTCTCAATCAAGAGTTAATCCAATTGATCACTGAAGGGGCGAGCCTTCAAGAACTCCCTCACGTTCCCAAGCATATAAAAGAACTTTTCGTCACCACCTTTGAGATTCCGCCGGTCTGGCACATAAAAATTCAAGCTACTTTTCAGGAATATACGGACAATGCCGTATCTAAAACCATTAACTTCCCTCGAGATGCGACGAAAGAAGAAGTGAGGGAAGCTTTTCTGATAGCCTATCAAGAACGATGCAAAGGCATCACCATCTATCGAAGCGGAAGTAAGGATGGTCAGGTTTTAACCTGTGGAACAAAGCAAGTCTGTTAAATAAAGGCATAGGGCATAGAGCGTAGCGTATAGAGCCAAAAGCACAGAGTTCTTTATAAAAAAAGTTTTTGTGTTAACGCTATGCCCTTTGCGCTCTGCTCCATGCGGGACACTTTCCAGATTTTCTGGGACCAGAAGACTTTGCCCTTTTTTGATTACATACAACTTCTGAATAATACTTTGTTTTTCAGTGTTTAGAAAAATCACCCTTCGGCAAAGAATCTGCTTAACAATTTGTCGGCTTTCTGATATATTGAGTTGACTCCAAAATGGAGGCTATATTTCTATGGGCTCGGGGTTAAAACAAAGCCTATTGTGAAGCTCCCCGGCCACCCCGTTAGGACGGGGCAGGCACGCCGGGGCTTCTCGGTACGAGTCGATTCCGACCCGGTAAGGTAATTTCGTTTCATATTGTGCCCCCCGTGGTCGGGTCTAATCGACTTGACCCCGCCTATCCCGCTTTGGTGGGACGGGGCACGTTCCGGTCAAAAGGGATCGGCTTTATCGTTTAATAGGTAACTTCCTATTTTTCTGTGCATTTCTTCTCAGATTTGGTATATTTTAAATAGCTATTCAGAAATGAAGACCATTATTGAGAAAAGACTGTTCTGGTTTTTGAAAGAGGGGAGTGAACTTGATCTTTCTAATAAGACACATCTGGATATGTATATACAGCAGGCCCTTTCAAGAGGAAAAACATCGGATATTAAAAAGCTTTTCAAAACTATCCCACCTTCAGATTTTATCGAATCCTTCAGCCGGGTTAAGAACTTCCTTCCTAAGGAGGTAAGAAGGTTCTGGGAGGAATGTCTTGGAGATATTAACAGAGCTACAGAGAAAGGTACTCCTTCGGTTTAGTGGACTCCCGGATAAGGAGGCTTTTTATCTTACCGGTGGGACGGCGCTTTCTGCAATTTTTCTCAAGCATAGAAGGAGTAATGATCTCGATTTCTTCACCCATATCGAAGAACTTATCCTGCCCCTTAGCCAGAAGCTTGAAGCATCTTTGATTAAAGAAGGTTTTAAGGTTGAAAGGTTAAGGGCATTCCATTCATTTGTAGAACTCTCCGTAAGCTCGGACAATGATTCCACGGTAGTTCATTTTGCCTTAGATTCTCCTTTCAGATTTGAGAAGCCTTCTGACTTTGATGAAATTCCAGGAGTCAAAGTAGACAGTTTGATAGACATAGCCACCAATAAACTTCTTGCCCTGTTTGGAAGGGCGGAATTAAGGGATTTTATAGACGTCTACTTCCTCGTCAAAGAACATTTCAATAAGATTGAGCTTATTGAAAAAGCCGCTCAAAAGGACCCTGGGTTTGATCTCTACTGGTTCGGCGTCGCCATAGAGAGAATAAGCGATTTTACCGACGACTCATCCGATCTGCATCTCCTCGCACGCTCTTGTACAATGGAGGAACTCAGGGGGTTTTTCAGTAATTGGAGAAAGGATATTTCGAAGGAGATTACTGGAAAGAATTAGGGTTCTGGCCTCCCTTTCTCATCATCTTTCCTAACTTCCCTCGCCCCCCTTGAAGGGGAGTGAGTGCTGGTGGAAAAGAACGAGTCTTGGACCGGGGAAGTATGAAATAGTTAGAGCTTGAAACATTTCAAAATCGAGTGAAAGCTGATTCACATCTCCCTTTCACATGATTCATGATGGCCACAATTGCGGAGAGCTATCATGCCGGGTTCAGGGCCGTACTCGAAAGTAAACCCCGTTAGAAAGGGTGGGGCTTTGCCCCCCTCAAGAAGGACCTAATGCTTTCTATTCATACCATCCCCAGCATAAATCATGGGGCTTTCTAACGGGGTAAATCTTAAATTTTTTGAGGCATATGCAATAAAGACATCATTCCCTCCTTCGACATACTTGCCTTTGACGTTTTTCGCCTTATGAACATTGAGGGACGGATGCCGGGGATTGGTTCTTAAAAACCTGATTGCTTTGTCGATGGTTTTTCGCTCACTCGGTTTCAACCGGGAATAGTTTTCGAGGAAGATGATCTCAAAATGAAGTTCAAAAGGGAGGACTTTGGTGGGCATAAAAGCCTATTTCTTCATCTTTTTAGCCGCTTCTGAAGGGGTAGAAGCAACGATTCCGCGCCGGGTATCGGCATTAACCTTCTGCTCTTTTGCCACCCAGTCAGGAGAAAGCTCCTCCGTGGGGAGGTCCGACATATCGGGGTATTTCCGAACTGTGCGGACTGGATAGAGGATGATCTGGTCGTCCTTAATGGTATATTCAAACAAAGGTTCTTTTCGAAAAGCGGAAGGGAGTGTGATTCGTCCCCTTGAATCGGTTTTGAGAATGTTGATTTCTACCATTTTATCACCCCAATGTAAATTTTTAGAATTTAGATTTAATATAATCCCAAATGTTACAAATGTCAATAATGGGTGATAATCCGCTAACCGGTCACAATTTGTGACCGGTTCTCAAAAGCATCGCAATCCGAGATATGTTCCCTATACGTTCACCGAACACGGTGCAGTCATGGCTGCAAGAGGGAGAAAGCGGAATGAGATTTCTGAAAGGAAAAATAAGTGAAAGAATTCAACAACGTCCCCGCCATAAATAGAGAAATAGAGATTTGTACACCAATGGAGGTGATCGAAAGTGATTAAGGAATCAAATATTATGAAGGAGATTCATAGAATTCGTGAGGAGTTTTACCGGGAGACAAAAGGAAAAAATCGGGAATATATCCTGAAACTGATAAAAGAAGATAGCCAAAAAGTAATACAGGAATTAGAGAATATAAAACCAGACCCTAAATTGATTGTGAAAGAGAAGTACCAGATTCCACAATCAGATTCGATGCAGGAAATCCATCAGATTAGGGAGCGAGATGAGAAATACGGTAAATGAGGTTTAAGGACTTTCCGGTGGAACTATCCTAAAAACTCCACGGAGAAAAAAAGACATGGAAAGCCCGCTCTCAAAGCGGGATAAGATTTCTGAAAGGAAAAAATAAGTGAAAGAATTGAACAACGTCCCCGCAATCACTGCAGGGAGAGTATTGTAGGCATAAGAGAAAGGATTGAGCGCAAGGTAAAGGTGAGTGACTTCGATGTTGGTAACGACCTAAGGAAACTCTTAGAGCACATACTCAAGCAGATTTCATTCAACCTTGAGGTCAAGATGAGGTTCTTGCCTGACGGCCTTAATGAGCGCAGGATGATAGGCGAAATGCTTAGTGAGCTTCGCGGCAAACTGAATAGGGAAAAATGCAACGCGAAGGATGCACCTATCATGGACAGGCTTGTCACTTCATCGCTAATTACGACTAAAAGTTCTCATGATTCCCCACCCTTCCAATCTAAGGGTGACATTCAGCAAGTTATGAAGGACATAGACGAATTCGAGGACCTTTTCTTCTGCCCGATTTGCAGGAAATATGTCTCTATAGAATTCGGGGATAAGGCGGGCAAGAAGGTGAATTGTGGGTGTGGGAAAAAAGAACTTGATTGGCAGTTCGCATAAAATATACTGCGGTAATTCGGGCGCAGGTCTTTGCTTTCTGTTACGTGGACGAGTAGACAAGATAAGCAGGATTTTTATAGCTATTAAAAGGAGGAGGAATCATGAGCGCACAGGCAACTATCTGCCAAGCAATCCGAGAAACTCGCCTTCTGCAGTTCTACTATGATGGAGGAACTAGGGTCGTTGAGCCTCATCAACTCGCATACAACACAAAGGATAACCTAGCTCTCAGTGCCTATTGGATCCGGGGTTACTCGGAGTCGGGTGATACCTCAAATCGGTGGCGTGAGTACCTTATCGATGAAATGTCCGCTATCGTCGTTCTGGATGAAGATTTTTCTGGACCAAGGCCAGCCTATAAGAGGACACCCAACAAGAAGTATCATTCACCTATTTGCGAACTCTGATCCAGCGAGGTATTTGGGACCGGATCTTATATTATATTTAGAAAGGAAATAGATACGAATTAATTATCCAAACCATTAGGTGTTATTTATTGAGTAACCCCTTCTGTTCACGAATAGGATATCACGGAGTGAATCGATGAAAAATGATTGGGATTATTTTTACAGGATATTTTTGGAGAGTATGGTTAAGATTGATCCGACATACTTCGAACTGGAACGATATAAAGATGTACCTGCGATTCGTGAAAGAATTTATTGCTATGAACTTTATCATCAATTGCGTGTTAGCTTAAAGGATGATTCCAAATATAAGCTTCATGGCGAAATAGATAAAAGCGGTCATGACTGGATTACTCAACTGTTTGGCGGTAAATGTCCAAATCCAGACTTTGTTGTACATGTCCCTGGTGACACAGATAATCTTGTTGTCATCGAAGTAAAAAGGTCTAAGAGTCACATCCGAGAAATTAAAGATACAATATCAAAATTATCAACTTTTGTAACGAAGGTAAATTATTATCGTGGAATATTGCTGATTTTTGGACCAGACAAAGTTGAAAATTTGGGAATTCCTAATAAAGAAATAATTCTTCTGTGGCACAAAGAGGTCAAAAAGGCACCATATGTCATGAATCCTGAAACGGGGCTTTGGTGTAATCCTTAAAGTAATTGTGATTTCAGATATTCGGATCCTAAAAGTATAGTCTTCAATCTTGACACACTTTTTTTCATTTGTAGAGTCTGTAAGCAAAGAGAGGGCATGTTATGAGAACTGATTCAATTACAGCTACGATGCTTTACGATTTCGTCAGATGTCCTCATCGCGTGACGATGGATCTTTTTGGAAACCCTGCCGAAAAGGACCCAATAAGTCCGTTTGTAGAACTTCTCTGGGAAAGGGGCCATCTCTTTGAAAAAGAGACAATAGAGCGGCTTCAAATCCCGTTTATTAATTTACGCGACCTCCCTGATCAAGAACGTGAAAGGCTAACCCTTGAGGCAATCGCCACCGGCGAAAGACTTATCTACGGGGCCCGTATCCGAGTAGATGACCTCCTGGGAGAACCAGACCTTCTTCGAAAACAGGGTAGCGGGTATGTAGCTGGTGATATCAAGAGCGGCGCTGGTCTTGAAGGGTCAAGCGAAGATGCTGACGGTAAGCCAAAGCAGCACTATGCGGTTCAATTATCGCTTTACACTGATATCCTAGAACGGCTGGGTTTTTCGGCGGGACGTTTACCCTTTGTCTGGGATATTCACGGCCAGGAGATTCTATACCACCTCGATAGTCCCCGGGGACCGAAGACGCCTATATCGATGTGGGATGACTATCTTTCATCTCTTAGAATTGTATGTTCAATTGTGTCTAGGGAAGCCGCGACCATTGGGTCGCTGGGGGGCGAATGCAAACTCTGCCATTGGCGCACAGCCTGTACCAAGCAATTGGTAGAGTTGAATGATTTAACACTAATCCCTGACCTGGGTCGGTCGCGAAGGGATAACCTTTTGCAACACATTGGGAGTGTCCAAGAGCTAGCCAGTATCAATATTTCGTCATTTATTTGCGGAAGCAAAACGGTGATTCCTGGAATAGGTGTAGAAATGCTAAAGAGGTTTCAAGCCCGAGCCCGGCTTCAAATACAACCGGATTCAAAACCCTACCTGATTGAAGATGTCCAGTTTCCGTCTCCAGAGCTTGAGCTGTTTTTTGATGTCGAAACTGATCCAATGAGAGATATCTGTTACCTACACGGCTTTGTTGAGCGCAAAGGTGGTAACGTGCAGACTGAAAAGTACGTTGCCTTTTTCGCGGAGGAACCTACACACGACGCAGAAAGAGAGGCATTCGCTAAAGCTTGGCAGTATATCCGTGAGAAGAACCCCACTGCCATTTATTTTTACTCGCCTTATGAGCGGACGTTATGGCGCAAATTAGTAGACCGTCACCCTAGCGTGGCCACTGAAGCTGATGTCGAAGGCCTCTTTTCTTCGCAGATCGCTGTAGATCTGTATAACGGTGTCGTCCGATCGAAGATGGAGTGGCCAACTCGGGATCTCTCAATCAAGACCCTTGCTACTTATATGGGCTTTGAATGGCGAGATCCAGACCCATCCGGAGCAGCATCTATAGAATGGTACCATCGATGGATCGATAGTAGGGATATTAGAATTAAGCAACGGATCTTGAACTATAACGAAGACGATTGCCTAGCTATGAGAGTATTGACCGATGCGGTACGCAGTATGATACTGAAGGTGTGATATCGGATTAATCTCCGGGGTCAGGTTTGCAAAAGTGAAAAAATTGAAAAAGGTGTCCTCTTAGCAAACGCTTAAATCGATTTGTACGGCTTGTGTTTAGAAGGAGGTATATGGGAACTAGCAAATATAAGCTTGAACAGTTAGGTTGGTTCAATTTCGAGCAACTGGTAAGAACTTTACTGCGTGAGCTTATTGGTTCCGGACTCTCTACATTCAGTGGATCCATCGATCAGGGCAGAGATGCCACTTTTGAAGGAGGGGCTAATGCCTTCCCAAGCAAAACAGATCCTTGGAAAGGCAATTGGATTTTCCAGGTGAAGCACCGCACCTACAGTTCTCGTGGTGCTGACACCGTCCGATCCGAGCTTAAGGCCTCTTTATCCGATGAATTGGCAAAGATAACCGAAAAGCATGAGTTTGATTGTGATAATTATGTTTTCCTTACAAACTGTCCTTTTACAAGAATCGAAAAGGATGAAATGAAAAGCTTGGCGAGTAATGACTTCCCAATGATCCGGAACTTTGCATTCCTGGGAGAGCGTGACATAGATGAATTGCTCGATTCCTATCCCAGAGTTGTCTACGCGTTCCCACAAATTTTGGGATTGAGTCAGCTGAAGGAATTGGTTCAATGGGGATTGCATCAACGTTCTCTTGAGTTCCTGCTTACAGCACAAAAAGAAATTGCACTTTTTGTTGCAACTTCACCATATCTTCAAGCCGTTGATCTTCTCCACAAACAGCATTTCTGCTTACTTTCCGGCCCTCCAAAAATGGGGAAACGTGCACTGCCTATGCACTTGCAGCATCATTTTCCGCCCAGGGCTTTGAAATATATGATCTTCGCACACAACGTGACTTCTATGACGCTCACAATCCGGAGGTTAAGCAGTTATTCATATGCGATGATGTTTTTGGCGATATATCACTTCACGCAGCCATGCGTGATGATTGGTCACATGGTTTTGTTCGGCTGCTCAGCAGCCTTGGTAGCGGACACAAGCTGATTTGGACTGCCCGAGAATATGTTTTAAAAGAAGCACTCTCCTCATCTAGATTGAAAGAAGAAAGACCAACCTTGGCTACCACTGATAAGATAACCGTAGCTGTGGATCAACTATCCCGTTTGGAAAAAGCTATGATTCTATATAATCACGCCAAGGCTGCAAACTTGCCGGATCATGTAAAAGAGTACCTCAAAAGCAGGGCATGTTTACGGATCATAGACCATGAAAACTACTCCCCGGAAACAATACGACAATTATGTACGGGGCGGTTAGTTGCTTTCTCCGGGGAGGCGGAGGGCGATCATAAAGAGATATCCTCCAAGGTTACACAGTTTCTTTCCCAACCTGGTGAGGCATGGAAATCTGCATATATTTCTGCACCAGGGGGTGAACGTCTGTTGTGCACTGAGATTATGGCAGCTGGCGGGGCAATGCCATTAGACAATCTCAAAACGCGATATGAAAGAGCCGTGATGTCAGCAAGAGATCGTTACCCTTCCTTTGAAGTAAGTTTTACGAATGCTAAAGGGACATTCCTTAGGATAAAGCCTTATCGTTATGGAGGCCAGCTAGTTCAATTTTATCACCCTAGTATGAGAGATCTGCTGACAGAACTAATTCAAGAAGACAAAATTATGAGAACGAGTTATCTCAAACAACTGACTCTCAAAGAGCTTATGTCCATAGCAGGGACTTCGAAAGAATCGGCGGAATCATCACCTCACAGACACTGTGTACAGATTACTGATGCAGATGATATTGCGTTGCTCAGAGATCACATCGGCGACAATCTTCTTCCATCTAGTACCTTGGACGATATGGTGGCTTTATTATCGGATGCGGTCGCAATTCTTGGCACTGGCAGAATCGATAAACTTGGCCGAAAATTACATGATGGAACAGAGTGCACCGAGACGTTGTGGGTGATCCTTGAAACTTGTGTGCAACACGCGTGCTCAAAGGAGTTCTGGCGGGTTAATTTGGACAACAGCTTTATTTATTATTGGCGGAGTCTTTTTGAATTTCTCCGTAAGTTGCTTCCTTTGATATCTACCCCTGCCACCCCGGAATACGTACCTGAGATGCTAAGACGACTCAGGAATGACAAGTCCGTTGACTTCTGGGGGCTTGTCACTGCAACACATTCCATTTTACCAACTGTAGTTGAACAGTGTTTAAATCTTGAGGATCGTGAGATCTGCAGGAAAGATTTGATTAAGAAGGTGGGAGAAGCATTGGCAGATGCTCAAAATATGGATCTCGAAAATGACTTTGACGACTCAGAATACTGGCATGACACATATGGATCGCTGAGTAGAGACTGTGAAGATTACATGGACCTATTTCCTGACGATCTTCCGATTGAGGAAAATGATAAAGTTGGACAGATTCAGGAAGATTTCCCAAGATTAGAGAGGGAACCAGATTATGATCACGATTTTTCTGATTCGAGAAGTTCATCAAGTGGCACTGACTCAGACATCCTCGAAATATTCTCTGATTTATGAATCTTGCTTGTAATCGGATAAGGAACGAACCTGCTGAAAAAGTTGATCGAGAAGGAGGTTAATAACTGGGATAATTGGGGACTAATTAGGGACGGGGTCCTTTTTTCTGCCCGGGAAATTTTTGAAAGTCAGCTAAAAGAAGAGGATAAGGTGCGATGAAAATCAAATCCATTGGTATTAAGAACCTCCGTTCATTTAAAGATGAGGCCATTGAACTAGATGACTACACATGTTTAGTTGGTCCCAATGGTTCTGGGAAATCGACTGTTTTATGTGCCCTAAATATTTTCTTTCGAGAATCTGAAGGATATTCCATAGATCTTAATTGTCTGTGTCAAGAAGACTTCCATTGTAAGGTTACAGAAGATCCAATTATTATTACGGTGACTTTCATTGATCTGAGTGAAGAAGCCCAAAAGGATTTCGCAGATTATTATCGACAAGGGCAGCTTATTGTTTCAGCTATAGCCACTTTTGACCGAGCGACTGGAAAGGCCGAAGTCAAACAATATGGGCAACGACTCGGGTTCGAACCTTTTAAAAGCTTTTTTCAAGCCGTAGGGGATAATAAGAAGGTTGCGGATCTAAAGATAATATATGAAGAAATCAGGAGCACTTACGCGAATCTGCCACAACCTGGATCAAAGGAATCTATGATTCAAGCCCTTCGAGATTATGAAAATAAAAGACCAGGCGACTGCATTCTTATTCCAAGTGAAGATCAATTTTATGGATTTTCAAAAGGGAGTAACCGGTTAGCTAAGTACGTCCAATGGGTATATGTCCCAGCCGTTAAAGATGTCACAGTTGAGCAGATGGAATCGAGGAATACTGCCCTCGGTAAATTGCTAGCTCGGACGGTAAGAGCAAGAATCAATTTCGGTGGCAGAGTGAAGGAACTTCTTGAGCAAGCACAAATACAATATCAAACTATGCTTGATGAAAACCAGCACGCTCTAGATAACATTTCGGGATCTCTTAAGAAGAAACTATTGGATTGGGCCCATCCCGATGCAACATTGAGGCTTCAATGGAGGCAGGATCCGGAGAAATCCGTGAGAATAGACGAGCCTTGGGCCCACATAATCGCAGGTGAAGGAGGCTTCGAAGGTGAATTATCGCGACTTGGACATGGCTTCCAGCGATCATATTTGCTGGCTCTCCTTCAAGAGCTTTCAGGATGTGATGATTTGGGAGGTCCACGGCTTATACTAGGCTGCGAAGAACCAGAACTTTATCAACATCCTCCTCAAGCACGGCACTTACTTGGGGTGTTGCAAAAACTTAGTTCTGGTAATTCACAAATCATTGTTTGCACTCATAGCCCTTACCTTGTTTCGGGAGAAAAATTTGAGCAGATCCGAATTATTCGTAAGGAAGACGCTCGGTCGAGAGTCTTCTCCGTAAAATACCAGGAGATCACTAACCTAATCGCGGAAGCAACTGGAGACCAACCGATAAAGCCTTCTGGGTATCTTGCAAAAATACATCAAGCCTTGCAACCGGGATTGAGCGAAATGTTCTTCACTACGCATTTGATATTGGTTGAGGGGTTAGAAGATCATGCCTACATAACAACCTATCTAAACCTATTGGATTTGTGGGAAGAATACCGCCGTTATGGTTGTCATATCGTCCCGGTGGGTTGCAAAAGTGCAATAATTCAGCCTTTGGCAATCGCGCAGTCCTTGAAAATACCAACTCTTGTGGTTTTCGATGCTGATGGAGATAAGCCTGACAAGAATGGGAGTAGGGCTAAGCATGAAAAGGATAATCGCGCAATATTAAAATTGTGTGGTGTGGCCAACCCAATTCCTTTCCCTGATACAACGTATTGGGGCGATTGCGTAACAATGTGGAACTCGGAAATTGGATCTATCGTGGAAGCCGATATCGGAAAAGAATCATGGACTAAATATTGTGCAGAAGCGGATAAAGTCTATTGTGATGCTGGAAATTTGAAAAAGAATATGTTGCATATCGCAACTTGTTTGACACAGGCGTGGGATGACGGTAAGAAATCGAACAGCCTGGTGAAACTTTGTATGCGTTTGCTGGAATTAGCTAAGCAAAATTAGAGATTAAAAATCAGAATAGGAACGGCGGCGGGGACGAACAGGCGGGACGTTGATGAAAATAATCACTTTGGGAGGAGGGGGGACGTCCATAAGTTCATAAGATTCTGATTTCGCCGCCCAAACTCCTCCAAACCGTTGTCAATTTCTTCACTTCCCTCGACAGCAACCCCATTCACTTTCCATCCCCTCGCGCCTTTGGGGAAGGGAGAAGTCATAATCGCTCGGGGTCAGAATTCCGTAACGGTCATGATAGCCCCAAGGATATTGGAGAACTTGATTCTATCAGCATCATCGAGAAAGATTCTTTTTTTTCATTCCCCCGCTTGGTTATGTGACATAACCCACCCGAATACTCTATTCTGATTGGACTCTGCTGGTTAAGAAAATTGGGGACGGGTTCGGATTAAGTAGAAAAATCTTAGACTATGCTGGCAGCTTGGTGGGACTTGGTGGGGTCGAGCCAAGGCAATTACTTGAGTTTATAATACATTTCCGAAAAAGAGAGGCTCTTTTTGGGCTCAGAATGGCAAATTTGGGGTCGAAATTGCCCTGATAAGTTATTTTAGAGACAGAGTGTCATTTGTAAAGAGAGTGAAAAAGTTCAGTCTGATAGGTTTTCTATTCTTATCCGGCTTCTATAAAGAATCAGGGATGAAAAGAAAAGGTAAGCAAGGAGCACTTCTATACACGCTCCGTGGGTTTAATGCAGTTAGATTCCTTTTGTTTTCCTTCGTACGGCATGAAGTTCCGTATTCTGGCGATGATCATTGAGATCCCGACGGAGTTCAAGGATCTCCTTTTTTACCTCATCAAACTCGTTCCTGTTTTCCTCGGCATGACGATCAACCTTTTCACCCACCATGTTGACCGCCTCGATCACGGTGTCGAACTTCTCCTTTACATCCTCAAGAATGATCCTTAGATCGTCCGACGACATAAGCATACTCCTATCTTAAACAAAAAAGTATTGCTTACTTGCTATCACTTTTGTGGAGGGATGTCAACTTAAAATTGGCAGACCCAGGAATTCCGCATTGGCACGCTGTGGTAAGGTCGGACCAGGACAAGTAGTTGAGCTTAGAAATTTTGGTGCCTTTTGGTGCCAGGCATCGGTAATTCGGTATTTTCTCTTCCTCCCTTTGACCACATTCTCCACCATGAGGCTTAATGTCTTCGCAAACGATTTGTCCCTCCGCTGACTGGTTATGAATTTCAATAATGTCTGGAAACATGTTATAAAAATTCCTTGAATAAAAAGGTTTCTTTCACTATGATAGATAGAAAAATGCATTTGGAGGAATAAAAATGGGAAAAAAGGGATGGCAGAGAGCATTGGGGGCGGGAATTGTTATTGTTTTGTTATTCGTAGGGGTTTATGGATGTAAGAATCTGTTGTCCTACCGAACCGTCGGGGAGCGGGAACCGGAAGTGAAACAACCCATCTCAACCTCTTATCCTTTTGAGGATATACCTCTCCCCCCTGGAATGACCCTCAATCGGAAAGAATCCTTCATCTACGAAACCAGGGCGACTAAGACCGGGCTCCTCATCTATGAAGGAAGAGGGGAGATGGAGAAATTGTCCAACTTCTTCAAACAACAGATGCCAAAATATGAATGGAGATTGGTGAGCAATTTTGAACTCCACAATGTGATGCTCACCTTTATTAAAGAAGGATGGAGCAGTATCATCTACATCCTTCCTCAAGAGGGAGAAATGAGGAGGCTCGAGATCCGGGTGGGACCGATTGAGATCAAGATTCTTCCTCCCTCAAAAGAATAGATGAAAAAATCTTTGGTTCAAGGGTTAGGGTAAGGATGCCTGTTTCTTTAGTCAGTTAGTCTTATAGTCAGATAGTCTCATGGTCAATTAAGTTTAATTGTTCTTCACTATACGACTATACGACCATAAGACTATGAGACCAATCATTGACCAAACGGGCTTCGTAACCCTAACCCCAAAACCATTTCCGTGGTTTGAGATCGATCGAAATGATTGAGGCACTCCATTTAGAATCTCCTGCAAAAGTCAACCTGAGACTGGAGATCCTGAAAAAACGAGAAGACGGATACCATGAGTTGAGGACTGTCCTCCAAAAGATCAACCTTCATGACTTACTTCATTTCTCTTTGAAAAAGGAAAGAGGTATTTCCATAACCACAGACCATCCCAACCTCCCCGTTGGAAAAAGCAATCTGGTTTACCAGGCTGTTCAATCCATCTTGAAGAAATCAGCCTATAAGGGAGGTGTCCTTATCGAAATCAAAAAAAGAATTCCACTCGGAGCAGGACTTGGAGGAGGGAGCAGTAATGCCGCTACCGCATTGAAAGCAATGAGTCAACTTCTAAAGATCGACTTCCCTAAAAAAGAGTTGATGAGGATGGGGTTGGAGATTGGAGCAGATGTTCCTTTCTTCTTTTTGGAAGGTGCAGCCATTGCGTCGGGGATCGGCGAACATCTAAAAAAGATAGAACTTCCAGGCTTATGGTATGTTCTCATTTATCCAAATTTTGAGGTTTCAACGCGTTGGGCTTACCAAAATTTCATATTGACAAAAAGGCAATTTCATTTTAATCTTCGTAAGTTATTGAGAACTCCTAAGGGGATTTTG
>Ga0315285_10002982_pt1 | contig 17708 bp, 12 predicted proteins | sample YL17G09_36_MG_FD_203698 | JGI IMG/M metagenome (GOLD analysis project Ga0315285, IMG submission 203698) | Sediment microbial communities from Yellowstone Lake, YNP, Wyoming, USA - YL17G09_36 | ecosystem: Environmental > Aquatic > Freshwater > Lake > Sediment | place: USA: Wyoming | collected... | reverse complement strand
GGTGCGCAACCCGTACTCGCCGCCGAGCCCTGGCCGATTCTGGCCCTTTCCGCCAAGGCCAGCGAGCGGCGTGAGCGAACCGCGCCTCACTCCAGGCGGAAGCGCACTAACTGCAGGTCCCACTCGGAGACGCTGCCGGCGGGGTGGGTCGAGGTTTCCCGCGTGACGCCGATGCCCGGGATGAAGTGGACTGCGAGCGTGCCGTTCAGACTGCGGTTGGTCAGCAGGTATACGTCCTTGTACTGCTTGCCCGAGATCGTGACCGGCTCTGCCGATTCGACGATCCACTGATAGTAGTCATCCTCACGCGGCCCCTCGCCCGCATTGGTGAAGCGCTTGCCGACGCTCAGAGGAAAGATGAACTGGGTCTCTCCATACTCGCGGAACAGGTGGCGCACCTGCTCGAGCGTGGCCCGGCCTCCAGAATCGAAGTCCGTGACCTGGCGGAGGGGGCTACCCTCGTCTCCGTAAGCCTCGCTGGCCTTGCAGACTCTGGTCCCGTCCGTGAAGTAGGTGAAAGGCGGCAGGATGTTGGCCAGTGCTCGTGTAGTGTCCCCACGGCCCAGCGTCGAGTGCAGGATGCGGAAGGATCGTGAAACCCACGCCAGGCTCGCGGATGGGCTGAGCGTTCGGACATGGATGACGCGGGCTGTGACTTCGAGTTCGGCCTCGAGCACCGTGCCCCCGCCGACGTCGGCACGCACCGTTCCCCGGTAGACCCAAGTGTTGCCGGTCTTGAGCGGGAGGTAGCGGGCTGTGGTGGGCGTAGCCGCATGTGTGGTACGTCCTGACATCAGGCCGAGAGCGAGAGACAGCACGATCAAGCGGCGAACGGCAGGTGTGTGAGTGTGTCCTGGCAATCTTCCCTCCGACCTCGAACGCGTTCCAGTCGCGAGTACGGTGCGAGTTTGCCGCGCCGATGGACTGTGGCATTCCTCCATGCCCTGGCTAGGCGGCGCTTGACAGGCCGCAGGGCATCTACAGATCCCCGCTATCGGTTCGTGTACCTGATCTCCACGCCTTCCTGCGCCTGCACGCCGAACTCGCAGTTCACGAACCTGTTGCCGATGAACTCGATGCCGACCGCGCCATATTGCCACCAGCCCAGACGGAAAGGTTTGAAGTCCGCGGGCGCATGCCCGGCCCTGATAATGGTGTTCTCGATCACCTTCGCGTTCTTGGCCGGACCATAGGGGTTGCCAATCCAGAAGGCCGGGACATTGGTGGTGACGCGGTTGTGGCGATACTCGCCGCCGTTCGAGAGAGAGACGTAGAAGGCGGCGGCCTGGGCCGTGGTGTTCAGGTCTCGCAGCTCCACCGTGATGTCGTTGTCGTAGACGTAGTTCACCCCTCCGCCGCAGTCAACCCGGACGCCGGCGGCGATGGGCCGATAGTCCGGGTAGTTGGGGTAGCTCCTTCCCACGACCTTCATCCGGTTGTGATGAACGCGGTTGTTGAAGCAGCCCGTGCCGGCCGGGCGGTCATAGTCGGTAAGGCGGATGGCGCTGGTAGTGTACTCGGTATGGTCGGTGTATTCGCAGCAGCCGTTGGCGGCCACGATCTCGAAGCTATTGTCGTGGATGTCGTTGTTCTGGCCGCCGGTGAGAATGCCAGAGCCAATCTCCGGCCTGAACACGTTCCGGTATATCTCGGCGCCAGATCCGAGCCCGAGGCTGTAGTGGTTCACGACGGTCTCGCGGTTGACGAAGAGGTTGTCGTGGATGGTTACGTTGCCTTTGCACGAGACGGAGAGATTCCCCTGGCCGCCGATGAACGTAGAGTTCGACACCTCTGAGCCGTCCGCACTGGTCAGTGAGACCGAGCAGTCGGAACCGTCGTGACGCTGGATGATGAAGGGCGCGTCGTTCTCGAAGCGGCAGTTCCGGATGGTGGCGCGAGGAACGCGAAGGGCGCCCGCGCTGATCCCGGAGGTGACGACCCTCACATTGTCGAGCACGACGCGCACCTCGTCGGTGGAGGAGAAGACGCCCCAGGAACGGATTCCCTCGAAGCCGTTCCTTATGACCCCGTTGCGGATGGTGATGGTGCAGGGGCCGGTGACGCGCGGGATCCAGCTCGCGGGCTCGGTCCCACCCGGCGTCTTGGCATAATCCGGGAAGCCGACGGGAGACCACAGCAGCAGGCTGTCATAGCTCCCCCAGGGCTGGACGGGACCCACGATGCCGATGCCGGCATCCAGCGCCGGACGGATATCCACCTCATCGAGCAGGCAGTCAGTGTCGGCATGGACGCGGATGCGGTACTTCCCGGCCGGTAGATCGCGGAGGTAGGCGAACACGAAGCCCCCGCCCAGCATGGTGTTCCCGGTCTGCGGGCAGGTCCGGCGCTTCTCATCACCATAGCTCAGATCGCAGATGACGGGCCTGCCTCTCTCGTCGTCAACCCCGACGGTTACCTTCATCTCATTTGTGAGCACGCCACACATCGCATAGTAGGACCGATTCGCGACCGGGAGCGTGATGTACTCGGAGACGATCTCCTCGCCCTTTGAGAGCCGCAGGATCTTCTTCCCGATGAAGGGCTTCACCTTATCCGTGTCTTCGGTCTTCGCGGAGGGCGCCATCGAGACATCCCAATGGGCCAGGCCCTCCTCGAAACCGTAGTTGGGCACGTGCTCGTACCGCCCTGCGGCGTACCACACCGTGTACCCGTTCAGGTCGAGCGTGATATCCTTCCCCACGAACAGCGCGCTCATCTCGCTGCTCACGTCCCGGGTGAGCACGTACGTCTTGCCCGCCTGATCGCACGCTCCCGCACCGGTGACAGGGATTTCTCCCGGGCCCGGACTCCGATGGTTGGTGGGCCCGTAGGCGGCGGGCGCGGTTGTACCGCGGGTCAGGAGGCAGAACATCGCAAGACTCATCAGGAGCGCTCGCTTCTTCGCCAACCGAATCCCTCCTCGCAGCGGCACAGGGGGGAGCATGGTCTCCGCCGGATGTGCGACCCCGGGTGTGTTGGTGACTTCTCCGGGAAGCATCGCCCGCCCTGCTGTGGTGCGTCTCTGGACCTATGGCGAGCACCTCGTTCTGGTGTCGGACCAGGCCACGCGGAAACGGCTCGGCCTAAGGCAGATCACCACAGAGCGCAGGGCTACTGGGGCCCGACGCCGCGCAAGTCAATAGGCCGAAAGCCGAGCCGGAGGGCAGGAGAGTCCGGCTTGAGCGCGAAGTTGTGCTGCCTGGGGTTCACGAAGCGTGGGTCGGCGATGAGGGACTGCGCATCGCGGCCGCCGGCCTGCCACTCGGCGAGCGATTTGCCAGCGAAGGTGATCGGATGGCCCGCGGCGTTGAAGTACAGGTTGTGGTCCAGGCTCACTTGCCCCTCCAGCCAGTCGCCGTCGAGCAGCGCGCCCTCGGTCCAGTAGACGATGTTGCGCGCGAAGGTGAAACTGAGGTGCGACTCAGGACGGGTGCGCTGGAGCTGGGCGCGGGCGGAGAGGGCGAAGATGTTGTTGCAGACGGTGTTCTCTTTCCCGTAATGCTGGTGGAAACCGCCGGTCTCGGTGTTGTAGACTACGTTGTCCTCCACCAGGATGCTGGTGCTCCCTTCGTCGAGGTAGATGCCCCAGCCGCCGTAGCCGCCAGGCTGGCAGCGGATGTCGTGGAAGAGGTTGTGGCGGATCACCGTGCCTGGCTGGACGCCTAGCGTGTAGATCGCGCCCATGTCGCTGAGCATTCCTCGACCGATGTCGTGCGCGAGGTTGTACTCGATGACGTTGTCGCGAGCGTTCGTCGGGCCATAGCCCCAGGTCCAGCCGACGGACATGGCCGAGTAGTAGGTGTCGTGGATGTGGTTGTGGGCGAGGCGATTGCCTGCGCTCTGCCCCACCCAGATGCCGACCGCCGCCGGGTAGACGATGCCGATATCGTGGACGTGGTTGTTGGTGACAGCCACGCCGCCCGTCTGGTCGGCCGCCTCCGGCCGCATCTCGGTCTCGCCGATCTTGATCCCGCCCGCGCCCATGTCGGCGATCTCATTGTGGTCAAGGGTGATGTCGCGGCAGCCGCGCGCGAATGCGAGCGCGTAGCCGCCGAGATGCGTGAACCGGCAGCGCTGGATGGTGACCCGGTGGGCGCCGTTCGCCTCCAGCGCGGCTGGGATGCCGACGGCCGCCTGGACCTCGGTGTAGCCGTCCGCGGGGAGCGTCCAGTCCGTATACGCGAACGTCAGGCCCCGGATGGCGATATCGTGGACGAACTCGCCCTTCGACGGATCGCCCTCGAGGCGCACGAGCTGACCCGGCGTCGAAGCGATCACTTCCGCGGCCGTCATGTCCTCGCCTGGCCGCGGCAGGTAGTAGATGTCCCCGCTTCGCCTGTCCAGATACCACTCGCCGGGTTGATCCAGTGCATCGCGCGTGTTCTCGACCCAATAGCGCGGATCGCTCTCCCACTCCGCACCCCACTGGAGCACCGGCCCGGACAGCGTTACCGTCTTCGTCGTGGGGTCAACGGACCTGATCTTCAGCCGACTCGCCGTCCAGGCCAGCAGCGGGATCACCTCCACGTCTCCCTGCTGCGCCCATGCCGGGTTGATGTCAGAGCCGCGATATCGGAAGGTCGCCGGGTCGCTGGAGGAGATCTTGCCATCCACCAGGAAGAAGCTGCCTGGGTTTGGCGTTCTGGCTCGCTGAGCACGGCGTCCGTTGACAAAGAGCTGACGGAACTCCCACTCTCCCTCTGCCACCCCGGCTGCGAGGTTGCTTCCCTCGACTGCGCTCGGGACAGGCCGCAGCCCCCGCTGGGCTGGCACGTGCGCCGTCCACGAACCGCCTTCGGTCCTGGTCCAGCCGGCGATGCGGCGGCCGCCGCTCAACACCGGCGTCTCGCCGCGGGAGGCCTGGTAGGTGACCGGACGCTCTGTCGTCCCGGAATCCACGGGCGCGAACACGAGCGGCTCCGAGAGGCGATAGACGCCGCCGCGAATGGAGACGATGATGGGCCGCGCGGCGCGAACTGCCGCGGGCAGGGCCCGGATCGCATCGCGGGCGCGCGTGATGGTGGCAAAGGGGCCGTCGCTCATCCCGGCGTTGGCGCTGCGCCGCTTACCGGACCACCCGTCGTTGCCATCGGCAGCGACACAGAACGTGATGGGCCGAGGTGACTGAGCGCGCACAGTGTTTCTCCTCTCGCCGCCCCCGAGAGCGCCGGCGGGCAACAGCAGACAGACGATCAGCACCGCGTGCACGCGGTGGCATGAAGTCATTCCCTCTCCCGGTGTTCCCAGATGGTCCTGTTCACGATGCCCGGGCATTGCCGCCAACCCGAGCGAGGCGGCTACAGCGCCTTGGCCACCTCCGGCAACCACTCATCGAAGCCCTTCATGTCGTAGGAGAAGGTGCAGAAGCCGGCCGCGCCCACCTCACGGGCCGCCCTGATCTGGGCAACCAGATCGCGTGGTGAGGGCAAGAGGAAGGCGCCGAGTCCCGCGTACACGGGCAGGCGACCTGCTGCGAACGCGACCTGCTGCTGCACCGCGCGGCGCAGACACTCGATGTCGGATGTGTAATCCATAGGACAGATGAAGTCCAGCCAGCCCTTCTCCGCCCAGCTGAACCAATCCTGAGCCACGTCCCGGAGCGCGCCCCAGGTGCTTCCCCAGGAGGCGAGCGATACCCGTGCCGACGGCTGGAGGCGGCGCGCCTCCTGCGCGATCTCCTCGACCAGGGAGGATATCAGTCCCCGCCGGAAGCTCGCCCAGGCCAGCACCCACGGACCTTTGTCGTGCCAGCCCGTCCCCAGCACATCTTCCGGGTAGTTGACGTTCCGCGCGCCGCTCTGCTTCTCGAACGAAGCCTTGCAGCGGGGGCAGAAGCAGAACTGACGGTTGGGGAAGCGCATGTAGTCGAAGTGGACCCCGTCCACCTGGTAGCGCTCGATCAGCTCGAGCATGGCCCGCTTCTCAACTGCGCGGTTGCGCTCGTCAGAGGGGCACATCCAGTGACAGCCCAGGCCGGCCTCGGTGGCCGGTTTGCCCTCGGGGTTGAGCTGCACCCGGCCGTCGCGGACATACTCGTCGAGCCGCTCCTGGGGGGCACGCCACATCGCCCAGTTGATCCGCCAGACGTGGACCTCTAGGCCGTGGTCGCGGGTCGCCTGCAGGCAGAGCGCCAGCTCATCGCGGCGGGGACCGGAGGTCTGCTCTCCTCTCCGCACCGGGACGACCCAGGGCAGCACTTCGCTGTCATACATGGCGGTGCCGCCGGTGCTCATACAGGGGATGATCTTGGTGAAGCCATGCTTGCTCAGGTTCCCCATGATGGCTTGCCAGTCTCGACCGGGGCGGTCCTGCATCCACGAGGCGCGGATTCCCCCGGGGGAATCCGCGGGTGTTGCCCGCACACCGGCTGCGGGGTTGCTGCGCAGCCCCCGCTGGAATGTGTCCGGCATTCTGCACTCCCTTCGTCGGCGTTGGGGGCGCCCAAGCTCCTCGCCGAGCGCGGATGATTCGACGTCCTGTCCGAAGACTCATCTGCCTGCTACCGCGTTTCGCCGAAAGAAGTAAGGGCACCCGCGCATTCCCCGCCGGGGAATGCGCGCCTCGAGACGCGGACAGGCCACGCCGCAGACGGCCGCAGGGCTGTGCCGCCGTTACTTCTTTGTGCGAGCATCATCAGCGGCGTGCATCCGCGCTGATCGGCGTCTGCATGCCACTGACCCCCTCCTCATGTCCGCTCCTACCCTTCAAACGTAGCCGCGGCCTGCTTCATCCGCTCCGTCGTGTCCACGCCGAACGGACACCGCGCTCGACACTCCCCGCACGCGACGCAGGCCGAGGCGGGCGCCCCCGGCAGCCTCAGGTACTCAGACCGCAGGCTGGCCGTGACCCCATGGGCCGACAGGTCCAGCAGCCGCATTGTCTGCCCGATGGCAATCCCCTGCGCGCAAGGCGTGCAGTGGTTGCAGTACGTGCACGCACCGGCCACGTTCCAGCCGGCGTCGGCGACCAGTGCGCTGTAGTCCCTTTCCGGCTCACTTGCCTCGAGGTAGCGCAGGGCCGCGTCCAGTTCCTCGACACTCTTCAAGCCCGGTACCGCCGTGCACACGCCCGGCTGCGAGAGCGCGTAGCTCAGGCACTGAGTTGGCGTGGGTGTGGTGGCACCCGGCTGGCTGTTGAGCATCGCGCCACCGGCGAACGGCTTCATCGCCACCAGCCCCACCTGCTCGCGCACACACAACTGACACAGCTCCTTCTGCGACTGGCTCCCGTCCCGCGCGTTGATCGCCAGCATCAAGACATCGTACCGACCACTCCTGGCCGCCCGCTTTGGCACCGGCACGCTGTGGCCGCTAAAGCCCAGGAACCGCCCCTTCCCCTCCTGCCGCAACCGCTCAGCTAACTCCAGCAGGCCCCCCGGGCCCATGAGCTTCTTGTAGTCGCTCTGCGCGTCGCAGTTCTGCACCACGATCACGTCCGCGTGGTCCGTCCTCAGCCGCCGCAGCATGTCCTCGAAGTTCCGCGTGCACTCCTCGACGTCCCGCGAGCGTCGGTACTGCCCATTCGTCTCCGCACAGCCCAGATGCAGGGCGAGGATGAGCTCATCTCGCCGGTCGGCCAAGGCCGTGCCGAGGCTATCCAGGTACTCAGGGAATGAGAAGATGATGTCAATGTAGTTCACCCCGCGCTCTGCCGCCTCCGCGACCACCGCCGTCACCGTCTCCCGCGGCTGCCCATGCAGGTACTCCGTCCCCAGGCCTATCGCCCCGACCGCCAACCCCGTCCGTCCCAGCTCCCGGTACTCCACCAACGCCTCCTCTCTCGTTCCCCATTGGTCTCAGATGGCAATCGGACGCCACTGAGAGCCCTGCGGTCTTGCCGGTGAGTCCTGGGCATTCTACCATATGGGATCATCTGACAGCGTCCCCGGGTACCGCTCTCTCTGGAAGGTGCGCTTGCCTACACCGCTGGCGGGAGCCTGGACGGTGACTCTCAGCCGAGGGGTAGCCGGGGTCGGGCGTGGCCAGGGCGCTACAGGGGTGCAATGTCCGAGACACAGACGGCGTACTCGCTGTGTGATTCTGGCCGAAACTCGCATACCGCATCGCCAGGCACGCGGTCGTACGGGAACCGCCACGCATACTGGGCCTTGCCGTCAACGGTACCCACCACCTCGAGGTTGAACAGCACGGCCTTTCCGGGGTGTCTCACGGTCACCTGCTCTCGCAGCCAGGCAAGGTCGGCGGAGAACCGAGTGCCGTCGCCAGGCACGATCAGCCGTGCATCTTCGAGCACAGGTTCGGGGCCCCCAAACAGCGCCAGGCCATGGCACTTCCGGATTTGGTCCAGGCGGTGCGTCACCAGGCGGACCTCATGGAGCCCGTAGTACGCGTCTCCGACGAGATAGCGGACGCTGGTGAGGGCGACTCTGGCGAGCACGGTCAGCTCCTTCCGGTCCAGCTTGAGCTCCGGCCTGCCCTTCTCTGTCGGACCTATGCTCAGCAAGCCATCGGCGGCCGTGAAGCAGCGCCGGTGCACGATCTCGTTCCGGTAGTCCAGCAGCTCTTCGTAGAGTGCGAGCAGGTACTCCCGGAGGGGAGGGTCGGTCTGCATGAGTGTGGGGAGACACCCTGCGTGTAGTCCGCGAAGCAGGGGGATCTTCTCCGCAAACTTCCACGGCACCCGGCCTATGTTGGCGGCGGCACTGTTCTCTTCGAGCACCCACTCGAAGACCATGTCGAGCACCTTGTAGCATGTCACGAAGGTGAGAGGACACATAGCGTCAATGACCTTCTGCGCCAGTTTCCCTCCGATGGTGACGTGACCTCTCAGCGAGACCATCGCGCCATGCTGCCCGTTCCGATAGGTGATGCCGGGCCGGAAGTGATCGTCGCTGCCCGCCTGCGCCGGATCCAACAGGAAGTCGAGAAGCCAGAGCTCGTAGGCGAGCTTCTCCTGCAAGGCCTCTCGTGCGCTTTGTGAGTACATGGTGGGTCCTGTCTTGAGCTCGTCTTCGTTGGCCACGCGTGTTCCTTCGCGTCAGGGACACGGCCAGTATACAACAATCTGAGAAGTGGCGGCTGATTGCTGAGCGCCGGTCGCGGCCAGATTCCCGCGGCATCGGAGCCCCCACGCGACAGAACCCGGGCGCTGACGCCAAGCCGCGGGGGCGGGCGGAGTCGAGGGTTGGCCTCGGGCCGGTCTCAGAGCGTTTGAGGGAGACAGCTGGCTGCAGGACAACGGGTCACTCCGAGGGAAGGGTCCAGGCCCCGGGCGAGAGTGGGTGAGGCAGGCGATGGAGACGGGCAGGCGGACCTACACGTACAAGACTGTCGCAGGCTGTGAGATCAGGGCGGACGTGTACGCACCCGGCGATCCGGGCCCGCGTCCGGTGATCGTCTGGATTCACGGGGGTGCCCTGATCATGGGTGGGCGCGATGAGCTGCGGGCCTGGCAGCGAGACGCCTATCTGGCCGCTGGGTATCAGGTGGTCTCCATTGACTACCGACTAGCCCCGGAGAGCAGGCTGCCCGCGATCATTGACGACCTCGAGGATGCCTGCCGGTGGGTGCGCCAGAGGGGGCCGCGGCTGTTCGAGGCCGACCCGCAGCGCATGGCAGTGATCGGACACTCAGCAGGTGGCTACCTTACCCTGATGGCCGCAGTTCGGGTCACCCCGCGGCCCCAGGCCGTGGTCTCCTTCTACGGCTACGGGGACATCGTCGGCGCCTGGTACAGCCGCCCCGACCCCTTCTACCTCCAGCAACCGCTGGTGAGCGAGGGGGAAGCGCGCGCCAGCGTGGGCACAAGGGTGATCTCGGAGACCCAGGAGCACGCAAAGCGCGGCCGCTTCTACCTCTACTGCCGCCAACAGGGTATCTGGCCCAGGGAAGTAACGGGGCGCGATCCGGCGGCCGAGCCGGAGTGGTTCGGGCAGTACTGCCCGGTGCAGCAGGTTACCGGGGAGCACCCGCCCGCGCTGCTGCTGCACGGAGATCGGGACACGGATGTGCCCTATGAGCAATCGGTGATGATGGCGACAGCCCTGGGGCACGCCGGCGTCGAACACGAGGTGATCACGATCCCGGACGGGCAGCACGGATTTGATGCCGAGCCGACACCGGTAGCCAGGGACGCCCTCCGTCGGGTGCTCGACTTCCTCAGGCTCCACCTCTGAGCGGCGAGGGTTCGACCCCGGCCGGGGCCGTCCGCGGCAACAGAGCCCGGGAGTGACCCCGGGCCGACGGGGTGGCCGGAGTCGGAGATGCTCTCATGCCGGCTTCACGGGCGGTTGATAACGACACCTGTGATCAGTCCGTGCGGCCCCATTGGGGCACGTACTGCAGCGTCGCCTGGTCAACGTACAGGTACTGGTAGCTGCCGCCGCAGAACAACAGCAGCACATAGTCGTCGGTGACGTAGCTGGCCACATCCGTGGTGCCCCAGTGGTAGGTGGTATCGGTGATCGGGTCGCCGGTGAAGCCGATGTGGTCGAACATCGTGCCACCGCCCTGGAGGTCGTTGTCTGCGGGCAGGTTGGGATCGCCCGAGCCCACCAGGGTGTAGACATTGTTGGCGTCATAGGTGGTGTCATACCACTGGGGCTGCCAGTTGCCGCCATCGGCGCCGCTCATGACGCGCAGGCCCCAGCCGAACGGCGGACCGTACATCGGGTCGGGAGTGGGCGGGCTGGGAAGATCCCAGGATCCGAGATAGCCCCACTCCTGGCAGCAGTTGGTGGCGCAGCAGTCGCCCCACTCGCCATCGATGCTCTCTATGCGGTACTCGAGCGTGATCGTCATCGAGCTGGCGGTAGATGGGATGCCATGCCACACCAGCGCGTGCGCGTGGCTCCAGTCGCAGTAGCCACCAAAACCGTCCGGGAACGTGTTCCGCTGCGAACGGAAGTACACGTCATCGGACTTGGCCATGGCGCTCTCGGCGTAGCCGGCCGACGCGGTGGAGTCATCTACCGCGCCGCCCAGCAGGGCCATCGCCTCGTCGTAGCCCCAGGCCGCGGTGATCGGCGGCGATATGCCGATGTAGAGGGCCGCGGTCCGTCCCGCCTGCCAGGTGTCGTCGTTCTCATCGCTGACGAGCACCTTCAGGCTGTACGCGCCGGCCGTGCCAACCGCCGGGATATCCCAGGACAGGAACAGGTACGGATCGCCCGAGGCCATCGCCGCATCGTGCGCCGCGGTGATCGCGGCCGCGTCCAGCGAGATGACCTGGCTCGCCTCCGTGGCGCCACCCTCGTCGAGCAGCACGAAGGTCACGTCGAAGCTGTCGTCCGGGCCGACCAGGTTCGTGTTCAGACGGACCGCGTCAAGCCCGACATAGGCGAAGCCGGGATCAGCCAGCTCAAGCATGGGCGGGCTGGTCCAGCCGATCCAGTCGGTGGTCAGCGGGTCGTTGGCCGAAACCGCCGGTCCAGCCAGGACCACTGGCGTGCCGTCAACCCGCATGAAGCTGCGCCAGATGAACGCCGCCATCTGGCCTCGGTCCACCGCGTCCAACGGCCGGTAGGTGTGGTCCGCGTAGCCCGTCACCACGCCCTGGGCTACCGCATACTCGATGTGCTTGTAGAAGCCGAAGTCCGAGTCCACGTCCGAGAAGGTCTGCTCCGCCGGCCCGGAGGGCACGAACTCTTCACCGCCCGCGATCCCTCGAGCCACATAGGCCGCCATCTGGCCGCGGTTCAACGCCGTGCTCGGGCGATACCCATCGGCGTAGCCTTGCACGATCCCCGTTCTCGCCAGCGCTTCGATCTCGAGGGCACCAAAGCAGCCCTCAGGGACGTCGGGGAACACACCCTCGTACGCAAGCACATCGAGTTTGAGCGCCCGGGCCATGTAGACGGCGATGGCATCCCGGTTCACCTCCGCCGTCGGCCGGTAGGTGCCGTCGTTATATCCGCCGATGATGAACGGCCCCCGGCCGGCCAGCTCCTCGATGTAGAAGTTCCAGGCGCCCCCTTCGTCCCGGAACCGGCTCACCACGATGCTGTTCTCCGCCGTATCCGTGGTGATCAGGGCGCCCGTGTTCGCCAGGATCCAGTTGCAGTCCAGCCCCGTGATCACCCCCGCCGCGGTAGGCCCAACCGGGACCGTATAGGCCAGGGTGGTGATCGGCGGCCCGATGATGCTGAAGTCGAAGGTGTAATCCGCGGCGGGCGCGACCGTGCCCGACACGGGCACGTCCGTCAGCCCCCACCGGTCAATCTTGGTGGCTGTGGCCCCTTCCAGCGACACCAGCGCGTAGGTGGAATCCCACGTGGTGTCGCCGTCGTTATTGGTGTCGACCGAGACCGCCGCCGACCCATCCCATGTGATGGCGGTCGGGAAGGTCTGGTCAACCAGGGCCCAGCTATCGGCCGCCAACGCCAGTCCGGGCCCTAGAGTGACGCACAGCGCAACCAGCGCTGCCGCCCACAGGCACTTCCTTTTCCACATGCCTCGCCTCCTTGACAGGGTGGCGAATCACGACTCAGAGTTCGGTTCACTTCCTGAGCCGCGCTCCAGAGGCGAAGAAACCTGACTGCAGAGTCTCAGCGAGAGTGGGACAAAAGGGGGGCTGCAATAAGCTACACCTCCGGCGCTCCCGCTCTTGTATCTCTGCACTGGCCCCTCAGCCGTCGGTAGCGTTCCCAGCACGGGGTCACAGGATGGCCGCCATGAGCATTCGCTGGCTGGGACTGGTTGCCCTGCCGGATGCTGGGTGCTAGACCAAGCGCTTGTACAATAGTCCCTACACGCGACCGCAATGCCGTCCAGTGACTCCCAGCCGAAGGGTAGCCGGAGCCGGAGGGTAACCTGATGCCGGCTTCACGAGCGGTTGACGGCGACAGCAGGGAGCACATCCACCCAGAAACCAGCGGCCTAAGCTCGTTCTAGACAGACGGCCAGCCCCGAATACTGAGATTCGTCCTGTTCTCGTACTGAGGGGGAAGGCCCACTGGGCCGGCCTCCCGGCGGGTGCTGGGAACGAAGGCGTCGAAACACCGTGCGAACCGACGTGCTAAGCCTGGGAGCGCACAGAGTGGTTGATCAGCTGCCAAGTCTGCTTCTGACGGTGTTGCTGCTGGTGTCCATCTGCACGGCGAACGCGGGGCCGCTGAAGTCCCCCGATCCCGCCGCCTCGAACCCGAACGTCTTCTTCCGCGACGATTTCGAGAGCGGCGACCTCAGCAAGTGGGACAGTCGCGGGCGCAATCCCTCAGACCCGAACGTAAGAGTGATCTCCGACCCGGCGAACGTGTTCTCGGGTAAGTGCGCGCTGGAGGTCACGGGCACCAAGGGCCTGGAGACTGGCGGCTCGGTCGCCACCTGGTTCATGCCCGGCTATGACACCGTCTACGCCCGCTGGTACTGCAAGTTCTCCTCTGATTTCGATCAGGGCAACTTCATGCACTTCAACCGCCTCATGGGCGGCCCGCCCGGCGACTACTTCGCGGCATTCGGGCATGCCGGCACCCGCCCGAACGGCCGCGACCGCTTCTCCACCGGGATCGAGCCATGGCGCGACTACGGCAGGCACACTCCCCCCGGCGCGATGGCCTTCTACACCTATGGAGTTTCTTGCATTACAGTGATACGAGGCATAATGCAAGAAACTCCTCAGCGCAGAGCGTGACGCTTCTACAGGAGATTCTCTTGTATTACGGTTGTCACCGTAATACAAGAGAATCTGTACTACCCCGACATGCGACAGTCCCGCGACGGCCACTACTGGGGCAACATGTTCTTCACCGAGCCGGTCGTCACGCTCGGACGCAACCGCTGGTACTGCATCGAGATGATGGTCAGGTGCAATACCCCCGGCAAGGCGGACGGCGAGCAGGCGGCCTGGATTGACGGCAAGGAAGTCGTTCACGTCACCGGCCTGCGCTGGCGCGATATCGAGGAGCTGAAGGTGCACTGCTTCCGCCTCTCGCTCTATCTGCACGACAGCCCGAAGACCAACCGCGTCTGGTTCGACAATGTCGCCGTGAGCCATACCTACATCGGCCCGGCGACATAACCCGTGCGCATCATCATCAGCTTCGATACCGAAGACTTCACCGATCCCGCCTCCAATGACGCGCTGCTGCGCATCTGCCGGACGCTCAGCGAGCGCGAGGTTGAGGCCACCTTCGGCCTGGTCGGCGAGAAAGCCCGCTTCCTCCGCGATCTGGGCCGCCGGGATGTGATCGAGGCACTGAGTCGTCACTGCATCGCCTACCACACCGACAATCACTTTCTCTTCCCCGACAAGTCGCGCCGGCCGTGCTTCGCCTCCGAGATCGTCGAGCAGTGCGAGTGGGAGGAGGCGGTGCGCTGGTTGGTGGCCACTGAAGCGCGTGGCCTGGCCGATATCGAGGGCCTCTTCGGCCGCCGGCCGATCACCTTCCTGCGCACCTGCGGCGACTCCGCGCCGCAGATTCAGGAGGCCCACCGCCAGCTCGGTCTGAAGGTCTTCGCCTACGGCCCGTCTCTCTACGAGCGCCGCCGGCACATCGCACATTACGCCAACGCGCTCTGCGTGTCACTGCCGCTGGTGTCCGAGGAGTTGACTTACAGGGGCGAGGGGCCGGCGCAGCTGGACCGGTTCGCGAAGGCCGGCGAGAGGCTTGTCAACATCCGCTTCCACCCCTGCCGGTTCATCAGCGACCAGTGGTGGAGCGTCGTCAACTACCTCGACAACGCCGATCCGCCGACCCGGCCACCCTACCGGATCGCGCCTCGGGTCCCGCCCGACGAGACGGACCAGCGCATCCGGCGCCTGGGAGAGCTAGTGGACTATGCGCGGCAGAGGTACGGCGCAGAATTCACGACCTATGATGAGCTCTGGCGGCGAACGCCGCGGAACCCCCTGTTCCTATCGCGGTCGCAGGTGCGTGAGGCGGCCCACCTCGTGCGCCAGCGGCTCAGCTACCTGCGCTTGAACGGAGTCACGCTCAGCGTCGCCGAAGCATTCGGCGCGGTGATTTGGGCGACCATACACCCCGATGCGGAGCAGATCCCGCTGCGTTCGCTCGTCGGCCCCGTCGCCCTCCCGCGCCCGGACGCCGCCGACGCCACACCCGGCGCGCAGCTGGCACCCGGCGACGTCGTCCGCGCCTGCCGCGAGGCTGAGAGTGTGATCGAGTCCAAGGGCCGCGTCACGCACGAAGCGATGCTGCACACCACCCCCGCCCGCCCGGCCGCCCTCCTCAGACTCGCCGCCGCCCAGCTCCTTGGCGAGGCGGCTATCGCTGAACCCGCTCCCGTCTACCCCGAGGGCTTCGACGACATCCTACGCCAGTGGGACGAAGCCAACTATGACATGGTCGCCTTCTTCCCTAACCGCAACCGCCCCGCACCCAACACCAAGCTGGCTATCAAGCTGCAGTACTGGACATACAAGCCGGGGGAGTAGCCGCCAGGACCCTCAGGCTCCGGGAGAGGGAGGATGACCGAGTCTGTCTCTACGCCCTGACGGCCGGGCCAGGCTGAGGCCAGCGGCAGAGCCAAGGCGAAGGGGAGAGCGAAGGCTAGCCTGGGCTATTCAGGTCACAAGGCCTCGTCAAAGGTGTCCCGGGCCCGCGCCGCCGTCGGGTCGGGGGAATGAGCGGGTGTCGTGCTGCCTGCGCGCGCCGGCTTGGTGCGATGCTGCGCGGGCAGGTGATCGTGCAGACCTTTGCCGCTGTGGATGCCGCGGTAGCTGAAGTTGACGAGGAGCCGGCCGAGGTACTTCCTGCGCACGGTGAAGCTCCGCTTGAGGATCGAGGGTATGGAGTAGAAGCGGCCGTAGACGTACTTCTGCCCCTCCCTCAGTTCGAGGTGCGTCATGTGCCGGGGACGGAACACCGCGTTGCTCATGGTGTAGTGCGACCAGTCGTGATCCAGAATCCTGTTCTCGCCCTCGAGCTGCTGGCGCGTTTCCGTGCCCGGGAAGGGAGTGAGCACGGCGAACTGGGCCGCGACCAACTTGTGGCGCTGCGCGAACTCCACTGTCCTGGCGAAGACGCCGCAGTCATCTCCATCGAGCCCAAGCACGAATGAGCCGATGATCTCGATACCGGCCTTGTGGATCGTGGTGATGGCCGCACCCATGTCAGTCCCCACGTTGGGGACTTTGTGCGTCGCTCGCAGGTTCTCCTCCGAGAGCGATTCCAGGCCCACGAACATCGCCTGGCAGCCACTCCGCGCGGCGAGGGAGAGCAGCTCGGGATCCCTGGCCATGGTCAGGTCGGCCTGGCCGATCCAGCGGCGCTTGAGCGGGATCAGCGCTTCGAACAGCTCCTTCGCCCGCCGGGCATGACCGGCGATGTTGTCATCCACGAACCCGACCCATCCACCGGACAGTGATCGGACTTCCTCCACCACCTCGGGAACGGGGCGGAAGCGGTACTTCCTCCCCGACACCGTGCTCACCGTGCAGAAGGCGCATGCATTCGGGCACCCTCGCGCGGTCTGCACGGTATTCGTGGTGAGGTACCGCTCGACCCGGAGCAGCTCTCGGCGCGGACGAGGGAGGCCTGAGAGATCGGCATAGCCATCATGCGTGTAGCGAGGCCTCAGACGGTCGGCTGCCAGGTCCGCCAGCACCTGCCGCCAGACCGGCTCGGCCTCGCCAACCACAACCGCGTCGGCGTGAGCGGCGGCCTCATCGGGCAGCACCGTGGGGTGAATGCCACCCATGACCACTGGTATGCCTCGCAGGCGAAAGGCGTCGGCGATGGCATAGGCGCGGGGTGCTGAGGCAGTCATACAGCTAATCGCCACCCAGTCGGTGGCGGAGTTGGTATCTACCCGCTCGACGTTCTCGTCTATCAGCTGCACGTCCACGTCCGGCGGCGTCAGGCCCGCCAGCAGGGGCAAGACCAATGGAGGCGCCAGCACCTTGCCGCCACCCCACCAGCCTTGCGACCACGCAGGTGCGATGATGAGCAGCCTCGGTCTGTCTTTCGTCATGTTCGTCTCACAGTCAGCCCTCCCAATCGGGCTCGTGCTGTCCTATGGAGTTTCCTGCATTACTGCTGCGCGGTTGCTGCGCAGCCCGCGCGGTATGGTGATGCGAGCCATAGTGCAGGAAACTCCTCAGCCCAGAGCCTGACGCTTGTACAGGAGATTCTCTTGCATTACGGTCATCACCCTAATGCAAGAGAATCTGCAGAGAGATCATCCGACAGTAGGGCAAGACTTGATGTATTCGACGAGTTCTTTGGGGTTCGCCAGCGCTAGCCCCACCGAGCTGTCGGCCGCACCGTAATAGAGCCTGAATTCGTTGGCGTCTCGATCCAGGATTGCGCCGGTCGGGAAGACAACGTCGGGAACGTCACCCAGTCGCTCGTAGGGCTCCTGTGGGCCAAGCACCCACTCGTCGCTCCGGCGGATGACCTTCCAGGGCTGCTCCAGATCGAGCAGGGCCAGGCCGACTCGGTAGATCGCGCCGGCGGCGGTGCTTCTCACCCCGTGATAGAGGATCAACCATCCCTCGGCTGTCTCGATCGGCTGGGTACCCAATCCAACTCGGCGGCTATCCCACCATCCGGGCCTGGTATGAAGGAGAACCCGATGGTCTCCCCAGTGCTTCAGGTCTGGCGAGAACGACATCCAGATATGCGCCTCTCCTCTGATGATAGGTCGGTGGATCAGGGCGTAGCGGCCGCCGAAGCGACGGGGCAACAGACACGCATCCTTGTCCTCAGGCGGCACCATGGCTCCGTACCTGGTGAACTCGCGGAAGTCTTTCGTGGTGGCGAGCGAGACCAGTGGACCCCCCTCCGA